>Ga0210396_10000028_pt1 | contig 331817 bp, 289 predicted proteins | sample IncBWH17OmetaG_FD_155466 | JGI IMG/M metagenome (GOLD analysis project Ga0210396, IMG submission 155466) | Forest soil microbial communities from Barre Woods Harvard Forest LTER site, Petersham, Massachusetts, United States - Inc-BW-H-17-O ... | reverse complement strand
GATCTGCGGCTGCGGGGCGGGTGGGCGATCATCTGGCGCAGGCCGATTAGGCGGAATCGGTAGCGGGGTCTTCGCGCCACCGATGCGCGCGCCCAGTGTGAGTCGGTCGGGATCGGAGCTTTGGCTGTTGTCGTTGCCGTCTACGGGAACTCCGTCGGGCAGCCACGGCGGCCGCATACGTTGTTGCTGTTCATCGTCGCGTGAGTCTGCAGGCGAAAAGGCGGGCATAAATCTACCTCCAGTTTGTTAAAAAGTCCGTTTCGTTACTGAGTCGGCTTCTCTCGTTCTGGTTCCACTCCCGTCGGGAGATCAAATTTGAGCTCCCCGGGTAGCCTAATTTCCACGAGTCGAGTCCCTTCGTTGCGAGCAAGTGAAATGATTGCTGCGAGCACTGCATCGTATGCGGACTCCGCTACACTTCGCTCCAGTCCGACCATCGTCACAACAATGGAGTCCTCCGCGAACAGCCCACCAATGATCCGACCGCCCTGTTCCGCGACGGCGACGACCCTTTGGTCAGAGAACTGATTAGGGAGGTACAGCGGCTTGCCGGCTGCCACTTCTGACTGGAAGTGATGGATTCGCAGCGCTGGCATATCGGAAGCAGTCGCCCATCTCCAAGTTATGGGTGCGTCCGCATGGAACTCGACCTCCTCCGCCCGAAGGGTTTCAATTCTTGGCTTCATTTATGTCTCTGAGATACGGGGCTTATTCCTGCGAGGCGAACGCCGGCGCCCGGTTTTTTGGACCACGAATGGACCAAGAGGGTTTTTAAGTTGCTGAGAAGAAGTTGCTTACGATGGGAGGCCGTGGTGTTCGCAACGAGGAGGCCACCGGTTCGATCCCGGTCAGCTCCACCAAGTTTTCAATCACTTGCGGCTGTCCCAAACTTCAACCTTGCCCCAATCTGTCCCAAACTCTTGAGAAGCGCGCTGCGGAGTTTGCCTCACAAGTCTCGTCGCCTAAGTTGACAATCTGCTCACCTTGTCAGGGCGTCCCCAACTGATATAAATTCGCCCCGCACTTAAAGAGTTTTCCCGGCCCAACGGTGCTCAAATCTTGATCTCACGCACTCCTGCCCGGGAAATGAACGGCGCCGGCGTGAGTGTCGGGATAGTAGAGCTGTTACAGAGGTGAAGCATGAAAACTGCCATGAAAATCACTCTGAGCCTGATCAGCTCGGCCTTATTGGTCCTCGCCGCATCGTGGATTTACCTAGGGCATTTCCTGGGGTCAAAAATCACCGAGCAGAATGTCGGCCTGGTCATGTGGTCAGCCACCGGAATCGGGGCCGTGATGACTCTGGCTCTGACCGTAACTTTCTATCGCATGGTGCGCTGATTAGGAGCGCAGCAAGTTTAAAACCTTGCTTCTGAAAGGGTAGCCGTGAAAAAAGACCCTGAGATGGAATATCAGGAATCTCTAACCGTTCAATTTCGAAACAAGGAAACGGGGGAAACGTATTCGGGCAACAAAATGCATGATGATTCCCCCTGTGCGATCTGCGAAAAGAAGTTCTCGGAGCACAGTGTGGAGATGCACAAAGCACTACGCGCAGATCGTGCCGCTGGCGCTGCGGCGTGCGGTGCTGATTTCGTCGTTCGCAACGAGGAGGCCACCGTTTCGATCCCGGTCAGCTCCCCCAAGCCGAAATCGACAAATGCAGCTACTGCTTCGCCGTGATCTCATTCAGCGCGGCAAGAAACGATTGCGCCGAACCGGGTGCCGCCACGTGGCCGCCAAGAATCGTCTGCAAAGTGGCGTTCGGTCCATAAAGGTCCCGGATGGTCTGGTCGTCGGTGCTGATCTTGGACCCTTCGAGGTTGGCACCCGCATAAGCACCACTCGCTGAGCTGTAGATCAGCACCGGCGTCTTCCAATTGCTGTTATCCAAACCTCCGTGCTCTGCTTGGTTCAGCCCAATCGCAACCGCCTCGGATCCTAGCGTCCAATGCCCGGAATCTGCTGCGTCGCCTGGCCAAGCGCTCTTGAGATGACAACTGTTCTGTCCAGGGTTGGTTGGGTGTTGTGCGATCCCGCGGCTGGAATTGGGTTCTGCGCCGCTGTGTTCTAAATTTTGCTTACTTAAGCGCTTAGTGGAGGAACTCCGATGGCAATGCCGATCTCACTACTTTGTGGAGAGGCGGGCGTCCCGCCCGCCCCGACGGGCGGGGACGCCCGTCGTTCCATCGTTTAGTGTGTTACAAGGAGAGGACTCCAGGAGATTCCAAATCATGGCCGATCGCGTTCCGCAGACGTATGGAAATCACACTCGATTTGACCCGCTGTTTCACTTTTTTGCGCTGCCAGTGATCATGCTGTCGGTGATCGTAACCCTGGTGCACTGCCTGCATCGACGAAACTGGTTTTCTATATGGTTAGTGATTTTTTCGATTGCTATCCTGGTCGTGACCATGAAAGCACGGCTGTATGTGACCAAGCTGCAAGACCGCATTATCCGCATGGAAGAGCGGCAGCGCCTGTATGCGCTGTTGCCGGAAACGTTGCGGGCGAGGATTGGCGAGCTGAGCGAAGCGCAATTGGTGGGACTGCGGTTTGCATCGGACGCCGAGCTTCCTGGGCTCGTGGAAGAAACATTGGCGAAGAAGCTTTCCAGAGCTCAAATCAAGAAGTCGATCAAGGTCTGGCGACCGGACTACTTCCGGGTCTGACACAATGTGCATGCTCGCGGGTGCTCGCCCATATTTCCGCCATCCACCTGAGAAGATGCTCGCGCCTGATGCCAGAAGTTTTTGCGTCGCGGGTCAGGAACGTAACGGAAAGAGGATGTTCTAAATGGTGAGGGCAGGCAGGTGGGTGGCGATTCTTTTTGGAATGTTTGCCATATCAGGGGCCGCCTGGGCGCAAACTCAGGCGACTCGTCCCGAGAGATACCTGTTCGAAGCCGCAAACCGCGAGCGGAGGGCGGTCGGCCTTCCTCCTCTGAAATGGAATGAGCCGCTCGCCATGGCCGCTCGCGCTCACGCGAAGGAAATGGCGCACCAAAACACGGTTTCGCACCGGCTGCCCGGCGAAGCCGCTCTGCCTGGACGCGCCGCCAAAGCGGGCGCACACTTCAGCTGGCTCTCGGAGAATATTGTGCAATCGCGCGATGCCGCGGGAGCGCATTCCCAATTCATGAAATCGGCCGCACACAAGGCCAATCTCCTGGATGCCGACATGAACGCGGTTGGCATCGGGGTGGTCGAGCGACATGGACAGCTGTTTGTCGTCGAAGATTTTGCGCAGCGAAAGTGAAATGCCGCGCACAATGCGGGTGAAACCGGTTTCCTGCGTCAATAATAGTTTTTCGGGCAACTTGCTGTCGGGATTAATATTGCGCGGCAAGCCGACGACTTCACATCAGATGGTGGGCATTCAAAACTCATTCGACGGAAAGAAGAGAACAATGAAGATCGCTCTGCGATGTATCGCACTTTTTTGGATGGCTGGTCTGTGTGCGGTTGGTGCAAACGCGGGTGAAGGCCAACCGATTGCCATCGTTCATGCCCGGTTGATCGATGGAATGGGAGGAAGCCCGGTTGAAAACGCCGCAGTGGTGGTTCGCGGCAAAACAATCGAGTATGCCGGACCGGCAAATGTCGTAAGCGTCCCAAAGGATGCACAAGTCATCGACGCCACAGGAAAGACCGTGATGCCGGGGCTTGCGGACTTGCATGTGCATCTGCAGGGCAGCTGGGACGGAATTTCGGTTGACCTGTTGGGCTACCAGCGCTACCTGAAGGCCATGCTGTACGCGGGTGTGACCACATTGATGGATACGGGTAATTACCAGCCCTGGGTTTTGCAGTTGAGGCAGGAGCAAGCGGCGGGGCGGCTGCAAGGGCCCCGTATTTATTGCGTGGGCGCGATGATCGATTCTGCGGACCCAGCATGGCCAGACTTGGCATACGCGGTAACCAGCCGTTACCAGATTCCCGAAATCGTGCGGCGAGATAAAGCGGCCAAGGTCGACATGATCAAGGGTTATTCGAACCTGTCAGAGCACATGCTGCACTGGCTATCAGAAGAAGCGGGGAAGGAAGGCATTCGGGTGGTGATTGACCAGTGGGAGCGGAATGGATCCCCTGACCTGGTGGCAACGGGAATTTCCGGGTTTGCGCATTTGCCGACGCGCAAGATGAACGAGGCGGATATCCAGTTCGCGAAGGAACACAACATCTTTTTCATTACGACGCTGACCGTGACGGAAGCGTTTGCGAGAACGCGGCTGAATGACATTGGCTTTTTGAAGGAACCGTACATTGCAGATACAACGCCACCATGGTTTTTGACGGAACTGACGGAGTTCGCGAAGAAGCCGCAGACACAGCCGGAAAAGAAAGAAACGCAAGAGAGCATCGTGGCGCATCAGGAAGCCATGCGCAACGTCAAGAAATTGCATGACGCTGGATTTTTGATCGCTACGGGCACCGATGCGCCATATCCGGGAGTGTTCCAGGGTGAAGGGCTGCATCATGAACTGGAATTGATGGTCGAGGCAGGATGGAAGCCGCTGGAGGCGATTCGCGCATCAACATACGATGCCGCGAGACTCATGAAGGCAGAGAATGAGTGGGGCAGCCTGCAGGCCGGCCGGCGGGCGACGCTGCTGATCATCGCGGGCAATCCCGCAGAGCGCATCAGCGATACCCGGAAAATTGAGACTGTGATCCAGGACGGAAAGATCGTGGACCGGACGGCATTGAAATATGACACGAAAACCGATGCTGGCTACCGCGCGGTTCCCGGTTTGTTTAATCCGTGAGCAGGCCGAACCCAACCGATAGTGCGTTGCTGTGAGGCCGGCATGACAAAGCTTATCTTCGGCCTGTTGCTCTTGGCGGGAGCAACAGCAGTCGGGCAAAGCCCTTTCGACGGGACTTGGGTACGCATGGCGTGACCGGCAACGGGATCGATTCCGTCACCGTACGTCGCCGAAGACGGCAACGTCGAACTTTGAATAGTACTTCTTCACGTCGCCGGCGCCGTACTTATGTCGGAATTTCTCAACCACAGCGGACACCTGTTTGCCATCCGTGATAGGGACAGCCTTGAGTTCAGCCTCGGCGCCGCGCGCATCGATGTGAATCTTCGGGTTCTTGAGCACGTTCTTGTACCACTGGGTATCAGAACCCTGTACCGGCAGCAGATAAAGTTTCTCGTCGTCCAACACGAACCAGACCGGGTTCGAGATCGTCCGTCCTGACTTTCTGCCGATCACACTGACTTTTATTTGCCGATAACGGGAGAGGTGGTCTTTGAGAGCATCTTTCTGCGTTGGCATGTGCGCTCCTTGCGGATAAGCTCTTTGATTTCCACGTTCGGAACTCCGCCGATTCCAATTCGGTGCTTTGTTCTCCGAGTAGCACGTTTCCTTCGAGGGCGCGCCAGTTCTGTCGAGCCACGGGAACGTTGGCTGCTCAGCGGCCCACCAGTTTTTGCAGCTCTTCGGGGTATCGAGCACCCTGGACTGCAATCTTTGAGGCTGCGATATCCAGTTCGCGGAGATCATCGGGGGAAAGTTCGATGTTGACGGCACCAATGTTTTCGTCCAGACGCTGCAGCTTGGTCGTGCCGGGTATCGGAACGATCCAGGGCTTCTGCGCCAGTAACCAGGCAAGCGCGATCTGCGCAGGGGTCGCTTTCTTCCGTTCCGCGACGTTGGTGAGCAAATCCACCAAAGCCTGATTCGCTTTTCGATTCTCGGGCGTGAAGCGAGGGACGATGTTGCGGAAATCGCTTTTGTCGAACTTCGTATCCTCGCTGATCTTGCCGGTGAGGAAGCCCTTGCCAAGTGGACTGAATGGAACGAATCCGATCCCGAGTTCCGCCAGAGTGGGGATCACCTCTGCTTCAGGCTCTCGCCACCAAAGCGAATATTCGCTCTGGACCGCCGTGACCGGCAGAACTGCGTTGGCACGGCGGATGGTTTGCACGCCTGCTTCCGAAAGTCCGAAGTGCTTCACCTTGCCTTGCCGGATCAGGTCCTTTACGGCTCCGGCGACGTCTTCGATGGGTACGTTCGGATCAACGCGGTGCTGGTAGAAGAGATCGATGACGTCGGTTTTCAGCCGCTTGAGCGAGGCCTCGGCGACTTCCTTGATGTGTTCGGGCCGGCTGTCGAGGCCGGCCTGCTTGCCGGTGATCGGATCAATTTTGAAACCGAACTTGGTGGCGATCACCACTTGCTTACGGAAGGGAGCGAGAGCTTCGCCCACGAGTTCTTCGTTCGTGAATGGACCGTACACTTCAGCCGTGTCAAAGAACGTGATCCCGCGTTCGACTGCCGCCCGAATCAGCGAGATCCCCTGCTGCTTCTCGACTGCTGGTCCGAGGCCAAAGCTCAGTCCCATGCAGCCCAGTCCGATCGCGGATACTTCCAGATTGCTTTTTCCAAGTTTGCGCTTTTGCATTACTTTTCCTCCTCAATGGATCCCGATTTAAGACGCGCCCATGCAACCTGCATCTCATGCCAGCGAGCGGGCGTGGGCATCAGTGGCACGAAAAATGATCACGTTGCGCGGAAGCCCGCAGATGACAGGGCAGGCGAGTGGCACTCTTAATCTAGATGCTCGCCGGGCGCTGCGATGTGCAAAAAACGCCATTGTGCATGCAAATTACGCCAACGGCTGCGCGGTCATGCTTGCATGGCGAAGATTCGATACCGCTTTTCGCGCGACGTGGCGTCGCAGATTCCTCCGCCGCGTTCGGCGTCGGAATGACAAGAATGATAAAGCAGGGTTGAGGTTGCGTGCGCGCGGGGTGCGGCTGAAAATCCTGAAGTGGAGGCAGGGGTGACGAACGCACGCTTTCGCGCGCGATCACTCCATTACCCAACTATTTTTTCGGTAGCGGATGACCGGGGCGCGCTGGATACCGGGTAATTTCGGCAGAGTTCCCAAAACCAGCTTGCGCCAGGGTTTTTCCAGGCTTGGAATGCTCATCACGCGCGAACTGAGCGCGCGAAAACTCCTGAGTACGGGCGCCTGCGGAATCGTGGCCAGTTCTTGCTGGATAATTTCCTCGTGTATGCGATGGCATTCGGCGAGATTCTGCAGACCAAGGGAATCCGGATGCGAGCGAAAGCCGCCGATCAGCGCGTCGACGGAATAAAGCTTCGCATGCCGAAAAAAACGTACCCACAATTCGAAATCGCTGCCATTGCGGCGGGAATCGTCCACCCGGCCGCCGGCGCGCTCCCACAAGCTGCGGCGCCAAAACGTGGATTCCTGCTGGATGTAACGATTCGCTCCCGCGAGGAAAGGTATGCGCGACCAGCGGCGCAGTTTCAGGATCTCCACTGCCATGCCATCATCGCTGAAGCCGGTGGGACGCCCCGTGATCCACTCCACCTCGGGGAATTTCGCGAACACGCTGCCGACCGCGAACAGGGAACCGGCGTGCAGCATGTCGGTGGCGCTGATCCATCCCATCAATTCTCCGGACGCGTGCGCGAAGCCTTTGTTGATCGCATCATACATGCCGCGATCGGGTTCGCTGACCCAGCCCTGCAGGTAAGACTCGTAGCGCTGGATAATATCGACGCTGCCGTCGGTCGATCCGCCGTCCACAATGATGTACTCGAGATTCGGATAGCCCTGGTTCAGCACGGATCGAATGGCCGCGTCCAGGTAACGCGCCGAATTCCACACGGGCGTGACCAGGCTGATCTTCGGCCAGGCAGGTGGGTTTGAACCTATATTCGTGTTTGTGCTCATCGGACTCATGCTTCGCCGTGTGGAAGTCCGCGCGAGTTGGGCGGCGTAAGCAGCATCAAAAGCAACCACGAAGGACACCAAGGAATCACGAAGGCTCTGTCAGCAAGTCCTTCGTGGAATCTTAGTGCCGCTTCATGGTTAAGTTTTTGTTCTCTGCGCCAGCTGTGTCTTTCTCGCAAATAGGCCGCGAGCCTTCAACTTGGTAGTGAATCCGCCTGGAGGGCAGAGCCATCAGTCCCGTACCAGCGACACCAGCGCAGGATTCTTCAACTCGCTGCGCGACGCGACGAATATACAACGTAAATTGTGGCCGTCGCGCGCGGTGTCCAGGTTATTGCGCCATGCAAAGCGGAAATCTTCATGCTTGGGGGGCGTCACCGGCGCGTACACATGCCGGAAGCCAACGCGATTCAGCGCGAGCACGACGTAGTGCGGAGTGGGACGGCCCGCGATCCCGCCCAATGCCTGGTTCACGTCGGTACTTTCGTCTTCCATGCGCACCAGCGCCAGTTCGTGATCGCAAATAATGGTCTCCAGCAGCAACATCTCGTCGCAGACCGACTCCATGTTGCGCAGCGACTGCAGGGGGTTCTCGAGGTGATAGAGCAGGCCGTACGAAAAGACAATGTGAAAGCGGCCGAAACGCGATAGCGGCTCGGTCTCGACGTTGCCGACGTGGGCCTCGAGATGCGGATAGCGGGTGCGCAAGCTGGCAATGTTCGACTCGCGGCCATCCACGCAAACGACGGTCGCGCCCATCTGCACGAGCTTTGTGCCAAGGTGACCCACGCCGCAGCCGACGTCGAGCACGCGTTTTCCCGCAAGCGGCAAGCTCATCGCCTCCAGATTCGCCATGCGAGCATGATTGATGGCAAGCGCGTTGGGAGCGTCGAAGACTTCGAGCCCGCCATGGCGCCGGACGCCCTCGCTCTGGTAATTGCGCCGCCTGATGTCGACCGGATACGGCAACTGCTCAGGCAGCGGGGCCGGTGGTTCGCGTCTCAGTTTTGTGAATAGGCTTTTCACGTTTTATTGAAGGCTGCGAGCTTCGAGCTGCGAGCTAGTTCACTCCTCGAAGCATTTCATTGCTGATCATAGTTCAAAGCTCGAGGCTCATAGCTCGCAGCTCTTTCACGCCCTCCGAATCAGATCGAACCAGTTGAAATCGTACTTGTGAAAGTCCAGGGTGAACACCACATCAAATTGCGCGGGGGCAAGAAAATCGCGAATCTTCTTCAGATCGTGCCATTCCACCCAGGGGGCGCCGCCGTCGGTTTTCCTGCCCCACTTGTCCGCGGGCATGCGCCCGTCATGAATCCATCGGCGTTTGGGATAGGCCAACTCGATCCAGCGTCCCCCGACGGGCAAGTGTTTCAGCAAAGCTTGCGCTTCTACTCGCGTGGCCTCGAGCGGCAGATTGATGAGCGAGCCTTGCCCATAGATCGCCGCGTAATCTTCGGGCAGAGTCGCCAACGAGCGCAGATCCTCCATGTAGCAGAAGCGCACATTGGTCAGGCCCTTGAGTTTGCAGAGCCGCCGAACGACTTCGAGATTCGTCTGCACAATATCAACGAACGTCCAGTCGGCGCCATTGGCCGCGAAGGTGATGCCATCGAAGCCAAGCCCCGAGCCTACCTCTAAAACCTTCTTGCCGCGGAAGACGTCGCTGTACAGAGTGTGATACCAGCCGCGCACAGAATACGCGTCTCCGGCGGCAGAGTCTGCGAACGCGGCAGACCAGAGGCGCAGCAGTTCCTGATCGGACAGCTTTAACAAATGTTCGGAGCGCACCCGCGTTTGCTCGCCGCCCGGAACCTCTCCCCACTTGGTGCGGAGAATACGAAACGTCTCGCCCAGGTGTTCGTCGGCGCCCGCGCCGGGCGGAAAAGGCCAGCGCGCTTGCCTGCCCAGCCTTAGCATCATCGCCGGCTCTCCGCCACGATTTTCTCTGCCTTTGGCTGGGGATGAACGAACCGGCGCCGGATCAGCTTGGCCATGCCCAGCGGACGCGAACTGTAGCGCTTGAACTGCTTCCACAGGCGGCGTGGATTTTTCTCGATTCCTGCGCTGGTCAGCCGGTGGGTAGCATCATCGATGGTATATGCGTAGCGCCAGAAGAAACCCTGCTCGTAGTCGCCCGGGTTCACTTCGCACGTGAGGCGCGCATTCAGGATGCATTCCTCGCTTGCCATCATTTCTTCTTTGCTGGGGCCGTAGGTGGTGTGCGAGTAGTCATGATTCTGATGGATAACCAGTACCGCCCGGGTTGCATCGACCACCTGAGCGTGCAGCGAGCGCGCTTTCCAGAGCAGCCAGTTGTCCCACCAGAAGCGGCCGATGGCCAGCGCCGGGATGGAAGGGTAAAGGCCCCGCGAAAACGCGAAGTAATCAATGCTGCGGGCAATCTGCAGCTTGCCCTCGCGGCGGGCGCGACTGCGGACCTCCGTCACCCAGTCTGACTCGAAGTCGATCGTGTCTTTGATATCCAGATCGGTGCGGCGGCCGACCATCAGAAAGTGGTTACTCCATTCCGCCACGCGCGTTAAGGCTTGGGCGAAATCGTTCAACAGAATGATGTCAGAATTCACATAACTGAGAACCTGGCCCTGACCCAATTTCTCAGCCTGACCAAAGAGATCGCTGATCAGCGGCGTGCCCCACTGATTGCACTTCACGTTGGCGATATGGCGAAAGCCAAATTCGGCAGCAATCTCAGCAGTCCCGGGTTCGTGGCCGAAGAGAATGATGTCCGGGCGGGGGCTCATGCGGGCCCAACTTTGAATTGCGTTGCGCTGGATCACGCCAATGTGGCCGTCGAACCTCTTGGGTGTCGCGAAGAGGGTCAGGGTAGCGCACGATTCGCCCGCTTTGGCAGCGATCATACGAAGCCCTCTCCCAAGCCCAGCGCGAGATAGTGCACACCGGGCTCTTCGCGTAGGAACTTCACCGCTCGCCAGCAGTCGATGACGGTGCGTTTGGGATTGCCGTTGCGCACCCATTGTTGCGGCTTGAGCGCGCTGAACTCCGGCCAGGCCGTCGCCAGAACCACGACATCCGATTTCTGCACGCATTCGAGCGCACTGGGCGCAAAACAGAGCTTCTCGAGAGCTGGACCGCGCGAGTTCTGACCATATGCCGGATCGAACGCCAGCACACGAACGCCGCGCGCAATAAGCTCTTTTGCCAGCAGGAAGCCGGCGGCTTCTTCAACCACGTCCGTTCCCGCCTTGTATGTGAGTCCAAGAATTCCAGTGGTGCCGTTCGTCTGGTGCTGCACCAGGTCCGCGAGCCAGGAGATCTGCGCGCGATTGAATCGGTCGACCGTCTGCGCGAGATCGGGCGGAACGTTCAATTGCCGCGCCAGTTGAGCGAGGGCAAGATTGTCGCGCGGGAAACAGGGCCCGCCGTAGCTGAGCGCCCCTTTCAGATACTTGGGGCCAATGCGGGTGTCGAGGCCCAAGGCGGATGTAATTACATCCACGTTCGCTCCGGGGAGTTGCTCGCAGATGCGCGCCAGCATGTTGGCGTAGCTGATCTTCGTGGTCACGTAGGTGTTCACCGCGAGCTTGGTAATTTCCGCGTTCACGAACGCCATACGCGCGATCGCAGGTTTGTTCTCGCACACCTGAGCGTAGAGCGACTGCAGAAAATCTCCGGCGTGCGAATCGCTTTCCCCGATCAACAGCATATCGGGATTCAGGAAATCGCGGATCACGCTGCCGAGCGCGATGAACTCCGGACTGTAGCAGAGACCGAAATCGGCGCCCACGCGCTTGCCGCTGGCCTTCTCCAGCATCTCGCGGACCGGTCCACCCGTGGTCCCGGGCATCACCGTACTGGTGAGGCAAACCACGTGATATGAATTTTTTGCCGCGAGTGCCCGCCCGATGGCATGGCATACCGGGTCCACGTAACGCAGCGAGAATCCACCGGCTGGATCGCTCGGGGTCGAGACCACGATGAAACTGATGTCAGTCTGGCGAATGGCAGCCTCGACATCGTCGATGGCGCTCAAGCGGCCCTGCGTCTGAGTGAGCAGTTCGTCCAGACCGGGCTCGTGCACAGGCGCCTGGCCTTGATTGATGGCCTCGATTTTTCGCGGATCGTTGTCGACCCCGATCACCGTCAACCCCTTGGCCGCGAGACACGCCGCCAGTGGAGAGCCCAGCTTTCCCAGGCCAATCACGCACGCTCTTATGCTCATGCGCCCGCCTTGGCGGTCAGGCACAGGTGCCACCCGAAATGCTGTTCCATCGAGCGCGCCCAACGGGAGGGAAGCCAGTTCCAGGGCCAGCTTTTCACGTATTCGTATTTCACGTATTCGGGTATGCGGTAGGGGAAGATGTGGTCAACAAAGGCATCGGTCAAACGGAAGCCGGACGATTCAATCAGCCGCCCGCCTTCCTCGCGCGTGTAGGTGTAGGTCACCGGGCAGCCGGTTTGCGCTTCGGAGTGCTCGGCGACGAGTTCCTTCAGGCGCCAGAAGCGTCCTTTGCCGTAGCCCATGAGAATCCAGAAAACTTTCCAGGAATGCCGGTAGTACACCATGAGCTTGATGGTGGTGCCTGGCTTCGCATAATGGCGCATCTGCTCGACTACGCGCTCCGGATGCGGCGTGTGGTGAATGACGCCAAACGAGTAGATCAGGTCGTATGGTTCGACGGGAACGAACTGTGTCAACTCTTCAGCGCTGCCCGAATAAAAACGCACCTGATCGTGCAGTCCATAAACCTCAACCCTCTTGCGCGCTAACTCGAGCGACTGCGGTGAAAGATCGACTGCGGTGACGGTAGCGCCATGGCGCGCAAAATTCGTGGTGTCGGTGCCGATCCCGCATCCGATCTCGAGCACCTTCTTGCCACGCCAGCGCTCGAATTCGGCAAATTGCGGAATATGCGGCTCGACGAAATACTTGCGCGCCTCGACTTCATCGAAGTAGGCGCGCGTTCCCACCGGCTTGGGTGAGTGTCGAACATTGCAAGGACGCTGATCCCAGTATCTGCGGACCTCATCGACCGTGATTTGTGAAAAATCAGGCATTCGTCAGTTTTAGTCAGTCAGCCCGGAATGTGACCGGCGCGAACTGGAATAACGCGGACGTGCTGGTTCGGAGCGGCCGGGCACGGTCGGGTAATCTTCAAGGCTGGCCGCAACGCGGTGTGGGCACTCTGATCTAGGTTGCCGCTTGTCCCGCGGCGATGGTCTGAATCCGTCCCGCCTTCCGCAACTCCTCTTCAATCCATCGGTACGTTGTCGTCAAGCCCTGTTCCAGAGTGATCGCAGGCTCCCATCCCAAAACTCGATTCAGCAGCGTGTTGTCGCTGTTGCGTCCGCGGACACCCTGGGGCTTCGACAGATCGTGCCGCTTCTTCAAACGCTTTCCGGCCACACTTGAAACCAGGTCGATTAATTGATTGATGGTGACCAGCCGATCCGTGCCCAGATTCAGCGGTTCGGAGTAATTGCTTGCCATCAATCGGACCAAGCCCTCGACGCAATCGTCGACGTACATGAACGAGCGCGTCTGTTGACCATCACCCCAGACTTCAATCTCGCCGCCATGCTCCGCGAGGGCAACCTTCCGCGAGATTGCCGCCGGAGCTTTCTCCTTGCCCCCTTCGTAGGTTCCCAGCGGCCCGTACACGTTGTGGAAGCGCACAATGCGCGTCTCAAGACCGTAATCTTTCTTGTAGTAGCGGCAGAGCTCCTCGGCAAACAACTTCTCCCATCCGTAGCCTGGCTCAGGATCAGCTGGAATCGCGTCGGCTTCCTTCAGGGGCGTTACGTCCGGGTGATTTTGCTTGTACTGCGGATAGACACAGGCGGAGGAGGAAAACAGGAAACGGCGCGCGCCATTGACCCGGGCCGCTTCCAGCATGTGCGTGTTAATCAGAATGTTATTACGGGAAATGTCAGCATGATTGGCGGTGATGTAACCGATGCCACCCATGTCTGCGGCCAGGTTGTAAACCTGGTCGATATTCCGAGTCGCTGCCAGGCAGTCGTCCCAGCGGCGGAGGTCGAGGACGGCGAACTCATCCGCCGTGCTGGGCTCAAAATCCGGCCCCTTGAGATCGGCGCCTCGCACCCAAAACCCATCATTTTTCAGCCGCCGCACCAGGTGGTGCCCAATAAACCCACCCGCGCCGGTTACCAGGATCCGGGGTTTTCCGGTCACGCTCCACTCCCAGTTGTCAGATTGAAAAGAGAAACCTCTATTTTATCGGACGCCAAAGATAAGCGGCAAGGTGAGTACAGGTGTCAGAGAAGGTATCAGGTTTTCGCCCGAGAATGTGCCCTTATAGTGTGCAACTTGCTTCATGGTTGTGTTAGGGTGTTCCCCACCAAAGAGCCATTCTCCAGTGTTGTCAGCGTCAGATACTCTGTCGCGAGTGGAATGGTATTTGCTGGTATGGGGTTGGCGCTCCCCCCAAAGCTCGACCCACGACCCTGGTAGGTAGGAGTAGTTGTGAACGACCCTAATGGACCGGGCGTTCGGGTGCGCCGTCGCCGCACTCGTCGCCATCGCCGGAACCGCCTCATCCGGCGCTCGTTGTTGGCGGTGGTGTTCCTGCTGGGCGGATTGACGGGAGCGGCTCTCTTACCGATCGATTTCGGCTCTTTTTTGACGTCTTCTTTCTCCTCTCATCCGGCTCCGGAATGGAGCAACAGTAGCGATGTGCGGCGTGATTTAGCCCTCTCGGCTGCGGCATCGGACGCACCCTCGAAGGATGACCGTCCGGTCTATCCCTATTCAATCGTCCCTGGCGGAATCCATGATCCCAAGGAACTGGAGCGCGTCTTCGAGCGGGATCCCGTGGTGGCCGCGCATTATCACGGATTTGATTTCCGGCGTGCGCGCGTGATGCAGCTCACAGAGGATCGCACCGTGTATGTCTCCTACCGGATTGCAGGCAAGGTTTACTGGACCACGAAGAAGGTTCGTCTGCACCGCGGAGAAAAAGTCATCACCGATGGAAATATGACCCTGCGGACGCGCTGCGGGAACCAGGTTTCCGAAAACGCGCGCAAAGAGGTTTCGCCCAACGAACCCGCCATTGCCAAGATGGAGCAGCCTATCAAGGTCGATCCCGGTACAGCGATGATGATTCCGACCGATTTTGGGTCCGCGCTGACGCGGCCGAGTATGCCCGAGTTCGTTGCCGGGATGCCTCCATACTCACTGATCATGAACAATAGTGGTCCGCTAATGTTGTATGCTCCACCGCTGCCCAGCTGTGGACCGAAGAAAACGAAAAAGGGTGGAGCTCCGGTCGTGACCACCGGCGGAAAGAAGGGCAAAGGCGGTGATTGCAGCAGCACGCCGGTTGGAGAAGTTCCGGAACCGGGAACGCTCGTTCTGCTCTCCACCGGACTTGCGGGTGCCTATCTGCGCTATCGCCAGCGAGCGCGGGCGTAGCTGAGGCAAACGGTTCGGATCGTTTATGCGATAGGTGATGCGGCAGATTCCTCCGCCGTTCGGCGTCGGAATGACAAGGTTTTAGGAATGCGTGTGGAATCAGTTGTGATCCGTTGACCTCAATTGACCTCAGTTGACCTCCCGGCGGCGTGACTCCCAGCGCGGCGCGCCACCTCGGTCCTTCTTCATTTGTCATTCCGATGCCGAACGGCGGAGGAATCTGCTGACGCCACGGCGCCTGAGAAGCGGTATTTCGGCTTTACCAGGGCACGCCTCGCCGGGTTCACACGCGCTTGCTCCTGCCGCCTTTCTCCTTTACTCTCTCGCCTATCTTTCTCGCGGAGTCACCGCACGTGCGCCGATTCTTGTTTGTTGCGCTGCTGATCAGCGTGTCCGTCTCCTGCTTCGCAGCCAGGCCTATCTCGAGCTCATCGGTTCGAGTCGCGGTCGATCTCACTGACGCTCCGAGAAACATCTTTCATTCTTCAATTACACTGCCTGCCATTCCGGGAGAACTCACGCTGGTCTATCCCAAGTGGATTCCCGGCAACCATCGCCCCAGCGGCCCCATCGCGAATATCGCCGGGTTGCACTTCAGGGCAGGGAATCAGGAACTCGCGTGGCACCGCGATCCCATCGAGATGTATTCGTTTCACGTGACGGTGCCGCCAGGCGCAAAGGAGATACAGGCGACTTTCGATCTCATCTCCGCCGACAGCGCCGGTGGCGGCGGCCCGGCGGCCTCGACCAATCTCCTCGACCTTAACTGGAACCAGGTAGTCCTGTATCCGGATGGGGTTGCCTCGGACGCGGTCGAATGCGTGCCTTCGGTGCGGCTCCCGGCCGGCTGGAAATATGGAACGGCCCTCACCACCGCCAGCGCCACAGGAGATGAGGTCACCTTTAGTCCAGTGTCACTGACCACGCTGGTCGATTCGCCGTTGATTGCCGGCGCGCATTATAGTCAAGTGGAACTCATGCCCGCGGGGGAAATTCCCGTGCACGTGATGGACATGGTGGCAGAGAGCGATGCTGATCTGGAGATCACGCCCGCCGACACCGCCGCGTATCGCAAGCTGGTCGTGGAAGCGGATGCGCTGTTCGGCGCGCATCATTACCTGCAGTATCACTTCCTCTACACATTGAGCGATTCGGTCGGCCATCATGGGTTGGAGCACCACCAGTCCAGCGACAACAGCGCGCCCGGCCGAACCCTGCTCGATCCCCACAAGCATCTGCTCGAAGCCGATCTGCTTCCCCACGAATTCGTGCACTCCTGGAACGGCAAGTATCGAAGGCCAGCAGACCTGGCGACGAAGAATTACCAGGAACCGATGATTGGCGACCTGCTCTGGGTCTACGAAGGCCTGACGGATTACCTGGGAAACGTTCTGACGGCCCGCTCAGGGTTGTGGAGCCCAGAGCAATACCGGGAAGAACTGGCGATGACCGCGGCTATGCTCGATCACCGTGCGGGCCGCACCTGGCGCCCTCTCGAAGACACCGCCGTGTCCGCGCAAACGCTCAGGATGCTCGGTCCGCAATGGGAGAACTGGCGACGCGGGCTCGACTACTACCCCGAAGGCGATCTCATCTGGCTGGAGGTTGATACCATCATTCGCAAGCAGAGCGGCGGCCGGCATTCTCTTGACGATTTCTGCCGGCGCTTTCATGGCGGGGAAAGCGGTCCTCCGAAAGTGGTCACTTACACGTTCGACGACCTGGTTCGCGAGTTGAATGCGATTGCCCCTTATGATTGGGCCGGATTGCTGAAGGAGCGTGTCCGCGCGACCAGCGCGCATGCGCCGTTAGGCGGTATCGAAGGCAGCGGCTGGCGCGTGGTGTACAACGACAAGCCGAACGCCTTTCGTACCGCACGCGCCGAAGAATCCAAGATGACCAGCGCTGCCTACTCTCTGGGTTTCACACTCGGCAAAGAAGGGCAATTCGTCGACGTGATTCCCACTTCGCCCGCGTACCAGGCCGGGCTCGGGCCCGGAATGAAGCTGATCGCAGTGGGTGGCCGCGCCTGGACTCCGACCGTGTTGACTCAGGCGCTGCGCAGCGCGCAAATCAATCATCAGCCGATTGAAGTCATTGTCCAGAACGGCGAATTCTTCAAGACGTACTCGATTCCCTATTTCGAAGGAGAGAAGATTCCACATCTGGAGAAAGTGGAAGGGGAACCCGATTTGTTGATGGAAATTTTGAAGGGTAAGACCGGTCCCGCAGCCAAGCCCTGATGCTCCTTCCTTGCTGGGCCCCTTGTACCTTTTCACCACAGAGACACAGAGGCACAGAGAAAGCAAAAGATTGAACCACCAAGGGCACGAAGGTACGCGAAGGACTTCGGTGAAACGGACGTTCGGATTGCTTCGCGTCTTGTGGTGAACGCTTTTTGTTTGTTTCGGGAACGCTGTTGATTCTGCTACCATGGCGCATCCAGATCAGCCGCCACGCGCCACAAGCAAGGGTTCTACGACTAACGTGTAATTCACAGGTTCCACAGACTGCTAGAATCCACAGCATAAAGGTGTTTAGGTCATGACCCACCTCCCCAAGATCGCCTGGATCTCTTTCCTGGCTGCTGCCTTCGTTTTTCCGTTGTCTCCCACAGCTACGGCTCAGAACGCGGAAATCCGCCATGTCTCCGTCGTGAAGTCCGGGGGCACGGTGCAAATCCAGATTGAAACCAGCAAGCGTGTAGTGCCGCTCACAGAGGTGGTCACCGATCCCGATCGCCTGGTCATCGACTTTGCCGATGCCGTCCCCGGACCCGAGCTTCGCACCGTCCCGGTGAATCAGGGCGAAGTGAAGGCCGTTCGCGTAGGCCGTGTGACATCCAATCCTCCGGTAACGCGCGTGGTGGTGGACCTGAAGTCGGCCCAGCCTTTCCGTCTGTTTCCTTCGAGCAAGTCGGTGATGGTGAAGATTGGGGAAGGGGGTATTTCCTCGGTGGCGGCCGCCCCGGCCGCACCAGCTTCGCCCAAAGTGGCCGAGCCGGCCCCTCAGCCGCCTGCTCCCCCCACGCCAACTCCTGCCGTGACCGCCGCTGCGTCGAAAGCGGTGGCTCCTGCTCCAGCCCCGGTCGGAATGCCGGCTAGAGTTCCTACTGTACGGGTCACGCCAGCAGTGATGAATACAGCGCCCATCGAGTTGGACACCCCGGCGCGAGCAGGCTCCGGACCCACCGCGCAGATTCGCCATGTGGCGGTGCTGAAAGTGGGCGGAGCGACCGAAATCGAGATTGAAACCAGCCAGCGCGTCGCCCCGGCCGTGCAGGCTGTTACCGGGCCTGATCGGCTGGTGGTGGACTTTCCGGAATCTTTGCCGGGTCCACAGCTGCGCGCCATTCCAGTGAACCAGGGCGAGGTGAAGGGCGTACGGGTCGGACTGCTGACCGCGAAGCCTCCAGTGACGCGGGTGGTGCTCGATCTGAAATCGCCGCAAGCCTACCAGATCTTTCCGTCGGCAAAATCGGTGATCGTGAAGCTGCCGGGTTCTGGCGCGAGCGCCATGGCGGCATTGCCGCCCGGGAACGCAAGCACACCCGAGCCGCCGCATGTGCCTCCGGCTTCGAAGAAAGTGGAGATTACGTTTCAGGATGGACGGCTGCGCCTGGTCTCGAACAAGGCTTCTCTGGCGGAAGTACTGAACGAAATTCGTGCGCAGTTGAATGCGGATATCGTTGTGCCCGCGGGCGCGGAACAGGAGGTGGTCGCAGTTGCGCTGGGCCCCTCGACGCCGCGTGACGTGATCTCGAAGCTTCTCGACGGTTCCCGGTACAACTTCATCATCGTGGGCACCGACGCGGACGCCAACCAGGTGGAGCGCGTCGTCCTGAGTCCAAAAACCGTGATAGCTGAGTCCGCCATCGCGCCGCCGACTCCAGTCGCGGATACGGACGGTGGGGGCCCCAGTGCCGGTGCACCGCCGTTCATTCCTCCTCCTCCGCCGACTGAAGACGTGCAGCCGCAGGGAGATTCGAATCCTCCTCCTGACACCACACCGCAGCCAGGCGATCCTCAGCCTGCGCCAAACTAGATTCTCAGTGGCATTATGGCGCGGACGGGCGGGACGCCCGTCCCTCCACATTATTTGACAGTTACTGCTGGATAAGCCGGACCGGCACGGCTGAGCTGGCCATCACCGGTGTGCCTGTGGCAGAGTTGCCGCAGCCGGAAACGTTGACTACGGTCACGTGAAACGATCCTGCCTTAGGTCCGCCTCCGGGAAAAGCCTGGTCGATGAAGACCTGCAGAAACCCGACGATATTCACAGCCGCGGCATTCGTCGGCGTGTTCGGCGCGACCGTTTGGTCGTACACCGGGATTGTCACCAAAGAATCGCTGGTCGTCACCAGATCATTCGACGACAACACGGAACCCGCCAGCGGGTGGTTATTGCCAACCTGGATCTGCGGCGGATAGGGGATCGGAGGACCGGAATTGAGGGAATCCATCCCGCTTCCGCCCGATTGATGAATCAGGCACTTGACGCCGCTCTGGGCGGGCCCTCCCATACCGTCGGGGAACATCGTATCGTCCAGCAAAAGCGAGTTCACGGTTGGAGGGGTCACGGTGGTGCCGCACGAGATCGGGGTTGGATTACAACACTCGATGTCTTGCTCGAAATTGGTGCCGCCTGTGCACGCTGCCGGGCAAGCGTTGGTGGCTGCGGGAATCTGTGCCGGGTAATAGTACAGGGTGGGACCCGCTCCCACCGTCGGTGTGCCGGGCGCGCAGCTGCTTGGACCAGCTCCGCAGTTAGACATCAAGTCGAAGCCTTCACCAATAATGCCTGCTGGAGCCGCGCCCGGATTGGTCATTGCGCCGGTGGTGGTGTTGAAAAAGGTGGCTGCCGTCCCACAGCCGGTTCCACCACCATGCACGGGATCACAGTTGGGCACAATGAACGGCTTCACACAGCGCGGAACAATCGGCACCGCCGTGCCTCCCACGCTCGACGAATTCGAAGGATTAAATCCCTCCGCGGTCGCCGAAGCCCGCACGGTCAGCGCGGCACGGCTCCAGATGCGCGAAAAGAAGGTCGGCAGATTTGCGTTCTGCACCGTGACCGTGACTTTCGGATTTACGCTGAACGCTGCTGTTCCGCTGCCGGGAAATAACAAGGAAACATCGGTCGTTTGTACCTGGCGCGCTGCAATACTGAGATTAATGGCGACACTCTGAGCCGCCTTGGTCGCGGCATCGATTTGCGCCGCGGTGGGCACGGTTGCCGTGGGATCGGTGGTCACTCCCATATCGACGAGCATCTTGGCTGCGGCCAGGGCAGCGGAATCTGCGGCGCGCTGGGTCTCGCTACGAGCGGAATATAGCGTAATCACATCGATAGCCAACGCGATGATCCCCAGCATGCTCAGCATAGCCAGCACGACCAGGATCATCGTCACACCGCGCTCGTTATTCTTTAAGGGAAGCTGGGTTCGGCGTCGGATCATGCTCATTCCTTCAACTCTGATTCGCTATCACGGAGGTAACGGAGATCTGCGTGGTGCCGGGATAAATGTAGGTTGGGGCCAGCAACGTGATCACGCGATCGAACTGCCACTTATAGGGATAGAGCAGGGTTACGTTGGTCGAAATCATCTTCACGGGCGTGCCACCCGCCGTAACCGAGCTGGTGAAGACGTAACCGCGATCGACCGTCAGCACAAGATTTCCCGCGGCTCCGCAGGAAACGGTGAACGACCACTTCCATGGAGTAGCGGCGCCTGCCGGCGTAGCCGCCGCCGTACCAAGTCCGCAGTCATTGACCTTGCTGGATTGCAGAGAGTTCGAAACCAGGTCGCGAATAGCCCGTATCGATGCCGGCGGTGCATCGGAAAGATCGTTGGTCGGTTGACTGGCTCCCAGGCGCGCCGCTTCGCGCGCGGTATTGGTAACTTTCTGCTTGAGGTTGTAAGCGTTTCCGAAATCGAAAATTCCTACCACCATCACCAGCAATAATGGCAGGGCGACCGCAAATTCGGCGATCTGGGTGGCGCGCGTATCCGCCAGCGCCGCACAGAAGGCTTTCATCCTAAGTACTCGAGTTCGGGTCTCGGCAGGCACTAGTTCTCGCCTCGCATCTGCGCCGTCGCTTTCATGTTCAAGGTAAATGACTGGAACGGCAAGTTGAAACCGTAGGGATATTGAAATGCTACCGAGGTTCCGCATTGTTGCTGGCCGGCAGTCGCGGTGAGGTTTACGTTCTGCTGAACGCAAATCGAGGGAGTCGCGGAGACGCCCGCCGGATCGCAAGCGACCGGGGTTCCGCAGGCCACCGATCCGCACGGACAGGCCGCCGGTTGGAGCGACTGCACCGCACCCGTATCGAGATGTGAGGCCTGCAACACGGGAGCGACCACGTTCGTGGCAATCTGGGCGGCCGTAAGCGTTCCACTTCCGCAGGTAGCACACGCGGGGGCGACTGCGGCCCGCGCGCCCTGCATCGCCGCCTGCGTGATGGTTCCGTAGATATTATAGGCGCGTCCGAAGAAAAAGATGCCCAGCAGAATGCTGAACAGAATTGGAAGAACTACCGCCGTTTCGGCGATCTCAGAGCCGGTGGTTCCCAAGAGTCGTCTTATCGTTCCCATGTGTACCTCAGACCACACCCAGCGCACGCCGCACGCCAAACAGGATCACCGTAAGCGCCACCGCTACTCCGAACGGGATCTTCACCGAATCGGGATTATCCAACGAAACTTCCGGCCCGGGCAGGTGCATGGTCAGGAACGCGCGCAGCATGTGACCGATGTTGACCAACGCCTGGCGCGCGCGACCCTTGTAGATGATGAGCCCTATCGCCATCACTCCCGCAACCAGCATGGAACCAATCAGCACCGCGATCAGACGAGTCGTTCCCAGACATGCGCCAATGGCGCCGATCAGTTTCCAGTCGCCGGCTCCGAGCGCCTTGATCACGACAAAAGGCAGCAGCAGCAACAAACCTAATCCTGCACCGAGCAGGGAACCCTTGGCACCGGGCCAACCATTGGTCACCGTGTTGACGGCGATTCCTGCCAGCAACCCCGGCACCGTGAGCCAGTTCGGGATCCGGCGATAGCGCCAGTCCAGCACACCCGCCCAAAGCGCCAAAAAAACAGCGAGTAACCAGCCGCTCTCCTGAATCATGCCTGGCGGACCATAGGTTGTCGCATTTTCAGAGGAGACCTCACGAAGATCCTGCAGGGCGCCAAGGCTGAACCATCGCCGGCCGAAAGGCCCGCTAATGGGTGGATGTTCACATACTTAGCGGGGCAAGTCAATGAGGAGGAAGGACAATGTTCGCGCCTGGATTACCCTTCTGAACGAAGGCGCAGCGATGGGGCAGCGGCCGCGGCGAAAGAGATTCCTCCGCCGCGTTCGTCTTCGGAACGACAAGAGGGCGTTCGGCGTCGGAATGACAAGAGGGCGTTCGGCGTCGGAATGACAAGAGGGCGGGAGCAGGGGGCCAGCTTCGGTGTGTGCAACGGCAGATTCCTCGTCGCTGGTGCTCCTCGGAATGACAAGATGGGGAAGAGCAGCGCGACTTGTGGAAGAGAATAGGCCCGGAACTTGTCCGGGCCCGGTTCAGAAATCCAAGCTGTCGCGAATTATTGAGTAATCGCGCGCGCGTTGTTGTGCTGGGCGATCACTTCTTTGGCATGATCGGCAAGGGCACGCGCCTTGGGCAAAAGTTCCAGCGCTTTGATGATCTGGGGATCATTTTCGGCGCGGATCTTCAAGCCTTCATCCTGTCCGAACTGGTCGACGAAGATTTCACTCTTGATGCTGTAGCGGATCCAGTCGTTGTTGTCGACGAGGTCTTGCTGGGTGTAAGGAATCTTCTCCTCGTCGAGGAACTTGTGAAATTCCTGCACGATGGCGTCGTCGACCGTGAAGCCCTTGGTTACGGTGTTCTTTACCACGTAGCGCTTGGCGAAGTTGAAGAAGGCATAATGCTGCAGCAGCGTGTCCTGGAAGTGATTGCTCTTTACCGGGGGTACGACCTCGTCAGGAGTGATGCCGCCGCCACCATAGACCGTGCGCCCACCGTCGGTAAGCTTCACTTCCTTGTTGGCGCCGTTCGAATCGATGTCGCGGTTGTAGTAGTAGTCGTAGAGCGACACGTTGGAATAATCACGCTGGATCAGGCGTCCGCTCGGGGTGTAGTACCGGGCTGTCGTGAGCGCCAATCCAGTGTTTTCCGCGAGCGGATATACCGTCTGCACAAGTCCCTTGCCGAAGGTGGTTTCGCCGACGATGAGGCCGCGATCATGATCCTGGATCGCGCCGGCCACGATCTCCGCCGCTGAAGCCGTGCCCTTATTCACCAGCACGACCATTGGATAATCCTTGCCGCCGCTGCCATGAGTCGCGGTGTAACGCTTTTCAGGGGAAGAGCGCCCATGGTGCGAAACGATCAGTTGGCCCTTTTTCAGGAACTTGTCGGCAACGCCCACGCCTTCACTGAGCAAGCCACCGGGATTCTGGCGCAGATCCAGCACCAGCCCCTTCAGGTCGCCGAACTTGTCGAGCGCCTCGCTGACTTCGCGTTCCGTGGTCTCCTGGAAGCCCGTAATGTGGATGTAGCCAAGGCCGGGCTTGATCAAAAACGCGAGGTCGACACTGTTGCGCGGAATCTCGTCGCGCACCAGACTGAATTCCATCGGCTTCTCGACGCCCTCGCGCAGGATAGTGATGTGAACCGTCGTTCCCTTGGGCCCCTTGAGCAGATCGGCAACGTCGGAAGTGCTCATGTTGTCGGTGGCCTTGCCGTCGACGGCAATGATCACGTCGCCCGGATGGATTCCCGCCTTGTAGGCGGGCGTTCCGACGAATGGGAAGATGACGATGACTTTATTGTTGCGCGGGCCGACCGTCATTCCAACGCCGTAGTACTTGCCGCGCTGTTCCTCGCGGAGCAGCGAGTACGACTTGGGATCGAAGAAGTTGGAGTGCGGGTCGAGCGCGTGCAGCATGCCCGGAATGGCGCCGTTGTATATGGCTTTGTCGGCGTTGACCGGCTCGGCGTAGTTGTCCTCGACAACCTGGTACACCTGTGTGAACTGCTTCAGGCTGTCTTTGACGTCGGAATCGCTACTGGGCGGAGTCATGGGACTGCGCTGCGCGAACAGCATGCCCAAAAAGCCACAGGTTATGAGGATCACGACGATCAGCAGGAGAGAGCGACGAGAACTACCAGCCATCTTCAGGTCCTTAGTTTGAGGCATAAAGCCCCGAAATACCGCACAATTCCACGCAGTATACCATGCGCAACCGTGTCGTTATGAGACGGATTCTGCCCTGAGAGGTTACCAAAGCGAGTATCCGGCACCGTAACTGTTGAGATGACAAAGTACGACCATGAGATGCGGCGAAAGAACAGAAAAAGCTACGTTTAGGGACGGGGTGGGGCTTGGATGGTGGTTGCCAATCAGGAGGACCACATTCCCCGGGAATTTTACCCTTGAGGCAGCCGGTTAATGTAACGAGGAAAGATTGTGTGCGCAAGAGACTGGCACAGAATGGTTTAGTTTAAATTGCCCTGCGCGATTATGGGATTGACTGTGATTCCGCACCCCTGGACTGCGATGCGGAGCTTAGTTCGGTGAGCGACCGCGAGTATCGGAAGCCAGGTCGCTCGGGCGAGCGTCTGAGGCGTTTCCATTCTCAACTCGAAACGGCCAGACTCGTCCGGGTATTTGGTGAGGACCCTTAGCGGCCCCTAGGTGAGAACCGAGGTGAGAATCTATTACCTCGAATTCGACCGTCGCATTCTTCATCTCAGCGGGAGTTATGTTTTCAACCCGCAAGTGCAGCCAGCCCTGAAGGGTCGCACCGACTTCCAGCGGTTCGTCTGTGCGTAGCTCGACCAGCGACTCCTGCGCGGCTTGAAGATAGCGCACACCCCACGAATCCAGTTCGTCGCGCAGCCTGCCCAGGCGCCAGTTCTGCAGATCGGAGGGCACCCTCTCCAAAACACTGGTCGTCCCATCGGGTTTGGTGAGGGACACCTGCAGGGTAATGACTCGGAGACGCTCGTCTGCGTCATTCACGAGCCAGCAGTGAGCGAAGATTTCGAACTGCAGGTCGGTTTGATGAGGTTCGCGGATTTCCTGAAACTTGCCAGCCCGTTGCGGGCGCGCATGGACTTCTTTTACGAGGACGAGAATTTGTGTTCGTGGTTGGCTTAGACCCTTGGCGGGAGTCGATCTGGTTCCCGTTCCAGACGCTCTCAGGGCTACAAACAGGACAAGCCCCACTACCAAAGACACTGCGGCGAGCGCTAGCCCGAATGCACCACCCCAGACGAAACCAAAGAGGGCCCCGCACCCCAGAATAACTAACCCAATCAACTCCGGCTTGGACATCACGACCCCGAACACAAATGAACGATAGAATCCGCGTGGCTTTTGCGTACAACGGTTTGGAGCAGCTCGCGATTCAAGGGGATGCGATCTGCCATCTTGTATCGGGCATTGTACGAAGATTCTCGAACCGAGTGTCAGTTTTTCTTTGTGAACATTAACTTGGTCCGTGCCTGGGTCCTGCGCTCTCGAGCGTGGGGCGCACGGTTTACGGCGACGTGAAAGTAACCGTGGCTTGTGTTCGTCCGTATTGGTTGGTAGCTTAGAATTTCGACACAGCGGCGCCGAATAGTATAGGCTCAGAGATGCGTAGGTGGCTCCGGCAGGGGGGTGATTAAACTGGCAGAAGTCCGATTGCAAGAGGGCGAATCGATCGAGAACGCCCTGCGGCGATTTAAGCGCAAGGTTCAGACGGAAGACATCATTAAAGAAGTGAAGCGTCACTCCTTCTACCTGAAGCCGGGTGCGAAGCGCCGCGTGAAGCAAGCGCTGGCGCGCAAGCGTGCCCGCAAGAAGTTTCGCAAAGAGCAGGATTAGTTGGGATTAACCGGGGTCGCTGCCGCAAGCAGCGACCCTTAAGTTTTTTGCCCATCGCGCACGAGTTGATTTTCATGAGGCGGTACCCTCACGAGGGCTGAGCTGAATTTCGTCTAATACGAGTACTGGTGGCCTCGCTCGAGCAGAGGCTTTTCGAAGTATTTATACGAGAGCGCGGCGACGGCGAGGGTCAATGCAATTCCGAAAATTCCTCCCACGAGCCAGGCCGCTACTGGAAATTCGGGGAAGTGTGCCTTCAGGGGATGGCGCAGGGCGTTCATGATCGCGACGTGGACCAGGTAGCTGCAATAGGCGAGTGTTCCCAGGCGCATGAGGGATGGGTTCTGCAGGATGCGCGACGTCAGTCCGCGTGAGCTGGAAACGGCAATCAGCAGAATGCAAGTGTAGAAGGTGGCCAGCCAGGAGAAGCCCCAGGTGGTCATTGCGAAGGACAGGGCGTCGTAACCCTGCCAGGTCATGTAGGCGACTCCTAGAAAGAACACGCCCGTGATGGACCACAGGGTGCGGCGGTTGGATTGGAGCCAGTTCCAAAAAACCTCATTCCTCACCAGTAATGCGGCCAGGACGCCCAGGCAGAGGGCGTCGGCACGGGTGGGCATCAGGACGTAGCTGGCTAGCCCAGGGTAGGTCATGCTCGAGTGGAGCAGGACGCGCAGCCAGGGCGCGCAGGCGATCACCATCAGCAGGACAATCACGAGATTGCGCGGGCGAACGTTACGGATGAGCAGCGGAATCGAGAGGTAAAACTGTTCTTCGATGGCGAGCGACCAGGTGATGCCTATGCCGCTGGGTCCGAAGACTCCAAGGCACGCCATCCAGAAATTCTGTGTAAATGTGGCGTAGGACCACCAGGGAAGCGGAAGTGGGGTGGTATGGGCGGCGCGAGCGGCGGAAAACTGTGCGAGCAGGTGCGGAAGCAGTGAGAGGCCAATCACCAGGAAATACAGCGGCAGGATGCGATAGGCGCGGCGGATGTAAAAAGTCTGGAAATAACGCGGAGAGGACCTCGCGTCGAGCAGGATGCCTCCGATCAGAAATCCGGAGAGAACGAAGAACAGGTCGACGCCGCTCCAGCTAAGTTGGCCGCAGGCGATCACGAAGGAAGCGAAGCGGGAATGCGCTTCGATTCCCTGGACGGACGTCACGCCAAAAATGGCGTGCCGCAGCAGGACCAGCAGAATGGCGATGCCGCGCAGGCCATCAAGGCCCGGAATGCGGACAGACCAGTCCGGTATGGGACGATGGGCAGCGGAGGTAAGCGCGGTAGCCATTCAGAGCTTCGGAAACGTCAGCCAGAATATCGTCTCTTCGGGGGGACGCGTCCACGGGAAAATGGGATAAGGGTCGCAGGGCTGGCGACGCGTTGCTGCCGGTCTCAGTCCGGCAGTATGATGTCGATATGAATCTCGGCTTCTCAGAAATGCTGTTTCTCTTCCTGCTGGCCCTGATTATCTTTGGACCGAAGAAGATGCCCGAGATTGGCCGGCAAATTGGCAAGGCTTTAAACGATTTCAAGCGGGCGTCGAACGAGTTCAAGGCGCAGATTGAATCGGAGATCGCCAACATCGAGCGGGAGACGACGCTACCGCAGATTCTGCCTCCGAGTGAGCCGCCCAGGAGCACCGTCGCCAGCGGGACGCTGGTGGACCTGCCCGCCGTGGAGCATGTGCCCGCGCAATTGACGCCGCCCAGCGATTCCAGCCACAAGGCTCCCGATGCCTGAGACGCTTGCCGAAGCACCTGAAAAAGAGAAAGACAGTCTACCTGCGATGGGATTCCTCGATCATCTCGAGGAACTGCGGCGGAGGATTATTTATTCGCTGATCGCGATGGCGGTAGGATTTTTTGCGTGCTGGGGCTACGCGGAGAAGATCTACGACATCATGCAGCGTCCCATCATGGTGGCGCTGCAGCACAACCACATGGAGGAGAGGCTCGTCTACCTGAATCCCACTGAGCCCTTCAACATGTATCTGAAAGTGGCGTTTCTGGCGGGGCTGTTCGTGACCTCGCCGTTCGTGCTCTACCAGGTGTGGGCCTTCATTTCGCCGGGTCTCTACCGCAACGAGAAGCGCTACGTCATGCCCTTCATGTTCTCGACGGTGGGCCTGTTTATCGCCGGTGGGTATTTCGGGTACAAGCTGGTGTATCCGCAAGCGCTCGAATTCCTGATCGGATATGGCAAACAATTCCAGCCGATGATCACGATCGGGGAGTACACCGACCTGTTCCTGACCATCATTATCGGCATGGGCGTGATATTCGAAATGCCCATCCTGGTGTTTTTCCTGTCGCTGATGGGGATTGTCACGGCCGGGTGGATGTGGCGGAATCTCCGATACTCGATCCTGGTGATCTTCATTATTGCGGCGATCATTACCCCCACCACCGACATCATGAACATGTGCATTTTTGCCGCGCCCATGGTGGCCTTGTACGTTTTATCGATCGCGATCGCCTGGCTGGTGCATCCCACCCAGCGCAGGGCCCGGAGAGAGAAACAAGCGAAATGAGAAGGCTGAAAAATAGGGTGGACGGCCTGGCCGTTCTGGCGGGTGGAGTGTTGTCGCTAGGGATGATCGCCTGCACGCAGGGGAAGAGCAATGCGGCGACCCCAGCGGAGACGGCAAAGGAAATGGCCGCCGCCGCAAGTAAGGGGGTAGGTGCCGCGGAAGATTCCTCCGCCGCGGCCGGCTTCGGAATGACAAGGGCCGCAGAATCAGCCGGGGCTGCGCCGAAAATCAATGCGGCGCGAGCGATGCAGTATACGAAGGAAGTCACCGCTTTTGGCGCACGTCCGATCGGCAGCGCGAATCACAAGAAGCTCGAGGATTACATCGTCTCTCATCTCAAGGGGGACGAGGTCGATTTCGACGCCTTCACGGCGGACACCGTCGAGGGGAAGTTTCCGGTGCGGAACATCATCGCGAAATTTCCGGGAACGAAGGATGGCATCATCGTAATCGCCGGACACTACGACACGAACTATCCGCTGCGGAATACGGCGTATGTTGGAGCGAATGATGGGGGCTCGTCGACCGCGATTCTATTGGAGATTGCGAACCAATTGCGCGGCAAGAAGCGCGAGGGCTACAGCGTGTGGTTGCTGTGGACCGATGCCGAAGAGGCAGTGAGGAAATGGTCGGAAACGGATAGCTTGTACGGGACCCGGCACCTGGCTGAGCGCTGGCAAAGGGATGGGACCGCGAAGAAGATCAGGGCGTTCCTGCTGGCGGATATGATTGGCGACGCGGATCTGAACATCGACCGCGATGGCAACTCAACACCCTGGCTGGAGGACCTGGTCTACGAGGCGGCGACTAAATTGGGGTACCAGTCACATTTCTTTGAGCGCTCGACCGCGGTGGAAGATGACCACCTGCCCTTCATGAAAATTGGCGTGCCGTGCGCGGACATCATCGACCTCGATTATGGCTACGGGAACGTGTTCCACCATTCGCCACAGGACACTCTGGACAAGCTGAGCCCGAAGAGTTTGCAAATTGTCGGGGACGTGATTCTACAGACGGTGTGGATGGTGGACTCCCGCTGAAATTTCAGATTTTAGATTTCAGATTGCAGATTGGGTGAGAATCGTTGACGTTACCTTTCTTGATTGGTTGATTTGCTTTCTCTTTCCGTTTTCCCCCGTTTGATTTCTAATGGCGGCTCATATGAACGAGCGCTGGAAACTGACTGTCTTCACGGCGGCGTGTCTGCTGGTTGTTCCGGATGTCGCAGGCGCACAAGCGAAGTCGGATGCGGATCGCTTGATCACCGAGGCGCTGAAACCCTCACCGATCGAGCATAACTTGCGGCATTTGACTGACGAGATCGGCGGGCGCGTGCCGGGAACCCTGGCGATGGAGCAGGCAGTCGCGTGGGGCATGGCTGATTTCAAGGAAGCCGGTGCGGACCGTGTCTACACAGAAACGTTCAAGCTGCCGAATTCATGGGCAGAGGGTGCGACTGTGGTGACGGTTTCGTCGATCGGGACTTCGACCGATCCGAAGTTGAGTTCGATTCCTCCCGTGGTGTTCAAAGCGCGCGCGGTCTCGGTCGCGCTGGGACCGCCATTGATGGCGCAGCACATACCGGTGGTCGATGTGGGCATGGGGACGCCGGCCGATTTCAAGAAGGCGGGAGATATTTCCGGCAAGGTGATCCTGGTGCACTCCGACGTGCTCAAGAAATGGGCAGACCTGTTCAACGAGTACCTGCGGCCGCCGGCGATCATTGACGCCGCCGTGAAGGGAAGAGCGAAGGCCATCGCATTTATTGCGACGCGCGAGCACGAAATTCTTTATCGGCACACCGACGCGATGGCGGGAGAGATTGCGCGGCTTCCGATGATCGTCGTGGCTCGCGAAGATGGGGAGCGCATGGGGCGTCTGGTTACCTCCGGGCACCCGGTGTGGGTGGACTTGTCGATTCCGAACAAGATTGGCGGTCCGATCACGGCTGCCAACGTGATTGCCGAGATCCGCGGCAGCGAGAAGCCGGACGAGTTCGTGATCCTGGGGGCGCACCTGGATTCGTGGGAACTGGGCACGGGCGCGCTCGACAACGGATGCAATGCGGCGCTGGTGATTGATGCGCTGCGCACGATCAAGGCAGCGGGACTGAAGCCGCGGCGGACGATCCGATTCATCCTGTTCTCGGGCGAGGAAGAGGGCATGATGGGTTCGCGGGCGTATGCGGTGGCGCATCGGAACGAATTGGACAAGGCGGTGGGAGTGGCCGTGATCGACGGCGGCGTGGGCCGTATCACGGGGTTTGATTTGGGCGGGCGCAAGGACATGACGGACAAAGTGGCGGCGATTGTGGCGCCTCTAAAACAGTTCGACGCGACGGAGCTCAAAACCGACGATGTCGAGTGGGGTACCGACCATTACGACTTCCTGCTGGAAGGCGTGCCCACGCTGGTGGCCGAGCAGGAGGAAGGGAATTACCTGCCGAACTATCATGCGACCTCAGACACGTACGATAAGGTTGATATTGGGCAATTGAAGAAACACGTTGCCGAGATGACGGTCGTGACGTTCGGGATCGCCAACGCGAATGATCGGTTGGGCCCGCGGCTGACGCACGCGGAGATTGACAAGATTTTGCGCGACACGCACTCCGACGAGCAGATGAAACCGCTGGGCATCTGGGCGGAGTGGACCAGCGGGAAGCGGGGCCGGGCGAAGTAGGCGAGGTTCGATGGAGTGACGGGCGTCCCCGCCCGTCTTGAGGATGTATTGCTGGTGGGAATTCCACGCTGAGGGCGGGCCGCCCTCGCGATAGCCGTCGAGACGACGGCGCTACGTGTAGGGCCGAGTTGTCGAGCTTCGCTCGACCGGGCAGACGAGGCGTCTGCCCCTACGTGGGTTATGGTTGTCCCCGGGGTAACGAGTGCTTCTTTTCTGGGTCCTCTTCAACTTATTTGTGCTCGCGATGCTGGCGCTCGATCTGGGCGTATTCAATCGCCGGGCACACACAGTCAGCTTTCGCGAAGCTCTGGGCTGGAGCGCGATGTGGGTGGGCCTGGCCGCGGGGTTTGCGGTGCTGGTGTATTTCTGGCACGGGCGCGCAGCCAGTCTGGAGTTCGCGACCGGGTACCTCATCGAGCTTTCTCTCAGCATCGACAATCTCTTTGTCTTTCTGGTGATCTTCCGGTACTTCCGCGTGCCCGGAGAACTGCAGCACCGGGTGTTGTTCTGGGGAATCGTCGGAGCGCTGATCACGCGCGGCGCATTCATTCTCGCGGGCGTAAGCCTGATTCAGCGTTTTCACTGGCTCATCTATGTTTTCGGCGGTCTCCTGGTGTACAGCGGGATCGGTTTGCTGAGGCAGGGGGAGGAGGAGATTCATCCGGAGAAGAATCTGGTACTGAAATTATTTCGGCAATGGATACCCGTGACCGAAGATTATGTCGGCAACAACTTCTGGGTGCGGCAGCCGGGCCTGTATGCCACACCGCTGGTGGTGGTGCTGCTGGTGGTGGAGACGACCGACATCGTGTTCGCGGTGGACTCGATTCCGGCCGTGCTGGCAATCACGCTGAACGCGTTCATCGTGTACACGTCGAATGTGTTTGCGATTGTCGGACTGCGATCCATGTATTTTGCGGTCGCGGGCTTGATGGCGTGGTTCGAGTATCTGCACTATGGGCTGTCGATGGTACTGATTTTGATTGGCGCGAAGATGCTGGTGTCGCATTACTACGTGGTGCCGACGGCAGTGGCGCTAGGGACGGTGGCGGGGGTGATCGCGATTTCGGTGGTGGTTTCGGTGGTGTGGCCGCGGAGAGGGCGACGAGTTGACGAAGGCTAGCGGCTGGGTATGTTAGGTTGAACGTTGAACCTCAGAATCCGGATCTCGGTGTGAGTGTTCGCTCGATGCGGGGCTTGGTAGACGTGGGATTGCGATTGCTTGCGAAGCCGACTGCAATCCCGTCCCTAAGCTATGATGAAAAATCAATGATCACGATTCCAGTTGAGGTAAAGCCGCGTCCTTATGCGGCTCTGATTGAGAACGGGCTGGTGGCGAAGGCTGGGGCGCTGCTGCGAGAGCTTTTGCCTGCGAGGAGCCGGCTGTTCGTGATCACCGTAGCTCCCGTACGGCGCAAGTGGGGGAAAGTTCTAATGGGTTCGCTGGCGGCTGCGGGCTTTGACGCGAAGAGCATCGAAATGCCGGAGGGTGAGCGCTTCAAGCGGCTGGGTACCGTGGAGACGCTGGCCGAGAAGCTAACAGCGCTGGGCGCGGATCGGAACGCGGTTGTGGTGGCTTTTGGCGGCGGAGTGGCGGGGGATGTGGGCGGGCTGCTGGCTTCGCTGTATATGCGCGGCGTTGAACTAGTGCAGATTCCGACTACCGTACTCGCGCAGGTGGATGCTTCGGTGGGCGGGAAGACCGGGGTCAATCTCAAAGCGGGGAAGAATCTGGTGGGAACGTTCCATCAGCCGCGCGTGGTGCTGATCGATCCGCAGGTGCTGTCGTCGTTGCCGGAACGCGAGTATCGGGCGGGACTTTATGAGGCTCTGAAGTGCGGAGTGATCGGCAACCCGGAATTGTTTCGCGAGTTTGAGGTTAATCGCGAGCGAATTCTGAAGCGGGACCTGGCAACGGTGGAGCGGTTGATTGCGGAGTCGGTTCGCTTGAAAGCGCATGTCGTTTCCGTCGACGAGAAGGAGAATGGTCTGCGGCGGGTGCTGAATTTCGGGCACACCATTGGGCACGCGCTGGAGGCGGAAACCGGGTACCGGACGCTGTTACACGGCGAGGCGGTGGCTTGGGGAATGGTGGCGGCGGCGAGAATCGCGGCGGGCGTGGGGAAGTTGGGCGAGCGGGATGCCGAGCGCATCAGCCGGGCAACGCGCGAGATTGGGCCTCTGCCGAAGCTGAATGTTCGCGGGACCAGCATCGCGCGGCGTTTGCATTCGGACAAGAAGACCCGCAACGGCAAGGTGCATTTCGTTTTGCCAACGGAGATCGGGAAGGTCGAAGTCGTGAATGATGTCCCGGAGGAAGTGGTGCGGGCGGCGGTGGAGGAGATTCGGGAGTTGTCGCGAGAAAAATCCTAAACCGCAGAGAACGTGGAGGCGTGCCGCAGAGGGCGCAGAGACGAAGGTCGGGTCCGTGGTACAACGAGATTCCTCGCTGTGCTCGGAATGACAAGTCTTGAAATGGCTGCTCATTGACAAGTCTTGAAGTGCTTGATGACTGACCACAACAACTCGACGGTAATTGGAGCGGCGCCCGAAGGGACCGGGGATCGCGCGTCGGCGGCGCGCGCGGTGCAGGAGATGTTTTCGGCGATTGCGCCCCGCTATGATCTGCTCAATCACGTCTTGTCGTTCAATATCGATAGAGTCTGGTGGCGGAGGGCAGCGCGGACGTTCGCGGGAATTCTTGCGCGGCGCGATGCTCGAGCTTTGGATCTATGTTGCGGCACCGGGGATATGGCTTTTGCCTTGCGGCGGCTGGCGGGAGAGTCGGGTGCCGCCATTGTGGGAGCGGATTTTGCGCATCCCATGCTGGTGCGCGCGGTGCGCAAATCGAATGGGAGTTCTCTACGCTGGGTTGAGGCGGATGCGCTGAATCTGCCCTTTCCGGATGAGTCGTTCGACCTGGTGACGTCGGCTTTCGGATTTCGCAATCTGGCGGATTACGATGCGGGCTTGCGCGAGATTGTACGCGTGCTGCGGCCGGGAGGGGAATTGGGAATTCTCGAGTGCAGCGAGCCGGGCGGGTTGATCGGGAAATTTTATGGCGTTTATTTCCGGCGTGTGTTGCCGGCAGTCGGCACGGCAATTTCCGGCGTCAAAGGGCCTTATGAGTATTTACCGGCATCGGTGGGAAGATTTCCGGCTCCGACGGAGATGATAGCGAGAATGCGGGATGCGGGTTTTGGGGAAGCGACTTGGACTCCTTATACGTTTGGGACGGCGGGCTTGTATCGCGGGAAGAAGTAAAAACCCAGCTGCCAGCGGGAATGTGATTATCTTCGCGCGGCGCTACAGAAAATGCGACTGTCGTAGACAGCGCCTAAGAGCGAATCAGCGAACGGCCACCTTTTGCGCCTCCGCAGCGGACGCCGGTGCTTTGAAAGAGTCCAGGAAAGCATCGGCCACGGTGTAACGGATGATCTTCTCATAGTCGTCTCCCAGAAATTTCTTCAGGCGATCGGTATTCATGGTGTATTGCCCGCTCATGTAGGGTACGGCCTCGGGCGGAATGGCGGAGATGCCCGTCTTCCACAAAAACTCCAGAACGATGCGCATGGCCCACTGGCCGGGGACGCGTACCAGCTTGGCATGCGCCATTTCAATGCAGCGGGCGAAGGTGAGCGGCTCGCCTCGGCCGGCGATATTGAGAATGGTCAGACGGCGCGCTTCCGGTTCGCGCTGGAGGATCCAGGCGAGCAGGCGCGCCATGTCGTCGACGTGGACAAATTGCAGCTGGTTTTCGAGGTAGCGCTGTCCATAGGGCAACATGCAGGGAAGGCGCTTGCCTTCTTTGCGCATCTGCGCGGCGCGTTTGCCTTTGCCGTTGGGCGAGCCACGGAAGGCGCCCATCAGGTAGTTCTCAACGGTGGCTCCCGCAAAAATATGTGGGCGAAGAATGTAGGCGCTGCAGCCGCGCAGCGCAGGCGCGCGCTGTTGCACTACCAAGTCAGATTCTTTCTTGTGAATCGCGTATGGAAGGGTGTGGGCTTCGAGGGCAGATTCCTCCGTCACGGGACCGGGCAGATCGGAGCCGTACGCGGAAACGCTGCTGGGAAAAATGAACTGGCGGATACCGCTGTCTTCGTTGCGGTTCGCCTCCGTGATGGCCTCCATGACGCGAGCAGTGCCGGCCACATTGATGTGCCACATGCGATCGACGTCGAGCACGCCGGTACGCTGCGGGTCGATGACGAAGGCGAGGTGCACCACGGAGAAAGGCCGCGTCTCCTTGAACAGGTTGTAGAGGCTGCGGCAGGAGTCCTCCAGCCCAAGGTCCATGCGCACAAAACGGATGGGCGCCTCGGTTTTGGGGGGAACCATGTCGATGCCAATCACGGAGAAATCGCTGAGATGCGGCAGGAGGCGCAATCCGAGATTGCCGGAGACGCCAGTCACGACGACGGTTGGTTTCCCTTGAGTCATTGTTGGGGTTGGCTGAAATCGTAGCACACCGAAAGTCGGGAACCCGGTGACGTGAACCTCGGGAGTTCACGGAATTCGGTTGGACGCGAACCGACAGGAGCGGTGATAATCACCGCATGTCGGAATCGCCGATGCCGTATTCGACCGCGACCATGCAGGCGGAAAAGCGCTTGGTCGCCGGGAATTCCGTATTAGCGGCGATTGCGATCACCGCGCTGAAGATCGTGGTGGGTATCACCACGGGCAGCTTGGGAATTCTTTCCGAAGCAGCGCATTCCGGGTTGGACCTGATCGCCGCCATCATTACGTTCTTCTCGGTGCGAGTATCGGACAAGCCCGCCGACGCCGACCACCAGTACGGACATGGAAAGGTAGAGAACTTCTCGGCGTTTATCGAGACCGGCCTGCTGCTTTTGACCTGCGTCTGGATTATTTACGAGGCGATCAAGCGGCTCTTCTTCAGGCATGTTGAGATTGAGCCGTCGGCCTGGGCGTTCGTGGTGATGGTGTTGTCGATCGGGGTCGACATCTGGCGCTCGCGGGCCCTGGGCAGGATTGCCGAGAAATACGACAGCCAGGCATTGGAGGCCGACGCCCTGCACTTCTCGACCGACGTGTGGTCGAGCAGCGTGGTGATTCTGGGCTTGCTGCTGGTATTGATGGGCCGTGCTCTTCATGTCGACTGGCTGCGTGACGCGGATCCAGTTGCGGCGCTGGTGGTTGCCGGCATCGTGGTGCATGTGAGCTGGCGGCTGGCGCGTAAGACCATTGACGCGCTGCTTGACGCGGCTCCGGCCGGCGTGCGCAGCAAAATCATCGATGCGGTACGGCGGGTGCAGGGCGTGATCGAGGTCGACCGGGTGCGTATTCGCCGAGCAGGCAACCGCTACTTTGCGGATGTTTCGGTTGGATTGGCGCGCACGGTGACGTTTCAGCACTCCGGTCAGGTGGCGGCTGCGGTTACGGATGCTGTGCACCGGGTATTGCCGGATGCGGACGTAACCGTCAATTCGATTCCGTGGGCCGATCGTACCGAAAACATCTTCGATCAGATTCGGGCGGTGGCGACGCGCCATAATCTCAACGTGCATGATGTGAGCGTTCAGGATTTGCACGGAAGGTTGCACGTGGAGCAGCATCTGGAACTCGACGAGCGTCTGTCACTGAAAGAAGCGCACGACCGGGTGACTGCGCTTGAAGCGGAAATGCGTGAAGAGGTGCCGGAAATTTCATCGATCCTGACACATATCGAGAGCGAGCCGGCGACGATCGAGCCGGGAGATGAGATTGTCCGCGATGCAGCGCTGGAACGCCGGCTGAAGGCGATTGCGGCGGAGTTTCCGGAAGTGCTCGACATGCATGAGATCGAGATCAAGCGGGTGCGCGGACGGTTGTACGTTTCCTGTCATTGCACCCTGGCCGACGATCTGCCGCTGTCGCGGGTGCACGATATTCAGACGGATCTGGAGATCCGCTTTAAGCAGGATGCGCCCGAGCTTTTTCGCGTGCTCATCCATCCGGAGCCGATGACGGATAATCGGAGATAGTACCGAGTACCTGGTACCGAGTTGCGAGTTTCGAGTTTCGAAGCTTGGATGTGCTTTGAGGCGGTTGTTTACCCATCAAACGCGGGGGCTTTATGACGCACGGCAAGGCAGTTTGGATCGACAATCATTCTTTTGTGGCCGAGTCGGATAGCTCGCATGCGCTGGTGGTGGACGGCGACAAGAAGACTGGAAACAGCCCGATGGAACTCGTGCTGATTGGGTTATGCGGGTGCACGGGCTATGATGTCGCGAGCATTCTGCAGAAGAAGCGGGAGCCTTTCACGAGCCTGGAGGTGCGGGCCGAGGCGGAGCGAGCCAAAGAGCCGCCCATGGTTTACACGGCGATCAAGTTGGTCTACAAGGTGAGCGGCAAGGTTTCGCGCAAGGCGGTGGAGGACGCCGTGAGATTGTCGAAAGAGAAATACTGTTCCGTTTCTGCCATGTTGGAAAAGACGGCTAAGATCACCGCCGAAATCGAGATTCACGAGGGCTAGCAGTTCGTTGGCAGTTTTTGGAAGTGGCGCATTCATTCACGAACATGAAACCCAGGGTAATCCTTTTTACTCAACCCGATTGCCCGCCGTGCCACATCGTCAAACTGTTTCTGACGGAGAGAGGCGTAGCTTTCGAAGAGCGGGACATTACCCGGAACGCTACCGCCATGCGCGAGCTGACCGAAAAATACAACAGCCATTCGACCCCGACACTGGTGATCGGGGATGAAGTCATGGTCGGGTTCAACCCTGAACGGCTCGACGAAATCCTTGGCGAATAAGCCGCACCCCATCCGCGGCTATGCGTACATCGCGGCCGCGACCTTCATGTGGGGGATTGCGGCTACGCTGGGGAGGGCAGCGTTTACCGGGCGATTGCTTCCCTCGGGCAAGGCGCTGCAGCCGATCGATCCCCTGATTCTCTCGCAAAGCCGCACGACGATTTCTTTCCTGGTGTTGCTGCCGATTCTCTGGGCGCGCCGAGGCTCAGCCAATCTGAGGCTTCCGGCCGTGGATTTCGGACGTATCGTGCTGCTGGGTGTGCTGGGCGTGGCCGCGTCGAATTATTTTTATTACCTCTCGATCCAAAGAACGAATGTAGCGACAGCGATCATTCTGCAATACACCGCGCCTGTGCTGGTATTGCTGTACATGGTGGCGCGGGGTTTCCAGCGGCCAACCCTGCAGCGGATCGCGGCGGTGGGGCTGGCCGGGGTTGGAAGCGCCTTGGCGATTGGGATCGCCGGGCCAGGCGGATTTCGGCTTGATGCGCTGGGAGTTGGGGCAGCGATTCTCGCGGCGGTTTCGTTTGCGTTCTACAACGTTGCCGGGCACCAGATTCTGGCACGCTACGACCGTTGGATCGTGCTGCTCTATACGACATTCAGCGCAGGCGTGTTCTGGCTCATTGTGAATCCTCCGTGGAAGCTGGTGGCGGCACACTATTCGGGATTGCAATGGGAGTTCTTGCTGGTGTTTGCGGTGGTGTCAGTGCTCGCTCCATTCTCGTTTTACTTCGCTGGCTTGCAGCACCTGGAGCCGACACGCGCGATCGTGGCGAGCTGCATGGAGCCGGTGTTCTCGATTGTGCTGGCGGCGCTTTTGCTGGGCGAGAGTTTGCGGCCGATTCAGGCGCTCGGGATTGTGATCGTGCTGGTGGCGATTGTGATCGTGCAGTTGCCGGAGCGGGCGGGCGGTGAGGCGACGGTGGTCGAGCCGATCGAGTGAGTTACGGGTTTTGAGGAAGTCGGCACGATCCAAATGGCCGCAATTCACCACAAAGGACACGAAGCGCGCCACTAAGGGCGTGGACCAGGATTTTCCTGAAACTCGAAACCTGACACTTGAAACTCGAACTCGGATAATGCGAGTCGAGCTCCGCTCGACCGGGCAGACGAGGGCGTCTGCCCCTACGTTTATTCGAGCACTTTCCCCCTGGTCTCAGGCAACTGGGTTGCCGCCAGCATCGATAAGAAGAATCCCGCCGCGCAGAGGTAGAAGGCCCAGCTCAGGCCTTTGGTTTGGGCGACTCGGCCGATCACGTAAGGCGCGATAGAACTCATGGTGCGTGCGCCGTTGTAGGTGAATCCGAGGGCGCGCGCTCGCAGCCGGGTGGGGAAGATTTCGCTACCGATAATGCCGGAGCCGGAGAAGAAGCCTGTCCCAAAGAACGCGGTCAGGGCGCCCAGCACCATGATCAGCCAGGGATTGCGGGCGGCGGCATAGAGCGGAACGAGGATGGCCGCGGTCAGAGTGTAGAGCATGTAGGAACGCCTGCGGCCGAGGCGATCCGCGATCCATCCGAAGCTGGCGTATCCGGGGAACATTCCCAACAAATTCAGCGACACGAGCAGCGTGGTCACACCCATTACCCCGAAGCCGCGTCCTCCTTGGCTTACCGGGAGCGAGAGATATGGCGGCAGCCACGTGAACAGACCCCACCAGGCAAACATGCCGAAGAAGTTGGCGAACAACAGCGCAAACGTGTGCCGCACAAAGGGGGGCTGGAAGATCCGCGCAAAACTGGAGTGGTCGTAAGCTGCCTGGGCTTCCGCAACGCGCTTAGATTCCTGTGCGAGGCGATGGTGTTCCTGCCACATCGCAGATTCGGGGACGCGACTCTGGATCCAGAGCGTGATGGCTGCGGGCAGAATCCCGACGAAGAACACCATGCGCCAATCGGCGTAGTGCAACACGATGCCCGCGACCAGGGCCGCCAGCGCGTAGCCGATGGCCCAGGAACTCTGCACCACCGAGATCGCTTTGGCGCGCAGTTCGGTGGGCCAGGTTTCGGCGACCAGCGTAGCTCCGGTGTTCCACTCTCCGCCCATACCGAGGCCAAGGATGAAGCGGAAGATCGCGAGCATGAGAATGGAAGTCGACAAGCCCGAGGCGAAAGAGCACAGGGAATAGGTCAGGATGCTGAGCATCAGGGCGCGCTTGCGTCCGATGCGATCCGCGATGATGCCGAAGAACACACCGCCGATGCCGGAAGCGAGCAGGGTCAGGGTGGCGAGGAAGCCCGAAGTGGCCTTGCTCATGCCGAGGTCGCGCATGATGTGGGTCAGCACCAACGCGTAGAGCATGGCGTCGAAGGCATCGAGCATCCAGCCGAGCGAGGCAGCCAGCAGAGTTCTGCGCTGCGCGACAGTCGTATCGGAGAAGGTGGCGGTGGGCATTCGGGAGATTCTCAATTTCAAGTGTGCGGTTGGCAACAGAAAACGTTGAACTCCGGCGAGCAGGGGGCGAGGCCATTAGAATGGCAACCGGGGATTCGCCATGACTCTCATGCCTGCCCTGTTTTTCGGACACGGAAATCCGATGAATGCGCTCCTGCGGAATGGCTATACGGAGAGTTGGAGGGCCATCGGAACGAGGCTGCCCAGACCTAAAGCGATCCTCTGTGTTTCCGCGCACTGGTATGTTCCTGGGGCCGCTGTCACAGTAAACACGGCGCCGCGAACGATTCATGATTTTGGCGGATTCCCCCGCGAGTTGTACGAAGTTCAGTATCCTGCGCCGGGCGATCCGGACCTTGCCCGCCGGGTGCAGAAACTACTGGCGCCTCTCGCGGTCGAGCTGGATGAACGGTGGGGACTGGACCATGGGACGTGGTCGGTGCTGTGTCATGTCTATCCGAAGGCCGACATTCCGATTGTTCAGTTAAGCATCGACGAGACCAAGCCTGCATCTTTTCACTACGAAATTGGTCAGCGGGTGGCGCCCTTGCGGGAAGAAGGCATTCTGATTGTCGGCAGCGGGAATCTGGTGCACAACCTGCACACCTACGCCTGGGGACAGCACGCAGTCGATCCGTTTGAATGGGCCGTGCGCTTTGAGCAGCAGGCGCGCGGGTTGCTGCTTTCGGGTGACCACAAGCCGCTTATTCACTACGAGCGCCTGGGGAGCGATGCAACTTTATCGGTACCCACTCCGGACCACTTCTTGCCATTGCTATACGTGATCGGGTCAGGAGCTGCGCAGGAACGGCTTACGTTTCCGGTGGAAGGAGCGGATGGAGGGTCGATTTCGATGCTGACCGTGCAATTGGGATGAGCCGGAGCCTACCTGAGAACTGCATCTTAAGAGAACGAGCTCAGGCGGCGAGAACGCAGCGGATTTTGGCTTTCATCTCGGCATGTTCCCACTTGCAGATCGTGCCGTTCGAGGTGGGCCGCCCTTTCCGGGTGTGCATGAGAAGTTGGCAGGCAGCGGGCTGCCTCAACGCCAGGCCCTTGCGGAGTGCATCGAAATCCACGTCTCCTACGTGTTCATCGACGAGCATTAAGTCAAAGCGAGCTTTTTCTGAGAGCGCCAATGCCTCACGTCCGCCCCAGGCGGTGGCGGTGCTGTAACCCTCGCCCTCCAACAAGCGCTCCAGCGCGATGAGAACCTGTTCATCGTCATCCACAATCAATATTTTGATAGGATCACTGGCCATACTAGTACCCCCGGTTTCGTTTTCGGCACGTTCACGGTGTAATCGGGCCAACGACGAAGCACGCTCCTAATAAAGTGCTCGGCCTTCCGAATGAGGGGTGATCGGTATAAGAACCGCGTTACACCGGGTGGAGGGCCGAGGTGAATCCATCTTGGCGGGTAGTTTGACGAGCGTCTGTGACGGTGGTCACATGGAAGCAAGAATTGTCGACACTTAGGTATTAGGGTATCCCACTTCGAATGGATCGGGCCGACCGTGTGTTCATCCAGTGAATGGCCCGTTGGGAAGTGAATTTGAACGTGAGCGCGAGCGAAGGGAGCAATCCGATGAAACCACGTCCGGACGACGACGTGCCTGCCCTGCGCTATGGGAGCATGAGCCTCGAGGAAATTCAGGAAGGCGTGAGCGCCGAGGCGGTCGGTTATGCCGCGGGGTTGCTGGTGGAAGCCCTTCGCCATTATGAATCGAGCGCGTTTAGCGCGCGCCAGCAGAACCTTACTTTAACCGAAGCACAGATGATTGCGGCGAATTTGATCGCGAAAGTATCGGCTCACCTGAATGACAAGACGATGGAGGAACAAATGGCGCGAGTGCGCCGTGCGATTCGAGAGGTTAAGTCGTGACGCGCATCACGAGCGGCCGTGGGCGATGAACTCTCTCATGGCAAATTCAGGCCAGCGAGCGTGAGCACAAGCCTACTTCGTCGGGGGTAGCTGAAACACAACGCCTCGATCCGAATTCGCCGTCTTGGTGGCGGCGACGTCTAAATCCGCAAGCGGCACTTTCTTTGAATCATCCGCTGTGTAAATCCAAAGACTCTGGCCGACGATTGCGTAGTTGCGGGCTTCGATGCGATGTCCATCGTGGAAAACGAGCACGGTCGTGGGAGTGACTTCGTCCGGTTCGACAGCAACTGGTGGCGTAGTGGTTGCCGTGGCAGCGGCCGTAGTTTTCTTGGAGGCTGCTGGAGGAGTGCGCTTGGTTCGGGGCGGAGTCGCCACCTTTGCGGCCTGATTGGCCTGCAACTGTTCGAGGATGGAATTCACCTGCGCCATTTGATTTTTCAGCTGGTCCAGTTCGGCGCGAAGCTGCTGAACCTCAGTGACGAGATCGGAATCGGGTGCCTGCTGGACGGCGGGCGTGTCGGTCGCTTGCGGCGGAGCTGCAGCCGGAACTTCGGCAGGTTCCTGGGCACGCAACATGGAGACGCTCCCTACTCGCGCCACAAATACTAGAATCGCAAGAAATCGATAAAAACGCGACATGAATTCCACCCGTTTGGCCTTGGTTAGGCAGCCCATCCGATTGGTCCTATTGTTGGACTCTATTCATACTCAATTTTAAGGTCAAGGTGGAATGGCCCTTCCGGGCGGGTTTGGACAAGGAAGCTCCGGAGTTACCTTGAGCCGAAACCGCCTCTTGTGGGATCAATCTAAAATCGAACGCGCCTGAAAAGGCGGTGCAAATGCGGATGGTTCAGTTTCGCGACGACGATGAAGGCGATGCGCAACTAGGCGCTGCGGAGGCGCGGAGCCTGAGAGAACGAAAGCCGGATTCTTAGTCCGGCTTTCTTGCGTCAGGTTGGAGTTGTTTAGTTAGGCATCACGACGGTGTCGATGACGTGAATCACGCCATTTGACTGGAACACATTGGCGATCGTCACCAGTGCCGTGCCGCCCTTTTCGTCCTTCAGCATAATGTGCTTCCCATCGTGCAGCATGACCCAGAGCTTGCCGCCTTCCACGGTGGTGAGCTCTGCGGTACCGTTGCCGTCCCGGATCTTTTTCAACAGATCCGAGGAACTCAAACGTCCCGTTACCACGTGATAAGTGAGAACCTTGGTGAGCAGGGATTTGTTCTCCGGCTTCAACAGGCTATCGACCGTCCCGGCTGGAAGCTTGTCGAAAGCTTGGTTGGTGGGAGCAAACACTGTGAACGGTCCTGGACCTTCGAGGGTATCGACCAGTCCGGCAGCTTTCACTGCCGCTACAAGGGTGGTATGGTCCGCGGAATTGACGGCATTCTGGATGATGTTCTTGGCTGGGAACATTTCTTTGCCCCCAACTACCGGATTGTTCATAGCTGCGACGGCGGAACTGATCGCCATAGCCGCGAGTACCGCAATAATCGTGAGTTTCACACGCATGCTCTTTGAATCCTTTTCTGGATGAATTTTGCGACTGCAGCTTAAGTACGAAGAATGAGCGCGAGCGGATTGGTGCTGGCGGAAGAATTCTGCGTGAGGTTTTGTACCGTGTTTTGCGGATAAGACGAACCTAACGTGGATTAATTCCTCAACATAAGGGAGCGTGAAAGCCGGATAGACATACCCTCCGAGACGACACGATTTCGCATTGCAAAGCTATGCACTGTTCTGGGCAGTAATCCCACGCACGGTGAGAGCAGAACCCGCGATGCGGATGGTACTCTGGCCCGAAGTCACGTACGAAATAATTTTGTCGATGATATATGTGACAGCGCGATTCTATTTGCTAGAATCGTTCACCAGGGGGTTACATGCCTAACTTGGACAAAGTAGTCAGGTCGTTGGTTTCAGAGCAACGAACGTTACAGAGTAAGTTAAATCAAGTGGAGTCTGCGATTTCCGCTCTGCGTGGAATGAGTCAAAACGGACGAAGCGCCGTGACTCGCCCCAAGCGGGTTTTGTCAGTTGCCGCGCGTCGGCGAATCGCAGCTGCACAGAGAGCTCGTTGGGCGAAGTACAAACAGCAGAAAAAAGCTGCTGCTTAGTTTGAACGAGCGAAGCGAGTAGATTACATTTTGGCCTAGATAGAAATCGTCGGTTCCTGATGCTTTTTCCGCGCCGTTCGGAGGCCTCAGGAACCGACGATTTTGCTTTTGCTCAAAAAGACGAGGGCAGAGTGATCTTCTTCGTGTTGGCAGCGGCCTGTCGAGGGGATCGAGAGAGTGCTTGTAGCCTTCTGGCAGCAAGTCGTTCGGGGTGACCGGGTACGGAGTCTTCGGCTTGACCGGCCAGAGCAGGCGCTCGATGGTCCATAGGCTGTCATAGCCGAGACCTTCGGCGCATTGTCAAGCGACCAAGGCCGCCGGGACGGCGGCGCTACAGTAGCGCCGGCATGCTGCCGGCAATCGCGATCTTTGCGGTTCAAAGCTTTTGCCATGCATAGTTGCTTCACTCCAACTGCAACCTATATTCTTCCCCGTTATGTCTACGCTGGTGGAATGCGTTCCGAATTTTTCTGAGGGCCGCGACAAAGCACGCGTTGACGCTATTGTCGAGGCCATGAAGGTCAGCGGCGTCTACCTGCTCGACCGCGAGATGGATGCCGATCATAACCGCTGCGTCATTACGCTGGTCGGTGAGCGCGAGGCCATTCAGGAAGCTGCGATCCGCGGTGTCGGCAAGGCGGCGGAGTTGATCGATCTCACCAAGCATCAGGGCGCTCATCCGAGAATGGGCGCGGCGGATGTGGTGCCGTTTATTCCGATTGACGGCGTCACCATTGAAGATTGCGTCGCCATGGCCCGGCATGTGGGAGCGGAAATCTGGAAACGCTACCAGATTCCGGTGTACTTGTACGAGGCCGCGGCCACTTCGCCGGAACGAACGAACCTCGAGAATATTCGCCGCGGTCAGTTTGAAGGAATTCGCGATGAGATTGCGACTAATCCGGCGCGGCGCCCGGATTTTGGCGAACCGCGCGTGCATCCGACAGCCGGCGCCACGGTGGTGGGAGCGCGCAAATTTCTGATCGCCTACAACGTGTTCCTGAACACTCCCGATGTCGACATCGCAAAGAAGATTGCGAAAGCCGTGCGCTTTTCGAGCGGGGGCATGCGCTTCGTGAAAGGCGCGGGCTTTCTGGTGCGGGGACTTGCGCAGGTGTCGATGAACCTGACCGACTTCGAGCAGACCCCGGTGCACCGCGTCTTTGAGTTGGTGAAGCGGGAAGCTGCGCGCTACGGGGTCATGCCGGTCTCCTCCGAAATCGTCGGACTGATTCCGAAAAAAGCGCTGGAGCAAGCGGCGGAGTGGTTTCTTCAGGTGGAGAGTTTTGATTCGTCGCTGATCCTCGAAAACCGGCTCGCGGCTGTGATGGGCGGCAAAATGGCTATCGGCGGACTTCGCGCGGGGGTCGAGCCCTTCGTGGAACAACTGGCCGCGCCCACGGCCACTCCGGGCGGAGGCAGTGCAGCGGCCGCAGCCGGAGCGATGGCCGCCGGGCTCGCCCACATGGTCGCGGCCATGTCCCGGGGCAAGAAGGCGTATTTGCAGTATGAGAACGAGCTCAGCGCGGCGATCGCTCGCTTGGCGCAGCTGCGCGAGGACTTGAAAGCGGCGGTGGATGCCGACGCCGCGTCCTACAACGCCGTGATGAAGGCCTACAAGCAGGCGCGAGAAGCGGCGGATGGCGACGCGATCATCATGGCCGCGTTGAAGGAGGCGACCCGCGTGCCCTTCGGAGTGGCTGAGCGCTCGCGGGAAGTAGGTCGCCTGGCCGAAAAGCTGGGCCCTATAACAAATCCGAATATGAAGTCCGATTTGACGACCGCATCCGCTCTGGCGCGCGCGGCGGTGGAAGGCGCTCTGGCCAATGTGGAGATTAATCTGTCGTCCATGAAGGATCAGGAGTTTGTGCGCAATATGCGAACGAAGGTCGGCGCTCTTTCATCCTAAGTCGCGAGAACGAGATTCACGCCGCGGAGGACGAAGAGAGGCTTAGAATGTTTGTGCGCAATTGGATTCAAGAGGAATGAAAACCTTGCTCAAAACAAGCCGTTTTGCCCTGACTATTACATTTTTCGTGGTATCGGGTGCAGCGGGTTTTGCTACCTGGAAGGCAACGCGGCCAAAGTTGCAGCTCCAAACGTGTTTCCATTCATATTCTGGGCTTGAGCCAGGCGCGAATGTTCAATTGGCCGGAGTGGAAATCGGGAGAGTTCGCAGAATAAGAAACGAAATCGGTACCGACTGCCCAGTGGGCGTGGAATTCGAGTTAGCGCTGACAAAGCAATTCCGTTCTCTCCCAAGCAATGCGACCGCACGATTCAGCACGGAAGGAATTTTGGGACCGACCTACCTCGAAGTCGTTCTCCCCAAGAGCCCTGGTCAGGCCATCGAAAATCATGGCGTGATCCAAGGCGTGGATTATTCCGACGGATTGAGCCCCGAGGCCTCAAAAAAATTGAAGAGACTCGTGAATGATGTGATCGATAAGGCGACCGCCCAGCCGCTAGCCTCTACTTCCAGTACGCAAGAAAAACATTGACCGACTTGAGATATCCGCCGGTGCTCAAAAAACTCTGTAGCGCGCAACAATTCTTAAGAAAATGAGTTCTCAGTTGATGTATGCGTCCGACCGATTGCTGGCAGGTGTCCAACCCGTCAACGCTATGCCTGTACTTTAGTTTGTCCCGGCTTGCCGCTGGGCGGCATACAATTGATACTTATCGGGTTAACTCAATACGCGGATTTCGCATCCAAGTTGGTATTCCCAGAGGTCCTATGAAAAAGCTGATTGTTCTGCTTTCTTTGCTGCTGTTGGGCGCGGCGGCGTTTGCCATGCCGCTCGGAACATCTTCGCGCGCCGTGATTCCGTCTGACATTCAGCAGATTATTTCGGTCGACTACCGGGCGCTGCACGACTCGCCTACGGCCCAGGCGCTGAAGGAGCAAGTGCTGCCCGAGAGCCTCAAGCAGTTTGAGAAGGCGCTGAAGGGCGTTGGGATTGACTCCGATCGCGACGTGGACCAGCTCACCTTCGCCGCCTATCGGATGGGCAAGCAGGGCGTGAAGGTGGTGGGCATGGCGCAGGGTTCGTTCTCATCGAAAACCGTGCTGAAGCGGATGAAGATGAAAAAGATCATGCCGGCAAAATACCGGGATTCCTCCCTCTACTCCATGGGCAACGGGATGATCATGACCTTTTTGGATGAGAACACGCTCCTGTTCGGCGACGATAGCGCGCTCAAGGGCGCGCTCGACGCGCGCGATGGTTTGATCCCGACCCTGGATTCCAATTCGCAGATGGCCGATATGATGGCGGCGGTCGATGGGTCCGCGGTATGGAGTCTGCTCGACCAGCAGGGCACCCAGAACATGATGCGCTCGGCGCTGGGCGATGCCTCGAAGGTCGCCGACTACGACACCATCAAGAAGCGCCTGATCGGCTCCCGGTACACGATGGATTTCTCCAGCGGCGTCAATTTCAACCTGGACGTGATCACCTCCGATTCGATCACGGCGGCCACTATGTCATCACTGGTGAAGGCTGGCATGCTCTACAAGAAAATGAATGCCACGCCCGTCGAGAAGGTGGCCATCGATGCCTTGACCGTCGACTCCGACAGCTCCAAGCTGGTTTTGCACTTCAAGACCGATGACAAGCAGTTCCAGGCTCTGATGAAGTCTGACTTGTTCGCGGCCGTTTCGAAATAAATAATTCACCACAGAGTCACAGAGACACAGAGAAACAGGTAGTGGAGCGACGGGCGTCCTCGCCCGTCGTCCCGCAAGGGACAGCTGCTCAGAATTTTGAATCCCCAGCTACGGCGGATGGCTTCGCGGCTATTTCTTCTTGGCGGCCATGGCTTCGCGCTTCGATTTTGCCCAGCCCTCTTTCGTAGTTTGGCGAGCGCGCCCAAGCGCAAGCGAATCCTCGGGCACATCTTCAGTGATGCAGGAGGACGCCCCGATGTAGGCGCCTTTGCCGATCTTTACCGGGGCAACCAGCGTGCTGTCGCTGCCGACGAAGACGTTGTCGCCAATTTCGGTCTTGTGCTTGCGGATGCCGTCGTAATTGCAGGTAATCGTGCCGGCTCCCACGTTCACGCCCGCGCCGATGTCGGCATCGCCCAGATAGGTAAGATGGTTTGCCTTCGACCCCTTCCCCAGTTTGATCTTCTTGGTCTCCACAAAATTGCCCACGTGCGCGCCTTCTCCGATCTCGCTTCCCGGCCGCAGATGCGAGTACGGACCGATGATGGCTCCGGAACCGACGCGGGCTTCGTCCAGAATGGAGCCGGGACGAACCAGGACCCGGTCGCCGATTTCCGAGTTCTGGATCACGCTGTAAGACCGAATGCGGCAGTCGCTTCCGATCCGGGTGCGGCCCAGCAGTTGCACGAACGGTTCAATGATTGTGTCGGGCCCCACCTCGACATCCGCATCGATGACGCAACTCTGCGGATAGAAGATGCTCGCGCCGGCGTTCATGAGTTCGCGGCATTTGGCCATGCGGACGAGAGCGTCGATCTCCATCATCTCGGCGCGCGTGTTGCTGCCCAGAATCTCGGCTGGGTTGGGAGTCTTTAGAGCGACCACCTTGGATTTTGCTTTGCCAAACACGGCGGCCATGTCGGTCAGGTAGAACTCGCGATGAGGATTGTCGGTCTTCAGGTCGCCAATATGCGTGTAAAGCGGCTTTACACCGAAGGCGTAGAAGCCCGAGTTGATCTCGCGAATTTTCTTTTGCGCGGGAGACGCGGACTTTTCTTCGACAATGGCTTTCACCTCATCGCTCTTCGCACCCTTGCGCAGCACTCGCCCATAGCCCGTAGGATTTTCGAGTTCGGCTGAGAGCAGGGTCATGGCGGCTTTCTTCTGCAGGTGAAAGTCGCGCAGGCGAGCGATGGTTTCGGCGGTGATCATGGGAGCATCGCCGGAAAGGACGATCACGTGATCGTAAGGAGCGAGCGCTTCGCGAGCGACCATCAGGGCGTGACCGGTGCCGCGCTGCTCTTCCTGCATGACAAAATTAACTCCGGTGTGCTGGAGAGCCTGGCGTACGCGATCGGCCTCGTGCCCGATGATGGCGTAGACGTCCGCAGCCGGAACTACCTTGGTCGCGGCGGCGATCACGTGCGCCAGAAGTGGTTTCCCTCCGACTTCATGGAGAACTTTAGGGTGCCTGGATTTGAGTCGCGTGCCTTTGCCGGCAGCCATGATGGCGATGGCAATGCGGGGCGTGTTGGAGGTGGGCATCGGGTTCAATATAGCGCGAGTGATAGCTATTAGTCGCCAGTCTCCAGTCACTAGTCTCCAGCAAAATCAAAAGACCTGCCCACGACGGCGGCCAAGAGTTCGCGGCTGACTGCACGCCCGATGAGAATGGACGGCAGGAACTGAGAGCTGGAGACAGCTAGCGACTGGTGACTGGAGACTGGCGACTATTTACCGTCGCGCCGGGTTCGGCTCCAAGGCCGTCTTTCGCGGAGTGCCAGCGGCTGGCGTCGCGATTTCCAGCAGATCGCGGGCTACAACGTCGGTGGCATGGCGGGCGACCCCAGCTTCTTCCAGGTAGTCGCCCAGCACCGGACAGCAGCCCAATTGCTCGATCGCTTCCAGATCCGCCACGATTTGAGCGGCGCCTTCCAGCGCGTACTTGGCCTTCAATTCGTCGGAGACTGGCGTGCGATTGATCAAAGCGTAATCGAAAAGCTGCGCTTGGGCGTGACGGTTGAGAGCGCGGATGTGGTCCGCCGCCGTGAGCCCGAGGCTTTCGTTGGCTTGCGTCATGAGGTTGCAGATGTAGACCTTGATGGCGGGCGAGTTGACAATGGCCTGCGCGATGCCGCGCACCAGCAAATTGGGGATCAGGCTGGTGAAGAGGGAACCGGGCCCAATCGTGATCACGTCCGCGCGCGCGATCGCTTCGAGGGTCTGGGGAAGTGGTTCAACACCCGGGGGAACCAGGAACAGTTCCCGGATTCGCCCTTTGCTCGCGGTGATCCTGGTCTCCCCACGTACCCGCGTACCGTCTTCAAGTAAAGCTTCAAGCTCGATATTGGAAGTTGTTGCAGGGTAGATGTGTCCGCGGGTCAGCAAGATTTCCGATGACAATCGTACCGCTTCGGCGAAGTCTTTGGTGATCGAGGTCAGCGCGGCCAGGAAGAGATTGCCGAAACTGTGGCCTTCGAGCCCTGAGCCCTTGTCGAAGCGATGACGGAAGAGTTGGGAGAGGAGGTCGGCGTCTTCCGACAGGGCAACGATGCAGTTGCGGATGTCGCCCGGGGGGAGCATGTTGAGCTCCTTGCGCAGGCGCCCACTGGATCCGCCATCGTCGCTCACAGTCACGATCGCGCTGAGTTCCTGGATCGTGGGTTGCTCAGTGGCCGGCCGAAAGGATTCTCCCGGGGCTGGAACGAAATTCTTCAGGCCCTTCAGCAGCGTGGATAGCCCGGTGCCTCCGCCAATCGCCACTACGCGCAACGGTGCGGCGTAGACAGGATTCTCCCGCGAAGGAGGATTCGGCCGCTGCTCTGATTCCATGAACTAGTAGGTCTCTTCTTCCGGGATCGCCGGCTCGGCGACCACGTCTGCGCCCGGATCGGGGTAGAGCAGCTCAGTGAAACGGGGATCCTCCGACAGATTCTGGAAATCGGAGTCATTCCGCGCCTGAAAACGCAGGGCCGGGTTCAGGCGGATGGCTTCGTCCAGACTGCGCAACGAGTCCTCCACGTGGCCGGTCATGCACTCCAGCGCCGCCAGACCATAGATCACGTAGTCGGCCTTCGGCGACTGCTTCTGGAGCTTTTCCAGGTGCTCGCGGGCCTGCACATAGTCGCCCACGTTCATCAGGGAGACCGCGTAGTCAAAATGCTCTTCCGGGCTCTTGAACTGGTGCGTGACTTTTTCCAGGTGCTGGTTGCAGGTATTCATGTGCACGGAGGCGCGATCGCCCAGCTCCTTGCTGGGGCCTCCGACGACTTTTTGAAAATGCGTTTTGGCCTTGTCGAACTTGTGCTCCTGCATCGCGCGCAGGCCGGTTTCGTAGTTCTGAATAGCTTGCGCGACCCGCGGATCGTCGGCCATGGATTTTTTCGCAGTAGGTTTCTGAGCCATGTGTAAAACTCTTCCAGTAGTTTTCGTAACTGCTCCTTGATCTAGCAACTTGCAGGAGGTCGATTCAAGTACTTCATTGAGAAATTGGGAAATTAAGTAATTGGGAAATTTGGAACTTTGTTATCCCGACCACGAGTTGCAATCATGCAATTTCCTGGTTACCCAATTTGCGAACTTTGCGATCTTAGTTTAAACAAAAGCTTTTAACCGCAAAGGTCGCAAAGAATGGCCGCGAAGGACGCGAAGAAAACCTTTTAATTACCCAATTTTCTCAATTCATTTCGGCGGCGGTTTGCAGATCGACTTGCTTCCACTCGCCCTTGATGATCCCTTGCCGAATTTGCGCCGGAGTCTTGCCTTTCTTGGTCTGATCGTAGGAGTAATACAACTCCTTCATGCAGGTGTCGCACTGGGCGCCGTGGGTGTTCTCAAAGCAGCTGTGCAGGCTGTTGTGACCCATGCCGCGGTCGCAATAGCAATAGCAAGGCTGCTGATGGATCACGTTAGGAATCTTGGCCGCCAGCTCGTAGGCGCGGGTCTGAAACGGGTACTGCGCGTTCTCCGCCCACAGATTTTCCTTGGGCAGAATGGGTGGAAGCTTCTTCCCCTTGGGCGGCGGCGCGGAGTTGTAGGCCGGCACGCCCTGGTCCGCCTGCGGGGCTGCCCACTGCGCCGAAACCGTCAGGGTCACGATGAACACGAACGCCAAGATGAATACACGCTTGAACATAGGGGACGGATCCTCGTTCAGCTATTGTAACCCGAGCCTGAGCCGGGGTGCATCCTCCGAGAGTACGTGGAGCGACGGGCGTCCCGCCCGTCTTCACCACGGCGGGAGCGAGGTCCGCTTCGACGGGCGGGACGGCCGTCGCTCCATAAGCAATCTCTAAGCAATCTCTCTGGCAGCCGCAAGTTCCGTATTAGAATCAAAATAAGTATGGCAGAGGGCGGAAGGCTCCCATCGTACAGTGAACCAGGCAGCGCGCCTGGTCCATCCCGCAGACGAAGCACACCGGTACTCGCCGTGTGGCTGCGGGATCTCATCATTTCGCTGGCGATTTCGGCATTCATCATCATCTTCCTGTACCAGCCCGTGAAGGTGGAGGGCACCAGCATGATGCCCTCGCTCGACGACCAGGAGCGCATCTTCGTCAACAAGTTCGTGTACCGCTGGGAGCCGATCGAGCGCGGCGACATCGTCGTCTTCCGCTATCCCCGGGATCCCTCGAAGAGCTACATCAAGCGCGTGATTGGAGTAGCCGGCGACCGCATCCGCATTGATTCGGGACAGGTCTATGTCAACGGCGAGGCCATCGACGAAGATTATGTGCCACCGACCTACGCCGATGAACGCTCATATCCGGAAGCGCTGGTTCCGCCGCACAGCTATTTCATGCTGGGCGATCATCGCAGCATGTCGAATGACAGCCGCGATTTCGGGCCCGTGAAGGAGAACTATATCTACGGGAAAGCGGTGTTCGGTTACTGGCCCATGGATAGGCTGGGGCGGTTGCGGTAGGTCGCCAGTCACCAGTCACCGGTAGCCAGCACATCCGTGTGCGTGCGGTTATTATTTCTGAAGTTCGGCATTCAGCGCTGCTTTTGCGCTAGCCTCTGCCATTCGCGAAAAAAGAGTCCCGTCAGTGGAAAACTTCTACGCAAATCCTTTGGAGCGAACTCCGCATCCCTGCTAAAATCTCTAAAATCCAATCCCGGGAGCAGGAATGCAAGCAATCCTTGCCCTCGAAGATGGGCGCATCTTTCGAGGCAAAGGTTACGGCGCCAAAGGCGAATGCTACGGGGAAGTCGTTTTTAATACTTCCATCACTGGTTACCAGGAAATTTTCACCGACCCTTCCTATTCCGGACAGATTGTTGTTCTGACCACTCCGGAAATCGGAAATTACGGCACCAATCCTGAAGACAACGAGGCCACCCATCCTTACATTGAGGGGCTGATCGTGCGCGAGTTCTCGAAGGTGAGCTCGAACTGGCGTTCGCAGCAGGTCGCCGAGGAATATCTTGAGCAGTTCAAGATTCCGGTGCTGGCCGAAATCGACACGCGCGCCCTGGTGCGGCATTTGAGGGACCACGGTGTGATGCGCGGCGTGATCTCGACCATCGAGCCGGATGCCGACAAACTCGTCGCCAAGGCGCTTTCGATCCCCAAGATGGATGGCACGGACCTCGCCAAGGTGGTCAGCACGAAGCGCCCTTACGTCTGGGAGCTAGGCGAGCGCTCGCACGAACCGGTCGCGGTCGTGGGCGTCAAGGACGAGCCGCCCCGCTTTCACGTGGTGGCGTACGACTACGGCATCAAGCAGAACATCCTGCGCAAACTGCGTGGGGAGGGCTGCAAAGTGACGGTGGTTCCGGCGCAGACGCCGGCGGAAGAAGTACTGGCACTAAAACCGGACGGAGTGTTTCTCTCCAATGGCCCAGGCGATCCCGAGCCGTGCAGCTACGCGGTCGACAATATTCGCCGTTTGATGGGGCGGCAGCCGATTTTCGGAATCTGCCTCGGACATCAGTTGGTGGGGTTGGCGCTGGGAGGGAAGACTTACAAGCTCAAATTCGGCCACCACGGTGGGAACCATCCCGTGAAACAGATCGGCACGGGCAAGATCGAGATCACCGCGCACAATCACAACTTCGCGGTCGACCCCGATTCGCTCCCGCAGAGCGAAGTCGAATTCACGCACATCAATCTGAACGACAACACGCTCGAGGGCCTGCGCCATCGGAATCTGCCGCTGTTCACGGTGCAGTATCACCCGGAAGCCGCGCCGGGGCCGCACGACTCGCATTACCTGTTCAAGGATTTTGTGCGGATGATGGAGGAGGGAAGAACTACTCGCTAGTCGTCAGTCGTCAGTCGTCAGTCGCCAGCAGTAGCAGTGAGTTTCGTGGGTCTTGATAACGTCGGGAATTGGCTTTGAAAGGGCGCGCCTTCAGGCGCGCCGTACAGGCGGAAAGAAGTTGGGGCTTTAGCCCCTGAGGTTCGAAGTTGAGACCGGCACGGGAGCACGCGACCAACACGCAGCAGACTTACATGATCACGACCAGCACGTGGGGGCGCCGCGATCTTTTTCGCAATGAGCGATGGGTGAATCTCTTGATCGACACCATCAATCATTACCGCGGCTCCGCCTATTTGCTGCACGAGTTCGTGATCATGCCTGACCATTTGCATGCGATCATCACGTCTCTGACTAGCGTGGAGAAGGCGGTGCAGTTCATTAAGGGTGGATTTTCGTACCGAGCCAAGAAGGAGTTGGGCTCGAATACGGAGGTCTGGCAGAAGGGATTCTCGGATCATCGCATCCGCGACGCGAGCGATTATCGAATTCATGCGATTTACGTTCGGCAAAATCCTGTGCGAAAGCATTTGTGTGAAAAAGCGGAGCAGTATCCGTATTCATCCGCCAGCGGTCGGTTTGAACTCGACAGCGTACCTCAGGGGCTAATGCCCTCGGAAGAAGTCGAGTCTTGCGGCGCGCCTGAAGGCGCGCCCTTTCAAAGCAAAACCGTCGATTGTCCACGAGTAGAAGAACCAGTGGCCAAAGACCAATAGCCAACGACTAACGACTGATCTTACATGCCACGACGCAACGACATCTCCAAGATCCTGATCCTCGGCTCCGGACCCATTGTCATCGGACAGTCCGCCGAGTTCGACTACTCCGGCACCCAAGCCTGCAAGGCGCTCAGGTCAGAGGGCTACGAAGTGGTACTCGCCAACTCGAATCCGGCGACTATCATGACCGACCCGGAGATTGCCGACCGCACCTACATCGAGCCGCTCACCCGGGAATACCTGGAAGAAATTATCCGCATCGAGCGCGAGCTTTCTCCGAGCGCCGGCTTCGCCATTCTGCCCACTGTTGGCGGGCAGACGGCTTTGAATCTGGCGGTCGAGCTTTCGGACGGCGGGGTGCTCGAGAAGTACAACGCGCAGCTCATCGGCGCGAACATCGCGGCCATCAAGAAAGCCGAGGACCGACTCTTCTTCAAAGACGCGATGCAGAAGATCGGACTCGACGTTCCCAAGTCCGCGCTTGTGAACAATCTTAAGGACGGACTAGAGTTCGCCGGCAAGATTGGCTTTCCAGTCATCATCCGTCCCTCGTTCACGCTCGGCGGTACCGGTGGCGGCATCGCCTTCAATCGCGAAGAGCTCATGGAACTCCTCGCCCGCGGCCTCGATCTGTCCCCGGTGCATGAGGCGCTCATCGAAGAATCCGTGCTCGGCTGGAAAGAGTATGAGCTGGAGGTGATGCGCGACCTTAAGGACAACGTCATCATCATCTGCTCGATTGAGAATTTCGACCCCATGGGCGTGCATACCGGCGATTCGATTACCGTGGCGCCCGCGCAGACTCTGACTGACCGCGAGTACCAGGCGATGCGCGATGCCTCGATCGCCGTTATTCGCGAAATTGGCGTGGAGACGGGCGGCTCGAACATCCAGTTCGGCGTGAATCCCGAGACTGGCCGGATGGTCGTGATCGAGATGAACCCGCGTGTATCGCGGTCCTCCGCGCTGGCTTCCAAGGCTACCGGCTTTCCTATTGCGAAAATCGCGGCCAAGCTGGCGGTGGGCTACACGCTGGACGAAATTCCCAACGACATCACGCGCAAGACTCCGGCATCGTTCGAGCCAACCTTGGACTACGTGGTGGTGAAGATTCCCAAGTGGCAGTTCGAAAAATTTCCGGGCGCGGACGAAAGCCTCGGCCCGCAGATGAAATCAGTCGGCGAAGTGATGGCCATCGGCCGCACGTTCAAAGAGGCGCTGCTCAAGGGCGTGCGTGCGCTCGATACCGGCAAGCGGCCTGGGTCGGAGAAGATCGAGCCCAAGATTCTCACGCAGCGCCTCGTCACTCCACATCCGGAGCGGCTCAGCTACGTGCGTTACGCGCTGCGCCAGGGCTACACCGTCAAGCAACTCGCGAAGGTCACCTCGATCGATCCCTGGTTCCTCTACCAGCTGAAGGAAATTAACGACATGCAGCTGGAGCTCGAGAAGCATCCCATGGAATCAATTCCGACCGAGGTTCTTCGGGATGCCAAACGCATGGGCTTCTCCGATGCGCGCCTCGCGAATGTGTGGCGGCTCGAAGGCAAGGGCGGGCACGAAAAGATTCGCCATCTCCGCAAAAAACATCGCGTACAACCGGTCTACAAACGCGTGGACACGTGCTCGGCGGAATTCGAGAGCTACACACCTTACCTCTATTCGACTTACGAAGAAGAGGACGAGGCGGCGCCGACTTCCACCAAGAAAGTCATCATCCTGGGCAGCGGGCCTAACCGCATCGGTCAGGGAATTGAGTTTGATTATTGCTGCTGCCATGCTTCCTTCGCCCTGCACGAAGATGGCTTCGAGACCGTGATGATCAACTGCAATCCGGAGACGGTCTCCACCGACTACGACACCAGCGACCGCCTCTACTTCGAGCCGCTCACTTTAGAGGACGTCTTCGCTGTGTACGAGCACGAGGCCGCGAGCAAGGCTTCGGTCGGAGTGATTGTGCAGTTCGGTGGTCAGACTCCGCTCAACCTGGCGCTGCCGCTCAAGGCCGCTGGCGTCCCCATCATCGGGACCTCGCCCGAATCCATCGATCTCTGTGAAGACCGCAAGCGCTTCGGCAAATTGCTCGACGAACTCGAAATCCCGCAGGCCCCGGGCGCGATGGCGACTTCGCTGGAAGAGGCCGTCGAAGGTGCGAAGCGCGTCGGCTACCCCGTGCTGGTGCGGCCCTCGTACGTGCTCGGTGGCCGCGCGATGGTGATCGCCTACGATGAGGATACGGTTGTCCATTACATGAAGGAGGCGGTCGAGTATTCGCAGGACCGTCCCGTGCTGATCGATCACTTCCTCGAAGACGCCATCGAGGTCGACGTCGACGCCCTTTCTGACGGTGAAGATGTCGTGATTGCCGGCATCATGCAGCACATCGAGGAGGCCGGCATCCACTCGGGAGACTCATCGTGCGTGCTTCCCGCCGTCGACATCGCTGCCCCACTCTTGCAGCGTATGCGCGATTACGCCTTCAAGCTGGCGCGAGCGCTGAAAGTCGTCGGGCTGATGAATATCCAGTTTGCGATTCCGCGCAACGGGGGTCAATTTGAACGCGGCAAGGTGTACGTGCTTGAGGTCAACCCGCGTGCCTCGCGTACCGTGCCTTATGTCTCGAAGGCAACGGGCGTGCCCCTGGCGCGCATTGCCTCCCGCCTCATGACCGGACGCAAGCTCCGCGAATTTCTCCCGGAGAACATCGAGCGTGGTACCGATCTCGATACCGGACGCGGCTACTACGTGAAGTCGCCAGTCTTTCCCTGGAACAAATTCCCGGGCGTCGATACGGTGCTCGGCCCAGAGATGCGGTCGACGGGCGAGGTGATGGGCGTTGCCGATAATTTTGGGGAGGCTTTCGCCAAGGCGCAGATCGCTGCCGGACAGAAATTGCCCACGCAAGGCTCGGTGTTCATAAGCGTCACCGATCACGATAAGGCGAGTGTGGCCGAGGTGGCACGCCGCTTCGTCGACATGGGATTCAAGCTGGTCGCGACCGCCGGCACCGCGGACATCATCGAGAATGCCGGCCTCAGCGTGGAGCGCGTCTACAAGGTGAAAGAAGGACGGCCTAACGTCGTCGATTTAATCAAAGGCGACCGCATTCAGCTGATCATCAACACACCGCATGGCGCCGATCCTTTCTTCGACGAGAAGGCCATCCGGCGAGCCGCCGTGACCGCGCGGATTACGACCATCACCACGCTCTCGGCTGCCCGCGCCGCCGCCGAAGGAATTGCCGCTCTTCAGCGGGGAGAAGTCCGCGTGCAGGCGTTGCAGCATCTGCATGCGGAGCGCGTCGCTGGGAAGCGGCGATAAGCATTGCCCAAGGTTCGCGCAGGAACCATTGCGTTGTTCGTCCTCAGCCTGCCCATGTTAGTGGGCATATTCGTGTATGGCCCCTTCGTGCTCGATCTGTTTCTGCATCACCGTCCACCATCGCGTTTTCTGATTCCTTCGGGATATGTAGGTTGGGTGCGGGTCGAGTACCGCGTGCTCAGCGCTCCGGCGCTGCCGCGGGAAGGGAAGTATCTGCTGGTTGTGCTGGATAAGGATGGCACTCGGCAGACCTCTTCAGATCTGCGTACCGGTTGGGCCCACGACCAGTTCTTCTATTACTCCGCGAACCAGCGCCAGTCCCTCTCGAACGCCGGTTGGTGCAAGGGCGGTATGATTTGGGGCGAGGTGATCGGCAAGGACGAAAGGTCAGTGACAATCCAGAAGTTTTTCGTAGGCACTGAAGACCAGTTTCGAATGGAAGTGGACCCCGCGGGCAAGACTTTCAGCCCTTGCGGCTAACCGTTCGCCTGCAAATTCCGGAGCGACTCGCTCCAGTCGCTTGACAGTAGCGCCGGCATCTTGCCGGCAAACACGACAGCTTGCAGCGAGATCAAGGGTTTGTTCGGCTTGTGTAGAACTTGCCGCGCGTGTGTCCGCCAAAGCGCTTGATTGCTGCGGGGCCTGCAATTGACTATCCTTGGAAGGGATACTTCGTCCCCTCAGGAGATGGCCTGTGCTTCTTTCTGGAATCTTTCCCCCCATCACGACGCCGTTCTATCCCGACGGCAACGTTTACTACAAGAAGCTCGAAGCCAACGTCGAACGCTATTCGCGTACACCGGTGGCGGGCATCGTCGTGCTCGGGTCGACTGGAGAAGCCATTCTCCTTTCGGGGGAAGAGCAGCGCCAGGTGCTGAAGACGGCCCGCGAATCGGCTGCCAAGCACAAGGTGCTGATTGCCGGAACCGGAATCGAGTCGGCGATTGAGACCCTGCGCCTCACCGAATACGCAGCCGAGTTAGGATACGACGTCGCCATGGTGCGCACGCCGCATTACTACAAGGGCCAGATGAAGCCTGCAAACATGCTGGCGTTCTATCGCACCGTCGCTGACCGCTCCCCGCTGCCGGTCATCATCTACAACTTTCCGCAGGCCACCGGATATGACATGCCCGCGGAGATCGTCATTGAGCTGGCCGGGCATCCGAACGTCATCGGCATCAAGGAATCCAGCGGGGATGTCGAGAAAGTGCGCAAAATGGTCGAGGGCACGCGACAGGTGAAACGTCACGCCACCGTAACCGAGACCTTCGAGGCCGTGACCGCCCGCATGGTCAAGGCTGCGGCGGAGGGCTCTGGCGCGGACGGCGAACTGGTGCCCGTGGCCGCATTAGCAGGGCCTGCGAAGCCTTCGTCTTCCGCGGTGAGCGTGGTCGGCGCTCTCAAAACGAGGCAAAAGGAAGTCGGCTTTCAGGTACTCGTCGGCGCGGCCCACAAGCTGGAGCCGTCATTGCACGCCGGAGCCGTGGGCGCGATTCTCGCCTTTGCTGACGCTGCACCCACTGCCTGCTACGAAATCTATGCTGCCTGGAAGGAAGGCGATTTCGAGCTTGCCCGGCTGAAGCAGGAGCGCATCGCGAAAGCTGCTGATCGAGTCGTGGGCGGCCTGAGCATTCCCGGCGCCAAGTACGCCATGGACCTGAATGGATACTTCGGTGGCCCGTCGCGGCTGCCGCTGCTGCCCCTTACCGCCGATCTCAAGGCCGAGGTGGAGCAGTTGATGGCGGATATCCGGAACTAGGTCTTTCTGGTCCAACCTCAAAATGCGCAAGCAGCAGCGAAGAAGTGGACCTTCCTCAGGATCGAAGCCGTTACGGCCCAAGTTTGTTCTCATCTCTGAAGAGATGAAGGCCTGGTCGGCAGCGCTGGGCTCAGAGCTAGCTGGTTGGCCTGGAGTGGCCAGCCGCCCGATGTTTGGATTCTCCGCTCTCTACCGCGGCAAGCGTATTTTCGCGATCCTTCCGCGCACGCGTGGCATGGGCTCGGCGAACTCCTTGGCCTTTAAGCTGGAGAATGCCAAGCCCCGTGTATTTCGCCAGTTGCGCGATGAATCTCGCATCTCGACCACCGTCATGCGGGCGAGCCGCTGGTTTGTGTTTGAGCTCACGGCAGATTCCGATTTGAACGACGCACTCGACTGGCTGCGCCGTGCCTACGAAGCTGCCTAGTCGAAGAGCCTCGCTTCCCGATTCCAGCCATCTCACGTCACAAGGCCTTGTGATCGAGGTCACACAGGCGTATTATAAAATCAGGAATTCGAACGAACGTTCGATAAATATGTCAGCCCCGTCTATAGTCCGGGCGTCCGGTCGCACGCGCAGGCGTCCTGCGCCGCTTCCACGGAGCCGCTTTGATCAGCGGCTTTCGGAAATCCTCACACATGCGACGGATGTGTTCGACGAGAAGGGCTATGCGGGCGCTTCCATGCGCGACCTATCCCGAGCCAGCGGCATGTCCCTGGCGGGACTTTACTATTATTTCGAATCCAAAGAGAAACTGCTCTACCTGATTCAGCGCCACACGTTTACAACCATCCTCGAGCGCTTGCGAATAAGACTCGAGGACGTCACCGAGCCTGAGGCGCGGATTCGCGTCTTCATCCTGAATCACCTCGAGTATTTCCTCGCCAATCAGAAGTCAATGAAGGTGCTGTCGCATGAGGACGAAGTCCTCAAGAACGGCTACGGCGCCGAGATCGCGGCCATAAAGCGCGAGTATGTCCGGATTTGCTTGGAGTTGATGGAGGAGTTGAAGCGCGTCCGTGATCTGGATTTTTCCAGCCGGACGGCGACTCTGAGCTTGTTTGGCATGATGAACTGGATTTACACCTGGTACAAGCCGCGCGTGGACGGAAATGCCGAAGAACTTGCCCGCGAGATGGGCGATATCTTCCTGCGCGGGGTGAGCTCGGGGAAAGCTGCAAAAAAGAGATCGGGAAAAACGAACTGATTTGATTCTCTAATTTCGGAGACAGAGAAGGAGTTGACATGGCAACCACAACGCAGCCGACCACAGGCGAATCAACGAAAAAGCTGATCAACTACCGCAAGGACAGCGGCATCGGCGTCATTGAGATGTCTGACCCGCCCGCCAATACCTATACCTACGAGATGAACCGGCAGCTGGACGACGCCATCCTGGCGGCTCGCATGGATAACGATGTCTACGTGATCCTGCTCACAGGAGCGGGTGACAAGTTCTTCTCGGCGGGCGCTAACATCAAGATGCTGGCCAGCGTTGATCCCACCTTCAAGTATTACTTCTGCCTGCACGCCAACGAGACGCTGCTCCGGCTTGAGCACACGCCCAAGCTGGTGATTGCGGCGCTGAACGGGCATTGCGTGGGTGGAGGACTGGAGATTGCCATGGCCGCCGACATCCGCATCGCCCGCAAAGATGCCGGCAAGATCGGGCTGCCCGAGGTGAATCTCGGCGTGCTTCCCGGCACCGGAGGGACGCAGCGCTTGTCGCGTTTGGTGGGAAAGAGCCGTGCCATCGAATTGATGGTGACCGGAAATACGTTCTCATTCGAGGAAGCGAAAGAGTTGGGCATCATCAACGACATCTACGAGCGCGATGGTTTCATGGAAAACGTCATGGAGTACGCGCGCCAGTTCTGCCCGCCCAACAAAGCCGCCAAGGCCGTGGGCCGCATCAAACGCGCGGTACAGACGGGATGGGAGATTCCAATGGAGTCCGCGCTGGCCGTGGAACGCGAGAACCAGCAAATTCTTTTCCAGAGTGACGATGCCAAGGAAGGCCTCGCGGCCTACGTGGAGAAGCGCCCGGCGATATTCACAGCGAAGTGAGCGCGTTGGTTGCGCCATGGGGGCGCGACTCATGGGTTTTAAAAAAGCATGAACCACGAAGGACACGAAGTAGCAAAGGAAACAACGGTGAATTCAGCCTTCGTGTTCCTTCGTGTCCTTTGTGGTAAATAGGGGTTTTATGCCAGGCAAAGTTGCAAAAATCGGAACCTTCAGTGATTGGGTGGGTCTCTTCGACGAGTGGCGCAAGGAAATTGGCGTCGACCGCGACGAGATCGCCAGCTTCAAATTCGACACGCTTTACGGCGCCATCGAGACCGAGGAAATCCAGTTCGGCTCCTACAAGGGTCGGCGCAAGTGGGAGAACCTTCGTCAAATTCCCACGCAGCAGATGCGCGACGCGCTGATGAACATGATCGTCTACCAGGGCGACACCGAGTTTGCGTCAGTGGAGCAGCAGCGCCATCTCTTCGAGACGGCGCCCACGGACTGGGATCGCCGGGCGCTCACGCGCGTGATGATCGAGGAAATGCGGCACGGGTGGCAGATGTGCGCGCTGCTGCTCGATCACTTTGGCTACTCCGGAAAAGTCGAAGCCCAGAAGATGCTGGAGCGGCGGGCGTTCGAGAACGAGCGCCTTCTAGGCGCCTTCAACGTCGACGTCGACAACTGGATGGACTTCTTCACCTACACCGACTTCGTTGATCGCGATGGCAAGTTCCAATTGCAGATGCTGAAGTATTCGGCATTCGCGCCCTTGGGACGGTCGATGTCGTACATGTTGCGCGAAGAAGCATTCCACATGGGCACGGGCAACGACGGACTGCGCCGCATCGTGCAGGCCGGCGTCATTCCGGGCTGGCTGATCCAGAAATATCTGAACAAGTGGATCTCCTGCTCCTACGATTTGTTTGGGACGGATCATTCCTCTTCCGCGCACTGGGCGTACGTATGGGGCATCAAGGGTCGCTACGATGAGCCGAAGAATCAAAATCCGGCGAAGCTGGACGAACTGAACGACTACAACCGCCATCTGTATCGCGACGAAGTAGCCGGTCTGGTCGAACGCTTGAACGGCTTCCGCAAGGCGGGAGAGCCGGAACTGTACGCGCCCGACATCCGGTTCAATCGCGCTATCGGACAGTTTGCCGGCCAGAAATTCCACGCCAAGACGGGCGAGATGCTGAGCGATAAAGACTACGAGCAGCATTTTGTGGAGGCGATGCCAACCGTGGAGGACAGAAACCGGCTGCTCGAAATCATCGCGAACGAGAAAAAATGGATTGCGGAAAAAGAAGGCGCGCGGGATCCGTTTGAGACCATTGGCGAGCCGCGCAAGTCGGCGATCAACCTTTAGCTCCTCAGGGCGGGCAAAGTTCCCGCCCTTTCTGTATCCTTCCTGACGTGACCGGTTCCTCCGCAAAGCGAGTGCTACTCCACGTTGCTCCTCCCATCGCGCGCCTCGAGTTCAACCATCCCCCGTTGAACATCATCGATGTTCCTTTCATGGAGCAGCTCGCGAGTGCCCTCGGGGAAGTGGAGAGCCAGGCGGGTATTTCGGTAGTCGTCTTCGCCGGATCGGACAAGGCGTTCTCTTCGGGCGTTGATGTTGCCGCCCATACTCCTGACAAAGTCGAGGAAATGCTCACAAAATTCCACGCGATATTTCGTATCATGGTGGCCTCGCGCAAAGTGCTGGTGGCTGGAGTGCAGGGGCATTGCCTTGGGGGTGGCGCGGAGCTGACTTTGCTCTGTGATCTGGTGGTGACGGCTGAATATGCGACGTGGGGATTTCCGGAAATTTCGCTAGGCTGTTTTCCGCCCGTGGCGGCCACGGCTCTGGCTGCGCTGGTCGGCCAGAAGCAGGCTGCCGACTTGATTCTGACCGGTCGCAAGATCGATGGCCGCCAAGCAAAAAGTTTGGGGTTGGCCAATTCGGCTGTGCCCGACCAGCAGGTGGCAAGCGAGGTGGCCGACTTGGTTAAGCAATTGGCCACTCTGAGCCCGGCTGCCTTGGCTGCGACCAAGAAGGCGATGTACGCCTGGGATTCCATGCATTTCGATAAGGGGCTGGCGCGAGCCGAGAAGATTTATCTTGAGGAACTGATGAAAACCGAGGACGCACGCGAGGGGATTCAGGCTTTTGTCGAAAAACGCGCCCCACGCTGGATCGGAAAGTAGACTACATGAGATTTCCTTCGTGCCCTTCATGGCGTCTTTTCGTCGTTCGTGATATGGGGGGACGGGGGTCTCGCTCGTCGAGGCGGGCGGGGACGCCCGCCGCTCCACAAAGGCCTAAGGCTTTTCGGCAGTTGCGCGGGCACCAGCGTGATCACTGACTGTCACATCCATATTTCGCCGGTCGAAATGTTCAAGCCCGCCGCACTCGAGTTGATGCGGGCGCAGCGGCCGAACTTTGCCGAGATTGAAGAGTATTGCCGTTCCCCGAAAGCCTTCCTGAAATACATGGATAATGTGGGTCTCGATCGTGCTGTGCTGATCAATTACGTTGCCCCCGAGATCATCGGATTCACACCCGAAGTCAACCAGTTCATCTCTAATTACGTAAAGGCCGATCCCAGGCGGCTGATCTCTTGTGGCAGTCTGCATCCGCGGCACACCGCCAACATTCTTGCCGATGTCGAGCAGCTTTTGCGACACGAAATCGGGATGATCAAAATTCATCCGCCGCATCAGCTACTGTTTCCCAACGACTATCTGCAAGGCGTCACCGAGTTGGAGATCATCTACCGGGCCGCCGAGGCTAATGGGATCCCGGTGATGTTTCACACCGGAACGTCGATCTTTCCCGGCGCACGGAACAAGTATGGCGATCCGATGTACCTGGACGACGTGGCTGTCGATTTTCCGAAGATGAAAATTCTGTTGGCGCACGGTGGCAGGCCGCTGTGGATGGATACCGCCTTCTTCCTTCTACGGCGGCATCCGAACGTCTATCTCGATATCAGCGGGATTCCGCCCAAGAGCCTCCTGCAGTATTTTCCGCGGCTCGCGGAGGTCGCGCGCAAGACGCTCTTTGGCAGCGACTGGCCGGGACCTGGGGTTCCGGATGTCGGGAAAAATCTCAAGGATTTTCGCGCTCTTGGTCTCAAGGACGAAGTACAGCAGCAGATTCTGAGCCGCACGGCCTTGGAGATATGGCCGGCATGATGACCCCGATCTGCGTAGGGGCAGACGCCCTCGTCTGCCCACGTTGAAGCCAGTTTATTTACCGCTCGCTGCGCCACCCGCTCGCGTGAGCTCGTCCACCAGCGCAGTCGCGCCGTAGATTTTGCGGAGCGCCTCCACGATTCCGCGAGAATCGACATGCACGGCGCGTGCCTGTTCGTCATCGTAGACAAAATTCCAGGCGAGCGACTGGATGTTGCCATCGAAAATAATGCCCACGACCTCGCCCTTACGGTTGACCGTCGGGCTGCCCGAGTTTCCTCCGATGATGTCGGCCGTCGAGACGTAATTTAACGGCGTTGCCAGATTCAAGCTCGACTTCGCTCTCGTCCAGCTCTCGGGAAGTTTGTACGGAGACTTATTGCCGTGCTCGGCCGCATGCTCAAAGCCCCCGGCAAAGGTGGTGAAGTAGGGAATGTTTTTGGCATTTTCGGCGTAGCCCTTTACTGCGCCGTAGCTCAAGCGCAGCGTGAAGGTGGCGTCGGGCGGCTGGTTGAAGCCGCTGTGCGCGAACCGTGTCCGGTTAATGGCTGCGCCCGCTCGCCGCTCCACTGCATCCACTTTGTCGTCGTATTGTTTGCGCACTTCGCGTGCGTCCGGATCGATCTCGCGCATTAGCGCGATCAAAGGATCATTCGAGCTTACCACCGTGGCCGTGCCGCCCTGGTAGAGTTGTTTGCGCACTGAGACTTCGTCGAGCCTTGTGTTTGCGATCAGATCCCTCGCGGCGTCCGCGGGCGTTTTCCCGTTCAGCACTTTGCGGACAACCGGATTCTCAGCCCCCAAGGCATCCCGCATTTGCGCCAGTGAGTCAGCCAGCGTCACCGTTTCGAGGGATTTGTAGATGGGAGCGGTCGAGAACAATTCCTGCTCCAGCGAGGGCAGCGCCGAGTCGCGGTATTCGCGCAGCCGCTGCTCACTGGGTTTCGTCTTCTCCGCTGTTGCGCGCACCAGCCAGCGCGCGAACGATGCCAGCTGTGAGTTGAATCCACGGTTGCGTTCGATGTATGTGAGTGGCAGATACATCTCCCGCTGGACCTTGACAGTTTCGCTGATTTCGTCCCACGGATTCGGCGCTTCCTTGTTTTTCGGCTCCGCTTTGAAAGTAGCCTGTAGCTTTGCCTCGTCCGCCTGCTTAGTGGCCATGATCTGGCTGTCGTTCAGCGGAACGAGATATCCGGTAACCGCCTTGAAGCCGTTCTGGTAGCTGAACAGGTGCTCTTTGGCAATGCGCGCGTTCTCTTCCGACTCGCCGCTGAACTTCTGAAGCAGGGCAATGCGGCGCTTGTAGGTTTCAAGGCGCGAGGGGTAATCGAGATCCCGCAGGAATTCAAGCTGCGCGATCGTGCGCTGGCGCCCGGTGGACCCGGGATGTCCCGAGACGAAAATCAGTTCATTCTCCTTCACCCCCTGCTTGGACCAGCGCAGATAGTTTTCGGTGTGCGCGGGCTTGTCATTTTCGTAGACGCGGAAGAACGTGATGTCCAGGTCGTAGCGAGGGTACGTGAAATTGTCAGGATCGCCACCGAAGAATGCCGCGTCAAATTCGGGCGCGAACACCAGGCGCACGTCCGTGTACTTTTTGTATTTGTAGAGGTTGTAGACTTCGCCCGAGTAGAACGTCACTACGTCGCAACGGAGCCCGGTCGAGCTGGCGCAATCTTTTTCGATCCGCGACATGGCCGCCCGCTGCGCCCGGCCCGCCTCGGCCGATGACATCTCCGGCCTCGCCGCTGCCTTGACCGTGGATGTGACATCCTCGATTCCAACCAGTTCGTTCAGTTCCAGGTCCGGGCACCTCGGCTCTTCCGCCTGGGTTTTCGCGTAGAACCCTTCCTGAATGTAATCGTGGCCGTGCGTTGACAGTTGCTGGACGCAGACTGCACCAACATGATGGTTGGTAAACGTTAAGCCATCGGGCGAAACGAACGATCCCGATCCGCCATTGTTGAAGCGAACCGAGCCCAGCCGAACATGATCAAGCCAGGCCTGGCTCAGGTTGAATCCGTATTTTGCCTTCACTTTGTCGCGAGGAAAGGCGTTGTAAAGCCACATGCCCTCGTCAGCCCGGCAGACCGGGCCCAGGACGGAGAAAGAGAGAAGGACTGCGAGAAGGAAAAAGACGCGTTTCATGGATGACTCCGAGGAAAAAATACGGGCGGGCATCAGACTCGCCCGGAATAATGGAGCAAACCCTCTAGTATACTCCGCGCGATTTTGCGAAGGTCCCCTCCGACGGTTGGAAAGTCCTCAATTTTGGCGTATAACAATAGGTTGCGGACGCTCGCGTTGATCCCCCGTGGGCCAGCAACAAACGTCATCCCAGAGCTCTAGCGAGGGAGTATGTCCAGCCTAACCACCAGCCATGCCCCCAAAGGACTTGAAGGCGTCGTAGCTACCGTTTCCGGCATTTGCTACATCGATGGTGAACAGGGCGTCCTGGCCTATCGCGGCATCGATATCCACGACCTCGCCGACCACTCGAATTTTGAAGAAACGTGCTACCTGTTGTGGTTCGGACGATTGCCCAAGCGCAACGAACTGCGCGAACTTCGCGAGCGGCTGGCTGAGGAACGCAAGCTGGATGCATCTATCCTCAACCTGCTGCGCGTGGCCCCCAAGCATGCTCTTCCGATGGATGTTTTGCGAACGGCGGTCTCGGCACTGTCTTTCTACGATCCCGAATTTCAGAAGAATGACCACGATGCCAACGTTCACAAGGCGATTCGCCTGACCTCGCAGATTGCCATGATCGTGGCTGCTTACGATCGCGTCCGCAAGGGGAAAGACGTGGTCGAGCCGGACCGGAATCTCTCGCACGCGGCCAATTTCCTGCTCATGCTGAACGGCACGGAGCCCTCGCGTACGGCGGAGCGCGCTCTCGATATTGCCCTGATTCTGCACGCCGACCACGAGTTGAACGCGTCCACGTTTGCGGCGCGTGTGACCGCTGCCACGCTTTCCGATATGCATTCGGCGATCACTTCAGCCATTGGCGCCCTGAAGGGGCCACTGCACGGCGGCGCCAATGAAGCGGTATTCCACATTCTGATGGCGATTGACCGCGACGGAGCCGACCCGGTGGAGTACATCAAAGGTATGCTGGCGCAGAAGAGGAAAGTGCCTGGCTTCGGGCATCGCGTCTACCACACGGAAGATCCGCGTGCCACACACCTCCGGAAAATGTCGGAGGATTTGGGACATTCCAGCGGCGAGACCAAGTGGTTCGAGTTCTCTAACAAGATCGAGGGATTTATCAAGGCGGACAAGAAGCTGAACGCCAACGTGGATTTTTATTCCGCTTCTACCTATCATACCCTCGGAATCGAGGTCGACCTGTTCACGCCGGTTTTTGCGGTTTCGAGAATCAGCGGTTGGTCGGCCCACGTGATCGAACAGTTGGACGACAATCGGTTGATCCGCCCACGCGCGGACTATATTGGACCAATTTATCCATCAAAGTACGTGCCGATGGAGAAGAGATAGGCAAACCCCTCAATACTTGCCCTCAATCGCCGCGGGCGACAGATCCCTGCTTTGCGATCTTCGCGAGATCTTGGCGATCTTTGCGGTTAAAAGCTTTTTTTCTTCGGAAGGCCTGCCCATCTGCGTCGCGGGGTTGAATAATGGATCCGCAAGGTAGTATTCGCTACGCAAAATACATCGTGATACGAGCCTCATCACCAAAGTAACCACCTGGTCCGCAAGCGCCGATTTGCTCGCAAGCATTGATTTTGTGCGCTTTTTGACATTGCGCTCCGTTCCTGCCCGCAGGTAACTAGACCTTTGGTACTTGAGCACAGGGGAAGGCCTGTTTAGGCTTTCGCTAATGGCAGTAGCGAGGGTGTGAGGGGGTATCCCGGCGGGGTCCGGGATGCGACGTTCAACCAAAACACGACAGTCGCCGCCATGCCCGGAAACAGTCGGTTTCCTGCTGACTCTGAGCTTCACGGGCCCAATTCGCCCGGAACTCTCCGAGAGGTGCGGAATGAAGTCGAAGGTTATTTTTCTGATAGTTGTCCTGCTCGTCATGGCTTCGGTGCGCAGCGCCGCCCAGTCGAGCTACAAGACCATCGCTGTCAATGATGGCGGCACCATCACGGGCGCTGTGAAGTGGACCGGGCCCGTCCCCAAGATTCCCGCCATTCTCATAAATAAAGATCCAGAGATCTGCGATCCGCAGGCCCAGAAGAAACGCGATCTTGAGCGACTGATCATCGCTTCCAATGGCGGAGTTGCCAACACGGTCGTGTTTCTGAAAGACATCACGAAGGGTAAGGCGATGGACCTGCCCGAAGGACGCCAGTACCTTAACCAGAGAAACTGCCGCTACGAACCTCATGTGCTGCTCGTACCCGACAACGGAACACTGCAGATCAAGAGCAGCGACCCGGTGCTGCATACCGTGCACATGTCGGGATCGGCAGATTACAATCTCCCATTTCCTTTCGCAAACCAAACCGTCAGCCGCACGATGAATCGCGAAGGTACCGTCGATCTGCGCTGCAATGCAGGGCACGTCTGGATGAACGCGGAAATGCTGGTCGTCCCCCATCCCTACTACGCAGTCACGGATGAAGATGGCAATTTCAAACTGACCAACGTTCCGCCCGGCGAATACGAGATCGAAGCCTGGCATGAAGGCTGGAAGGTCACCGGCCAAGGCACGGTCTACGACGTCATGACGCAGGTGCGTGTGCAGCGACCCGTGTTCTCTGATCCCATGGAATGGACGCGAAAAGTCAGCGTTCCCGCCAATGGCACCGTGGACGTGAAGTTCGCGATTTCCGAGAAACGGCCCGAAATGGCCTCGAATCACTGATCTGCCTTAGGCTCTAGGCTCTAGCAACAATCTTTTCACCACAGAGGTAGACAAAGGACCACGAAAGAAAAAGCAACGGAATGTTGTTCCTATCGCGGTTTTCTGCTCCAGTTTTTGATAAGGAACCATATTTCGGGAAACTTCCCGGCCGGATCTCAAAAGGTAGAGCCTAGAGCCTGCACCCTGCTCTCGCCCAAGCACGATAGAATGGGATCAGTAGTTGAGATTCCATGCATCGGGTCTATTTCGACAATAGCGCGACCACGCCTGTGCTGCCTGAGGTTTTCGAGGCTATGCGCCCGTACTTCAGCGAGCACTTTGGCAATGCCTCGTCCATCCACCACCACGGGCAGGAGACGAGGGCGGCGGTGGAGCGTGCGCGCGACTCGGTTGCTTCGCTGCTGGGGTGCCGGCCTTCCGAAGTGGTGTTCACCAGCGGCGGTACGGAAGCCGACAATCTTGCGATTTTCGGCATCGCGGGCGCAGGCGATCATGTAGTCACCTCGACCGTCGAACATCACGCTGTGTTGAATGCGTGCAAGCACCTGGAGTCCATCGGGTGCGAGGTCACCTATGTGCCAGTGGATGGCCGGGGACTCATTGACCCGCAGGATGTGCAGCGATCTTTGCGGCCATCGACCAAGCTGATTTCCATCATGATGGCCAACAATGAGACGGGCGTGTTGCAGCCGGTGGAAGCAATCGGCAAGATTGCTGCTGAAGCCGATATTTACTTCCATACTGATGCCGTGCAGGCTGCGGGCAAGTTATCGATCAACGTGCAGGCCGTCGGCTGTGATTTATTGGCGATTTCCGGGCATAAGCTGCACGCGCCGCAAGGCGTAGGAGCCCTCTACATTCGCAAGGGAACTGCGCTCGAGCCCATGCTCTACGGTGGACGCCACGAGCGTGCGCGCCGCGCGGGCACGGAAAATGTCCCTGGGATTGTCGGTCTGGGCAAAGCCGCGGAGTTGTCGCGAGCGAAGCTGGAGCGCGGCGACGGGCTCGCGGTCCTGCGCGATCGTCTGGAACGCTTGCTGCTGCAGATCGACGCTTGTGGTGTGAATGGCGCTGGTGCGCCGCGCGTGCCGCAAACTTCGAGCATGTATTTCGATGCCATCGACGGTGAGTCCCTGGTCATTGCGCTTGACCTGAAGGGATTGGCGGTTTCGACCGGCGCCGCTTGTTCGTCGGGAGCGATTGAGCCTTCGCACGTGCTGACCGCGATGGGCATAAGCCCCGATCGGGCGCGGGCCAGCATTCGTTTCAGCCTCGGCCAGCAGAACACGATGGAAGAAGTGGAATTCGCAGTGGGACTGGTGGGAGAGGCAGTCGCAAGATTGAGGGAGCTGTCTCCGACGGCAGTGGTCGGTCGTAAGCTGAGCTTCGAGCCGCGAGCTTCGAGCTTCGAGTAAAGCCGTCGTCCTTTGCCGTCCGACTTTGCGGCCTGACAGTGAACAGTCTCAAACCAATAGCTAGTATTGCTGGTAGCTCGAGGATCGAAGCTCGTAGCCTTTAGGAACAGATGAAGAATAAGCAAACCATTGCCGTGGCCATGTCGGGCGGGGTCGATTCTTCGACCGTAGCAGCCATGCTTCGCGCCGACGGCCACGAAGTCGTCGGACTGACCATGCAGCTCTGGAACCAGCGCCGGCTGGCTGGCCACGAAGGCATGCCCGAGGCGGTCACAGGGCGTTGCTGCTCGCTCGACGATGTCTACGATGCCCGGCGCGTGGCCGAGACCATCGGCATCCCTTACTACGTCGTCAATCACGAGGAGCGCTTCGAGCGCGAAGTCGTTCGCCCCTTTGTGCAGGATTACCTCTCCGGCCGCACGCCCATTCCGTGCAGCCTCTGCAACAATCATTTGAAGTTTGATCAGCTGCTCATCGTGGCCCGGCAGATCGGCGCCGACACGCTCGCCACCGGCCACTATGCGCGAGTGGAGTTCGATGAAACCCATGGGCGATGGTTGCTGAAGCGGCCGGCGGATAAGGCTAAGGATCAGACATACTTCTTGTTCGGGCTCACGCAGGAGCAACTGAGCCGCACGATTTTCCCGCTCGGCGCCATGACCAAGCCCGAAGTCCGCGATTTGGCCCGCAAGCATGGGTTGGCACTTGCCGAGAAGCCCGACTCCCAGGAAATCTGCTTTGTTCCCGGCGGAGATTACAAGCGTTTCCTGGATGCCTATCTCGCGGAGCAAGGAGAAGCGCTTCCTGACACCTCAGGAGAACTGGTGACCTCAGGCGGCCAGGTGATCGGCGAGCATAGCGGCATTCACAACTTCACCGTGGGTCAGCGCAAGGGCTTGGGCGTAGCGACCGGATCTCCGCTCTACGTCATTCAGATCAAGGGAGACTCCGGGCAGGTGGTTGTGGGCAGCAATGAGGAACTCTACACCCGCACTCTCCTTGCGCGCCGTGTCAACCTGATTGCCGTGGAGGACGTCGTCGAGCCGATGCGAGTTACCGTCAAGATCCGTCATCGCCACGAAGGAGCGGCTGCTCTATTGGAGAAGTCCGAAGACAACGAACTGCGGGTGACGTTCGATGAGCCGCAGAGAGCAGTCACTCCAGGACAAGCAGCGGTTTTCTACGATGGGGATGTAGTCGTGGGTGGTGGTTGGATTTCCTGATCTCAGCCGCCCTCTCAGAGGAAGAGCTCTCAGATGAACAATTCATCCTGGGGCACGCCCATGCCGTCGCGCGGCTGCCGCCGTTTCCGGCCAAGGAAAAATTCCAGTCCCGCACTCAGCCCCTGAACCAGCCCGGATAGGCGACGGATCGGCGACACCACCGTGCGGTGGACCATGTCGGTCGTTTCCTCTACGCGGTCCATAGTGCGATTCACCAATTCATCGGCGCGAATGACCTGCAAGCGAGTGCGGTCCACGATATCGCTGACGGTCGCGTCCAGTCGCTCCATTTGTGCGCGCGCGATCCGGGCGGATTCCTCCGCATTGGCTACGATGTCGATGACTCTGGGTTTCACCTCGACCAGCAAGGTTTGCGTTGTTTCGATCAAGGGCAAAGCTTTGGTGTTTACCTCGGACGCGAGCTTCTCAACGCGACCGCTGGTTTTCCGCACGACGACAAACAGCGCCACCAAAATGCCAGCCTGAATTATCACGGCCACGGCTGTGAAGATGATGAACAGCGGTACGAGTTTGTCCATAAGATTGACCCCGCCGCCGGTGCTGCCCCGTCCGACTTCGCGGAGCTTGACAGTTACAGGTTCTTGGCAGTGCTGTCTTCGGCGGTCGCTTCGTGGTACGCCTGCCGCCCGGCGTCATAGGCGGCGCGGAACTGGTCCTTCTGTTGATTCAGAACTTCGCGGCCCCGATCGACCCAGTCATTTGCCTGGGAGCGCGCGGTGCGGGCCCGATCGCGCACAAACTCACGACCTTCTTCTGCCTTCGAGCGAAGCGCGTCGCGCGTCTCATTCCCGGAGCGCGGAGCATAGAGCACGCCAGCCATGGCGCCCACGCCCAAACCCGCTAAAAACCAGAGGAAACTGTTGCTGTTGCTGTCGGACATGATCTTCCTCCTGCCTTCTATCCCGTTACTCGAATGTTAGCACCCGCTTCCGGGAAACACAATTCGCGGACGGAAACGCGCTCCGCGCCACAGAAAATCAAGCAAAGCCGGCCTGTCTGGGGTTTAAAGCCGACGCATCATTTGGCCAGCTTACGGCTCGTCTGAAGTCGAGTCCATGCACACGTAGGCCCAGGGGTGGAGATGCCCTCGTCTGGGCGGCCGGGCCCAGCCCGGCGGCAGCTTCCGTCGAGCCAGCCGGCTCGCAAATTGGCAAGTAGTCATAATATTCCTGTCTGTTTTCCGTCCGACGCGACACGCTGATGGGCGATAACTCCTGAAGCCGAGCTTCGCTCGGCTGGGCAGACGGGGGGGTCTGCCCCTACGCGAAGCTTTCACAAGTGCAGTTGGATTCCTCGAAGGTGCCCTTGTGGTCAGCGGCAAGTAGCGAGACAATGTCAACCCGGGAAGAAGGAGATCAGCTTTGTCCGATCGCAAATACCGGCAACACGGATACCAGGACAGCGGTGACAAGCCACAAAAGTCGGGCGAGAGGTCCGGAGATCGACCGGCGAAGAAAGATACCTTCGGTCCGCGTCCACTGCAGATGGCCGCAAAACGCACGGTCTCGCGCTGTTCTCAATGCGGTACTCTGCTGCCCTCAACCGGCGAAGTTCCTGAGAAATGTCCGAAATGCGGATTCGAGCTTCATTCCTGCAAGCAGTGCACCTATTTCGATCCCTCCAGCCGGTTCGAATGCATGCAGCCCGTGCCCGAGCGGATCCCGCGCAAGGACGTTAAGAACCAGTGCACGTTTTACTCAATTCGCGTGACCACCGAAAAGGAAACCACCACTCCGGCCGCTGCCAAGCCCACAAGCGCGCGCCAGGCATTCGATAATCTCTTCAAAGACTAGGGAGACTTTCGCGTCTAAGGTTTCAGGGTCGGCCGCAGCAAGACTTCGCTCGCAAACGACTGCGGCGCCTGGGTCACGAGCATCTCCACAACATGGGCTACATCGTCAGGCTGCAGCATGCGCGAAGCACTCTTGCCTTCGTGCGGCGAAAGCTCGGTGTTCGTCGATCCCGGACAGATCACTGCCACGCGGATATTGTGGCTGCGCAGCTCTTCCGCAACGGAATAGCTCAATCCGTTCAGTCCCCACTTTGAGGCAGCATAGGCTGCGCCATTCGGCAGAGCATTCTTTCCCGCCAACGACGAGATGTTGATGATGTGCCCACTCTTGCCCTTGATCATGAGCGGAGCCAGTGCGTGGATCATGTAAAAGACTCCCCGCAGATTCGTATTGAGGATGCGGTCCCAGTCTTCGACCAGAAGCTGGTGCAGAGGAGTCGAGAACCCGCCGATCCCGGCATTGTTCACCAGGATGTCTACCCGCCCGAACTTCTTCTCCACCTGCTCGGCCAAGGCTTTTACCGATTGCTGGGCGGTCACATCGCAGGTAACCGCCTCAGCTCGGTGCCCGGCCTCGACAATCGTTCGGACAGTCTGATCGAGAGGCGCCGGGGTCCGTCCGGATACCACCACCGCAGCTCCCATGGTTCCCAGCTTGCGGGCGATCGCGGCCCCAATGCCGCGTCCCGCGCCAGTGACGACTGCCACTTGCCCCTCCAGGGCGCTTGCTTTGCCAGCCATCGAGTTGCCCCTTTCCGAAGAAGTCCTGCTTCTCTTGCCAAACATCCACTGCAGGCGATCCTTGCATCTTAACAACTAAGGCGGGCCCGGATCGTTAGCAGCTTGCCTTAATGAGGAACAGGTCCTTATAATCCGCACACCGGAAATTGCGCCTTGGCTCCCTTTACCTTACAGGAGAAGCATGGGTACTTCCGGAGTCCTGTGGCAGGGCACACGAGCCGAGTTCTTGCGAGTTGGAACTGCTGGCTTGAGCAGGATGACGTCGCTGATTTTCCCGAGAACTCAAGGAGCCATACGAATGAACAAGATTCTTGTCACGATTGTGCTTGGATGTGCTGTCGTCGCGGTCGCTCAGAATCCCGCGCAGCCACAGGCGCAACCGGCCGCGCCACAAACCCCGGCGGCGCAGCCGCAGGCACAACCGCAAGGCCAACCCGCACCCCAGAAGAAGGAAATCAAGGACCCCGCGGAATATAACGCGTACGTGGGTGCGGTCCAGCAGGCCGATCCCGCCGCCAAGATCAGCGGCCTCGAAGCGTTCCTCACTCAGTATCCCAACAGCGTCATGAAAGAGGACGCGCTTGAGATCCTGATGGGGACCTACCAGCAGAAGGGCGATCCGGTGAAGATGGGCGACGCCGCCCAGCGACTGCTCGCCGTGAACCCGAACAACGTTCGCGCCCTTGCTCTGCTCGCTTACAGCAAGCGCATCCAGGCACAGGGTGGGCAGAATCCCCAGCAAAATCTCGCTGACGCCGAACAGTACGGCCAAAAAGGTTTGACCGCGCTGCAGAGCTTCAACAAGCCGGACGGAATGCAGCCGACGGAGTACGAGAACCTGAAGAAGCAGATGAGCGGCATCTTCAACGCGGCGATCGGCGTGGCGGCTCTCCAGAAGAAGGACTATCCCACCGCCACGAAATCACTGCGCGCCGCCGTTGAGGTGAGCCCTACCGACTTCAGCATCGTGTACCCGTTGGCGCTGGCCTACCTGCAGTCGAACCCTCCGGACGTGGTGAACGGTTCGTGGTTTGCCGCGCGTGCTGCGGGCCTTGCCCCCGCTCAGATGCAGCCGCAGATCGAGAAGTACGGCAAGTCGCAGTACACCAAGTATCACGGTTCCGATCAGGGCTGGACCGATGTCACGGCGCAAGCCAAGGCTTCCACCAACGGGCTTCCGCCTGCTGGCTTCACCGTCACGCAATATGTTCCGCCGACTCCGGCCGAGCAAGCCGCTGACCTCGTGAAGACCAAGAAGGTGGAAGAGATGAGCTTCGCCGAGTGGGAACTGGTGCTGTCGGAAGGGAAGCCTGAAGACGTCGAGAAGGTTTGGAGTGTTCTCAAGGATAAGCCCCTGCAGATGGCCGCCCAGGTTATCTCCATTACTTCGCCCACCAACCTGAAACTCGCGGGCAGCTCAGACGATATCGATGCCAAGCGGCCCGATATCGACCTCACCATGACAGCCGCGATCCCGGCAAGGCTCATGCCCAAGGAAGGAGCGGATTTCCAGTTCCAGGGCACACCAGTTTCCTATGAGCCAAAGCCTTTCATGATGACGATGAAAGATGGAGCTATCCTCACTGCCAAAGCGCCTCCGGGAACAAAGAAGCCAGCTCCGCGCAAAAAGCCCGCTCAGTAGAGCGCCCTTGAACTCGGGACAGCAAAAGGCAGCCTTCCACGGCTGCCTTCTTTTTTGCTCCATAAAAATTGGAGATGTGTTCAGAAACTGCTTTATAAGAGCACAGTCTTAAACCGCGAAGCGCGCAAAGAGATCGCGAAGGGCGCAAAGAAAGCCTACGAGTGCTCCGGTCTCTTCGGGAAGAACCCTGGAGGGCGGCAAAATCTTAAAACGAGAGAACGCCGAGAGCGGCCGCAGAGGACACAGAGGAGCCGGGGCTGTTGCTTTTGCCGCTGTTGCTTTTGCTCGTATTGGGGCACAGCTTCAGGCGTGCCGTAAAGCGTAGAGACTCAAACCGCCTTTAGGCGCGGTCAATGAGACAGCAATCCCACTTCAATGATTTCTCAGATTCTGTTTACCGCACTGCTTTCTTCTCCATCGTCACCGGACGCGCGCTGCGCGGCGGACGCTTCACGCCATCGCGCAGCTGGCGCACGTCGATCTTCAACTCGCTGAGGGTTCGGCTGAGAGTATTGCGGTGCATGCCCAGCTCGCGCGCTGCGCGGCACTGGTTGCCTTTGTTTTCCTGAAGCACGGTCAGGATAAAGCGCTTCTTGAATTCGCGCACAGCCTCTGAGTAGAGGATGTTGCTCTTGTACATCTGCATAATGAGCGCTTCGAGTTGATCTTTCACGGGCTCTCTCTTTCTCTGGCAAACAAAGCGTCAGTAGTCAATCTTGCAGCGGCCTTCTTACTGTGAGGCCTTGGGAGCCAGATCAGGAACCGCCGGCATATGTGCACGGCGTACCATGTCCAGCCCTTCATAAAATCTTGCGCGCAACTGGGCGGGCGCTACCCAAATAGCCGCCCTTCCCACGACCAGGAAATAAGGCGCGAGCTCCGAACCGTCCAACCATTTCGACGTTGGCGCGAAGGCCGTCATGCCCATGAGGATGATCGACACGAACAAAGAGCCTTTCACCATTCCCAGCAATGCTCCGAGCAGACGGTCAAGCAGGCTCAGCCCCGCTTCCTTCATGGCCCAGCGGACAATGCGGCCAGCAATGCCCGCCACGATCACGACCGCGATAAAAATAATGACGAAAGCGGCGATCTCACCCAGCCATGGCGACTTCAGATGGGGTTCAAACCGGTCCGCCAGGCGGTGGTACTGCCAGGCGGCCAACAGGTAGCCCACGATCAGGCCTGCGATTCCAAATGCCTGGTGAAAAAATCCCTCGGACGCCGCTACCAACGTAGACACCAACACCACTCCCAGGATCGCCCAGTCGGCGACGTTCATGGACCGCTCTCGCCGAGCCCGAGTCGCTTACACATCCAGCGTGCGTCCCGTCAGTTGTTGATACGCCTCCAGATACTTGTCACTCGTCTTGCGTGCCACTTCCGCCGGCAGCGCTGGCGCCGGCGGTTGTTTGTTCCAGTGAATCTCCTCCAGGTAGTCCCGGACGTACTGCTTGTCGTAAGAATCCTGGGCACGCCCGGGTTGGTACTTGTCAGCCGGCCAGAAGCGCGACGAATCGGGCGTGAGCACCTCGTCCGCCAGCGTCATCCCCCGCGCCGTCCGGCCAAATTCAAATTTGGTGTCGGCGATGATGATGCCCCGCGTGCGCGCGTAATCCGCCGCCTTCCTGTACACCTTCAGGGTCAGATCACGCAGTTCCTCGGCAACCTCCGCACCCACCAGCCGAACCATCTCGGAGAACGGGATGTTCTCGTCATGACCGGTGGTCGCTTTGGTGGAGGGCGTGAAGATCGGCTCTGGAAGTTGGTCTGATTCGCGCAAGCCCTTGGCCAGTTCGATTCCGCACACCTTGCCTGTGGCTTTGTACTCTTTCCAGGCGGATCCGGAGATGTAGCCTCGCACTACGCACTCCACGGGCACCATATCGGCGCTCATGACCACCATGGAACGCCCACGAAGCTGGTCCGCATATTTCTGGATCTCCGCCGGATACTGCCTCACGTCAGCGGTGATCAGATGGTTGGGCACGATATCTTTCAGAAAGTCGAACCAGAAAAGCGAAATCTGGTTCAGTACCTTTCCCTTGTGCGGGATACCAGTCGCGAGAATGTAATCAAACGCGGAGATTCGGTCCGTGGCTACAAACAGGAGGCGGTCACTATCCAGCCGATATACGTCGCGGACCTTCCCGCTTGCATGAAGTCGGAGATCTTGGAATTCGGTACGGAGCAGGACGGATTCAAGTACGGATGGGCTCATGGATAAAATTTTACAGGCAAAAAACGTGGCGTATTCTAGCTGCCCATAAATATTTGTCAACGATTTACGTCATAGCTCATTGTGACGCTCCCATCCCGTTGACCGAAAAAACGTTGACAGCTTTCACATGCGGCGAGAACGCCCGCCAGATACGGGATTTGAAGGAGTCGTCTATGTGGAAAAGCTGAGGAAGAGCGTGGATATCAGGGACTCAATTGGTAGCGCCGGCATCTTGCCGGCCAAACTGGCGGGCGTGACGCCCACCCGACAGCCGCCGGGACGGCGGCGCTACTTTTTACTACCGCAAGAATTTTACGCACTCGCTCCGAAGCGCACCGACACAAGTTTCGACACGCCCGGTTCCTGCATGGTCACTCCGTACAGTACCGGCGCGATGCTCATCGTCTTCTTGCTGTGCGTGATGAGTACGAACTGGGTCTGGACGCTCATTTCCTTCACCAGGTCGGTGAAGCGGCCAATGTTGGCCTCGTCCAACGGGGCATCCACCTCATCCAGAATGCAGAATGGGCTGGGCGCATACTGGAAGATTCCCACCAGCAAAGAGAGGGCCGTCAGGGCTTTCTCGCCTCCGGAGAGCAGCAGCACGCTCTGCAGCTTTTTGCCGGGAGGTGAAGCCACCACATCGATACCGCTCTCCGCGCTGTTTTCTTCGTCCGTGAGGCGCATGAAGGCGTGACCGCCGCCGAACAGCTTGCGGAAGGTGAGCTGGAAGTTCTCGTTGATCTTGTGGAACGCCTCTTCGAACTTCTGGCGCGAAACCGTGTCGATTTCCTTGATCGTCGCGATGGTGTTCTGGATGGAGTCGAGCAGGTCCTGCCGCTGGGTTTCGAGGAATTGATGCCGTTCGGCGCTTTCCTTGTACTCCTCGAGCGCCATCATGTTGACTGGCCCCATGTTGTCGAGGCGCGTCCGCATCTCGCGGTACGCCTGGTCTTCCATGGCAAGCTGCTCGCCGGCGACAATCGGAATGGTCGGGTCGGCCATCAATTCGTGACGCTGCACGCCCAGATCGTTCAGGCAGGACTCCGCCATGTATTGCGCATCGGACTGAAGCTTGGCGGCAATCGCGGCGAGTTCCCCGCGGCGGTCGCGCGCCTGGTCTAGCACCTGGCGAGCCGTCCGCATAGCCTCATCGATCTCTGATAGCCGCGCACGGACTTGTTCGGACTCGAATTGCAGCAGACCTTCCCGGGCTTCGCCTGCATTCTTTTCCGCATCGAGCTCGACGAGTTGATCCGCCAGCAATTGGTTCTCGTTTTCGCGCTGCACCTTTTCGGCAGCCGATGCGTCGATCTGCGTGCGCAGCACGTGTACACGCTCGCGCATTTCGCTCACCAGCGACTGGATCCGGTCGAGCACCGCCGTCGCGGAGCGATGACGCTCTTCGAGGCCTGCAACCCGGCCGACGTGGTGGGACGTGTTTTGCGCCGCCAGGTCGCGCCGTTCTTTCACGGAAATCATTCGTTCTTGTGCCACCGCGACCTGTCGCTCGATCTCGGAGCGCCTGTCCTCGGCCACCGCGATGTCGCTGCTGCGGGCGGAAAGAACGGCTTGCTGGTCGGCGCGTTCCAGGGCCAGGCGGTCAAGCTCCGAACGGCTTACGCTAAGGCGCTCACCGACCCGTCCCATCTCCGCATCGAGCTGCTGCAGCATGTGTCCCGAGGTCATGGCCTGCTTTTCAGCTTCGCGCTTTTCTCCTTCGAGGCGATCGAGCAGGGAAGTAAGTTCCTTGATTTCCCGGCCCAGCATCATGACCCGCGCTTCGCCGTCGCGCAGCTCGCGCTCCAGGTCTTCGAGCGTCCGCAGCACCTCACGCAGTTCGCGCTTCATGGAGAGCGGGCCTTCAGAGCGCTGCTTGCCGCCGGTGACAGTCACATTGTGGAAGCACTCGCCCGTTTGCGATAGGAAGAACGCGTCCGGATTTTCCAGAGCCAGTTCGCGGCCCAGGCCGGCGTCAGGCACAATGTAGCCGTCGCGCAACTTGGGGAGAATCACTTCCAGCGACTTCCCGAAGCCGTCGAGTACCCGGATCGTGTTTTTCAAAGGCAGAATCGGGGCAGGCGGAACTCCACGCGCGGTCTCGTCCACCAGGAAGGAAAACTTTGCCTGTGAATCTTCCGGATGCACCAGGAAGGTCGCGCGGCCATCCACGTCACTGCGCAGCAGACGCAAACCTTCATCGGCCGCATCCCACGATTTCACCACGATGTAATTGAGTTCGTCGCGCAGAAAGTCTTCCACCACGCGCTCGTGCTGAGGCTCCACTTCCAGAAAATCCGCCAGCACGCCCACCGGAGCGAACCCTCCTTGCAGCGATCCCGACTGGAAGAGGCGCCGGACCGATTCCGTGGAGTAGCCATGTTCCGCAATGACCGCTTCGAGCGATCCCTTCTTGCCCAACGCCGAAGCGAACTCGGCCCGCAAGCCATCCAGTTGCCGCTTCGCTTCGTTCTCCTCCTGGCGCTTGGTTTCGAGTGTCTGCCGCAGGTGCGCGATTTCAGCGCTCAGTCCGCTTACCCGCTGCGAAACGGTTTCAAACTCGAGCGCCAATTGTCCGCGCTGTCCACCGAAAGCCTCGACCTGAGAATTCGCCGCCGAGATTTCGTTCTGCAAACGCTGCGTCTCGCGATCCACCGCCGCCAGACGTTCTTCTGCCTGCGTGAACTGGTTGCGCAACTGAGAGGCCGCCGCGACCGCTTCTATGATGGAAGCGCGGCCAGCCTCAATTTCGCGCTCCAGAGCAGTCAGATCCGCCGTGACCGCGCTCGTCTCCTGCTGGCAAAGCGCAAGTTCGTGTTGCGCAGCGGCAAGATCCGCCGCCGCCGATTCCAGAATGTGCTGGTTCGACGCCAGTTCCTGTTCCAGAGACGCCAGACGAGCGCCGGCCTGACCCAGTTCTGCGTCGGACGAAGCAGCGCGCGCCACCAGTTCCGCGCAGCGCTCTTCGTTCGTACGGCGCCGCGCATGTCCGCGGTCGATTTCCAGGGCAATCTGGTTCAGGCGGTCGCGGTTTTGCCGCAGCTCTCCATCGATCGCATAGCCCCGCTGCGTGCGTTCCCCGTTCTCGCTCTCGAGTTGCTGCACCATTTCGGTGCGCTGCTGCATTTCTTCTGCAAGTGTGTTCAGCTGAGCATCAATTTCGGCGCTCTCCACATCCAGCTGCGTGAACTTGCTGGCCAGCACCACCCGCAGCTTGGCGCGCATCTCGTCGCGCAGCTTGGCATAGCGCTCGGCTTTGGAGGCCTGCCGCTTCAGCGAGTTCATCTGCCGCGTGACTTCCTCAAAAATGTCATTTACGCGGTTCAGGTTGAGCTTGGCGTCTTCCAGGCGCGCTTCCGCCAGCCGCTTCTTCGTTTTGAACTTCGTGACCCCGGCCGCTTCTTCAATAATGGCGCGGCGATCCGTCGGACGGCTGGAGAGAATCTGCCCGATGCGTCCTTGCTCGATCAGAGCATACGACTCCGGCCCCAGGCCCGTTCCCATGAACAATTCCTGAATGTCGCGCAGACGGCACAACTTGCCATTGAGTAAGTACTCGCTATCCCCCGAGCGAAACAGCCGCCGCGTGACCACGATCTCCCCGCCATGAAAAGGTTGCTGATTGAATTTGCGCCGGCGAATCTTCAGAACCACAGCCGGAGGTCCAGCCACAGCTGCCGCAGCCCCCTCGCCTTCGTTTGTGGAGAGACGGGCGTCCCCACCCGTCGGCGTTCCCGAAACGACCATCTCTGCATTGGATGATTCCGTCACCGAGGGGCCTGCGCCAGCATCCGCCGCCACTTCCTCTAGCTTGCCCGGCTGCGCTTCCTCCACGGCCTGAACAGTCTCCTCGGCCGCCCGGGCACGCAGTTCCGCTTCATCCCAATCCTCGCCAGGCAATTCATCCCGCACTTCGATTTCCGTAGGTTCGTTCTTATCCGGCCCGTCGTATTTCTGCGGATCGATCAGCGTCAGCGACACCTCCGCCATGCCAGTAGGCTGGCGATCGCGTGTCCCCGAGAAGATCACATCCTCCATGCGCGAGCCGCGCAACGTCTTCGCCGACTGCTCGCCCAGCACCCAGGAAATCGCATCCGCAATATTCGACTTGCCGCACCCATTCGGGCCGATGATCGCCGCCACGCCGTCGCCTGGAAACTTCAGCTCGGTGCGGTCACAGAAAGACTTGAACCCTAGAATTTGGAGCTTTTTCAGTTTGAGCACTTAGACTCCTTCAACGCTCCATCATTGCGGGCAACCCCCGCGATGACGGACCGATCTTTCTACGCTGACTGGCTGCGCTGGCTGGCGCGCTTTCGACGATCTGGCTGGCTGGACGCGCCGGTTGGCCCTGTTTACTAATCAGATGCCTTACCCCAGCCGCCCAGACGTAAACCTCCCCGGCAAGCAAACGGGGAAGCACGGATTGCAGCTACTGTAACGGCGATCTACCACGCGGGTCAAGATATAAAACCCCATATGTTGTGGGTATCTCGTCCAGACCACCTGATCTTGAACACACAATGCAGCACCTGCCTGGAATTTGGATGTGAGAAAGACGAAGGAAGGGAGAATCGCGAGAGCAATAAAAGCCTAGCGCAGGCCGGCGGTGCAATCAATGACGAACTGAGGAGGTGCTTTTTTCCGCAACTAAGATCCGACCCCGGGGTTTTATTCGCCAAGGTGCTCGTAGTCCTGCGTTCGAACATACCTCCTGATTTGTCGAGGCTCTCTCTATGAAGCTGTCCCGCTTTTTACTGGCAATCGTTCTGGCCGGATTGACAACCAAGATGTCGCACGCCCAGCAATCGACCGACGGGCTCCCTCAGGGTATTGAAGCCCTGCGGCAAATCGCGTCCTCGAAAACCGAGTTCACGCTTGACCACTCCATGCTGGTCTTTGCCTCTAAACTCGATGCAGAAAACGAAGATCTTCGCCGCGTGATCGCCGGCGTGAGTGGCGTCTCGGTCCACCGGTACCATTTCGTGGAACCTTGGCAGTATGATCCGGAGGCATTGACCTCGGTAAAAGAGCAATACCATTCCGCAGGATGGAAGCAGCTGATGAATAACCATCCCAAGGATGGGGGCCCGGGGGTCACCGATCTTTGGGTTCGCTTTGAAAATAACGCGATCAGCAATGTAGCCATCCTGCTGGCCCGGGCGAACGAGGTTGATTTCTTTGTAGTCTCTGGCTCCATCAGCCCGCTGGACCTTTCCCACCTTGGCGGACATTTCGGGATCCCCAGGATTGAAGGTGGCGTGCTGGTGCCGAATAATCAACGGCACCCGTAACCCCGCAAGAGCCCTGGACCGCTCCGCGATCTGCCACTCTTGCCCGCTTGTGGCTTAACGTATGCCCTGATAGGGAAAGAGCTTTGCAGCAAACTGTTCGGCCGCTGACGGTCGCGTGCCTCGCCGAGTCGTTGGCACGAATTCCAGCCTGGTTGTATTCGGATTGCTCTGACGAGAGCCTAAAGCCAAGAGCCTAGCCTCATCACTCCCGATGACACGCCTCACTCAGTCCTGGCTCGCAGTGCGCGTGGAAAATGTGCGTTCCAATGAAGTAGCCAAATAAGCTTCCTACCCAGACGTCCGAGGGAAAATGGTTACGCCCCGTCAGCCGTGCCCCTGAGACCGACACAGCTGCGCCGTACGCCAAAATCTTCACCCACGTCTTTGGGTATTCGTGCGCGATGACGCTTGCCATGGCCCAGGTGAACATCGGATGTCCCGCGGGAAAGGAAGTGTTGAAATTCCCGTGCCGCCAGAATCGGCCATTCCCGGTGCCTTCGTCCGGACGCTCACGCCCAGCCGCGAACTGCATGGGCGTGTAGATCAGAAAGGTATTGGCCAGCGACTCGAGCGTGAGTTCGCCAGCTTCTTTGGCGTGTGAATTGTCCGTCTTGATCCCGTAGGCCCATATGCCACCCGCTGCCACACCCGTCGCCCCCAGGCACAGCAAAGCGAGATCGTGGCTGATGTTGACGTGATCACGGGGAACATTCCGCATGACCTGTCGGTCAGTAGCCAGGAAGGCGGCCGTGCCTACCAGGGTCAATGCGTCCCACTTCAGGTTCTTCGCTTTGAACGGTGCGCTGTAGAGTTCCTTCTGGTCCTCGAGCCCGCGTCGCACACTCCGCATGATGAGTCCATGCGGGCGCCCGTTTTCCCCCTCCCCAACCGCGCCTTGCGGTGGGTCTTCAGGAATCGCAGGCAGGATTTCAATCGACGATGTCTCGCTTGCGTTGAGGGTCGTGCTTGAGATCAAGCCCGCGCCGGCATTCGTCTGCGACACGGCCACGGAGCATCCGAAAAAGATTGTCAACGGAATTGCCAGGGCTCTTAGCCGGGTCCACTGGAGCTTTATCAAATTCCATTCCCCTTGCGCGCTTTTATCTTGGCCAATTGGGATGCGGATTTGCTCCCTGCCGGGCAGAGGATTTTCATGTAGAACCGGGCACAAAAATTAGAACATCAACCGCAGAGCCTGCTGATGGCGGATGGACGCTGGCTGGTTGGAATGGAGTTGACCTACATCCGGGCAGGATTCGCAATCCGAAACGGTACCTCGCAGCCGATGGCCACGACAAAGCCTCCGGCAACGTTGGGTTCCACGCGCAGCACTTTGCCGCGTCCCATGAGAGAGGCGCCCATCTCGACCGATTGCGCGAAGTGCACCGCTAGCTCCACCGAAGATCCCTTCAACATCAGGAAGTCACTTGAAAGCAGAATGCCATTGCGGCAGATGTTCTCCGAACGTGCCGAGATCTCGGCCGTGCCTAATTTCACGGTGACGGGAAGATGCAGAGGATAACGTACGCTCTTGCGGAATTCGTTGGGGGAGGACATGGCCTGACACAGGAACGTACATCGCTCTGCTTTTATGGCACAGATCACAAAGGTACAGGTTGGCCCGGGCGATGGGACAATCACAGCGCTGTCTGCATGCAAGCCCGCGTAGGCCCAGCCGACTCGGACAATCATGCTGCCCGCTGCACTGCCGTTCGTTCGACCTTCAAGCGGCCAGCGAGGGAACGAAGCCAAATCTCGACCGCCACCGTGTTGATCGAGAAACCAATCCAGAATGCGATCCCGAAGAACTGGCTGGGCGCCAGATGCGTTAGCGGACTGGTCGCAAAAAAGATGCCCATTATCGGTCGTGTGGTTGCGATCCCGAGAAGGATGCCGCTCGCGCGCGTCATCCACTCCAGTTTCCGATTTTGTTCCCCACGCAATTGCCATGCGCGCAACAGCGAAAACATAAAGAGAGTGTTGAAGAAAAGAACCGCCGACCGTTCCAGCGATCCGCCAATCGAGTCGGAGCTCATCGCATAAGCGGTAATGCCGACGATTGCTCCCAGAGGGAAGAGAAGTCGTTCCACCCACCTCGCCTCGGCGAAGCGACGCGCATAAAGAAAAGGAATGAGCACCACGAAAGCGAGGGCCGGAAGAATATGCGCCAGCGTGAGCGCTTTGTGCGACACAAACACGGCATCGAGAGCGACCATTTGGGGAGGGCCGGACGTCACGGGATGCATCAGGGCCACCACGCGCCGGATGACCGCGGCCACCGCAATTACGATCGAGACCCACAATCCCGTGCGCACAAAACTCCACGACCGCGCGGGCTCTGCCAGCCCCGATGTCTTGATTCTGGATTGAACTGGATTGTTCATATCCCCACCTGCTGGTCGTAATCTTATCAATTAACTTTACATATTGTCAAGTTAATGCAAGTGGATTACCATCACCCCGTGGCTACACGCGAAAGCACGGCTTGTCCCCGGCCCTACTCGTTGACTCGGCGACAACAACAATCCGACCGAAAGCGCACGAAGATCCTCACCGCGGCGCGTGCGCAATTGGAATCGAAGGGCTTCGTCGACTTTTCTCTGGAATCAATCGCCCGTAGCAGTGGCGTGACACGACAGACGATTTACAACCTCTTCGGCTCAAGGTCCGGCTTACTCGAAGCGCTCTTCGACCAACTCGCCATCAGCGGAGGCATGGAGCGCATGCGTTCGGTGATGCAGCAGACCGACCCTGAGTCCGCGCTGGTCGACTTTGTGGATGTCTTCTGTCGTTTTTGGAGCAAAGACCGGCTACTCATCCGGCGCATTCACGGCATTGCTGCGATCGATCCCGAATTCGGAGCGGCTGTCGAGGCCAGAAACCGTCGCCGCCAGGCAGCCGCGGCCAGGATCGTAAGCATGTTCGACCGGGCAAACCCCGCTCGCATAACTCAAGATCAATCGCAACGCGCCATTACCCTCTGGGCGCTGACCTCTTTCGAATTTTTCGACGCACTTACCGAGGCGACTGGCAGCCAGGAAGAAGCCACCCGCCTGGTCCACGAACAGGCAGGCAAAGCGTTAACGAGTGGGTAGCGCCGGCGTCCCGCCGGCTCTAGTCAGCCGAAATGAAACTGGGCGGGGAAGTAAAAACCCCGCCCAACGTTGAAACCTTGAAACGTTGCAACCTTGAAACCTTGCTCCTATCCCAACTTCTCAAAAAATAAGCAAATCGATTCAATCCCCCGATGGAAATTCGGAATATGAAACTTCTCATTGGGCGCGTGCAGATTATCGTCCGGCAAGCCGAAACCCATCATCACGCTCGGAATCTTCAGCACATCCTGAAAATCCGTCACGATCGGAATCGAGCCGCCTGAGCGGATAAACACGGTGTCTTTCTTAAAAATGTCGTGCATCGCTTCGGTCGCGGCTTTGATGTAGCGGTTATCGGTCGACACGACGCACGCCGGCCCCTTACTCCACACCTTTATCTTCGTCTCAATTCCCTTAGGCGTGAGTTTCTTCACATAGGCGGTATAGCGCTTCAGGATGTCGTCCGGATCCTGGTTCGGCACCAGCCGCATCGAGACCTTTGCGGCTGCCTTCGCTGGAATCACCGTCTTCGCCCCCGGAGCCGTGAATCCGCCGGGCATGCCGTGCACTTCAAGCGTGGGCCGCGCCCAGGTGCGATAAAGCACCGAGTAGCCGGGCTCGCCAGTGAGCACTTTCGAGCCGACTTCCGTCTTGCGATAGTGCTCTTCATTGAAGGGCAGCCGCTTCCACGCCTTCAACTCGTCCGCAGTCGGAGCCTTCACCTTCGAGTAGAAACCCGGAATCAAAACTTTGCCCTTCGCGTCTTTGAGCTTGCTGATGATTTCAATCAGCGCGAAGAACGGATTGGGCGCCGCCCCGCCGTACATGCCGGAGTGCAGGTCAGTCTTCGCGCCGTAAGCCTCGATCTCGGTGTACACCAGTCCTCGCAAACCGACGCATAGCGTGGGGAGATTCGGCGCGAATAGCTCCGTGTCACAGACCAGCGCGAAATCAGCTTTCAGCTTCGCCTTCTGCTTGCGCACGTAGTCGGCAATCGACTCGCCCCCGACTTCCTCCTCGCCTTCGAAAATGATTTTCACATTGATAGGCAGCTTGCCGTTGTGCGCCTTCATCAGCGATTCGAGCGCCTTGACCTCCATCCACAGCTGGCCCTTATCGTCCACTGCGCCACGCGCGTAGATGTTGTCGTTGCGCTCGGTCGGCTCAAATGGCGGCGACACCCACTCATCGAGCGGGTCAGGCGGCTGCACGTCGAAATGCGCATACATCAGAACCGTCGGCGCGCCCTCGGCATGCAACCAGTCGGCATAAAGAAGAGGATGACCCTTCGTGGGAATGATCTCGACATTCTCCATGCCGATGCGGCGCAGTTCGCTGGCCACGAAGTCGGCGGCTTTCTGGACGTCGGTCTTGTGTTCCTCCAGCGTGCTCACGCTGGGAATGCGTAGAAGATCTTTCAATTCGCTTACGAAACGCTGCTGGTTTTGACGGGCGAAATCAAGTGCCGGGGAGGCCATGGAATGAGTCCCTTTCTTGCGTGAACACGCAGTGGAAATGACCGGAGATGGACCGTAAAACGAATAAGTATAACCGATGGATAATACGAACACATTTCGCGCCGAGGATTGTCCCCGAAAACCATCGCAAAAACCCTTCAAGCTCCTCTTTGCGTGCCTTGAGATCCTTAGCGGTTTAAGACGTTGCCATTTCCTGATTCTCTGCGTCCTCGGCGGCCGTTCTCCGCGTTCTCTGCGGTTTAGGATTTTGGCTCCTTGCCTCTGCTTCCTGTGCGGTCGGCCTGAATGACTGACCTCTTTGTCTAATTTTGAGACGATACAAATCGTTGCGTCCAAGTTCCTGCCGCCCTGCACGGAATTTCGTGCTATTCTTCCGCCAGCCCGAGGACGAACCTCGGGTGCCCGAATGGGCGCTTCCCCAAGAAGCCGCCAGGACGCAACCAGTCGTTGCCTCAACATGGCGGCTTTAAGTGTTCCTGCGTGCATCTTTGCGCAGAGGTCACAGCCCGATTCCGGCGATCCCAACCAAAAGTACCCACCGGATGCGGAACTCCAGTAACAGTTGACTGTGAGACAGCTCACGGTCAGAAAATCTCCCGCCTGCTGGAATGGCAGGGAGGGACTGCCTTGCCGATCCGTTTCATGCGAGCGTGGATGGTCGTGGTATTGACGTGCAGCGCGGTCTTGGCAGAGCAGTTCGCCGTATTTCCGGACCGCAAAGAACTGCGCTCGCCGGACGGAAAGTTCGTGATTCGCAGCGTCGACTATGCGCCTCGCCCACACGAGTTCAGTGGCCTGTTCCGCTCGCTCATCCTGCAAAATACGACTGACGGCTCCGCGCGCGAGCTCTACCACTACGTCGGTCGAGTCGGCGTCGCGTGGTCAGGAAACAATTTCCTCATCGTGACCGATTATGTGAGCAAGAAGACAGCCCGCGCACTCGTGTTTCGCATCGACCGGCCGGACGAATACCTGGTCCTCGATAAGCCGAGTCTCGCCGCGCGTATTCCCGAGGAACGTCGCGTCCAGCTCGAGCGCAATGACCACGCTTTTCTGGAGGTCTCGCGCATCGAGGGCAGCGTGCTGACGCTCCGCGTGTGGGGCTATGGCGCCCATGACCCGCAAGGATTCCGGTTTCAATGTGCGTATGAATTGGATCAGGGCACCACGACGTGCCGGGACACCGTTGCGACAGGCGTGAAGCCTTGAACGAACCCGGCACGCGCGGTCAAACGGCGGGCTACTTCAACGAAGCCTTCTCGGGACTGGAGTCCTCGCGCGGCGTCATCGATACCACGGTATATTCGCGGTCCTTATCGTCCAGGCCTTCCACACGCAGAATCATCTTGTCCTTCTGCATGCGAAACTGCGCCTGTTCGCCAACTGGAAGCAGCACGGGATGTTTTTCATCGCGCGGGCGAATTCGGTATATCACCCGCTCGGTCTGCAGAACATATTCCTGGCACAGCAGTTCATGAGTTTTCTTGTGAGCCGAGTCCGTTCCGATCAGTTCTCCGGCAAGGCTCTTGCCGCTATTCTCGTCGACGCCGCAAGCCACCGATTCCATCTGCAATAATTTCCCGGACTGCCGCGGCTTCACATCTTTTGCATACGCGACTGAAGCGACCAACACAACTCCCAGAATGATTCGAGACTTCATTGCTAGTTCCCCTCCATGGGCAACCGTGGTGTGTGCGGGGGACGAGGCAGGTTGCCGTGCCTCGCAAGCAGGGAACTAGTTTCAGGGAGTCTGGTGGCGGGAACAAAGTACCGGCAGTCCGTGTCCGAACGTCACTCTATCAGGAGGCCACAATGCTCATCCGGAAGGGGCAAGATTTCTGCTAAGGAATCTGAATACAAGCGCTTGTGGAACGTCCGTTGGGAACCAACTCGTAATCAAAATGACGCGCTTTAACAGTGACCCGCGGCGAAGGCCAGTATCGCGGCAGATAATCCGCGAGTTCGGAGCGGGTCCGAGCACAAGAGCGCACCTGAGTAGAAGCTGGAATCGCCAGCGTCACTGCGATCAATCAAAGAGTTGGCGTATCCGTGCTTTCTAAATGCCGTGCGATAATGGAGCCAGGTCAGCGAGGCCCCGTAGCTCAGATGGATAGAGCGACGGTTTCCTAAACCGCAGGTCGGCGGTTCGACTCCGCCCGGGGCCTCCATCCGTGCTTGCCCAGTTGCAGCCATCGCCTTCTGATTAACGATTGTCTCCTGATCTGCCCCTTATTGTCGTGCACCATCATCACCCACATGCGTTTGCTCTCGATCCGCGGCCCTCGGATGACATTCCATTCACACTGCTTATTGCCTGTTACAAGGTTCTGGACACTCAAACCCATACAAAATTCTTACAACAATTTTCATTTTCCCCCTTGCGCAATTTTCAAAGTCATGTCATCTTCAGGTATCTTTTGAAGAAAGGACGCCTCATTGCTGCGAACCGAAACACATATCGCACCAACGCAATGCCGGCCGCTAGACGGCTTGGGTTGCATGTGGGCGTCGTTTAGTAGCGTCAGTTACTAACTTCCCTCTCACGCAATCCAAGTAACACAAAACACGCTGGGTGGCGTAGGCTGCGGTTCCTTCGACTGGCACTCGACACACCGCCGCCGTATATTCCCCCAGCCCTAACTACACAGGGCCAGTGGTGATTGGTCACGGATACTTCTTTGGCGAGCAGCTCACGTAAGTGAGTTGTGAGGTTCGAGTCCTCTGGGCGCAAGCCCTGCCGTGTCCTGCTGTTCCCTGGCCAAAAAAACATGTGGCGCAGGCGCCCTCGCCGAGTTGCTGAGCTTCCTGGACGGGGGCGAAGCCTCGAAGCAACAGGTACCTGAAAAGATCGGCCTCGAACTCTTTTTCGAGCGTTCCCCGGCGAGAAAAAGGGGAGCAGATATCGCGAAATCGGCCGGTGGTGAAGACAAGGGTTACTTCGCCTCTGACGCGGGTGGTCGCAGGTTCGAATCCTGCCACGGGAATTACGCCCGTGTAGCTCAGTGGATAGAGCACCTCATGTCCTTTGTCGCTTGTTCCCCGGCTGCTTGATCCGTAGTGCTTGCAATTGTGTTAGACGCTCGGTAACTGTCAACTTATGAACTCCGGCTACAGGCCGGTTAGAAACCAGATAGAACGATGGTCGAACTACTAAAACGCGTGTTCACAGAACAGAACCAATTTGCTTCTGGTGGCCTGCTGCTCATGATTATCGGCGGCATCAGCGTGTACTTGCGCGCTGTGCCGATGAGGATCTGGGCGTGGCTTGTTGACCAGTCCACGATGAGCATCAGCATTAAGGACGACGATGCCGCATTTCGATGGGTAAAAGAATGGTTTCTGGAGCAACGTTTTCTAAAGCGTATTCGCAGCTTGGATATCGATACCACGCTGCGCGGTCAGAACGTAGCCCTGATCCCGGCGCCGGGGTGTCATTGGTTCTGGCGTTCGGGACGTCCGTTTCGCGTGGACTTTTACCGAAACGAGGAGAGTAACGCCATGCATCCCCGACGCCGGGAGTTGTTGGCCTTTCGCACGATCGGCCGCACTCAAGGTGTGCTATGGCAGTTTGTGAACGAAGTTGTCGAATGTCATCGCAAGAACAATGCCGCGAGGTCTCACTTGTATGTCTATAACGACGGTTGGAGCTACGTGGAAGCCTATGTGCCGCGCCTGCTGGATTCGGTGGTTTTGAGGGCAAGAGAAAAGGCGCAATTGCTGGATGACATCGCGCGATTCAAGAACTCGCGCCAGCGCTATCGCAGCCTGGGCGTGCCTTATCACCGTGGCTATTTGTTTTACGGTCCGCCCGGCACCGGCAAAACGTCGCTGGTATCGGCGCTGGCAGAGAAGTTCGGCATGTCGATCTATGCCGTCAACTTAGCGCAGTTCAACGACCGGTCGCTCGTTGTTGCGATGAACGATGTGGAACCGAACTCGGTGATCCTGTTTGAAGATATCGACTGCATGAAGAGTAGCGACGCTCGCCCGAATACAGAAGATGCGGTTGGGGCAGAGTCAAAGTCTTCGTCCGTGAAAGAAGATCGCAACGGCGTGACGCTTTCAGGCCTGCTCAACGCGCTCGATGGTTTCAGCGCTCCCGATAACGTGCTATTCATCATGACCAGTAACCAGATCGAAGCGCTCGACCCGGCGCTGCTGCGTCCAGGGCGAATCGATTACCGCTTGTACCTGGGCCAAGCGACTGGGGCACAGAAGGTCGAACTGTACCGCAGGTTCTTTCCACAAGCGTCGCTGTTCGAAGCAGAGTTGTTCGTAGAGGGCAATCTCGGGGCCAAAACCATGGCCGAGTTCCAGGGCTTGTTGCTGGGCCTCGAAGCGCAGAAGGATCGCGGCGACCAGAGTGCCTTCAAGTTTGAGGTCCCGATCGACATACCAGAAACAATTTCGCAGTAACGGGCCAGCGGCACTTCAAAGAAGGGAGGGACGATACGATGCCCGCTTTGTTCCTGGTGTTCATTGTTCGATTGATCGAAGCGCTGTGCAGGCAGATGCGCAAAGCGCGAGCGGCGCGGCCTCGCCCGTTGTGCACGGATTGCGTTCATGCGCACGTGCAGTATGCCGTGAACGGACGGCGTGCTATCGCCTGCACCTTCGCGGGGGCCGTGCGTCCTGTGGAACTCGATGTGATGTACTGCACCGACTATCGCGACCGCAACACTGCTTCTCGACTTGTCCAAATCGGATTTGCCCGACCGATCGGCGATCCTGACCTGCTCGGCGAGGTGGCACTGACCGAAAACTGAAAGAATTTGTGAAAAGTCCCACCCGAACCTCGCAAAGAGCGCGAGGTGAGGGTGGGGCACACGACGACTCTGACGACCGACGACCACAGCGTTAGCTGAAGACTGACGACTGAAGACTGGAGACCAAAAATGGCCCGACTCAATCTTATGAATCTTTCCCGCGGACTTCGCACCCACGAGGCTGCTCCCGCGCGTCACATCTCGAACGAGCTGCAACTGCGCCGCTCGGTGCTCGCCTGCCTACTTTGGGAGAGCCAGTTTTATGAGGACGGCGTTGAGATCGGAGGCCGCATTGCCGAGCTTATTCCCAAGGTCGAGCCCGAGCGAGTGGCTGCGCTTGCCGTCGAGGCGCGTGAGCAGATGAAGCTCCGTCACGCGCCGCTGCTCCTGGTGCGCGAGATGGCTCGTCACAAGACCCATCGCGGTCTGGTGGCCGAGACCCTCGAGCGCGTCATCCAGCGCGCTGACGAGCTGTGCGAGTTCGTAGCCATCTACTGGAAGGATGGCCGCGTGCCGCTCTCAGGCCAGGTCAAGAAGGGTCTCGCGGCCGCGTTTCCGAAGTTCGACGAGTACCAGCTCGCGAAGTACGATCGCGGCGGCCCCATCAAGCTGCGCGACGTCCTGTTCCTGTCGCACGCCAAGCCGCGTGACGACCAGCAGGCCGGCGTGTGGAAGAAGCTGATCTGGGGACGGCTCGCCGTGCCCGACACCTGGGAGGTCGCCCTTTCGGCGGCAGGCGCTGATAACGGCGTCTCGAAGCGCGAGGCGTGGACTCGCCTCGTGACCGAGAACAAGCTGGGCGCGCTCGCTCTGCTCCGCAACCTCCGCAACCTGCGCGAGGCCGGAGTCGACGAGAAGCTCGTGCTCTCAGCCCTCGAGTCTATGAACACGCAACGCGTGCTGCCGTTCCGCTTCCTGGCTGCGGCGCGCTACGCTCCGCAGTGGGAGCCGGCGCTCGAGGCTGCGATGCTGAAGTGTGTTGCGGAGCAGCCGAAGCTCGCGGGCAAGACTGTTCTGCTCGTCGACGTCTCCGGCTCGATGATGGCGCCGCTCTCGCGCCGCTCCGAGATGCTGCGCACCGACGCGGCTTATGGTCTCGCGGTGTTGCTGCGCGAGATTGGTGAGCGCGTGGCGGTGTACTCGTTCTCGGACAACCTGGCTGAGGTGCCGGCGCGTCGTGGCTTCGCCCTGCGCGACGCGATCGATGCCTCGCAGCGCCACAACGGCACGTATCTCGGCAAGGCCGTTGAGCAGCTGAACCAGAAGGAGCGCTACGATCGCCTGATCGTCATGACCGACGAGCAGGCGCACGACACGGTGCCCAATCCGCAAGGTAAGGGTTATGTGATCAACGTGGCGAGCTACAAGAATGGCGTTGGCTACAGCAAGTGGACGCACATCGACGGCTGGTCCGAGTCGGTCGTTGAGTACATCCGCACCTTGGAACAGACGGCGTGGGCGAACTGAAGCGGTCGGGCGAGAGCCCGACCGCAGCTTTCAGTTTTCGGCTCTCAGCCACCAGCTGTCAGTCGTCAGCTTTCGGCTAGACCCTTCTTCCAATTCTTGCCATTCCGACGCCGAAGGCGGAGGAATGTCGATCGCACTGCATCACTATAAGAGGCACGATCCATGATCACGAACCAATCCATCCCCCTCTACCGCGATGGCCGCCATTACGATGCGCTGAACAGCGACCTTCTCGCTGACATTCCGTTCTATGTGGAGGAGGCCAGGCGCACGGCGGCACTGTACCCACCTTACCGCAAAGAACGCGGGAAGGTGGGGCACCAGGTACTCGAGCTGGCATGCGGTACTGGCCGGCTGATGATCCCGATCGCGCAAAGTGGCGTCGACATCACCGGCCTCGACCTTTCCCCGTCAATGCTGGCGCACGCACGAACCAAGGCCAAACAAGCAGGAGTTGAAATTTCATTCGTCGAGGGCGACTGCCGCGCCTTCGAATTGCGGCGCAGGTTCGCGCTCATCTTCATGGCATTCAACTCCATGCAGCACCTGCACGACCAAGCGTCGCTAACGAACTTGTTTAGCTGCGTGCGCAAGCACCTGGCACCTGGCGGACGATTCATCTTCGACGTGTTCAATCCCAAGATCTCGATCCTGGCGCGCAGCCCCGAAGAGCGCCGGCCCGAGCGTGAGTACGAAGATCCCGAGGGCAAGGGCACCATCGTGCTCGAGCACACCATGCACTACGACGATGCGTCGCAGGTGAACCGCATCAAGTGGTACTTCAGCCGGCGCGGACCGAACGGACTGGAGCCAGACTTTCGCGTCGAAGATCTGCACATGCGCTGCTTCTTCCCGCAGGAATTGGACCTGCTGGTGCGCTCGCAGGGATTCGAGATCGTCGACAAGTTTGGCAACTTCGAACGCAAGCCCTTCGCCAGTGGAGAGCCGAAGCAGGTCGTGGTCTGCCGGCTTCGCAAGTAATCTTTGCCGCCGGAAGCGCAAGCTCATGAAGAGTACGAAGCCGAAAGCGGCGTACAGATTTCCTTTGTGCCCTTCGTGGCGTTCCTTCATGTCCTTCGTGGTGAAGCTTTTGACCTTCCGCCAGTGGACCTCTATGTCCTCTGTCGTTAAAAGATTTTGACGCACTTCTTGTTCGGAAAATGGAACAAAAACAAAAACGCCGCGCAGCGCGCTCGCCTTTCCCCGAAAATCGGCTCCGAACGAGGAGACCTTCCCAAGTGGACATCACACGCATCCTGATTCAACTCAAAGCCCAACGAGATCATCTCAACATCGCCATCGCGGCTCTGGAGGATATCGCTCCGCGCGCTGAAAAGTCCTCGCGCTCAACCAAACGCTCGATACGGCGCGCAACCAAATCCCGACGGAAAGCCCGCGCCCGTTCCTCCGCTACCACGCAGCCCGTGGGAAAGCTGATCCCATTCCGTCGTGCCCGCCGACGCGCTGCTTCCAAGCCGTTTAAGGCGGAAGCCTAACTCGACGATCGCTGTCCGGCCGCGAATTCGCAGCCCTGAAAAGCCCACATCCGGGGTAGCGCCGGCGTCTCGCCGGCCCCCAGACGGGGGCGTCCCATCGACGCTTTCGCGCAACAAAATGCCGGCAGGATGCCGGCGCTACATTGCTTGCTGCTCGCGGCTGGCTGCCCGCAGGCGTATACTCTCAGGCCGAGGCGGCCGTCCCGTGCAACCGCTTCGTACTCCCGTTTGTGCACGCGAAGAACCTCATGAAGCCCCAGGAGGTTTCTCATGTCTCGCCAGCGTCACCTCGGCTCACTCCTCATTATTGCCACGCTCCTGATCGTTACCTTCGGCTGCGGCCGCCACGATTCCGACGAAAAGTATGTTCTCGTCTCCGACAACGTGCAGCTCCCGTACTGGCAGGAAGCCAAAGCCGGATTCATGCATGGTTCCGATCAGCTCCGCGTGCAGGCCAAGTTCGTTGGCCCCGATACCTACGACCCCAAGGCGGAACTGAAAGCCTTTCAGGACGCGGTTGCGCAGAAGCCCTCGGGCATCCTCATCAGCGTTGCCGACCCCGCAGTGCTTACATTCGACATCGATAAGGCCATTGCCTCCGGCATCCCGGTCATCACCATCGACGCCGACGCGCCCGTCAGCAAGCGTCTTCTGTTTGTCGGCACCAACAACTACCAGGCAGGCCTGCTGGGCGGCAAACGTCTGGCCGAGGAACTCAAGGACAAAGGCAACGTCGTCTTCTTTACGATGGGCCAGGCGAATCTCGCCGAACGGCTGCGCGGCTACCGCGAAGCCCTCGGGCGTTTTCCCGACATTCACGTGGTGCGCGTCGTCGACATCGCCGGAGATCCGCGCGTGGCCTTCGACACCACCGACCAGATCATCGGCAAGGAACGCGACAAGGTGAACGCCTTCGTGTGTCTCGAAGCGCAAGCCGGACGCGAAGTCGCGACCGTGCTCAACAACCGCAACGTAAAAGACAAGGTCGTCATGGCGATGGACACCGACAACGACACGCTCGACTGGATCGATAAGGGAATGATCGCCGCCACCATCGCGCAAAAGCCTTACACCATGAGCCTCGTCGGCCTGCACATTCTCGACGATCTCTACCACAACAAGCTTTCGCACTTCGACGCGGACTGGGCCAACGACCCGTTCGCGCCGATCCCTGCCTTCGTCGACACGGGTACAGCGCTCATCGACAAGAAGAATCTCCAGACCTTCCGTGACGCGGCGAAGAAAGCAGGGAAGTAGCTGGGCAGGTGATTGGTTCCTGGTCGTTGGCGAAAACTGAGGCGCTGCGAGCGTCGAGCTTCGAAAAAACCCCTTACCACGAAGGGCACGAAGGAAAAACACAGTGCTCCAGGTTCGCGTCCGTTCTTTGGACGCTGGGCCGCCCGGGAGAGGCTTTCACCTCCCGGCCAGAAATCCACAGGATTTCAACAGCCCTAGGTGGAAATCTAAGAGGTTCCCTGTATTAACTAAGAGGTTCCCTGTATTAACAAAGTACAGGGAATGCTGTACTTACCTGTTATTACTACCTAAAAGACTGTAGTGCAACTGGAGGATTTCCACGAACTCCTGCAAGCGGCGGCCCTTTCCCGACGCCAGAAAAACAGGGCCTGCGCACAGCCGGAGTGCCACCAAATCGCGCCACGACTCTCCAAGCCGGTCGCTGGCGCACGCCTATTCTCAGGAGCGACTGAAATGAAACGCGCCACTCTGCTGTTCGCGATCTGCGTCTTCTCTTGTGTCCTCGTTGAGTCGGCCTCTGCTACGCCATGTAGTTCGACCCAATATGACATGATGACTTGGTTTACGATGGGATCTTCCTGGAGTACCGAGTACCATCTCACCGGCAACGCCAATCCGCTGTACACGTATCGTGGAAATGCATTTTATTGGGTCAAGGGAGCCACTGGATATCCCTGGGACGTCAACTACTACGACAACAATTACATTTACCAATGGGCCACCGAATACCAGTGGAAAGATCCCACCAGCTACAAAGCTTTCAGCGGTGCTGGTATGCCTTGGTCGCCGCGTTGCGTGAACATGCCGGCGTGGGGAGTATACGGCACAAAACTTGCCACCATCACGCGCGCATCCTCTCCGTACACCATCTATGGCAGCAGCTGCACGGCGAGTTCTAACAGTAATCTCGGCCCTGTGGTCAATGAAGTTTGGGGGCCGACCCCGATGAGCCTGGGCGGCTCGTTAGCGCCCAACGCTCTCACCCTGACCCTCTCGTATCGGTATAGTTGCGACTCCAGCTATGACAGCTGCCGCTACAAGGAAACATTTGATTTTCAGAGACCGTTCGGGCTGGTGCGCTGGACTTACTACATCCTGCAAAACGGTCAATACGTGGAACAGAACAAGACCGTCTACAACCAAAAGGTAAGTGGGGGCGCGCCCAGCCCCGACCACCCGTGCTGGTAGCAGTCGCTCTTGTAGATTAAGCAAGGTCCGACGGTGCCCCAGGTTCGCGTCCGTTCTGTGGACGCTAACCTGGGCCCAACACTAGCGCCGGCATCCTGCCGGCATCGGGTTCTTGCGCGAAAGCCCCGATCGAAAGCCGGCGAGACGCCGGCGCTACCCCGAGCGACAGCCGGATGGACCACGTTTCTCAGTTTTCGAAACGTAGGATTCCACGGCTCTGTTGCTCTTGGGCAGGGATTCTCGACAAGAGGTGGTGCGCCCCTCATTTGGGCTCGGCAGGCATTGGGAACGTGGCTTTTCTCGCGGACCAAAGGAAAGAAGCGGCCGTGCCATTTAAGCCATCCGGGAGCTAGGGCGCGCGCGAGAAAGCATCACCTCTACATACGATGCTACCTTGAACTTCTCGTGGCGCCGGCCCTCATCCGCTCGGCCATCTTCTTGGCCAACACCGGGCACAATTTTTCAAGCGTAGCTTCCACGGTGATGCCGTACTTGGCGCGCAGAGCTTCCACTTTCCCGTGCTCGATAAATTGATCGGGCCAGCCGATGCGCACCACCGGTGTTGCGAGTCCGAGCGTGTTCAGTTCTTCCAGGACGGCGCTGCCGAAGCCGCCGCGCAGAACGTGATCCTCCATGGTGACGATCGCATCCACGGAGCGGGCGTAGAACTCCAGCATGGCGGTGTCGACGGGCTTGGCGAAGCGCGCGTTGATGACGGCGGCGGAAATGCCTTCCCCTTCGAGCTTGGCGGCGACTTCCTGCGCCATGGGAACGAGCGCGCCCAACGCAAAGATGGCCACGCGGTCGTGCTCGCCGTGCTGCAGCAGTTCGGCCGTGCCGATGGGAATCGCGCGCGGGACATCTTTCACCGGTGTGCCCGGACCGACGCCGCGAGGATAGCGCACGGCAACCGGTCCTTCGTGCTGCATAGCCGTGTAGAGCATATCGGCGAGTTCGTCCTCGTCCTTCGCCACCATGTGGACGAGGTTGGGAATGCCGCGCAGGTAACTGATGTCGAACAGGCCGTGATGTGTGGGCCCGTCGTCGCCCGACAGCCCCCCGCGGTCCATGCAGAACGCCACAGGAAGATTCTGCAGGCAGATGTCGTGAATGATGGGATCAAGTGAGCGCTGCAGGAAAGTCGAGTAGATGGCCACGAAGGGCTTGAATCCCTTCGTCGCGAGCCCGGCGGCGAAAATGACGGCATGCTCTTCCGCGATGCCGACGTCGAAGTAGCGATCAGGATGATGAGGCTGGAAGCGGTCGAGGCACGTGCCGTTCGGCATGGCGGCGGTGATGGCGACGACGCGCTTGTCCATGGTGGCGAGCTTGACCATGGTGTCGGCGAAAACTTCGGAGTACGTGCGCTGGGCGAGGGGCTTGGTCTCGCCGGTCGCGGGATCGTAAGGGCCGAGGCCGTGGAATTTTTTTTGCTTCAGCATGGCGGGCTCGAAGCCCTTGCCTTTTTGCGTCAGCACGTGCAGGAGCACCGGGCGGCGCTGCGTCTTGAGAAATTCGAAGGTCTTGATCAGCGTGGCGATGTCGTGGCCGTCGATGGGGCCGTAGTATTTCAGGCCGAGTTCTTCGAAAATCACGCTCGGCCACAGGATGCTCTTGGCAGCTTCCTCGGCTTTGCGCGCCATATGCAGGGCGGTTTTTCCGCCAAGGCGTTCGACGAATTGCTCGGCGCGCTCGTGCAGGTAGTCGAAGCGCGGGTTGGTGACGATTTTATTGAGATAGCCGGCGATGGCGCCGACGTTCTTGTCGATCGACCACTCGTTATCGTTGAGCACGACGATCAGCCGCCGGGTGCTGTTGGCGATGTTATTGAGGGCTTCGTAGGTGATGCCACAGGTGAAGGCGGCGTCTCCGGCGAGGGCGACGACGTGTTCTTTCCCGCCGACGCGATCGCGCGCGACTGCCATACCGAGCGCGGCGGAGAGAGCCGTGCCGGCGTGACCGGCGCCATAGCAGTCGTGCGGGCTCTCGCTGCGCAGCATGAAGCCATTGAGTCCGCCCGGAGTGCGGATGGTGTGGAATTGCTCGCGGCGTCCGGTGAGGAGCTTGTGGACGTACGCCTGGTGGCTGACGTCGAAGACGAAATGATCCGTCGGCGTATTGAAAACGTAGTGCATGGCCAGCGTGAGTTCGACCACGCCCAGGTTCGGACCGAGGTGTCCGCCGGTTTTCGAGAGGACGGAAATCAGCTCCTCGCGAATCTCTTCGGCAAGAATTTCAAGTTGGGGGCCAGTGAGCGTTTTGACATCGAGTGGGGAATGGATGGTATCGAGTAGTTGGGTCATGGGGTTGAATGGTTGGGGATGTAACTTAGATGATAGGCCAAAGCGGAGGGATGCCGCCAGTGCAAGTGTGATGCGGACCGTCCAAGTCGTTCATAAAGCGTCCAAGTCTTACAAGATAAACGAACTGTCGCCGCACCTACGCGGCGCGAAACGCACAGTTTGGGTATACTAATCACGCATGCCAGTGCTGAAAAACATCAAGGCGATCGCGAAGGGGATGAGCATCACCTTCATGGAGATGTTTCAACCGACGCAGGTCGAGAACTATCCGGATGGTCCTGGGCCTCTGCGCGGCGCACGCTTCGAAGAACGCTTCCGCGGGATGCATGTGTTGCAACGCGACGAAAACGGGCTGGAGAAATGCGTGGCCTGTTTTCTGTGCGCGGCGGCTTGCCCCTCCAATTGCATTTATATTGAGGCCGCAGAGAACACCGAAACGAACCGGGTCAGCGGAGCGGAGCGTTACGCAAAGGTCTATAACATCGATTACAATCGATGTATTTTTTGCGGGTATTGCGTGGAGGCTTGCCCGACCGACGCGATTACCCATGGGCACGGATTCGAGTTGGCTTCGTTCAATGCAAGCAACTTGATTTTCCGGAAGGAGCAGATGCTGGCGGCCGCGCCAGCACACATGGGGGCGAACGCGGTGTTCAACAGCGCCGACGTTGCCGGAGGCGCACCGGCGTTGCCGGTGCAGGGGAGCTGAAAGCTTTCGAAAGTCTGCACAATGGAACGCCGGTCCCGCGGGGGCCGGCGTTTGTGCATCAGGACTGTCGTCGGTCTTGGGGTTAGCAGTCGTTGGTCGTTAGTCATTGGTCGTTGGCAAGGCAACTTTGTGCGCAATGAACATGGAGCCGCGGAAAAGCGCGGCGGCTGGGCAGACGGGGCGTCTGCCCCTACGTGAGTGAATTGGATGGCGGACTTTTTACAAGTCGTGAAGGAACGCGTCGTGGTCTATGACGGCGCGATGGGGACCAATATTCAGTTGCGGAATCCTTCTCTGGATGACTACTGGGGAAAAGAAAACTGCAGCGAGGTGTTGGTGCTCAGCCGACCGGATATCATTCGCGATATTCATGCGGCTTTCTTTGCGGTTGGGTGCGACATTGTCGAGACGAATACGTTCGGCGGAACTCGGGTCGTGTTGGGCGAGTTTGATTTGAAAGACCGCGTCGCAGAGATCAACATCGCGGCGGCGAAGCTGGCTCGAGAAGTTGCGGCGCAATTTTCGACCAAGGAGCGGCCGCGATTTGTTGCGGGGTCGATGGGGCCGACGACCAAACTGCCTTCGCTGGGGCACATTGGTTTCGACGACATGGCGGCGGCTTACGAGGAGCAGGCGGCGGCCCTGATCGAAGGCGGCGTAGATGTGCTGCTGGTGGAGACGGCGCAGGATCTACTGCAGGCGAAGGTTGGCGTGTACGGGGCGCTCGAGGCGATGCGCAAGGCAGGGAAGCGTCTCCCGTTGACGGTGCAGGTGACGTTGCAGGAATCGGGGACGATGCTGCTCGGGACAGAGATCGGCGCGGCTTTGACCGCGCTGGAACCGTTCGATGTGGATGTGATCGGGATCAACTGCGCGACCGGGCCGAAAGAGATGAACGATGCAGTCCGGTACCTCGGGCTGAATTCGACTAAGAACATTTCGGTGTTGCCCAATGCGGGTCTGCCTTTCAACGAAGGCGGACACGCGGTCTACAAGCTCACTCCTCAAGAACTGGCGCAATATCACAAGCACTTTGTAGTCGACTACGGTGTCCGCATCGTGGGCGGCTGTTGCGGGACTCGGCCGGAACATTTGAAGGCGGTGGTCGAAGCGGTTTCTGGAGTTGAGCCCGCGGTACGCGAGGTGAAGCCGGTTGGCGCGGCTTCGAGCGCTTATACGTCGGTGCCTCTTGATCTCGAGCCGAAGCCTCTGATCGTCGCCGAGGAAATGAATACCACCACGCGCGTGGAGCATTTCCGCAACCTCGTTCGTGGCAAGAAGTACGACGACATTCTCGCTTTAGCGAAGAAGCTGGTGAATGACGGCTCGCACATGCTGGATTTGTGCTGTGCGATCGTCGGCGAAGACGAGAAGGGATATATCACTTCGATTCTGGAACGCGTGGCAACGCGCGTACCCGCGCCGATCCTGGTGGACTCGACCGAGGCGGACGTGGTGGAGGAGGCGCTCAAGCGGATTCCGGGGAAAGCGATCATCAACTCGATCAACCTGGAGGATGGCGAGAAGCGGACGGCGAAAGTTTTGCCAATGGCAAAACGCTATGGGGCGGCGGTGATTGCGCTCACCATCGATGAAGACGGAATGGCCCTCACCGCGGACAAGAAGGTCGCGATTGCCAAGCGCATTTACGAGCTCGCGACCGAGAAGTACGGCATTCGCGGGGTCGATCTGATTTTCGATGCATTGACTCTGCCGATTTCGACCGGGCAGGAAGAATACCGCTCGGCGGGAATGGAGACGCTCGCGGCAGTGAAGCGGATCAAGCAGGAACTGCCGGAGGTGAAAACGATTCTTGGAGTCAGCAACATCTCTTTTGGACTCGATGCCTATCCACGTCGCGTACTGAACAGCGTTTTCATGCACGAGGCGGTCGACAATGGGCTCGACATGGCTATTGTCAACTACACCAAAATCTATCCTCTATACAAAATTCCTCAGGAGGAAGTTGACCTGGCGCGGAAGCTGATTTTCCGCGATACCTCGGCCGGCGATCCGTTGCAGGTCTACATGAACCACTTTGCCGGGTCGAAAGGGAAGGCGCAGGCTTCGACCACGGCACATGTGGAGACCTTGTCGATCGAGGACAAGCTGAAGTTCGCCATCATCAATGGCGAGAAGGCCGTGGGCGAAGGTGCCCACAAGCAGTCACTGGAGCAGTTGCTCGATGTGGCCTTGGCGCAGTACACGCCGTTGGACATCATTAATACCGTGCTGCTCGATGGCATGCGGACGGTCGGCGAATTGTTTGGAGCGCGCAAGATGCAGTTGCCGTCGGTGCTGGATTCGGCCGGAGTGATGAAGCAGGCGGTCGCTTATCTTGAGCCCAAGATGGAGAAGAAGGCAGGATCGCAGCAGAAGGGCACGATCGTGCTCGCGACCGTGAAGGGGGATGTGCATGACATCGGGAAGAATCTCGTGGACATCATTCTTTCGAACAATGGATTCAAGGTCGTCAATCTTGGCATCAAGCAGCCCGGAGATTCGATTATCAAGGCGGCCGGGGAACACGAGGCGGATGCGATCGGGTTGAGCGGACTGCTGGTGAAGTCGACTTTGGAGATGAAGTACGTCATCCAGGACCTGGAGCGGCAGAAGCTGGAGTATCCGGTGATCTGCGGCGGGGCGGCTTTAACTCGCAAGTACGTTGAAGATGACCTGCGGCGCGAGTATTCGAATGCCGTGTTCTATGCGGACGACGCGTTCGCAGGCCTGCACATCATGGAGGATCTGATTGCCGAGGATGGGCAGCGGTCGACGCGCATTTCGGAAGGGAAGACGGTGAAGGAGTATGCCAAGGCGGCGGCCGTCGATGAAGAGACGGGGCCGGTATTCGCGGAGCGAAGCGCGGTGGTCAGCGATGCGCCGAATATTCCCGAGCCTCCGTTCTGGGGCGTGCGGGTTAAGAAGGATTACGACCCGCGGGACTTGTTCGGGTATATCAACGAGACGGCCCTGTTCAAGAACCAATGGCAGCTCAAGACGGCTTCGCAGGAGGATTATCTGCGGCTGGTGGAGGAGAAGTACCGGCCGATCAAGAAGGGCCTGGAGGAGGAAGTTGTTGCTAGCGGGCTCTTCGAGCCTCGTGTAGTTTATGGATATTTTCCCGCTCAAAGTGAGGGAAATGATTTGATCGTGTACGCGCCGGAGAGCGCGGGACGCGCTCTCGACAGCCGGCGGGACGCCGGCGCTACAGAGTTGGTGCGATTCAGGTTTCCTCGGCAGCGGGAAGGGCGGCGGCTTTGTATTTCGGATTTCTTTGCTTCGAAGGCTTCGGGGAAGATGGATGTGCTGGGACTGTCTTTGGTGACGATTGGGCCTCGGGCTTCGGTCGAGACGCAGCGGCTCTTTGAGGGTGGGGAGTATACGAAGTATTTATATCTGCATGGGCTGAGCGTGGAGACGGCGGAGGCCCTTGCGGAGTTTCATCATCGGCTGATGCGGCAGGAATTGGGGATTGCGGGCGAAGATTCGCCGCACGTTCGTGACCTGTTCCATCAGAAGTATCGTGGGTCGAGGTATTCCTTCGGATATCCCGCGTGCCCGAATCTGGAAGATCAGACGAAGCTGTTTGCTTTGTTGCACCCCGAGGAGAATGTGGGGGTGCGGCTGACTTCGGGGTTCTTGCTGGAGCCGGAGCAGTCGACGTCAGCACTCGTGGTGCATCACCCTGCGGCGAAGTATTTCGTGGTTTAGTGGGCTGGAACTGCCCTTACGGCTCGGCCGCAGCCGCGCCTGGTACCGGCGGAAAACAGAATTCCCGAGTTTTTGCACAGTTTTTTCTGGGACAATGTCCATTGCGGTCGTTCCCCATCGTCTATACCAAGTGGGTTGCGCGAGGTGTGTCCAAAGTAGCCTTGGGCAACAAGCTCTCAGCCACAAATTCATAAACCAGCAACAACCAAGCTGAAAAGGAGACGAGTAGCGATGAGTACGAAACCAACGCACGAACAAGCACAACTCCATCTTCAGGTATACGAACAGCGCCGCGAGGCCAGGTTGCGCCAGGCGCGGGACTGGTTTTTCAAGAACTACCACGTCACAAGTATTGACGACGCCATGCGGATTGCTCCCATGATGTCGGAACAGGGTACCTTCGTCAGTATGGTCGCCAGTTATTGGGAACAGGCCTGTGCTCTGCTCAACTACGATCTGCTGCATGAGGACCTGTTCTTCGAGACCAACGGAGAGTTTTTTGGCGTCTGGGAAATGCTCAAGCCGGTTGTGCCCGCATTTCGGGAGCGTTTTGTGTCGAAGACATTCTGCGCGAACCTGGAGAAAGCTGCGCAACGTTATGAAAAATGGATCGAAAGCCGCTCGCCTGGCCACATTGCGGCCATGCGCGATTTCATGAAACAGATGCGCACCCAAGTGGCGAAAGCCGCTTAATCTCCGAGTGGGAATCCCCGTCCTGATTTCTGGGTTTCGTTCAGGATACAGGTCGGGGATTCACCGCTAACTGTCGCGATCCAGCGACGCCGCTCGGAGCTTTGGGTGCTTGTTGGACGGTTGGCTTCGCTCTGGTGCCATTCGCTCCCCGATTCTCCCCAATCGCTGTTAATCCTAGCCATTTCTATGGCTTACATTGACCAAAAGGGTTCTCTACAGTAGTCTGGAGTTAACTTTTTTCGGGGAAAGTGTACCCTTAAGACAGGCAGAGGATGGCGAAGGATTATTGTGTCAACCAGTGAAGCCAAGACATTGCTGCTTTTGAAGCCTCGGGGATTCTGCGCCGGGGTAGTGCGCGCGATTGACATTGTTCGGATTGCTCTGGAGGCGTTCGGCCCGCCCATCTACGTCCGCAAGGAAATCGTTCACAACCGGTTCGTCGTGGAAGAGTTGCAACAGAAGGGCGCGATCTTCGTTGACAGCGTCGATGAGGTTCCCGAGGGCGAGCGAGTCATTTATAGCGCTCATGGCGTTTCGCCCGAAGTCCGCCGAGCCAGCCAGGAACGCAAGTTGCGGGTGATTGATGCCACCTGTCCTCTCGTCACCAAGGTGCACGTGGAGGCGGTCAAGTTTGCCAAGGAGGGGTACTCGCTGGTCCTCATCGGGCACCGCGATCACGACGAAGTGATCGGCACTCTGGGCGAGGCTCCCGCAGTGACCCAGGTGGTCGGCTCTCCGGCCCAGGTCGAATCGTTGACGGTTCCCGATCCAAACCGCGTCGCTTACCTTACCCAGACCACATTGAGCCTGGACGAAACCAAGGACATCATTGCGGCACTTAAGAAGAAGTTTCCCAACATTCAGGGTCCGCACGCGCAGGATATTTGCTACGCCACAGAAAACAGGCAGGTTGCCGTGAAGGAAGTGGCTTCTGAGGCCGACCTCCTATTGGTCGTTGGCTCGGAAAACAGCTCCAATTCCAACCGCCTGGTGGAAGTTGCGCGTAATTTGGGGACCAATGCGCATCTAATCGACAGCTACAAGGACATCAAGCCCGACTGGCTGGAAAGCGTGAAAACCATCTCGCTCACGGCCGGGGCGTCAGCTCCCGAGTGCCTGGTGGAAGAAGTCGTGAAGTTCCTGGCGACCAAGGGTTTTGACAATGTGCAGGAACTGGAAGTGATGCCCGAAAATGTTCGCTTTGGCTTACCGCCGGAGATTGTGGAGGCCATTGCTGCCGCCCCCGCGAGCGTGAGCGCGGACTAACGGAGTCCACTCTGCATGGAAGATAACTCCCCCGGAAGTTCTACCAAGTCTGCACCCCAGTTGCGTTTCGGCAAAATTGATGATCTTGCGAGCCGCGTGGCAGCGGCCACCGACGGCGCGCGCCGTCTGCTCTTTTCCCAGCAGCACAAGGATGGCTACTGGTGCGGAGAGCTCGAAGCCGACGCCACGCTCGAAGCCGACTACATCATTCTGCACACCATGCTGGGCACAGGTGATCCGGAGCGGTTCGCGAAAGCCGCGCGCTATATCCTGCAGCAGCAGAATGGGGATGGGGGCTGGAGTATCTACAAAGGTGGGCCCTCGAATGTCAGCGCCTCGGTAAAAGTCTATTTCGGCCTCAAACTGGCGGGCTACTCGGCCAGTGCACCGCCCCTGAAGCGGGCGCGCGCCAAAATTCTTGAGCTCGGCGGCGTCACCGAGGTCAACACCTTCACCAAGCTGTACCTCTGTTTCTTCGGCCAGTACGACTACGATGCCGTTCCAGCCATCCCGCCGGAGATTGTGCTGTTTCCCAACTGGTTCTGGTTCAACATCTACGAAATCTCGTCGTGGTCGCGTGCCATTCTAGTGCCGCTTTCCATCTGTTATGCAAAGAAACCGTTTAAGAAGTTGCCCGACGAGATGGGAGTGGAAGAACTTTTTGTAGGCGGGCGCGACAAATCGCGCATGCATCTCCATTGGGCGGAGAAGCTGGTCTCGTGGCGGAATTTCTTTCTCGTGCTTGACCGCCTCACCCACTGGGCAGAGCGCGTTCACATCCGGCCACTTCGTTCCATCGCATTGCGAAAAGCCGAGAAATGGATGCTCGAGCGCTTCGAGATGAGCGACGGCCTGGGTGCCATTTTTCCCTCCATCTTGAACTCGGTGATCGCGCTTCGTTGCCTGGGTTATTCCATCGATGATCCGCAGTTTATTCGCGCTATAGATGAGTTCGAGAAGCTGGGGATCGAAGAAGGGGATACCTTCCGCATGCAGCCCTGCGTTTCGCCGGTGTGGGATACGGCTTACGCGTTGTTTGTGCTGGGTGAAGCGGGAGTCCCCGCGGACGATCCGCGCATGATCAAGTGCGCCGACTGGATCCTGCAGAAGCAGGTTCGGAACGTGGGCGACTGGAAAGTGAAGAATCCCGAGGGACAGCCGGGTGGCTGGTATTTCGAGTTCAACAACGAGTTTTATCCTGATGTCGATGATAGCGCGCAGGTTTGCCTGGCGCTGAGTCGCGTCGAGCATCCCAACGGCCGCTACCAGCGCGAATCGGTACAGCGCGCTATCGATTGGGTTCTGTCCATGCAATGCCGCAACGGCGGTTGGGCGTCGTTCGACAAGGATAACGACCGCATGGTTTTCCAGTATGTGCCCTTCGCCGACCATAACGCCATGCTCGACCCGGCCACTGTCGACATCACGGGTCGCATTCTGGAAATGCTGGCGACCTATGGCTACGACAAGAGCCACAAGGCTGTGAAGAAGGCAATCGAGTTCATCCGCAAGGAGCAGGAGCCGGATGGTTCCTGGTTTGGCCGCTGGGGAGTGAATTACATCTACGGAACCATGCTCGTGCTGCGCGGGCTGGAGGCAGTCGGAGTCGACCATCACGAGCCCTATGTGCAGCAGGCGGCGGAATGGTTGCGCATGGTGCAGAATCCGGACGGCGGATGGGGCGAGACCTGCGATTCGTACGACGATCCTAATCGGAAGGGAATTGGCGAGAGCACCGCGTCGCAGACCGCTTGGGCCGTTCTCGGCCTGATGGCCGCCAATGACATCCGCAGTGATTCCGTGGCGCGCGGTATTGCCTACCTCTTGCGCACTCAGCAGAAGGACGGTTCGTGGGACGAGAACTACTACACCGGCACGGGATTCCCGCGCGTGTTCTATCTGAAGTACCACATGTATCGCCAATATTTCCCGCTGCTCGCTTTGACCACCTACGCGAAGATGGTTGCCGAAGAGTCGGCGAGTTCAGCAGGGAATGGCCACTAGTCGGGACTTGGCCGACTCTCGGTGCTCGGGTGGATGTGCGACACAGAGCGCACGTTCTGGACATCTCCCGTGATTCTCCAGCCTCCAACAGGGAACTGAGAACTGGCTACTGAGAACTGCTTTTGAAAGCTTTCGTCACAGGCGCAACCGGTTTTCTGGGCGCGCACGTCGCTCGAGTTCTGCCCGAACAGGGGGCCGAACTGCGTTTGCTAGTGCGCCAAACCAGCGATCTGCGCAACCTGGAAGGGCTCAAGGCGGACCGCGTCACCGGCGACTTGCGTTCTCCGGCGTCGCTCGAAAAGGCGATGTCCGGATGCGAGGTCGTGTTTCATGTAGCTGCCGATTACCGGCTCTGGGTGCGTGATCCCGACCAGATGTACCGCTCGAATGTCGAAGGAACGCGCGCTTTGTTGGAAGCAGCGCGCAAAAACGGTGTTCGTCGCATCGTCTACACCTCAAGCGTCGCGACCCTGGGTTTCAGTTCCAATGGACGAATCGCGGACGAGGACTCCCCGGTCGCGTTAGCCGACATGATTGGGCATTACAAGCGTTCAAAGTACATGGCCGAGCAGGTCGCAATCGAAGCGGGGCGAAGCGGTCAGGATGTGGTGATCGTGAATCCGTCCACACCCATAGGCGAAATGGATATCAAACCCACGCCGACCGGGCGCATTGTCGTCGACTTCCTGAAGAAAAAGTTCCCGGCTTACGTCGACACGGGGTTGAACCTGGTAGATGCGACCGAGTGCGCGCGCGGGCACGTGCTTGCTCTGCAGAAGGGGAGAAGCGGGGAACGCTACATCCTGGGGGGAGAGAACCTCACCCTGAAGCAGATTTTAGACAAGCTGGCCGCGATCACCGGCTTGCCCTCGCCGAGCGTAAAGGTGCCCTATGTGCTTGCCCTGGCGACAGGGGTTTGCGACGAGGTGGTCACCGGATGGATCCGAGGGCGCGAACCGCGAGCCACCATAGATGCGGTGCGCATGGGACGCAAAAAGATGTTTGTTTCCTCGGCCAAGGCAGAGCGCGAACTCGGTTGGCAGATTGTTCCGGTCGACGATGCGCTGAGGCGCGCGGCTACGTGGTTTCGGGCGAAGGGTTATGCCTGAGGTTGCGATCGTCGCTGCGCTCGATCGCGAGATTTGGCCGCTGGTGCGGCACTGGCGCGCCTCCGATCGCGAGTATTCCGGGAGGCGGTTCAGGTTTTTCGAGTCCGAGCATCGCGTTGCAGTCTGTGGCGGGATTGGACCGCACGCGGCCCGGCGTGCAGCCGAGGCGATTATTTCGTTATACCGGCCGGCGATCGTGCAGTCGGTCGGCTTCGCCGGCGCTCTCGACCAGAGCTTGCGCGTCGGCCAATTGTTCGAACCGCGGCAGGTCATTGACGCCAGCGATGGCAGCCGAGCCGACACGGGTTCCGGTTCGGGCACGCTGGTGAGCTTTTCGTCAGTCGCCAGCAGGGACCAGAAGTCCAGGCTCGCGACCGCGTACCAGGCGCAGGCGGTCGACATGGAAGCTGCGGCGGTTGCAAAGAGTGCAGAGGCGCACGGGTTGCGCTTCACCGCCGTGAAAGCAATTTCCGACGACGCCACCTTCGCCATGCCGCCCACGGAGCGCTTTATCGCGAACGACGGCGGCTTTCGGTCGGGCGCCTTCGCGTTTCATGCCTCCGTACGTCCATGGTTGTGGAGTTCGGTGTTTCGGCTGGCGCGCAACAGCACAAGGGCTTCGCGCGAGTTGTGCGAGTACTTGAGCAGGAATGCCGGGGAAATGACAACCTCGGTGTCAACCAAGTTCGCACCATAAGCTGGCGGCGCTTTGATAGGCACGATTTCAAGTGCTCGGTGTCTTTGCGTCCTTGGCGGCCGTTCTTTGCGAACTTTGCGGTTAAAAGCTTTTTCTGGTTACCGTGAGCGCGTTCAAAGACAAAAGCTTTTACCCGCAAAGGTCGCAAAGGGAACGCGAAGATCGCCAAGAAAGGCATCTTTCACGCATATTTTCGAACATTACACTACTGGAAAGAGTTGGTTGGTAGCATTGATGAAGCGAGTAAGAAGATTCATGCTTCCTGTAGTAGTGATCGCCGCGGCCATGCTGGCCGCACAAACGCCACCGTCGTTCGTCTACGTCGAAAGCTTTCGCAAGGGCGCGACGCGCATTACCGAGCAAAGGCTGGAAGTGGACTTAGACCCCAAGAATCCGACCTGCGAAATTCGCGTCAAAGATCAGAGTGGCAGAGATCGGTATTCATTCGGCTGTGTTCCGCAGCGGGTCGGGCCAGGCGACGACCGCATCATTGCCTGGCAGGTGCGCCTCGCCGATAAGCAGCACAAAATTTATCCGAACGTGCTTTTGTCCACGCCCGATCCCACCCAGGAGCACACCCAGATCGGCTGGCTCGATCCGGGCAAATTCGCCAAGATTGCCCTGACCACCGAGCGCGTGGTCAAGGTCGACCATTTTTATTGCGTCTTCCAGGTCACCGATTCGCATTTCGTTGTCCCCGGGCAGCCCTATCTGGATCATCTAACACTGGAGGTACGCTTCACCAACACCATGCCGCATAGCGAAGTTCATACCAGGGAAGATAAGACGCCTTCATGATGGCCATTGCAGGACAGATCGCGATCGAAGACCGCCTCCAAACGATCCCGGCCACCATGCTGGCTGCCGTTTATCGGGGCAAGAACGATGTGCGCATGGAGACGGTTCCGGTCCCCACCATCGGTCCGGGCGAGCTCCTCGTGCGGGTGCATACCTGCGGCATCTGCGGCACCGACCTGAAGAAAATCTCCACCGGATCGCACTCGGCTCCGCGCATCTTTGGCCACGAGACTTCCGGAGTGGTGGTCGCAACCGGAAAGGAGGTTGCCCAATTCCAGCCCGGCGACCGGGTCATGGTGTTCCATCACATCCCGTGCCGGAATTGCTACTACTGCCGCCATCACACCTTCGCGCAATGCGAAACCTACAAGAAGGTCGGCTGCACAGCAGGTTTTGAGCCCAGCGGCGGCGGCTTCGCCGAGTACGTGCGAGTCATGGACTGGATAGTCGAGCATGGAACAGTCCGGATTCCTGACGGCGTGTCCTATGAACAAGCCTGCTTCGTCGAGCCCGTAAACACGTGCATGAAAGGAGTTGTGAGCCTGCGGCTGGAGCCCGACGAGAGCGTGCTGGTCATCGGGCAAGGCCCTATCGGTCTCATTTTGAGCGTCTTGGCTAAGCGCACCGGGGCTCGGGTTATTACTTCCGATTTGTATTCCCAGAGGCTTACAATATCTGAAAGCTTCGGTTTGGGTGTGACCATCGATGCCTCGCGCGCGGATGTTATTGAGAGGGTGCGCGAGTTCACGGATGGCCGAGGCGCCGACGCCGTGATTTTGGCGGTGGGCGGCAGCGGCCTGATCCGGCCCGCCATGGATGCGACGCGTCCCGGCGGCCGGGTATTGCTGTTTGCTCAAACAGTACATGGCGAAGCGGTCGTGGATCCCGCGGCCATCTGCGTAGATGAAAAAACTTTGCTCGGGTCCTACAGCGCGTCTGTGGAGTTGCAGGACGAATCGGTGCGTTTTGTAATGAGCCGCGAGATGGAACTGGAGCGTCTCATCAGCCACCGGTTCCCTTTATCTCGTGGATTGGAAGCGCTCGAATTGGCTGCCCATCCCCAGCCTGATTCCATGAAGGTTGTGATTCAACCGGGCAGCGCTTGGGAAGGATATTCGAAGTGAATGGAAAAATGACGGCTGCCGTCCTGTACGGCAAGGAAGACATCAAGATTGAGCAGGTGCCCATTCCCCGCGTGGGGGAAGGCGAGGTCCTGATCAAAGTGCAGGTCGCGCTCACTTGCGGCACCGACCTGAAGGTCTACCAGCGCGGTTATCACGCGCGCATGATTGTGCCGCCTGCCCTCTTCGGGCACGAACTTGCCGGAGTGGTCGAGCAAGTGGGTCATGGAGTGCGCGGTTTCCGGAAGGGAATGCGCGTGGTGGCTTTGAACTCCGCGCCCTGCGGAATGTGCTTCTTCTGCTCCAAGCACCAGGAGAATCTTTGCGAGGACCTGCTCTTCAACAACGGCGCCTATGCGGAGTACATCCGTGTACCGAGGCGGATCGTGGAAAGCAACATGCTCGCCATTCCGCCGGACGTTTCCTACGAAGACGCGGCCATGACTGAGCCGCTGGCCTGCGTGCTGCGCGGGCTGCATGAAACCCGCGTGGAAATTGGCGACACGGTTGCCGTCATTGGGGGAGGACCCATCGGTCTGATGTTCGTTCAGGTTGCCAAGGCGATCGGCTGCAACGTGATTGCCGTGGTGAAACGTGACTCGCAGGTGACCTTGGCGCGGCGCAAGGGCGCGCACGAGGTGGTGCAGATCACGCAAGTGAAAGATCCCATCGAGGCCGTCCGCGATCTTACCCGCGAGAAGCGCGGCGCAGACGTCGTGGTCGAAGCCGTCGGCCGCCCGGAGGCGTGGGAATGGGCTGTCCAGATGGTTCGCAAGGGCGGCACCGTAAATTTCTTTGGTGGATGTGCCAGCGGCAGCAAAGTGCAGCTTGATACCAACCGGCTGCACTACTCGGAAATCTCGTTGAAAGCGACGTTCCATCACACGCCCGAGACCGTTCGTCGGGCGTTCGCGCTGATTGCCGAGAAGAAGGTCCGCGGCACCGACTACATCACGGGCGAAGCGCCACTCTCCCGTCTGCATGACGTGCTCCGCCATATGCTCAACCGTAATGGCGACATCAAGACCGCCATTATTCCGGGGCACTGACGGTAGGGAATCGACCGGGACACATACTCGCTATGACTTCTATCGCCAGCAGCGAATCCCGGCCTGTGCCCGCGTCTTCTTCGCCGGCCGGCTGGGCAAAGCTTCCGCCAGAGTACGCGATCCCGCCGGCTGCGCCGTCGCTCGAGCAGTCGCGAGCCTACTGCGAGCGCCTGGCGCGCTCTCACTACGAAAATTTTTCGGTAGCGAGCTGGTTCCTTCCGGCGCGCCTGCGGCAACATTTCTTCAATGTCTACGCCTACTGTCGCATCTCCGATGACCTTGGGGATGAGGTCGGGAATCCCGCGGCGTCGTTGCTGTTGCTGGACCAATGGCAGAGGGAACTGGATGCTTGCTATGCCGGTAGCCCAAGGCACCCGGTGTTTGTGGCACTGGCCGAAACAGTTCGTAAATTCGAAATCCCGCAACACGAGTTCTCTGACTTGCTGGTGGCCTTCCGCCAGGATCAGACGATCACGCGCTACGAAACATTCGATGACTTGCTCGGATATTGCCGGAACTCCGCGAACCCGGTCGGTCACCTGGTGCTTTATCTCTGCGGCTATCGCGATGCGGAGCGGCGGAAGCTCTCCGACTACACATGCACGGCTCTGCAGTTGGCGAATTTCTGGCAGGACGTTTCCGTCGACTACGAAAAAGGCCGAATTTACCTGCCCCTCGAAAGCCTGCGCCGCTTCGGCGTGAGCGAAGAAGATCTGACTGCCAACCGCAATACGTCTTCCTTCTGCGAGATGATGCGCTTCGAAGTGGCGCGAGCGCGCGAATGGTTTGAACGCGGGCTGCCGCTGGTGGGCAAGGTCGATAAAGAACTCGCCATCGACCTGGAGCTTTTCACACGCGGCGGTCAGGAAATTCTGAAGGCGATCGAGAAACAAGGATACGCCGTTCTCGGGCGCCGGCCCTCGATCTCCAAGTCGCGCAAACTCGCCCTGGTAGCCCGTGCAGCGCTGGGGAAGTTGCTATGAGCACCGCCGTGCAGCCCGCCACCGTTCAGTCCGTACCCACGCACTCGCAGTTGGCGATGGCCTATTCGGTGTGCAGCGGCGTTGCGCGCTCTTCCGCTCGAAATTTCTACTACGCTTTTCTCGTCCTCCCCAAACCCAAACGCCAAGCCCTTTGTGCGGTCTACGCCTTCATGCGGCGGTGCGACGATCTTTCCGATGATCCCAGCTTGCCGCCTCGGGAACGGCGCGCGCGGCTGGAGGGCTGGCTGGACGCCTTTCATCATGCCCAGGCCGGAGAACCAACCGACGATGCCATCCTGCTTGCGTTGACTGACAGCCAGCGTCGTTACCAGATTCCCGCTGAGTTGCTCGACCAGTTGGCCTTCGGCACCCTGATGGATGTGCCCGACTCCGCGCCGGAGGGTCCTTCGCAGGAAACTTCATCCAGCCTGGTCGTGCAGTACCGTTCCTTCAAGGATCTATACCTGTATTGCTATCACGTGGCGTCAGTGGTGGGACTGGTCTGCATCAAGATTTTCGGTTATCGCGATCCCAACGCCGAGCACCTGGCCGAGCGTTGCGGGATTGCATTTCAGCTGACCAACATCATTCGCGACGTCAAAGAAGACGCCGGCATGGGACGTGTCTATGTTCCACTCGAAGACCTGCAGAAATTTGAACTTATGCCGGCCGACCTGCAGGGTACGCCCGATCGCGCGCGCCTGCGCTCGTTGCTCGCCATGGAAGCCGACCGAGCTCGCGAATTTTACAAGTCGGGGCACGAGTTGATTCCGCTTGTCAGCGAAGACAGCCAGCCGGCCCTGTGGGTGCTGGTGACCATCTACCAGCGCTTGCTCGAGAAAATCGCGCAGAAGCAATACGATGTTTTCGCCGGCCGGGTTCGTCTGAGTACCCGCGAAAAGCTTTCAGTCCTGGTGAAGGGCTTCCTGAAGCGGTTGACCTGATGCCCCAGTCCTGGACTCAACCTCCTACCGTGGCCGTCGTGGGCGGCGGACTTGCCGGACTGGCCGCCGGTTGCGCACTCGCTTCCGCGGGCATGAAAGTCACGCTGTTTGAGCGCAGGCCCTATCTCGGCGGACGCGCCTCGTCTTACCAGCATCCCGGCACCGGCGAAGTCATCGACAACTGTCAGCACGTGCTGCTGGGCTGCTGCACGAACCTGATCGACTTTTACCAGCGCACTGGAGTCGCCGGCAGCATTCGCTGGTTTGAGCGGATGACGTTTCTCGAGCCGGGCGGCCGTGCCTCCGAGATCGGTCCATCCTCCTTACCGGCGCCCCTGCACACGACTCCCGCTTTTCTCCGCGCATCCTGCCTCGAAGTCGCCGACAAGGTCGCCATCGCGCGCGCCATGATGGCGCTTGCCCCGACCACTCCTCGCGACACGGGCGAATCGTTTCTGGGTTGGTTGAACCGCCACGGCCAGACGGTGCGGGCCATCGAGCGCTTCTGGAAACCGGTGCTGGTGAGCGCCCTGAACGAAGAGGTGGACCGCGTCTCGGTGCCGTATGCCGCGCAGGTGATGCGCGAGTCGTTTCTGAAATCGGCTGCGGCGGGACGGATGGGGGTGCCCACTGTTCCACTCACAGACCTTTACAGCGCGGCGGGGAACTACATTCGCGAGCGCCAAGGAGACGTGCAGTTCCGCACCTCGGCCGAATCGTTCCGCGCCGAGCTATCGCACGTGAAGCTGGTGGTCGGAGAGAAGGAAGAGACATTTGACTACGCGGTCTTCGCGCTCCCCTTCGACAGCCTGGAGCGGATTCTTCCCGATTCGTCCGCATCGCAGCCTTTGCGCGACGCGCTGGCGCGCTTCGAGACATCTCCCATCACCGGCATCCACCTCTGGTTCGATCGCATCATTTCCGACCTCGATCACGCCGTATTGCTCGACCGCACCATCCAATGGATGTTTCACAAATCGAAACTGCAAAATCGCAATAGCAACGGACACGGCAGCTACGTGGAACTAGTGGTCAGCGCTTCGAATACGCTGGTGGATAAGTCGAAACAGGAGATTGTGGACCTCGCGGTCAGCGAGCTGCGCGAATTCTTTCCTGCAGCCCGCGATGCCAACCTGCTGAAGTCCACCGTCATCAAGGAGGTCCATGCCACCTATTCGCCGAGGCCGGGAATCGAAGCGGACCGTCCGCGGCCCGAGACGGTGTGGCCCCGCGTCTTTCTAGCAGGAGATTGGACCGCCACCGGCTGGCCGGCGACCATGGAAGGCGCGGTTCGCAGCGGCTACTTGGCGGCCCAGTCCCTGGCGCGGGTCGCGGGACGGAAGGACGCGACGTTCCTGGTCCCGGACCTGCCAGCCACTGGCTTCATGCGTTTGTTTGGCTAATCGTTTCGGATCAGCTGAAGCAACGGCACGGCAATTAGCTCTTAGCCATTAGCGATTAGCCATTAGCTCTTAGCCTTTAGCGCGGCTCTGATTAAGTGCGCTTTGAAAGGGACGGCCTTCAGGCCGTCCGCCAGTTTCCAGTAAAACTAGGGGCTTCAGCCCCTGGGGTGGATCGGCTCGCACTTGATCAGACCCTTGTTAGCTGAAAACCCATGGCATTCACGCTAAAAGCTAATGGCTAAAGGCTAAAAGCGAATTGCCGCTTTCCACATGCTTCGTGAGTTCGCAGCGCCGTTGTTGATGCTTGTCTTCGCTGGGGCGCTCGCACTGCGCTCCTCGCAGCAGCCCGCACCACCACCGCCGACGTTCTATCGCGACGTGCTCCCCATTCTTCAGCAGCACTGCCAGCGCTGCCACCGCCCGGGCGAGATCGCGCCCATGCCGCTGGTTACCTATGCGCAAACAAAATCGTGGGCGCGATTGATTCGCGACGATGTGCGCTCGAAGCGCATGCCTCCCTGGTTCGCGGACCCTTGTTGCGGGCGTTTTTCCGATGATCCGTCTCTCGGCGACAAAGAGATTGCCACCTTGGCCGCCTGGGTGGACGCAAAAGAGCCGGGTGATCCGAGCGATGCGCCGCCTCCTCCACGCTGGTCCGAGGGCTGGAACATTCCGCAGCCGGGTCGCACCATCACCATGCCCAAGTCTGTCGCCATTCCTGCGGACGGTGATGTCGAGTACACCTACGAAATCGTTTCCACCGGGTTCGCCGAAGACAAGTGGATCCAGATGTCCGAAGTTCGGCCCTCGAGCCGGCAGTATGTGCACCATGCCGTGGTCTATATCCGGCCGCCGGATTCCCAGTGGCTGCGGGGAGCGCCGCTCAACACGCCGTTCACGGCCTCAAGCCTCAAGGATCCTGCCCTTCGCCACCAGGCCCACGAAACCACGAGCGACCTTCTGCTGGTCTACGCGCCGGGCAGTTCGCCGGATCAGTGGCCCGACGGCCTCGCCAAATTCATTCCGGCTCATTCGGACCTGGTGTTCCAGATGCACTACACGACGAACGGGCAGGTGGGCGAGGACCAGACCAGCGTTGGCCTCGTGTTCGCGAAGCGCCCGCCCAGCCAGCGCGTGCTCACGTTGCAACTCGCCAACGACCACGACCAGATCCCGATCCCGCCGAATACCGACAACTACCGCGTCGAGGTGCACGGAACCTTGCCCAATGACGCCACGCTACTCAGCTTTTTCCCGCACATGCATCTGCGCGGGAAGCGATTCGAGTACAACCTGGTCGGGCCCGATCACAAGACGGAAACGCTGCTGCGCGTGAACTACGATTTCTATTGGCAGTTGAGTTATCGTCTGGCACAGCCGCGCTTGCTGAAGGCTGGAACTGAACTGCAGGCCATTGCCTGGTATGACAATTCCTCAAACAATGCTCACAATCCCGATCCCAACAGTCCTGTCACGTGGGGAGATCAGACTTACAACGAAATGATGGTGGGTTTCTTTGACGTGGCCGTGCCCGCCAATGTAGATAAGCAGCACTTCTTCATTCGACGCGCCCCGCAAACACACCAGCGGAAATCGCACCAGGCCCTAAAGGGGCTTGTTCTCCGACATCAATCGGTCTCGCTGATGCGATGCCCTGATACGAGCTACGATTCCCGGACTGCAGTATCTCCTGATCGGCAGCAGGTAGCACGAAATCGGAGACGTGATGAGGCCCGCCTTCCTCTGTGACTCTGTGTCTCTGTGGTGAAAAGAAATACCGGTTCTTTTTTTGCCTACCAGAGTTCCTTACCAAAGCGGCTTCCCGTCGTTGTCGCGGAACAGGAACTCATCCTCACCGCGCTTGACCTTACGCGCGAAAATCGTGTCCACGCCCTCAAACTTCACTTTCACTCCGGTGACTTCGAGAACATCGCCCTTGTGAAAAACCAGATCGTACTGCGTGACGAATTTGCTCAGCGCGAGATGGACCTCGATGGTGGTGCCGTCGGTGAGCTTCAAGATCAGGTGCGAGCCCATGCCGCCGCTGACCGGGCAGTGACGGTCTTTCACTTCGTCGACGGTCCCTTTGAACACCGCTTCGGCGGTCTTGTCATATTTGGGGACAGATTCGTTGGCGGGTTTCTGCGCGGCGAGGGTGGGCACCGTGGCCACCACGAGCGCGCAAATCATCAGGATAAGGCGCCAGGTTTTCATGTTCGTCCTCCTTGCCGTAGGTCCGAAACTTTGGGCCTGGCTACTGCCTGAATTATGGCGCGAAGCCTTCGCCAGTCCTGTGATTGAGATCACAAGAGGGGGTAAATGGATCACAGGGCGGTAAGTCGTTGAACGAACTTGGGAAGGGTTGAGGCGGCTATCTTCGAAGTAGTCCCAAGTGGCTGGCGACGCAGATCCATTCACCGTTATGCTTTACCCAGGTGTCGGTGAATCGTCCATAGTGTTCGTAGACTTTCCCTTTTTGCTTACCTTTTTCGTGTGTAGCACCGGTTACGACGACCGTATCGCCGAAGCGATGCAGCTTCATATCGTCTGAAACTTCGAGAACCAGCGTATTGGAGCTATCGCGGATTGAAGCGAGGAACTGCGGCTTCGCCATAACCGTGCCGTCATAGTCTGTGAACACGAAATCTGGATGCAGCATGCTGCCCATGGCAGTGGCATCGTGGTTCATTTGCGCCTGGTTCCAGATGTTTTCCAGGCCGATGATTCGGGTTTCGTCGCCTTCAGACGAGGGTTGTTGCGCGAACAGAATCCAGGAGAAAAAGACCGTAAGAAAGAGGATCCGTGACATGGAGGGGATTTCCTTTGTCTTAGATAGCCCGGCACAGCGTTTTGCAGGCGAATTGTAGCAGTAATGGGAGTAAGACAATTGGTGATGCAAACAGCGCTATTGAGCCAACACAAAGGACCTCCTCAAAGTGCCGATCTGCCCCAGATTAGCGTGCAAAGAGCGCACGCCGACCTGGGGCAGCAAGCAGTAAGAATCTGGGGCGCGCCCGCCTGAAGCCGCGGCCCAATTCAGAAGTGCTAATGCGCGACGGGTGGCGGCGCGATTTCCGCCAGCCGCTGGTCTTGCCTGATCTGTAAGAATTCCTCGTCCTTGTAGACGTTAGCGAGGTTGCGATATCCGCCTTCCTTCGCCTTCCTCAGGCAGCGCAGGCATTCCTCAGTGTTGCCCAGCTTCGCGTAGATCTTTGCCATCATGTAGTCATAACGAGCGCGTTCTTCCGAGGTCGAGATCTGTGCGGCCACGCCCGCGTTGACATTACGAGCAAGGGCGTCCGGATCGAGCTGCAGGGCGCGCCGATACTCGGCCATGGCGCGCTCCAGTTTGTTCTGGCCGAACCAGGCTGCGCCCAGATTGACGTGAAATGCGGGGCGGCTCTCTTCCAGCGCAACTGCTTTCTTGAAGTAGCGAGTGGCCTGTCCCAGATTCCTCTGAACGAAATAAACTGCGCCCACGTTGTTGACGGCGTCAGCGTACTTGGAGTTCCGCTTCATGGCTTTTTCGAAGCTGGCGCGGGCGGCGTCATTGTTGCCGGCTTTCAACTGCGACAATCCCAGCTTGTTGTAGAGCACGGCATTCTTCTTGTCCTTGCCAATGGCGATCTCGAAACAATCGATGGCCTGCTCGTAGTCTTTCGCGGCGCGCGCGGCGTCACCTGCCTTCTCCAGTTCGGCGACGGTCATGGCATTCAGGTTCGCCGCAGACTGTGGAGGCACGGTCTGGCCGAAAGTGATTCCGGCGAAACCGAGAACAATCACCAGGATTGCGACTGTCATAATCAGAGTTTTCATAAATTGCCTCAATTCCCGGAGTTGCATCGCTTCCGGTAGAGCCAGGGGCGATTTGCTCTCCGCATCTGCCATTGGTATCGCGCAAATCGATCGTGGCCACAACGCTATGCCTGCTACAGAATGGCTATAGATGGCGGTTTATCGGTGCAGGCTGAGACATGTGAGCGGTTTGAAAGGAGATGGCCGCTTACCGAGGACAGTGTCGCCGATGTTGCCATTCGCCACAGACGGGGTTACACGACCGTTACAGCCTGCCAGTTACTTGCGCTGTAGACCGTTAAACACTGGACGTCACTGCAAACTGTGACTGCAGAGGTGTATAAGCCGAATTGGCGGCAACCGGGAGGTTTGGATGCCTTCGACAGCGGTGCAAGCAGTCAACTTGGAGCTGGAGCGCGCCGAACTGCAATCGGTGCTTGGGTCGCAGATCTTTGCCCGCTGTCCCACCCTCGCGCATCTCCTTTCTTATCTCTGCGAAAAGACGTTTGCTGGCGAGACCGCGCAGATCAAGGAGTATTCGGTCGCGCTCGACGTGTTTGGCCGCCGCGATACCTTCGATCAGGATACGGACTCGATCGTCCGCGTGCAGGTGAACCGGCTGCGCAAGCGCCTGGCGGAGTACTATGCTGGCGAAGGAGCATCCCACGAGCTGCGCATCAGCATTCCAGTCGGCCATTATGTCCCGCTGTTCGAAAAAACTGCGGCCGCCCCAAAATTATCCGAAGACGTTCTGGAGACTCCGGCCGCCCCTGAAATCGAACCTTCGCCAGAGACGTCCAAGCCCAGGTTGGGCAGACGGACATGGCTGGTGTTTGCTGGAGCGATCGCACTCGCCATTCTCGCCGTCATCGGCCTCGGTCTGCGCAAGCGGGAAGAGCCGAGGCCGCTGGTGGCCCCAAGCCAGAACCTGCAAGCGCTGATTGACGCGCCGGCCGGTCTGCCCGTTGGTGACGAGGTGCGGATTCTCGCGGGAGCGCGCCGCAGCTACGTCGATCGTGCCGGAAAATTATGGAGTCCGGACGCGTATTTCTCGGGCGGCAAGGGCGTGCGCAGCACCGTGCAACATATCTGGCGTACCCAGGACCCGAATATCTATCGCAGCAGCCGGCAAGGCGATTTCCAATACGATATCCCGCTCAAGCCGGGCGTTTACGAGTTACGTTTGCATTTTTCCGAGACGTTCTACGGGCCGGAAGAAATCGGCAATGGCGGCGAGGGTAGCCGAGTAATGACAGCGACCGCTAATGGGAAGCTGCTTCTGAATGACTTTGACGTGGTGCTGGATGCAGGCGGAAGCCGGACGGCGGATGTGAAGGTTTTCACCGGAATTTCCCCCGGCAACGATGGACAGCTGCATCTGAACTTCTCCTCGGTGCGCGGTGGCAACGCGATGCTGTCGGCCATCGAAATACTGCCCGGCCTGAAGGACACCCAGCGTCCGCTGCGCATCGTCACCCGCGACGTGCCTTACTACTCCAACGACAGCCGCTGGTGGGGCCCGGACACCTACTTCAAGGGCGGGCAGCTAAGTTCGAGCGATGATCCCGCAATCGATGCAGATGACCCCGAGATGTATGAAACGGAGCGCTGGGGCCATTTCTCATACGCGATTCCCGTGGCTCCCGGACGATACACCGCGACTTTCCACTTCATCGAGCATCGCTTCGATGCCTCCAATCGCGACCGCTACCATGATTCCGCCGAACAGGGTGAAGCACGCGGCCGGCTATTCAGCGTGTTCTGCAACGGCAAAGCGATCCTGCAGAATCTCGACCTGATTAAAGAGGCGGGCCAGAATCGCCCGTTGATTCGCGAGGTCAGCGGCCTCCAGCCGGATGCCCAGGGAAAACTTCTGCTGGAGTTTGTTCCGCTGAGGAATTACGCGACGGTGACGGCGATCGAGATTGTGCCGGAGTAGGAAAGCAGTCGTCAGCTAATGGGTCGTTGGATTGTAGCGCCGGCATCTTGCCGGCAGTCGCGAGCGCGTCCCGCGCTCGCAGGCGGGCGGGACGCCCGCCGGACAGCCGCCGGGACGGCGGCGCTACAAAGTGCTGACGGCTATCTCTTCATCGCCGGTTCATTATCCTTGACCAGCTTGTCGAGAATTCCGTTGGCCACTTCGATCAGTTCGGGATCGACTTTGCGATTGCTGGCAATGGCTTCAGCCAGAGGCACGGAGACGATCTTATTTCCGCGCAGGGCGGCCATGTGTCCCCACTCCTTGCGATGCACCATGTCGATGGCGCCCAGTCCATAGCGTGTGGCAAGAACGCGATCGAAAGAACTGGGCGATCCGCCGCGCTGAATGTGGCCGAGCACGACCGAGCGGGTTTCAAAGCCGGTGCGCTTTTCAATTTCGCGCGCCAGCAGGTTCCCGATCCCACCCAGACGCTCGTGCCCGAACTCGTCCTTGCCGAGATCCTGCAGCACCAGCGAACCCTCCGACGTGGTGGCGAACTTGGCCCCTTCGGCGGCCACCACGATGCTGAAGTATCGGCCGCGAGCATGCCGCTGCCGAATGAGTTCGGCAACCTTTTCGATATCGAAAGGAACTTCCGGAATGAGAATCACATCCGCGCCGCCCGCAACGCCGCTGTAAATGGCAATCCAGCCCGAGTCTCTGCCCATCACCTCGACCACAATGACGCGATTGTGCGCCTCGGCGGTGGTGTGGACGCGATCAATCGCGCCCGTTGCGACGTTGACCGCTGTATCAAAGCCGAAGGTGAAGTCGGTGCCGGCCAGGTCATTGTCGATGGTCTTGGGCACGCCCACCACCTGCACGCCGTTCTGAAAAAGCTTCTGCGCGACCGAAAGTGTATCGTCGCCGCCAATCGCGATCAGGGCATCGCAGCCATACTTCTTCAGATTCTCGACACACCGTTGCAGGCCATCCGGACGCTTGGCCGGATTGGTCCGGGAGGTGCGCAAGATCGTGCCGCCCCGCGGAAGAATACCGCCCACCGTCTCCAAATCAAGTGGCATCGTTTTGTCTTCCAGCAGACCGCGCCAGCCCTCCATGAAGCCGACGAATTCATCTTCATAATGAAAGGTACCCTTGCGCACCACGGCGCGGATGACCGCGTTCAATCCCGGGCAATCGCCGCCGCCGGTTAACATGCCGATCTTCATCGCGTGCTCCTGATTAGATATGAACCCTGTCCTGGGAATTCGAATGTAGAGTCCTCCGTCCATTTCCCGAACGAAGTAGGGAAGAACGGCGAGGAACTCTGGCCCGGAACTCTAAAGATTATCACTAAACTGGACAGCAGAGGTCCATTCACAAAATCGTTACCCTACTTGTGGTTACGCGGCGAGGCAGAGTTCCTGACTTACCGGACGCCCGGTCGCATTGCGGATCATCGCGACCGCGGAGGCTCGCCGAAAGAAGTCGGCTAGGGTCCGCCCCAGCGCATTTGCAAGCCAGACCGGGATTCGCCACAATACTCGCACCGCAAGCCGGCCCTGTCAGCCGGCACTACAAGACCGGAGTTCTGATTTCGCATGTCCAAATCTGCGCGCGCATTGGTGTGGGTTGGTGTGACCGCCGCCGGCGTTCTCTCAGTGGCGACCATTGCCATACATCGTGGTGAAGAGATCAATGCCATGTGGCTGGTGGTGGCCGCGGTATGCAGTTATGCGCTGGGATACCGTTTCTACAGCAAATTCATTGCGGCGCGTGTGCTCACTCTCGATGCCCTGCGCGCCACTCCTGCCGAGCGCCTCGAAAACGGACGCGATTTTGTTCGCACCAATAAGTGGGTGGTCTTCGGACACCACTTCGCGGCGATCGCAGGCCCTGGCCCGCTGGTCGGTCCCGTGCTGGCGGCGCAGTTTGGATATCTTCCCGGCACGCTCTGGATTCTGACCGGTGCAGTCTTCGCCGGCTGCGTGCAGGATTTCGTGATCCTGCTGTTCTCCGTGCGCCGCGACGGCAAATCACTGACGGAAATGGCGAAGGATGAAATCGGCCGCCTCGGTGGCCTGATCGCGTACGTGGCGGTCATCAGCATCGTCGTCATTTTGCTGGGAGTATGTGCGCTGATTGTGGTGAACGCGCTGAAAGCAAGTCCGTGGGGCACGTTTACCATTGCCATGACGATCCCGATCGCGCTGCTGATGGGTGTCTACCTGCGCCGGATTCGTCCCGGGAAAGTGCTGGAGAGCTCCGTGCTCGGTTTTCTGCTGGTGCTGCTGGCCATTTGGGGAGGGCAGTGGGCTTCGCACACACCCTCAGTCGGTCGCTTTTTCACCCTGACCGCGCCCACGCTGGCGATCCTGATCATCATTTACGGATTCGCGGCGTCCGCGTTGCCGGTCTGGCTTCTGCTCGCGCCCCGCGATTACCTCAGCACCTTCGTCAAGCTCGGCACGATTGTGATGCTGGCGTTGGGCATCGTTGCCCTGCGTCCCACGCTGCACATGCCGGCTCTCACGCGCTTCATCGATGGCACCGGCCCGGTGTTTGCCGGAAATCTCTTTCCCTTTGCCTTCGTGACCATCGCCTGCGGCGCCATCAGCGGCTTTCATTCGCTGATCGCCAGCGGCACCACCCCCAAGCTGATTTCGCGGGAGACCGAGACGCGCATGGTGGGATACGGCGCCATGGCTTGTGAGTCCATGGTCGCGATCATGGCCGTGGTGGCCGCGTGCGTCATGCAGCCGGGAACCTATTTCGCCATCAACAGCCCGGCGGGAATTGTGGGGCAGGCTCCGGAAGCTGCGGCCGCGAGCATCTCCAGTTGGGGCTTTCCCGTGACCGCCTCCGACATGCACGTGCTCGCGCAGGACGTGGGCGAGCAGACGCTCTATAACCGTACCGGCGGAGCTCCCGCGTTTGCGGTCGGCATGGCCCAGATTTTTTCGCACAGCATCGGCGGCAAGGCGCTGATGGCGATCTGGTACCACTTCGCGCTGATGTTTGAAGCTTTGTTCATTCTCACCGTGCTCGACGCGGGCACGCGCGTTGGGCGCTTCATGGTGCAGGACGCGCTCGGCCATGTCTGGAAGCCGCTCGGCCGCACCAGTTGGTATCCCAGTATTCTCGCCAACAGCGCCCTGATCGTGGCTGCCTGGGGATATTTCCTGTGGCAGGGCGTGAAGGATCCGCTGGGCGGAATTAACTCGCTGTGGCCGCTGTTCGGCATCTCGAACCAGTTGCTGGCGACGGTGGCGCTCTGTGTGGCAACCACCATCATCATCAAGATGGGACGCCCGAAATATGCGCCCGTAACGCTGGCGCCCCTGACCTGGCTGGTCGCGGTGACGTTCTCGGCCTCGTACTACAAGGTTTTCGATCCCAATCCGCGCATCGGTTTCCTTGCCCACGCGCGCCTGCTGGCATCGGGCGCGAACGCGGCCGCGCCCGCAACCGCGCGTCTCATTTTCAATGACCGCCTGGACGCGCTGGTCACGGGCATCCTGATTGTGTTGATTGCGGCGATTCTGGTGGAGTCGGCCACGGAATGGATTCGAGTGCTGGCCGGACGCAAGCAGCCTGTCCTGCGCGAGTCTCCGTTCGTGGCGACACGGTTTGCGGCGGAGGAACAAGGATGATCGGGCGCGAATTGAGGCTGAGAGAGCTTGTCAGGGGTATGGCGTCGATCGTGCGCTCAGCGTTGCAGGAGATTTTCGACGAGTCGGCGTATGCGCGATTTCTGAGGCGGCGCCAGCTGCAGACGTCGCCGGAAGCGTACGCAGAGTTTCTGCGGGAGAACGAAGTGAGCCGTCAGAGGCGTGCTCGATGTTGCTGACGCAGCTCGCAGGAGATCACTGCAGACGGAGTGTGGGGGGAGGAGAATCCTCATCCTCCGCGACCTTGGCGTCTCAAGGCTTCTGAGGGCAAGATGCCCTCAGGACAGCCGGCGGGACGCCGGCGCTACAAGGCTCGCCTAGAGCTTACTAAACAGGGCTAGAGCCCAGAGCCTAAAGCCTAAATTCTTTTCCCATCCAGACGCGATACACTGACCGCCATGCGGGTTCTCGGCATCGACTGCGGCACAGAGTACACGGGTTTCGGAATCGTCGAGCTTGCAGAAACCGGACACCTGCACTGCTTAACCTGCGGCGCGATCAAACTCTCTCCGCGCGAACCGATGCCCGCCCGTCTTCAGCAAATTTACCTTCGACTCGAGGAGTTGATTCGCGAGCATCAACCTGACCAGGTCGCAATCGAAGATGTTTTTTACGCGCTGAACGTGAAGTCTGCGCTCAAACTCGGGCAGGTCCGAGGCGTTGCCATGCTTGCCGCTGCTGTCGCAGGACTCGAGGTGGCAGAGTACGCCCCGCTTTCCATCAAGTCCGCGGTCGTGGGCTACGGTAAAGCCGAGAAGGAGCAAGTCCAATCGATGGTGACCCGCCTGCTGGCCCTTGCCGAGCCGCCCCAATCTGCCGACGCATCCGACGCGCTCGCCATTGCGATCTGCCACCTGCATACGGCCGGCACCTTGCGGCGCCAGGGTGCTTACTAGTCGCCAGTCGTCAGCTGATGGCTGGTGGCTCATAGCGCGGCTTGATTCGTTGTTCCCCGTTTCTCGGTTCTGGCTTTAGAATCGACCGATCACTATGACCCGTATTTCCCCGCCTGCCACTTGGACTGCGGCCATCGTTCTGCTGCTGGTCATTCTGTCTTCATTCCCCCTGGCCTGCGCGCAGGAAGCGAAGGCGCCAACAGCTTCCGTCAGTTTTTCGCTCGACTTCCCGCAATCCATCCCCGACCACTACGAGATCTCGGTCGCATCGGATGGCCAGGCCAGCTACGACTCCACCGGAAAGCTGACCCCCGATTCCGAGCCCGGCGATCCCTTTCATCTCGAATTCACCATTTCACCCGCAAGCACGAAACGAATTTTTGATCTGGCCGCCAGGGCCAAATACTTCGACGGGAAAATCGATTCCGGCAAGCGCAACCTGGCCTCGACCGGAGCGAAGGTTCTGACCTACAAGGACGCCACCCGCAACAGCCGCGCCGAGTACAACTACTCGCCCGTCCCGGCCGTGCAGGAAATCACGGCGGTCTTTCAAAACATGTCCAGCACATTGGAGTTCGGCCGGCGGCTTGACTATTACCATCACCACCAGAAACTCGCGCTCGAAGATGAGCTGAAGCGCATGGAAGAGATGGCCAAGGAGAAGAATCTCGAGGAGATTCAGGCTGTGGCTCCCATCCTGCAACGAATTGTCGACGATAAGTCCGTGCTGAACATCACCCGCGCACGGGCGCAAAGGTTACTCAACCGTCCGCAAGCCGGGGCCAGCTGGTGAGCAAGTACTTAAAATCAATAACTTGCAAGACGTGCCTATCGCCAAAAGCCGATCCGTCCCAGGGATGACCTTTGCCAGCCACCCTCCTCAGAAGTTACATAAAGCTAGCAACTAAAACCCTGCCAACCATGTTCTAATGAGGCAAGGGAACAGAGTCTCCAGGAGACAATTTATGTGGAACCGAAGCTTGGGCACGTGGCTTGCTCTGGTGGTCGGGCTCGCACTCACCGTGATTCCCGCGTTCGCGGAATCCCATGTGCGCATCGTGCGCCTGAGTGAAGTCCAGGGTACCGTCGAGGTTGACCGGGGAACCGGACAAGGTTTCGAAAAAGCATCGCTCAACATGCCCATGGTCGAGGGCATGAAGCTGGCGGCGAAGGTGGACGGCCGGGCGGAAGTCGAGTTCGAGGACGGAACCACGGTTCGCATCACTCCCGATACCCGCATCGATTTCAGTCATCTCTCGCTCGAAGATTCCGGCGCGCACGTTTCCACCCTGACACTGATGCAGGGCATGGCCTACGTCGACTACACCGCCAAGGGCAAGGGCGACGCGTTCACGTTCCAATTCAAGGACGAGAAAGTCCGGACGGAGCAGGCCGCGCACTTCCGCGTCCACCTGCAGGAAGCGAACGCGATCCTGGCTGTCTTCAATGGTGAATTAAAAGTGGACGGCCCTTCCGGCCAGGTGGAGGTCAGCAAAAATAAATCGGTGATTTTCGACCTCGCCAACCAAAACAAGTACACGCTCGCGAAAAATTTCGACGAAATGCCCTTTGATGCCTGGGACAAGCAGCAAACAAAATATCAGCAGGCATACGCGAGCCGCGGCTCCGCGAACAATTATCCCTACACATACGGCGTCAGCGATCTGAATTATTACGGCAACTACGCCAACGTGCCCGGCTACGGCACGATGTGGCAACCTTATTTTGCAGGCGCCGGATGGAGTCCGTTCGCGGATGGTTCCTGGATGTTCTATCCCGGGTTCGGATACACCTGGGTCTCGCCTTATCCGTGGGGTTGGATGCCGTATCGTTACGGAAGCTGGGCCTTCGTTCCGGGCTTCGGATGGGGCTGGCAGCCTGGCGCATTTGCCGGAGGATGGTATCCGGTGGTTCCGGTGACCAATGCTCCGCAGCGTTTCAAGCCGCCTGTGCCGCCGACAGCAGGCACTGCAACCGTCACGGTTGGGCATCCGGTGTTGGCCGGCAACGTTCCCAGCAAGCTGGTTGTACAAAACGGCACGGCGGGATTGGGTGTTCCCCGAGGCGCTGTGCACAATCTGGGCAAGATTTCGCAGCAGGTTCAGCAGAATGGTTCGGCCACTGTGCATACTTCGACCGCGGTACGGGCCAGCAGCATGGGTTCACCGGGCTTTGGCGCGGGCGGTCAGCACATGAGCGCCGGTACCAGCCACATGAGCACGGGCGCTGGACACGTCAGCAGCGGCGGGCACACGTCCGCGCCTAGCCACCGCTAGGGAAATCAAAGAACAAATAGGTGACCCACCCAAGCTCCGCTTGGGTGGGTTTGCTTGTTGGAGCGGCGGGCGTCCTCGCCCGCCGTCTAGAAAACGGCAATCCCCGCATACCCAACCACCATCTGCCGGTCCCCCGAAATATCCCCTGACGTCGCGTACTTGATGAGCTCCGCGCGGGTCGCGCCCAGGCATTTTGTTGCTGTCAGCATCGCGACAGCAGGGCCGAATCCACACATGCTGATCTCTTGCTGCGTCACGACCTCATGCAGTCCGCGCGGATCCAGGGCCAGGATGCGCTCGATCGCCTTTTGATCTTTTGCACGTGTAACCGGATCGGATTCGTAATGATTCATATCGCTGGACGCAAGGACGAGGACGCGCTCCTGCTGTCGCCCGACGACCTCGCCGATTGCCTGCCCCAATGCCTCCAGCGCGTCGAATTCGCGAGTACCAATCGCGACCGGCACGAAGCGTAAGTTCTTTTGCTTTGTCCGCAGGAACGGCAGTTGCACCTCGATCGCATGCTCGGCGAGATGAGCAGAGGAGTCTTCGCTCAGAAGCGGAAATCTCTCCACCAGTGCTGTCGCCAATTCCGAATCGATGGGTACATCGCCCAAAGGTATCTCCCATGCGCCCGCACTCATAATGGAAAGGGGAGTGCCGATGCCCGTGTGGTTCGGGCAAAGCACGATGCAGCGCTCCGGAATTTCGAGATGGGCGTAGACCGCGCCGGCCACGTGCCCGGAATACATGTAGCCGGCATGCGGCACAATGCAACCGAGCGCGGGAATCGGGGCAGCAGGCGGTTGCAGATAGGACCGGATGTCGGCGAGCAGTTTGCGCTGTTCCTTGGGATAGAATCGGCCGGCAACGGCAGGATGACGAACAACTGTTGTGCCCATGGGGACCTCCTCGCAGGGCAGGCTGAGAACGTGTAGCGCCGGCATCTTGCCGGCCCGGAACGGGCGCATGCCCGCCGCAGCCGCCGGGACGAGGGCGCTACTTCTTACCGGACGGCAGGTTGCCGTTTCTCGACGCAAGCGCCCGGAAGATGGCCGCGCTCTTTTCGAGCGGCAGCGTTTCGGCGCGCACCGTAGGCTTGACTCCGGCCTCTCGCAATGCTTCCTTCAAAAGATCCGGAGCATACTCTGTCTTCAAATTATTCCACAGTGTCTTGCGCTTCTGTCCGAAAGAAAGCTTGAGGAAGTGGATGAAACCTTCCTCGTCGACATTGAGGGCATTCACGCGCGGCGACATCGTGAGCCGCACGACGGAAGAATGCACCTTCGGCGGCGGAGAAAACGCGCCCGGCGGCAGCGTGAAAAGCCTTTCCACTTTTGCGTACAACTGCGCCGTTGCTGAAAGCAGTCCGTAGTCGCGGGTGCCGGGCGTCGCCGCCAGCCGATCCGCGACTTCTTTCTGCACCATGATCACGATGGTGCTGAAGCATTGGCGAAATTCAAAAAGCCGCAGCAGGATGTCGGACGTGATGTAGTACGGCAGATTCCCGACAACCGGAACGGGCTCCGGGGTCTGCACTAATCCGGGCCGCGAAGCTCCGGGCTTTGGCCCGAAAAGCGTGCTGAAGTCGATGGCAAGCACATCGCCTTCGATGATCTCGACATTGGGATACAGCGCGAACTTCATGCGCAGCTGCGCCGCGAGCACGCGATCGAGCTCGATCGCGATCAGACGGCGCGTTCGCTTGGCCAGCAGGGAAGTGAGCACTCCGCGTCCCGGACCGATCTCGAGCACGGTGCTGTGTGAAATGTCTCCCAGCGCATCCACGATGCGCGCCGCGTTCGAATCGTTGACTAGAAAATGTTGGCCGAGTCTCGGCTTGCTTCCGGCCTTTGCGGATGCCGTTCTTGGCACGTTGACCCTCTTTCCTCCGCCCGGTTAGACTGGCAACGCTTACCCCGTACGTCCCGTGGGCGGGGGCATTCACCCGACTAAGCACATTATTCATCATATCCTGCGCCGGGTGTTCGCGGCTTCCCTGGGAGGTTCGTCTTCATGCATATCGCTTTTGCCGCGTCGGAAGGTCTGCCCTTCTCCAAGACCGGCGGCTTGGCCGACGTGGTGGGTGCTTTGCCCCGTGCGCTGGCTGCCCAGGGGCACCAGATCAGCGTCTACCTCCCCCGTTACCGCCAAACCAGGCTGGTTGATCCCCGGCCCGTGCTGCGCAGTATCACGATTCCCTTTGACGACGAGTACCGCTTCTGCTCCGTCGTCACCGCCGGGAACCAGGACGGCATCCGCTACTACTTCGTCGACTACCCGCCGTACTTCGATCGCGACGCTCTCTACGGCACGGCCGTCGGGGACTATCCCGATAACGCCGAGCGCTTCGCCCTGTTCTCGCGCGCGGTGATCGAAGCCTCCAAGATTGTCGGCGCACCCGACGTGTTTCATTGTCACGACTGGCAATCGGCCCTGGTACCCGTGATCCTGCGCACGTTCTACTCCCAGGATCCGGCTTTTGAGAATGTCGCGACCGTGTTCACCATCCATAACATGGGCTACCAGGGACTGTTCCCCGCGGAAATCCTTCCTCTCCTGATGTTGCCTTGGGATCTGTTCACGATCTCCAAGATGGAATTCTTCGGACAGGTCAACTTTCTCAAAGGCGCCCTGGTGTTCTCCGACTACATCACCACCGTGAGCAAGAAGTACAGCCAGGAAATCCAGACGACCGAGTACGGTTTCGGGCTGGAAGGCGTCTTGCGGAACCGCGCAGCCACGGTTACCGGCATCTTGAATGGTGTCGATTACGATGTCTGGAATCCAGCTAACGATCCGTTCATTGCCGGGAGGTATTCGCCTCTCGACCTTGCCGAGAAGGCGAAGGACAAGGCCGACCTGGTGGCCACGTTCGGAATCAAGAATGCCGATACCAAACTCCCCGTCATCGGCATCGTCTCCCGTTTTGCCGCCCAGAAGGGATTCGACCTGATCGCGCAGATCATGGATCGGCTGGCACGCGAGGACATGATTCTGACCGTGCTGGGTACCGGCGACAAGGATTACGAAGAAATGTTTCTGCGCCTGCAAAAACAGTTTCCCCAGAAGATCGCGGTCAAGGTCGCCTACGACAATGTGATCGCGCACAAAATCGAGGCGGGCGCCGACATGTTCCTGATGCCCTCGCGCTACGAGCCTTGCGGTCTGAACCAGATTTACAGTTTGAAATACGGAACCGTGCCCATCGTGCGCGCCACCGGCGGGCTCGACGACACCATCGAACCCTGGGACGCCCGCACCGGGAAGGGAACTGGTTTCAAGTTTTACGAGTACAGTGGTGAGTCCCTGCTCCTTACCATCAAAGCCGCGCTGCAGGCCTTTCGTGATGAGGCTTCGTGGCATGTGCTGATGCGCAACGGTATGAGCCGCGATTTTTCCTGGGCCGCTTCTGCGAAGGAGTACGTGAAAGTCTACGAACGCGCCCGGCAGGCGAAGCTGGTGCCGCGCACCAACGTTTCGCTGCGTCCTCCCTCGGAAGGACCGCCGCCCATCCCCTAAAGTTTAGAGACCAGCCCGACGGTCAGGATTCGCGATGGATGCTCTGCGCACAAAGACGATCTTCCACGTCGACATGGATGCCTTTTTCGTGTCGGTGGAGGAACTGTCGGATCCGTCGCTGAAAGGGAAGGCCGTGGTTGTCGGTGGACAACGCGACGAACGCGGAGTGGTCTCGGCGGCATCCTACGAAGCCCGCAAGTTCGGCGTGCACTCGGCCATGCCGCTGCGCACGGCCGCCAAACTCTGTCCGCACGCGATTTTCGTAGACGGCCATCCCGACCGCTATCGCGAGTGTTCCGCCAAGGTCTACGAAGTGCTTAACACCTTCTCACCGTTGGTGGAGATGGCTTCCATCGACGAAGCTTATCTCGACATGACCGGAACCGATCGCCTGCACGGGCCGCCCCTGCGCGCCGCACACGCCCTGCACAACAAGGTGAAATCGGAAACGCAATTGAACTGCTCCGTTGGTATCGGCGCGTCCCGGCTTATCGCGAAAGTTTCCTCGGCCAAGGCCAAGCCCAATGGCGTGCTGTGGGTCATCCCGGGACAGGAAGCGAAGTTTCTCGCGCCGCTCGATGTGCGCGATATTCCCGGCGTCGGCAAAGTGATGGAGCAGAACCTGCATGCGCTGGGCATCCACCAGGTCGCCGATCTCGCGCGGCTTGAGGACGATGTTCTCGAAGAACGTTTCGGCAAGTGGGGACTGGCGCTCGCCGGAAAAGCACGCGGCGAAGATGCGGGCGGCTGGTTCGACACCGAAGTGGGCGAGCACTCCGATCCCAAGTCGATCAGCCACGAGCACACCTTCAACGAAGACACAGCAAACCCAGTGCAGCTGGAGACAACTTTAATGCGCCTCACAGAGATGGTCGCCCGTCGTCTCCGCGAGCACAGCTTCTACGCCCGCACCATCCAGCTCAAGTTGCGCTATAAAGACTTCACCACCATCACCCGCGCGCACTCGCTGGCCGCGCCCACTCAACTCGATACGGAAATCTTCGAGCAGATTCGCATCTTATTTCGCAAGAACTGGAAGAAGGGTGCCGAAATCCGCCTGCTGGGCGTGCAGGTGTCTTCATTCGAAGAAGCCGCACCCGGACAATTAGATCTGCTCGACGATGGCCGTCACCAGCGCTGGCAGCAGGCCCTCGCCGTCGCCGATCGTTTGCGCGACAGATTCGGCGAAGGCAGCGTCGGCCTTGCTGGAGGAATGAAGGGCGTCTTCCGCGAGAAGACTCACGAGAATCCTGCGAGCCTTCCCGGCAAAACTCCGAAAAAGAAACGAGAGCCCGGCTGAGATTACTTCCCGGAACCTGTTCACCACAGAGGCACAGAGACACAGAGAGATCCAAGAAGGTTTTTCCTCTGTGTCTCTGTGTCTCTGTGGTGAAAATTGCGTTTGAAATTAATGCCGCGAATCCGGTGGCGTCAAGCCGCGGACCGCAACCGTGCGAGCCCAGAAAGGCTGGTAGTTTTCCTGCTTATCTAGTTCAGTCCGACTTCCCCCGGCTCGCCGGCGGCACGATGCCGTTCATCCGCAAGTACTCCACCATCTGTCCGTAATGATTAAAGGCGTGGGCGACGGCAAAGGTTGCGAGGCGCAGGCGCGTCGATTTGCTGTGCTCCGGGATCTGCAATACGTTCTCCGTGGTCAACGTGGCCGCCGCCTTATGACCGAGGGCAAAGGAATCCTGCAGGAACTTGAGGATCTCGGCTTTGCTCTTCACGTCCTCTGGACCGTTGCCGTCCTTGAGGTTAGCCGGGAGTTTATCCCCGGTAAGCCCCGACCACAGGAAATAGTTGGAAGCGGCGATATGCTTCACCTGCACAGCAAATGAGCGCACGCCCTTGTAGTCGGCACCGGGGATGTTCAAGCTCTCCGGAGAGAAGTTAAACTTGTCCTCGGGCATTGCCATCGCCGCGTCCAAAATTTGCTTTTCGACGCCGCTGATCTCGCGGTCCACGGCGGAAGCGATGGTTGCTGGTGGCTGCGTAGTTTGCGGTTGAGATGCGCTGGTGGTGCTCTTCGTGCTCTGTCCCAACGCGGCCACCGCAAAGATCAGAACTACGGAAGGCAACAAAATTTGTATGCGTTTCATTCGTGCCAGCCTCCTGTGCCTGCGAAAGGCACGGGTTAGACGTAGGAGCACGCCCGAGGTTTCGGTAAATTTCTGACCACATTTCTCGGAGCTGGGCGCAAGCGGGTTACGTCCCAGTGTGTGTCATGGCTGTCGTGGACCTGGCAGGACCGGAGGAAAATATGGCCGACGACCGAAGAACGTTGACAACGACCAACGACTAAGACCATATCCTGCGAATGGCTGCCGGTGAGCTACGAAAAAGGCTTGGAATCCGCTCATCGACGCGCTAGCCATCGAGCCGGTTGTAGCGCCGGCATCCTGCCGGCTGGAGGGCGGGCGTCCCGCCCGCCCTCGCGATGGCCGCCGAGACGGCGGCGCTACTAAATGCCAACAGTCCGCTGCTCTTAATACATCGTATTGCGATATAATATCCCCGGCATCGGAATAGCGCGCTTCAGTGAGGAGGATCTATGCTACGCTCCGTCGCTTCTGTGGTCGTTGTCTGCCTGCTTTCTGTTCCCACATTGTTCGCCCAGGCGCCCGTCAGGGCCGTTTGCGACTTCGATCCCAACACACAGCTAGCGGTTGAGTATCAGCCAATCAGCGTCAATCCCAGCAAGCCGGTCTCAGGCACGAAATCCCTTACAACAAGGTCTGGGCGCCCGGGGGCAAGCCCATGACCTTGTTTCTGAACCATCCCATCACGGTAGACGGCAAGGAGATCCCGGTCGGTGCCTACACCATGTTTGTAATTCGTGGCGCGAATAAGTGGACTGTGATCATCTCGCGCAGCACCGATACGTCAGGCAGGTATAACGAAGACCAGGATCTGGCCCGGGTGCCGATGCAGTGGGGTGAACTGCCCAGCCCCGAAAGCACGTTTAGCATTTACTTCGCGCATGTTGCACCAGACCAGTGCACCATGCGCCTCGACCTCGACAAAACCCGGGCATGGGTCGACTTCCAGAACAAGAAGTGAAACTGCAAACCCTTTCTGGCGCGGCCACTCGAAACGTAGACAAACGCTTCTTGCCTGTGGTGCGATTCTGGAGAAAACAACTTGCCCGCATGGAATGAAAGTACGGAGCCTGTTCAGGGCCCGGAAGCAATTCCCGCCCGACAGGTTTTCCTCAGCTTTATTGATCGGTGCCCACGAGTTGCACGGCGTCGATCTCATTCCACCCGGGAACGACGTTGGTCGCGAGCGTGACCTTGACGCGGTCGGTCTTAAAGGTGGTCTTGGGAAATTTCACCATGAGATAGTTCAAGCCCGTGGTCGGATCGTTGCCTTGCCAGACGGCGTGAGCTCCGCCCTGCTCATCGAAAACTTCCACTTTTATCACCGTCCCCGAGCCGCAAGACTCGCGAACACGCACCTCCGTGGCGTGCACCGATTTGGGATATTTCAAGTCCAGCCACTCAATACCGCCATCCGGAGTTTTCGATGTCCAGGCCGCTCCATCATCGCCGTACTTATCAACGTTGGGGGGGCCGGTCGCCTGATTGGCAGACCAACCGGCGGTTCCTTGGGCGTCATTGTAAGTTGAGGACGCGGTCGCCTGAATAGCCCACTGGCCGTTGGGATCGTTTTTGATCTCATCCTGCTTCAATGCCCATTCGGCAGCAGCCATCTTGGCGGATGTTTCAGCAGATGCACCAGCGTCCGCGACGGTTCCAGGGGCAGCAGAGGAAGCGTTTGGAGCGGATGCCGGGGCCGGAGGGGAAGCATTGGTGCTCGCAGGCGACTTGACTGCGCCACTCTCCTGGGTGCTGCTACTCTTCTTGCAGCCGCTGAGTAAGAGAAGCGGAAGAAAACTGCAAATCAGTCTGGGATGGATTTTCATTGGATCCTCCCGATCAGCGATGTCGCGACCGAATGAAGCCTAGACGGTGTTGGCCTGTTTCTCTGCCATGTCGCCGATGACCGGCAATTTGAACATTTGTCCCTGGTAGGCCTTGAATACCAGGATCAGCCAAATCACAAAACCCGCCAAGCCGACCAATGGCCACAGAAGCAGCGAAGCCCACCCCAGAAACGGCAGGTGCCCGAATATTCCTAGCCCTATCCACAGCACAATCCAGGCCACGTGAAAGAAGATGCTTTGGAAGGCGTGGAAGCGTACAAAGCGATTTTTGTTATACGGCTCGATCAGAAGAAAAAGAACCGCCGGAATGATGGTGACGTAGGCGAGCGCGCCCGCCATGTTCTGAGTGAGGCCGCCGACCTGGCCCTGCGCCGCCGACGCGGTAGTGGTGACGGGCGCGCTAGCGCAGTCGGGACAAGTGGCTGCTCCTGCTGGAATGGGTTTGCCGCAACTGGGACAGAACGCCATACATGAGTCCTCGCATTCTGTGAACTGGTCGGCCGGGGTCGCCATGCGCGACTGGGCTGACCGGAGATTGCGCCCGCACGTTAACAGATTCGCCAGAATGAGGCAATGACGTATTCGAGCTAAATGCCAGACGAACCAATCCGCCGTCAGCAAAAGTCACTGCTCGATGCCCGGTCGATCGGCAGTGGTTACAGGACATCACCAGGCATGACTTTGGACGAAAGCCTATCGATTCATTGACCGGATTTTGAGAGCCAGCTGATTACAACCGCGAATCGAATAAATTCAATGCGGTTTGAATGTTTTTCCGGTCTCAATCAGCGTCTTCAGCCGCGAAAGGACACGCGGCCACCCGGAGGCCGTAAGCGCGTACGCTGGATCATTGTCGGCCCACAAGTCATGCGTTACGGTCACCTGGGTGGCCTCGGTCTCCGGTACAAGTTCCACCGTTACACGGGACCTCATTGAGCTCTGGCCCAAAGAATAGGTGTATTGCAGAAGTTTCGGAGGTTCGATTTTGATAACTTCGCCGTGGACGTAGACTGTCCTCTTGCCATCCGGTCCCGGTCCGACCCACTGGAGCAAACCGCCTGGCTTCAAGTCCGCTGAAAATTCCGCCCCACCAAAGATGGTACGGTTGGACTCTGGAGATACAAAGCCTTCCCAAACCTTCTCAGGCGGCACAGCGAAGTAGAACACGAAATGCAGTGGCGTTTGACCTGCCATTCTTGCCTCCTGAAAAACCATTCTAGGCGGAATCAAGTCTGCCGTGCTGACCGCACACAGTCTGCATACGTGGATTATTGTTGGCGAAACATCTCATTGCCCGAACTGTGGATACCTGGAGTCGTACGCAATCTCAATGCGGACGATTTGGCTGAAAAGACCGCGGGTGCTCGCGGGCCACCAATTCCGCCGATTCGTTAGTTGGGGAGATGTGCGAATTTCTGCGGAACTTCAGCTCTCTATTTCACCGAGTTGGAATACCGTGGACTGGGGGCGGCAACAGACGCCGTAGCTCTGCCAGAGGCGAAACCAAGGGCTGTTGGCCAGCATCTTGTCATGCCTCTGATTGGCAGCTGCAATGTCACTCGGGCTCAGCGGTCTCTTGTCCGGCACAGCGAAGATGCGCTCTAGCCGCTCGATTTCGGCAATGGTCTGTTCGGCATCCATGTGTCTCAATATCCAACATAAGGGTGGTAGAGGTCAAACGGGACAGCATCAATGACCTGTTTGGAAAAGGGAACGCCATTAATCCGGGCTGAACGTCTGCAAAACGACCCTGGACGGCCTGCCACCCAGGTTTTTGATCATTAGGGCGAGGAATGACCTGCGACAAAAATGATTTCTCGCGAGCGCGCCGCCTCGAACGGGCCAGCATTCCAGTCTCCGAACACATCCCGGACCACCAGTCCCGAGCGGGCGATCAGCTCCCCCACATGTTCTCGCGATGGAAACCGCAGCGTGCTGCTCGTGGTCACGTGCGGATCGTTCGACGGGCGAGGACGCCCGTCGCTCCATCGGTAGGAAGTCTGGAACGAGATGAATTCACCATCCTGGCCGATAATCTCTAACATCTCGAGAAATTGTTCACCGGTGGACAAGCGCAGCAAACGCGTCCGCTCCGACCACTCGCGAGCCCAATCGATGCGGGGATTGCGAGTCTCAAACGCAACCGTTCCGCTCTCCTTGAGATTGCTGCGCATGGTCTCCAATACCGCCAGCGCATCGGCGTCGGTAAGCAGGATTTGGAAAGCATGTCCGGTCATTAGGATCAGGTCGAAGCGCTGCTGCGACCTGTACCCCTGCGCGGAGCACTCGACCCACTCAACCTGTTCCGCGTGAGGTTTTCTTCTGGCCACAGCCAGCATCGCCGCTGCTGGATCAACACCTGTTACCCGGTGAGCACGTTCGGCGAGCACACAACAGAGCGTGCCCGTACCGCAACCTAGATCAAGGACACTACAAGGCCGTGGTCCGGCGAGCGAGAGATAAAAGTCGGCATCCTGCGCCCAGGGATTAGCGAGGTCGTAGATCTCTGCGATCTGAGATTGCTGGTAATCCATACTCTTGCCGCGCCGCCGTGGAGCCCTTTCGTTTGTCCATCGTAAAAAACGGTACCGAGATCTATTACAAGGACTGGGGCAAGGACCCGGTCGTAACGTTCTTACATGGGTGGCCGGCCGTGTAGCGACTCGCCACAGATGGGATGTTTCGCCTGATTCCACGCTTCGCTCGTCCAGAAACGTCATTCCGGGAGAGTTGCGCCATTTGGGTTCGTAGTTGGCGATAAATCGCTATCGCACCAACGATGCCGAAGTAGATCAGCCAGCCGTGTCAATGCGGGCTATGGCCTGGTTACGCCAACCATCTGCCGAGTTCTCACCAACTGGAGGAGCAGGTGTCTATTGGTTGATCAGAACTCGAATCAATCCTGAGGCTTAATGAGCTTCACGGATAGTGTTTTGTGGTCGTTTTCGGAAAGGGTTATGCCTTTCGGTTCTGGTAAGAAATACCGTCGGAGGAGACCGGAGATCTTGCGAGCAGGCGATACTTGCCGGGCGGCAGGTTCGACAGGGAGAAGTGGCCGGCCTGATCGGTGTTGGTGCTTTGCGAGACAAAGCGGTTGTAGGCGGTTTCGGGGTCGGGCACAACGCGAACCCTTGCACCCACCACCGCGCCATCGTCGTCGCTGACAGAACCTTCCACCTGCGCGCCGGCGGAGCTGAGCGTGATCTCAAGCTTGCCAGTGGAGGCGCCCTTTTCCACTTGCAGGCCTTGGGCGAGTACGTCGTCGGCACCGAAGCATGGACATCACACACCACTTGTCTTCGAATCCCCAGATCCGAACCGAGTAATTGCCGTCATGTACGGAGGGAATTTCGAAAGTTCCATCTTTCTTTAAGCGCCCAGGCCCGCTCATTTGCTCGTCTTCATCGACGGGGAGCAGGGCTACCTCAACGCGACTAAGGTTTGGCGAGCCTGGGCCGGTAACTTGTACTCGACCGAGAAGGTTCACACCGAGGCCGAGAGAGATGGTGAGGGAGTCGATGTTATCTCCGGCAACCTCGATTTTCTGCCGAGCGCGTTGCTCGTACACATGCTCTCCCTCAGGTTGCTGGTAAACCGTGATCACGTAGCTACCGGGCGGCACACCCTTGAGCCGGAAGTTTCCTTTCTCGTCGGTGGTATCGCTAAGGTCGACGCCATAGTCGCCGGCGAGTGGCTGGATTGAAACGTAGGCATCGCGGGCCAGGCCTGTCGGACCCACAACCTGCCCCGCGATCTCCACGGTTTTGACGCGGCGCATCGTGACATCGGCCTGCGCTTCCGCTCCGGGTTTTACAGAAATCATCTGTGCCTGACTGGCTTGGGATACGCCGGGGTAGAAAACGGACGCGTACTCGCTGCCGAAAGACTCCTGAACCAGGTAGTTCTGCTCTGAAAAAGTAACCGAGTCGGGTTGAAATGTGTCGGTCACCTGTACGTAGTATTCGCCGGGTTTCAGTCCAAAGATGCGGTACAGACCACGATCATCGGTTTGGGTGGAGGACACGGCTCGCAGTTCCTGTTTGCGGGAGGTGTAGGCTGCGGCGTCCTCCATCTCCTCTTGGTTGGGAGCGCGCAAGGCCAGGACCTGGACACGTACAACGGCTTCGCCCTCGTCGTTGGTGATGCGTCCCGTGATGACCGCAGCGAGGGTCATGCGGAACAGGACATCGCTTACCTTCTCTCCCGGCTTGAGAGACAAGGCGGCGCCGTGCTCGTCGCCCTTCGCCTGGAAGTACTGGTCCACAAAACCCGCACGTGTCGCCACGAACTGATAGCGTCCGTGCTCGACATCTTTGATGACAAACTGGCCATCGCTGTCGGAGGTTGCTGCATAGACGCGGGGGTGCGAACCCGCCCGGTCAGGGACGAGTGCCACGCGAGCCGATTTCAATGGAGTGCCATCGGATGTATTCACAACTCGACCAGACACAACGCAGGGAGGGGCGGGATGCTCGGCAGCCTTGTCGGATGCTGGCGGCGCAGAAGCTTGCGGGAACAGGCCTGCGCCCAAGAGGATTACCGCGGTTACGGGCAAAAGGCTCACATCGATACCCTCATCCGGCAGAGGATGCTGTGAGTGTAGGCCGCTATTATAGGCCATCCCGTTTGATTGCTTATTGTTGTTGAAATATCCTCATTGCACTGATTGACATTCAACTAAGGCCGTCTTCGTCAACTACCACTCCTGAACGATTCCACCCGTCTTGGTCCACCTGCTATGCTTTTGCGCCGTGGGAGAATTCAGCAAGTTTTTCGGGCTTTCGTTCAGCGCATTGCTGCCGCTGGTGAATCCGCTGGGTAGCGCGCTCGTTTTCCTGGGACTCGTCGGCAGCGCGCCTCCTGTGGTTTATCGGACTCTGGCGCGGAAGATCGCGATCAGCACCACACTTTTCCTGGTTGCGATCGAACTGATCGGCACCGCGATGCTGAAGTTTTTTGGTATCTCTCTGCCAGTCATGCAGGTTTCTGGTGGTCTTGTGCTGGCCGCCATGGGCTGGAGCCTGCTGAATCAGGAGGAGCCGGAGCCGAAAGGTGAACCTATCGACGCGGGTGGCGCCGCGCTTGGATCACTGGAACGGAAAATCTTCTACCCGTTCACGTTTCCGATCACAGCCGGCCCAGGTTGCATCGTAGTGATGGTCACTTTGAGCGCGCACGCATCCGTAAGGGGTTTGCTCCCGGACATCACTGCGCACGCGGGAATTGTGCTCGCGGTGGTGCTGTTAAGCATAGCTGTGTACTTCTGCTATGGCTACGCGCCGGTCATCACGGCACATGTTTCTCCGCAGACGGCTCATGGCATCCTGCGCGTGATCGCATTCGTCCTCCTGTGCATCGGCGTACAGATCACCTGGAATGGCGTCGAGGCCATGCTGAAGATCGCGCTTAGATCCTAAACCACGGCCAGTGTGGCGGACTTGCGACGGGATCCTTCAGATCGAAACGTGGCATTGAATGTTGGCAAAGGCGTATATTACTTGTAACCGTACGGTTACAAGTGTGATCGCCTGGTTTCGACAATGATCCGTTTGACACTCTGGAAACATGATCCTAAGGTTCCTTTGTGAACCACGAACCTTGCCGCGCTGCGGCCCTCAAAGCGACTTCGCTCATTACCATCGCAGTCTGCGTCTTACTCTCCGGCTGTGGTCCGAAGACGATTTGGTCCGCAGAAGCCAGATCTCCTGACGGGCATTGGGTTGCGACTGCTCGGACGGACCAATACAGCGGACCTGGGAACGCCGGTCTCTACACCAGGGTCGAACTGAGGCGGACCAGCGGCCAGAAGAGTCCCATGGAAATCTTGTTGTTGGATTACCAAGCCGCGTACCCGTCCGAGGCAAATGTGAAGATGATCTGGTTAACTCCGTCGCATCTGGAGATGACGTACAACACACACGCAGATATCGACTTCCAAGCCATCAAGTGCGCCGGAATCGACATCTCCGTGCGAGAGCTTCCAAGTGGCTCCAGCGACCATGCTGCTCCATAGCTCGTAGCTGTCGATAAATTCCCATTACGCTCATAACCAAATGGTTCTGAGTGAAATCGCTGTTTGCGACAGTTGTTGTTTGTCAGGCCGGTTGACGGCAAACGGAAACTGAATTGCCGCACACGAGGAGGTTGCCTTAACTGCTAACTCATCAGAGTGCGGTACAGTTGGATCAGGGCTGGTCCAAGGGTAACGACCAGGACCACCGGAAGGGTGAATACGGTGCCGAACACAAGCAGAGCGGGAACCATCGTGTTCGCCTTCGCATGCTGACTGCGTTCGACGCGAAGAAAGTCGGCACAAGTCTGCAGGACCCTAACTACTTCTAACGGTTCGGCCCGAATCAGCTCACTCAATTCCTCGATCTCACCAACGCCGGTTCGTTCTGACATGCTCCACAATGCTTCATCCAATGAGTAGCCTGCCTGCATTTCGCAGCAGACGAGGTACAACTCGTCACTCAGCTCTGGATGGGCATGTCGCAGGTCTTTGATGACTCGCTTCATGGCCGGAAGGGGAAAAAGACCGGCTTCAACGCAAAGGCCGGTCAAATCAAAGAAGTCGATGAGGCCGAGGCGAATACGCTTCTGCCGCCCGTCGATCATCGCCTTGAGGATGAAGCGCGGTATGAAAAAGCCCAGCCACGTGCTGCCGACCAGTAACAGGGGAGATTTGAGGCCGCTGATCACCAGGACCGCTGCAAAACCGAGGAGAGGAATCAGCGCACGGGTGCCAAGATAGAGTATGAAGTGACGGTACTCATGGTATCCCGCCCGAATGAGCAAGGCTCGAATACGGGACACTTGGTCGGGCGAGAGATGCAGCTGACTACCCATGATTGTGCATCTCTATCCATAATTGCATTCCTTGTCAAGCTGGTACCCGGTCCACATCGCAGTCGAAAAGCTCAAATGCCGCAATCCCAAGAAGTACTATCAAACCGATGACAACGTACCAGAACAGATCACTTCTGTGTTTCTTGCCGCTGTCCTCCATTATGAAGGGGACCTCCGCGTTCGCCAGTTAAGCCTATCGCACAAGACCATTGTTGGTGAAAAATCCCCGTTCCGCTCATTGACCGACCCCAGCGCAAAGCTTCCTGGCGGTCGGCGAAGGCCCTCATCCCGACGCCCATTGAGACTACAACGCCGCGCCTGGCACACGGTAAGGCGAAGCACCTACCACCTTAGTACTCTGGCCCGCGCAGTACCGAGCATCTAGGATCTGAGGAAGCCGCCAACCGAGAGTGTAGACTCCCGGCTCGGCCCTGCAACTACCACCCTGATTTGAGGCTGCCATGTCTGGCAACAACTTTAAAACAGACGGTCGCCGCGCCGCCTCCATCGGTGCCTTGTTCATCATCACCGTCGCCGGCTGGGTAGTCCCCGGACACCCCACTATTAACGCTCTGAAAAACTTGCTCGCGCCCAGGCCGCGCCTGGTCGTGCTCAACACGATTGGGGCCGCCTTCGATCAACTGGAATTTGACAAGGTCTTTGCCACGGCGCCAGAGTGCCACGGACTTACCTTGTCCCGCAGCGCGGTGGTCCCGGACGGGGCAATCTATATTGCGGGCACGGTGCTATTGGACCGTTGGAGCTGGTCCATCAATGGCTTCACATTCGAGGCAGCTCCGGCGAATGCTGCCCGAACGGTCTGTGCGCTTGTAAATCACGAAGGTGGGAAGTTGGTGCGGAAGACGGGCGCTTGAGCCGAGCCTGAGCGCACCTATTCGCAACCAAAGCTTGCGGCACAGAAACAGAAGGAAAGACCAGATCTCTCAAGGGACGTGCTGGCCCTGCCAGTCGGAATCGTTAACGCACGGGCGCATCCCGCCTCTGCGAGTGCTAAAGACAAAACCTCCGCCATCCGGCAGTGCATAGACCAGCACCAGGTCTTTACCCGCGTACGCCTGCAAAAATCGCCCTTGGACTCATCGACCCTGACCGAATCGGGCTGCAACTGTGCCACTGCGTCCCATCGCCGATTACAACAACCCGAACGTACTAGCGACAGAAAGCGCTAATGCAGCCTCCCCTACCCCGCCTTGGCTAGCTGTCTTTGACTGCGTTACACTGCGAAACACCATCGATCCGGGCCCTTCTGCGGATACTCTGCCAAAGGAGATTGGCTATGTCTTTGATGCCGGACCCCACGTTCTATCCTTCACCAGGCATGGCAATGCAAGCCCCGCCAGAACGTCTCGCTTACGTCTCGCTGCTCAACGTTGCGAGCAACGGACAGCGCGATGCCATGGGTGTGATTGATCTTGATCCGAGTTCGTCCGAATATGGCCGGCTCGTCGGGCAGGTGGATTTTCCGCGCGGCGATAACGAGCTGCACCATTTCGGCTGGAACGCTTGCAGCGCCTGCCTTTGTCCACAGGCCGCGCATCCGCACATGGAGCGCCGTTACCTGGTCGTGCCGGGCATCGGGTCATCCCGGATTCATATCCTGGACACGAAGCCGAACCCCAAGCAGCCGAAAATCGTCAAGGTCATTGAGCCCGAGGAGTTCATCAGGAAGACCGGCTACACCTCGCCCCACACCATTCATTGCGGCCCGGACGGCGTCTATGGGAGCGCGCTTGGATCGGCCAGCGGAGACGGCCCGGGCGGAATTTTCTTGATGGATGCGAACACGTTCGAACTCAAGGGACAATGGGAACAGGATCGCGGACCGCAGCAACTGGCCTATGACTTCTGGTGGCACCTGGGACACGACACGATGGTGACCTCGGAATGGGGCACGCCCAACATGGTAAAAAACGGCCTCAATCCGGAGTTGTTGCTCGGCGGCAAGTACGGACACAAGATGCATATCTTTGATCTCGACAAGCGTCGCCATGTGCAGGAACTGGAACTGGGCGCGGAGCAACAGATGGTACTCGAGCTGCGACCGGCGCACGATCCGAAAAAGACATATGGGTTCGTCGGCGTGGTCATTTCGCTCAAAGACCTCTCGTCTTCGATCTGGATGTGGTACCGCGAGAACGGCGGTAAGAACGGTAAATGGGCGGCCCGCAAAGTGATCGAAATCCCCGCCGAGCCTGCCGAGCCTGAAAAACTGCCGCCGCTGCTGCAGGGCTTCAAGGCCGTGCCTCCGCTGGTATCGGATATCAATCTTTCCCTCGACGACCGCTTCCTCTACGTTTCGTGCTGGGGGACGGGCGAGTTCATCCAGTACGACGTCTCCGATCCCGCCCATCCGAAAAAGACAGGTTCGATCCACGTGGGCGGCATCGTGCGCCGCGCGGCTCACCCGAGCAAGCCTAAGCAGTCGCTCAACGGCGGCCCACAGATGGTTGAGTTAAGCCGCGATGGCAAGCGTGTCTATTTCACCAACTCGCTTTACTCTCCCTGGGACGAGCAGTTCTATCCCGACGGGATGAAGTGCTGGATGGTAAAGATCGACGCGCATCCCAATGGCGGGATCAACCTGGACAAAAATTTCTTCGTCGAGTTTGACGGGCTGCGCGCACACCAGGTGCGGCTGGAAGGCGGCGACGCTTCGTCGGACTCCTATTGCTACTCGGACGGCAAATGACGCACGCGGAGCTGACTTCGACGATGGTGGGGTTGATGCTGCTCCTCGGCGCCTACCATGGAATCAACCCTGGAATGGGGTGGCTCTTCGCGGTGGCACTGGGGATGCAGGAACAAAAGGGCAGCGCGGTGGCGAGAGCGCTCGTCCCCATCGCGCTCGGGCACGCATTGGCCATCGGCACGGTGGTTCTGGCTGCGGCTCTACTAGGCACGGCCCTGCCGCGGGACGTTCTCCGCTACGCCGTCGCCGCGCTCCTGGTTGGTCTTGGAATCCATGGCCTGGTTGGCCATTGGCACCCGCGCTGGGTCCGCATGCAGGTGGGCTTTCGGGACCTCACAGTCTGGTCGTTTCTGATGGCCTCTGCGCACGGCGCAGGTTTGATGGTGCTACCTGTGTTGCTGGGCAGCAGCACAGTCGAGGCCGCAGTAGCAGGTCACCATCACATGGCAGCCACCGTCAGTCCTCTCGCTGGACTTCTCGCCACACTCCTCCACACGACAGCCTATCTTGCCGTCACGGGCCTGCTCGCGTGGGTCATCTATCGTAAGCTCGGCCTCTCCCTTCTTCGCAAGACATGGTTCAACTTCAATTTGCTCTGGGGAGCCGCGCTCGTGGCCACCGGTCTGTTCACGCTCCTGCTGTAGCCAATTGACTCCTGTTATACGCCGCAGGTTACGTTCGTCACCTGGCGGCGCACCTCGTTGTGCTCTACTGTGGGGCCGTCATGGCGAGGTATTACGCCCAGCTGAAACTAAGCGGACATCGGTACGACTGGTGTGGCCATTACCACAGCAGCGTGAGTGCAGCTGTCGACTGCATAATCGACAGGGGCGGGGAGTGCGGCTCTTACGTTATCGCCTCCGAACCCTGTACGAGTAGTCGCGAACTGAATGCCGATGAGATGATCCTCTTCGATCTTGCCATGCAGAGAAAATTCTCACCTCGTGTTGACGAGGCTCTTCGGCGCTTAGAAAAAACCGTGGCTTAAACTGCGTGGGTCTCTTAGGGCTTTCCCTTGGGGTCAGTGAGTGTAAGGGCCTGGTTTCGCCAGTTGATTGACTTCCCAAGGAACCATACCGCTAGCGAGGGTGTCCAAGGGAGTGTGGGGGCCATTGGGACGGACAAAAGGCAGGGTCGTGCCTTCGTGTCCATTGCCGCGGCGATCATCGCTGTTTTAACCACAACGGCGGGCGCCCAGAGACGCTTGCAGATGGAAGTTGAGGTGGTGCCGCCCGATCCCAGCCGTGAGATCATTGGCACACTCGCTTCGAAGACGTACATCGGTCGCCTAAGAAACACCGGCAAATCTCCCGTACTAGTTCAGGTTGTCCCTATTGCAGGGCGCAACCAAGGGAACGGGATACGCGGCGCTTGCTACTTGGAGAAGTGGGACTCGACTTCGCGGCGATGGATCTACTCGCCTCCACCCATCATGAGTCTTGAGTCTGCATCCATTTACAGCTTCATCCTCAGAGGAGGGGATGCCGCCGAGGTCTGTGGTCGCCCCTCTGCGTTAGAGCTGGGGCCACCAGGGAAATGCTATCGGTTCGTTTTGCAAGTACAGATGAAAGGGTCGAGTTCACCATCAATCATTTCCAGGGCATTTTGCGTGGGAGTTCCAGCAGAAAGAAAAGTGCCACCGGGATGCTGACGTCGGCAAAGCGAAGCGAGCCGAAAAGTCGCGGTGATTTGTCGTAATATCGCGACTTGACTCGTAACCAAACTGTTACAAGTGTAATGGCCTGTTCTCGACAGTTGACTGCTGCCCGATTGAATATCCGTGCAAGAATCAACCCGTAGGCTCGTTCACCTAGGATGACCTGGATGAAGTCTGCTCTTACTCTGGCCTCGTTGTTTCTTTCCATCTCCATCAGCGCTTTTGCATTATGTTTTGAACCATCGACGCCTTGCCAGTGGTACGCAGTTCACCATGGACAGCCGACATTCGTTGGTATGGCCATATCCGAGGAAACCGTCTCCGATGTACTGGGACTCGGCGAGCACGTCATTCCTGTCACGGTACAGAAAGTCACCTTCAGGATTGAAGAACCATTCGAGAACACGCCAAGTAAAACCGTCGATGTTTATGGTTCGGGCACCACCAATGACCTTCGTTTCAAGGTGGGCGTTCGATATTTGGTGTACGGCTTTCGCGGCAAAGACGGAAAGACACGAACGGGCAAATGCACGCGGACGGCTCCGGTCACCGAGGCCGCGGAAGACCTCATCTTTCTGCGCTCACTCCCAACACGTGTTGGCGGTGGCATCCGGGGACTTGTGCGTTTTGTGACTCCGGGAACACAAACCGTAACCGTAGCTGGGACGGTCACAGAGTCGGGTAGCGACGGTAACCACAAAACGCGAGTCGCAGCCTCTGGCTGGTATGAACTGGAAGGGCTTGCTCCCGGTGATTATCGCGAGACATTCACGCCTGATGACAACAGCACTGAATTCGTGTCGCTCAGGCTAAGTATTCCTGTCAACGGAAGCTGCGTCGAGTCTGGTGTTCGTCTCGGAAATGTGACTGTAAGTGGGGGTGTATCTGACGAAGCGGGGACAGCAATTTCAGGGGTGGATGTGTTTTTGTTCTATGCTCTCGATGGCCATTTCCATCCAGACGTTGCCCTAAAGACACGGACGGACGCAGGCGGCAAATTTAGCTTCCATCGTGTCGAAGCTGCCAACTTCATTCTGTCGGCGCAACTTGCTAGTTCGGAGATGATCTTTTTTCCCGGGACACACGACGCTTCCAAGACGGAAATAATCGAAGTCCACGATGGCAAGCCGCTGTCCGGGCTTGCCGTTCGTGTCCCTCGCTCATCGCACTCGAAGTGAGCCGTGAAACCTAATAACTGTCGAGAAATCTCAATTTCACTCATTGGCACGCAAAGAGGCGAAGGAAAAGCGCACTTGTGCAATGCCTGTTTGCTTCAGCTACGCCCCGGACCTCCTGCTATCATTGGCCCGTAATGTCGAAGTCAAGAAAACGAGAAGAGTGGCTGCGGGATATCGAAGAACGGCAGCGCAATGTCGTTTTTCCAGACACCGTAAATAATGAAGCACGCTTCTGGCGCAATATCATCCAGGGCAAGCAACGTTTGACAGTAGTCCAGCGGGTCGGAATTGGCATCTTCGTCCTATCAGTCGGCACACTCGTTTTCCTAATTACCTTTGCCTGGAACGACCCCCTGGCCCCCGTGTTCTCTTGGTCGAAACTCCTCACTGGCGGTTTTAACTGGCTCGTCGGGTTTGGGGTTATTGGTATTTTCCTGTTGATCTTCCGCTTGAGCCAGAGTGCAAGTCGGAAGTGATTGGCGACAAATCCCCCATTTCACTCATGGACTGATCCGAGACCTGTTTGCGTCACGTAATTCTTGTCTTCCAACTTGCACACCGAAGGGACTTTATTGGGTGCTCTGGATCCCTTCATCGGCCTCCGTTGTTTTTGGCTTCGCTTACATAGACTATATTTCCACAATTGTCTTTTTTTATTGCCAACGGAAACCCCGGCATCCGGGTTAGTCATCATACGTATACGGTCGCTTCTGCCACAGAGGGGATGCCTTAACATGGCCCGTACTGCCTTCCTCTGGTTCTTCGTCTTGTTGCTCGCGATTGGCGCTCTCTTCCTTGGCCAGAACGGCTGCGCTGGAGGCAACACGTCAGGGAACGGCGGAACCAACTCGCCAAGTAACGGTGGAAGCAGCTCGCCAAATAAAATCCAGCACGTAGTCGTGGTTTTTCAGGAGAATCGCACTCCGGATAATTTGTTCCACGGGCTGCCCAATGCCGATATCGCCAATTCGGGTGTGAACTCGCTGGGGCAGACGATTCCTCTCCAACCGATCCCGCTGGCTAACCGCTATGATCTCGGCCATCGGCACAATGATTTCTTGCGGATGTACGACAACGGCAAAATGGATGGGGCCGACAAGGTGTCGGGTTGCAATCCGAACCAAGCTGGATGCCCGCCCAACCCGCAGTTCCAGTATGTAAACCCTTCGGATGTAGCGCCTTACTTCCAGCTGGCGCAGCAGTATACCTTCGGCGACCGCATGTTTCAGACGAACCAGGGGCCGAGCTTCCCCGCCCACCAGTTCATCATTTCCGGCACCTCGGCGCCGACCGCGACCAGCACGCTCTTCGCAGCCGAAAACACCAACCTCGGTGCAGGCTGCACCGCGACTCCCGCGGCTTGGGTCTGGATGATTGATGCCAGCGGCGCCGAATCATCAAAAATGTACCCGTGCTTCGAGCATCCCACCCTGACCGACCTGCTCGATAGCGCGGGCAAGAGCTGGAAATACTACACGCCGTCAAATGCAGGGATCTGGGTCGGACCCAACGCTATTCAACACATCTGTGCCCCTGCTAATTCTGTTTGTACAGGTCCAGACTGGGTCAACAATGTGGTTCTGAACAACACCCAGGTTCTTACCGACATCAGCAGTGGCCGGCTTCCGGCTGTGAGTTGGGTGATCCCGACCGGACAAGCCTCCGACCACCCGGGCAATAACAACGGCACTGGTCCTTCCTGGGTCGCCTCCATCGTGAACGCCATTGGAGGCAGTTCCTATTGGTCAAATACCGCTGTCATCATCACGTGGGACGATTGGGGCGGCTGGTACGACCATGTTCCCCCGCCCAAGGTGATCGAGGACCGCACCAGTTGGGGCTCGGGCTACGTCTACGGGTTCCGCGTGCCATTGATCATCGTGTCGCCCTACGTGAAAGCCGGGTACGTCTCGCACGTCACACACGATTTTGGCAGCATCCTGAAATTCATCGAACAAATCTTTAGTCTTCCCTCGCTGGGTTACGCCGATGCCGCCGCCGACGATCTTTCCGACTGTTTCAACTTCGGCCAAACACCGCTCCAGTTTCATTCGATCGCGGCGCCCTTGAGCGCAGAACATTTTCTCAATGACCGCACGCCGCCGTTGGATCCGGATGACGATTGACGCGGGCGAGTCAAAACTCAACCTCGGAATAATGAGACACCAGGGCCGAAAACTTCCCGCATCGCTTTAGGAGTCGTGCTCAGCCTCACCGGTGCGGCACCAGATAGTTGGCAAAATTGCCATCACGCTCATTGACTTCGAATTTCCTGTTGCACCTGAAGTACAGCGCCTGGGCCGTATCCTCTAACCGGGATAAATGAAAGCTATTCGCCTCTTTTTTGCCAGTCTCGTCGTCGCTTGAGGTCACTGGTGGGGTCTTTCCCCGTCCCAATGTCTGCCAGCAACTGATCGAGTCGCGCGGCTCCGCTTCTGAGGGCTTGCAGGTCAGCGTCAGCAGTGGACTTCAACATCTGGTCGAGGCGGCTTGCCGCAGTCTTGAGCGTTTGCAGTTCTTCATCTGTGATCTGTTTCTTGGGAATCTGCCCGGCCGCTTGCATCAGGCTGACGATTCGCTCCTGGATATCGTGTTCCCGGCCGTGGTTGTCGTCGTTATTCATGGCCCCGACTGCAAATACTGTTCGTGGAGCGACGGGCGTCCCGCCCGTCCAGCGGGGGCCCGGCTCTTCACACACTAAAAGATGGAAAACTTAACGACAATCTGCCGCCGCAGATGACTCCCAAAGACTATCATCGGTCACGACGGTCAACACCGGAAAGCGGTGCACCATCGTCATCACATCAGTAACTCAGCCGCTCGAGTGAGATCGGTTGAAGGCTCGCCTCGAAGTTGAGTTCCCGAGTCCCCCGACGACCAACGACAGAGCCAACGACCAACGACCACCCGTAAAACAACGAAAGCCGGGACGTCCGGAATTTCTTCCGGTCCCGGCATTCGCTTCCTTCAACCTCGGTTACAGATGTTTTAGTTTGTGGGCTTCACGCTGGCGGTCGTCGGCGCAGAAACTGCATTGGCCGCATTGCCGGCCGCGCCACTGTTATCCGTCGTGCCCGTGCGCGTGAGGCGCGGGAAGAACGGCGTGACTTCAAAGGGCATCTTGTCGCGCGCCGACGTGATGGCCACCGGCTGCGACTTCACCAGCTCCACTTTGTCGTCCCACGGATTCAGCTTGACGCGGCCGCCCAGAGGCAGCGCGGCAATCTGGTCCAGCTTGTTCCAGTCGACCTGCGGAGCCGATCCGATCAACTGCGACATGCGCGTTACGGTTGCGCCTTCCGCCATGTTGTTGCCCAAGTGGGCGGTCAACAGCGCGTTCAGTGCGCCGGCGCGGGTGTTCAGCATCTTGAGGAACAAGCCTGCCCCGTCAAGCTTCTGCGCGTAGGGCGAGTTCTTCAGCATCTCGATGGCTTTCTTGTCGGCCGCCGCCTCTTCTTCGGGAATGTGCTTGAAGCCCAGGTTCTGGTAAGTGGCTTCGTCGGAGAACAGCATGCGGTCATTGAAGGCGTACTTGCTGCCCAGGTTATGTCCGAGCACGATGTGCGCCAGTTCGTGCGCGAGCGCCATCGCCAGACTCGACTCGTCGGGCAGAGTGTCAATCAATCCACGGCTGATGACGATCGTATTGCCCACGCTGAAGGTCTCGAGCGGCGAGGTCAAGAGCACGCGCGTCCGGACCGGGCGGGGCAGGTCGATGTTGTTGGTGACTTCAATGTTGTTGACGACGGTCTGCAGAATCTTGTCGACTTCGCCGTCGGGAGCGAGCAAGCCGGCGCGGGTAAGGCGCTCGACTACGTTGTCTTCCGCCTGCTGCTGCCATTGGCGTTCGGCTGCCAGGGGCGAAGCGTCTTGTGCGGTCGGACTGTCGTCCTGCACGCTATCAACACGGATATTGGTGAGTTCGTCCGACTGGCCGTCTTTCTTCAGGTCGTAGCCCCAGATGCGGGTCTGCGCCTTGAAGGCCATCTGATTTTTCACGCCGGCGCTGAAATCGCCTTCCTCGCTGTAGATGAATGCCGGCACCCAGTAGCCCGGAACCAGGTTCAGGCGCCAGCTATCCATGTGGAAGAAGTAAGCATTGCGCGGGCGGGGCGCGTAGGTCCCGTTGAGGCGCACGATGTTGTAGTCCTGGTCCTCTACCCAGATGCGGCCCAGGAAACGGCCCTGCCCGCTCTTTGGCTTCGGAGTCACGTCAAACACCAGGCAGCGCACGTCGCCCAGAAATTCGCGGCGCACGTAGCGGAAGTCATAGTGCTGACGATCGAAATCGTTGCGATCCGCGAAAATCATCCAGGAAAAACCGAGCGGCTGGTACTGCACCTTGAACAACTTGCTGAAGCCGCCGAGCAGGTGCTTCTCCATGCTCTGGTCGTCCTTGATGTAGTCCTTGCGATCGATGGAGGTGCTCAGATCCATGCGGCCGAGGAAATACTTGTCAGTTTGCGGCACGGGCCCGAGCGCGGGATCGAGCGTCAAATTCTGCAGATACGTCTCGATCACCGGGGTCCGCATCTGCAGCATCTTGATCAGGCCTTTTTCCCGCATCACGAAGCGGTCCACCACCTGGTCCATGGTGCTGGGCTGCGGTCCAGCCTGCGGAGGCGCGGGCTGCGCGTTCGCCGCCGGTGCTGGTGAAGGCACCTGGGGCGTGGCTGCGGGTTGCGCAGTCTGCCCTTGGTCGGAAGCGGACATCTGGACCGGGGCCGGCTGCGAGGTCGGCTGCGAATCTGCCGGCTGTTGTGCTACCGCACTCACCGATAGCAGCAAGGTGACCATCCAATTCAAGGTGCGCATAACTCTCATCTCCGTATTTCTTCAGTACCCAATTCTTCAGTACGCCAACTGGAAAACAACGTGTACCACCGCGGTGGAATCCACCGGCTGACCATTGCGCAGAGCCGGTTTGAAGCGCATCTTGTTGGCTGCTGAGATAGCGGCTTCATCCAGCCCATGACCCAGGCCGCGGACTACGCGATTCACGTGCAACTGTCCGTTGGCCCCAAACATGACTTCCAGCAAAACTTCTCCCTCGAGCTTGAGCGCGCGGGCTTCATCCGTATAAGTTGGATTTGGTTTGAAAGTAATCTCCACCGAATTGGTGGGCGGACCAGAATCTGCAAGCTGTGACCTGCCCGAGCCGTGGGAAAGTTCCTGTTGCCCGAAGCCGCCGGTAGCGACAGCGTTGCCGCGGCCATTGCTGCGCCCATCGCCGTTGCCCCCGGTCGCAACGCCATTGCCGAATCCCGCGCTGGCAACTGTGCCCTTCATCCCCTTCGCGCCGCCCGTGCCGTTTCCGTAGCCTGGGCCCTGCGGCATATCGAACGATCCCGTGGAAGCGGCCACCAGGTGTGCGCCCGGCTTGCCTTCTCCCTTGAGTCCATTGGGATCGCCAAAACCGCCAGTCTGCACTTTCTGGACGGGGGCATTCAGGGTCGGCGTCGCCGAACTGCCCGTCGAAAACTCACCGGTATGAATCAGTTGCGGACGCGCGCCGCCCGAGACTTCCTTCAATTGCGGCGGCTGGAAATTATTGACCACTACCTTGGGCGCTTCCGGCTCCGGCTCGGGCCTGGGCTGCGCAACCCGAATTTCGCGGGGCACAACCAGATGCGGCGAAGCGACCGGCACGGCTGGAAGCAGTTTCGCATGCACCATCTGAGGCTTCGGTTTCGGTAGAGGTTTGGGCTCGTGCCCGGTCAACGGCATCACTGCGGTAAGGTGATAGCTGGTCTTCACTGTCAGCTTCTCCGGAAACAGCAGACCGATGTTCACCAGCAGCAGCAGAAAGGCCAGTTCAATGCCATAACTGGTGGCAAGCGTCTGCCAGCTGATCCTTTTCGTCGGCAGAAGGTTGAACTGCGGTCCGCGATAAGCCGTGGCCATGCAATAGCTCCAAGAGTAGGAACCCGGGCCGGGGAGAGTGCGCGGGTGGAAGACTTAAGGTAGGGGAAATCGGACGGGGGGTAAACGTGTCTGCCGCTGGTGTACCTTGGTAACCAGTTGAAATTCAGGGTGGAACCGCGGTCCAAAACGGTGCTGGATTGCCGGCGGGACGCCGGCGCTATCCATTCCGCCCACGAAAATAGTAGAAAACCGGTACGCCTGCCAGAATCACCAGGGAACCCATGGCCGAGTTCAGGAGATTGTCGGTAAAGGTGTAGTAAAGCAAGACTGCTGAGGCGAGTACGAACAACGTCGGCACCACCGGGTAACCCCAAACCCGGTAAGGACGGTTGGCCTCCGGTTCGCGCCGGCGAAACACGAAGACCGTGCTGCTGGTGATCATGTAGAAAAGCCACTCGGCGAAAATGGCGAGCGAGAAGAGCTGGCGGAAACTGCCGCCCACCAGCAGTAGTGCGATCGCAAGTCCCAGTTGCACAAGAATGGCTACCGAGGGAGTCAGAAAGCGCGGGTGCACTTTCGCGACCGAAGGAAAGAAATAGCCGTCACGCGCGGCCGCGAAGGGAACGCGCGCTCCACTCATGGTGGTGCCGTTGAGCGTGACGAGCATCGACAGCGCCATGCCGGCGGATACGACGCTCGCGCCCATGGCACCCAGAATCAAAGCGACTGCGTCGGACGCCGGGCGGGGCGAGCCCGCGATCGCCGCCGAAGGCAGCACATACTGCACGCCCGCATTCACCAACACGTAGAGCGCGCCCACGATAGCCACCCCGGCGATCAGCGCGATGGGAATATTCCGCTCGGGCTGGCGAATCTCGCCCGCGACCATGTTGAGATCGTTCCAGCCATCGTAGGCCCAGAGAGCCGCGACCAGCGCGGCCATGAAGCCCGCGATGCCTCCCTTGGCGCCCGTGAACGTGCTCGCGAAATTGCTCCAGTTACCGCCGCGATATCCGAAGCACACCACCACGATGCCCACGATGATGCCGACCTTCAAGAGCGTGAACACCAGCTGAAATTCCCCGGCTTTTTTCACGCCGATGTAGTTCAGGAACGAAATGAACACGGCGGCTGCAATCGCCGCCAGCTGGCCGTAGGTAACCACCAGCGGCGCTCTGACGATGGGATGCGAGAAAAATGAGAAGACGGCAAACTCGCCGAGAATGCGGACAAAGCCGGTGGTAATCGTCGCGATCGACGCGGGTTTCGAGATGAGCAGCGTGGTCCATGCATAGAGAAATCCGCCTAAGGGCCCATAGGCGTCGCGCACGTAGATGTATTCGCCACCGGCCTGGGGCCGCATCGCGCCCAGTTCGGCGTAGGTGAGTGCTCCGAAAAAAGAAAGCAGTCCGCCCACAAACCATGCCAGGTAAACCAGCTTGGCCGAGCCGACCGCCTGCATCATCTCGGAAGGAACCAGAAAAATTCCGCTGCCGATGATGGTGCCGACCACGATCGCGGTGGCATGGCTGACGCCCAGATCGCGGGCGAGTTGCGGTTCGAGCTTGGTTGGCACGGCGAGGGACATCAGAGGAGTTGGAGTATACGGGAAAATGGGCGCTCAGACGCAAGAGGCAAAAGCTTTTAACCGCGAAGGTCGCAAAGTTTACGCGAAGGGCGCAGAGAAAATCTGAAACCGCAGAGGACGCGAAGAACATCCGCAGAGTTTGCGGAGAAAAAGGTGTTAACCGCAAAGTTCGCAACAAAATTCTTTCTTTGCGTACTTTGCGCTACCTTTGCGGCCTTTGCGGTTAAAGTCTTTCTCTGCGTCCTCTGCGAAATTCTCCGCGCCCTCCGCGGTTTAAGATTTTTAAACGCCGACGTCGGCGTACTCCATAGCTTATAGTTACCAAACGCGCCTGGGATCCCCCAGGATGCGCCGTCGACGTCCCGACACCCTAAACCCTCGGCTGGAACCATAAAGTGCGCCTAAATCGCTTCTAAACGCCATTAACGGGCACTGTAGATCGAAACGCGACCTCAATTTCCAGTGAAAACTGCGTTGGACGCAGTTTTCAACTACTTAGCTATAAGTGAATCAAAATGAGACGTTCGACGACGAGGTCCTGGAATCCGGATTGTGAAGATTGTTCGTGAGCAGGCTCGCCCCGTATCCGATCACAAATGTAACCAGCGTTCCGATCGGCACATACCAGGTCCAGGGAACTTTTGTCCCGAGCCATAAGTAGAGCTCGACCCCAAAGCCGAACAACATCCCTACCATAGAACCACGCTCACTCGCGCGCCGGGTGAGCACGCCCAGGAGAAACACTCCCAGGAGAGCTCCATACGCCACCGAAGCAATCGTCAAGCCGACCTCGATGACCCGGGCCACCTTGTGCAGAGACAGCACCGCCAGCGAAAACAGCAGCAGGGCCCAGAAGAAGGTCGAGATGCGCGACAGCCGCAGCTGCGTGCGATCGTCGGTCTGCGGATGGCGTCGCAGGTAGAAATCCATCATCGAACTCGAGGACAACGAATTCAGCGCGGCGCTCAGATTCGACATCGCCGCCGCCAGGATCGCCGCAATCAGCAGTCCCGAAATCCCATGCGGCAGCCGCGTGACGATGAACTTCGGGTAGATGTAATCTGCCTTTCCGAACGAAGCCGACGGCAGCCCGTAGTAAGCCCACAGCATCACGCCGACAATCAAGAACAACGCGAACTGGAAGAAGATCGCGACCCCACTCGAAATCAGCGCCGTGACCGACTCGCGCTGGTTGCGAGCCGCCAGCAGGCGCTGCACGATGAGCTGATCGGTGCCGTGGCTTGCCGTATTGAAGAAAGCGCCCCCGATCAATCCCGCCCAGAAGGTGTAGGGCAGCCAGAAGTTCGGGGCGAAGTCAAAGACCCGCAACTTTCCCGCGCTGGCCGCCGCCGCATGAATCGCGGGCCAGCCGCCGGGAACCAGGCGCAGGATCGTGAACACTCCCACCAGAGTTCCGCCAATGTAGATGGCGGTTTGCACCACGTCGGTCCAGATGACGGCCGCCAGCCCGCCCTCAAAGGTGTAAATCAGCGTGAGCAGCGTGATGATCGCGATGGAGGAGACTTCGCCGGTGCCGAGCGCGATCGATACGACGATCGACACCGCGTACACGCGCACACCCTCCGCGGCCGCGCGCGTCAACAGGAACAGGGAAGCGGTCAGCGTTCGCAGCCGCGTGCCGAAGCGCCGTTCGATGAGCTGGTAAGCGGTATAGAGGTCGCCGCGAAAATAATGCGGCAGCAGCACAACGCTGATAATGATCCGCCCAACGACGTAGCCCATTGCGACTTGCAGAAACGTCAGGTTCGAGTCGTAGGCGAGGCCGGGCATGCTGATGATGGTGAGCGTGCTGGTCTCCGCTGCGACGATGGACAAGGCGATCGCCCACCACGGAATGTTGCGATCGGCCAGGAAGTAATCCCGCAACGAGCGCTGTTTTTTCCGGAAGCGCAGGCCGAAGAGAGTAATGCCGGCCAGGTACAGCGCGATGATGGCGAGGTCGAGATGGTTGAGTCCCATGAGTGAGCGGCACGGGGATCTCTACTCCGCTGACACCACCCCGTTTGCCCATTATGAAGGCGCGTGACTCCGGTTGGGAGTGAGAGTCCAGTCACCTTTTGCGGAAGATCGAGAAAGGTATCAGGGGCTGTGAACCACAGAGATGGTGCTCCAGGCGCAGACACACTGCAGTATTCCGGTCCGCAGTCTCGGCTTCCGATTGCCGTGACTCGACAAGATAGTCCGATTGTGAGGTTCTGAGCGTTATGGCGATTTTTCACCAACTATCGAGCGCTTGTATGATTGCGCGGCATGGAACCTGAGAGCAACTTGCCGCTCCCAACGCGTTTGCGCCACATCATTGAGACGGGCCGCTGGCCGAAAACGCACGACGAGGAAATACATCAGAATATTCGCTCACTTGTTCCGAAAGAACGCATCCAGTCATTCGCTCCTGAGCAAGATCGCATCTACCTTTTCAGGCCGCCATTTCGGACCATAGCGCAGCGCATGAGCGGTGCGGAAGGCGCGTTCTGGTCAAGGTGGGGAGCACTCGGCGAAATTGCGCCCGACTTGGCTCTCGACATCGCGGACTTTGGGCTTGGGACAGACAGCGCAATAGTGCTTGATTACAGGCTACAGAATCCACCAGTGATTCGGCTCGTTTGGCGAAAACCGGAACCGAACGAATGGGTACGTTGCGCTGATAGTTTTGACGAGTTTGCAGACTTGCTTGGGCTGGATTAGAACCTGAGGATTTTGAGTGAAATAGGGATATTACGCCAACCACCAATTGTGAACTAGTCCGCCCACGGGTTTCAAACCGGGAATCACCAAGCCGCTTTTTTATCACTTTTCCTCGTCGTCGTCGTCGCCAGCAAGATAATCACACCAATGGTCACGTTCGCAGGACCTGCAAGCAAACCAGCTTTACGGAGGTTGATATGCGTTCAAAGGTTCTGTTCGTATTGACCCTGGTGCTCGCGCTGCTTATAACAGTGCCGACGGAAGCAAAACGTAAACGGATTCAAGAGAATGGTCCTACAAGACAGGGGCACTCTTATTCCACCCACACGATCACGTGGTGGTGCCTGGATCTCAACAATCTATTACACGTTGACGTGCCAGTAGTAGTGGGTCTAGGTGCCCTGGTCGCCCCTGATCCTGCACCGATTCCGACCACCTGCGATCAGACATCATTCCCAGTGACGGTTCCAAATGGTTCGCAGTTTGTTGCTGGCGCGGCGGGCTGGTACACAAATAAGACATATCCTCTGAAACTGCGGGAGGCACTAGCTGCAGATGGATACAAGTTTCACTCGCAGAGTCCAGAGGAAGATCTCCGAAGCAAGCTGGACCAAATTCAGGTGGAAATCAGAACGTTCCCGGCTGGTGATCCCGTGACCACCTTCACGTTCGATCCCAAGCACAATTTCCGGTTAATGCAACTTAGGGACTATACGGGTGCGCTGCCAGCTCCGGACCCCTTTGTTGTTCCAGAACTGGATATCTCGTTGACATCCGACCAGGTCGCGCGGAGCCCATTTCTCATGTTCCCGGGTGAGGTCGGGCCCGTGGGTCCGGGCGAATACCGGGCGTTTGTCTCCTGGCATCTAACAGCAGACCACAACGATGGCTTCGATATTCAGGACGGTGACTTCATTTTCGCGGGCTGGAACCTGATGGCGTTTCCCCGGTTCATTGTTACGCCCTGAGGCCTTGCGTCGAAAGTAGAGGATTGATGATGTACGGGCGGGTTGAGGAACTCTTCGTGGCGCTTCCATAATCTTCTACCCGCCCGCCATCGGCAAGCTTCTTGACGAATCACAGTTGACATAAACAGGGCGATAGCGATCAAAATCCCCGGTCGATGAGCGTTATCGCGACCTGTAACAGTTGACCACGAAAGCTCCGGTGCTGGCGGTGCGGGAAGCCGTGCGACGCGGTGGATTCTACGAAAGGGCTGGTTGTGTCACGGGCGATCGGTGCAAGATATCTGACACACCTGATCAACTTCAGAGCGAATCGTGCAAGGTCGAGTTCAGACCATTACAAGTGCGCGGTGGGTCCCTTGCTGGTCGGTTCGCGCTTCTTTCTGATCGGCGATTCTCCCGCTCGCCACCCGACTCTCTTAACTCGCAACTCCGGACTCGCGATTCCTAACCGACACTATGTTAGAACTACCGCGTGGCGATCTACCTTGGAATCGATGGCGGCGGCACCAAGACAACTTGCGTGGTCGCGGACGAAACTTCTGTGCTGGGCTCGGCGACGACGGGCGGAAGCAACATCACGCGTCATGGCAATGCGGGGGTGCGGGAGGCCCTTCATTCGGCGGTCAAGACTGCGTGCGCCGCCGCCAGGGTCGAGCCATCCCAGATTGAAAGTGCCTGCATCGGCCTGTCGGGCGCCGGCCGTCCCGAGGTGCGCGATGCGGTTGCCGGGATGATGCGTGAGTTGCTTCGCGGACACATCCTCGTTGTGAGCGATCTCGAAACCACGCTGCAAGCTGCGTTCGGAAATGGCCCGGGCGTGATCACCATCGCGGGCACGGGTTCGATCGCGTATGGGCGCGATGCGCGCGGGCAGACGGCGCGGGCGGGCGGTTGGGGGCTGGCGATTTCCGACGAAGGCTCCGGCCAGTGGATCGGACGCACCGCAGTCAGCGCTGTGCTTGGCGCGAAAGATGCAGGAGACGATCCGCCGCTGCTTTCGACCATTCTCAATTTATGGAAGCTCACCTCGGTCGATGAGCTGGTGCGGCACGCGAATGCGTCGCCGCCCCCTGACTTCTCCAGCCTGTTTCGGGTGGTGCTGGCCGCTGCGGACGCAGGGGATCCGCTGGCCAAGCACGTTCTGCATCAGGCCGCAAGCGAGCTCGCGGCCATCGCGCGAAACGTAATCCGGCGGCTGTTTGCCGACGGGGGCAGCGTCCCAGTGGCCATGTCGGGGGGAGTCTTTCGTCAGTCGGAGCTGGTGCGGCAGGGTTTCTGCAATACGCTCACCATCGAATTTCCGCGAGCGAGCATTAATCCGGTCGTGGTGGAAGCCGTGCGTGGTGCGCTCGAGCTGGCACGGAAAGCAATGGCAGGCAAACATTAGTCGCGGCAGCAGGTCTGCCCGCACAGAACGCTCCCGGCGGCACAGGTGCGCGAAATTCTCCAGGGATCGCGATTGCCAGCGAATGTGAAAAATCTGGTATGGAAGGAATTGCGAGGGCGTGAGCGAAAGTAGCGCCGGCATCTTGCCGGCAGTCGCGAGCGCGTCCCGCGCTCGCAGGCGGGCGGGACGCCCGCCGGACAGCCGCCGGGACGGCGGCGCTACAAAAAAACTCACGAAGCAGCGTCCCACTGCACCAAGGAACCTGGCGCTGCGCCGATGATTTTTAAAGACTCTATCCTCGCGTGGCCCCTGCTGCGCTTTGGGCTTCTTTCCCGTGCAGCAACGCTACGATCGCCTCGTACAGATGGGCGCGAGTGGCCTGCCGCTCCTGGGCGCGGGTGATGTAGCGCACGTGCACTTCGACGCCGCCTCCGGTGGGACGCAAGTTGATAGCCGGCTTCGCCGAGAACGACTGCACTCGATATCGTGTCGTCGCCTTCTGCCATTCTTCTTCGGCGGCCTGCGCATTGGCGGCGGTTTCTTTCACAACTAATTTCTGGATCGCTTCAATCACCGGGTAGGGATTCTGGCCGGTCGGGACCGAGACCGTGAGTTCATCCCAGAGGAACTGTCCCGAGGTGGAGAAGTTGAAGTAGTGGCCTTCGATGGCGAAGCTGTTCACGAACGTGACCTTGCGGCCGGTGGGATGCCCGGAATCGGTCCAGTTGCCGGTTTCCAGCAACGTGGTGCGCAGCAGGCTGATGTCGACGACTTCGCCGCCCACGCCGTTGATTTCCACCCAGTCGCCCACGCGAATGCCGTTACGCCCCATGAGCACGAACCAGCCTACAAAGCCGACGATGAAATCCTTGAGGGCGACCGTAAGCCCGGCGCCGGCCAAACCGAGCACCGTGGGCGTCTGGTTGGGCATGCCGAAGACGACGAAGGCAACGACGAGCACTGCGACGGCTTGCACAGCGAACCACACTACTGCGCGCAGGGTGACGAGGCGCTTCTTGTCGGCCGAGAGTTCCACAAAATAGCGGTCGATGAGTCGGCCCACGATATAAACCGACAGCAGGATCAGCAGAATCCAGAGCACCGACTCCAGCATGCCGTGCACCGTCATACGCTGCCGGCCGGCTACCAGGATGCTCCAGTTCGCATAGACCTCCGCCAGTTCTGTCTGGTCCTGGATGCGCTTGTCGAGATCGGAAACTGCTTTCTGATCCTGCGATAAGTGGCGCAGGGCATCGAGAGTATCTTTGGCGGCTTGTTTTTTCGAGGCTCCGTCGTCAGGAGCCTGCCCGCTCGAGAGCCCGCTGGCCTTTTGCTTGACGGCTTGCTTCTGCTCTTCCTGCGCTTTCACCCGCAGATCAAAGGTGTCGTGCGCCCGCGTCAGGATCGGAACGTCGTCGAGCGCGGCCTGCCTGGCCTGGGCCAGCAGTGTCCGCTTCTGCTGAAGCGCGATCCAGGCGCGAATCTGCGGAGCGAGATTGTGCGATTGGTAATCGGTGTTCTCGGTCGTAATGGCTCTGGTTGAAGCGGCGCCATCGTTGTGCGAAGCAGCCTCGTGTTCCTGCAGCAGACGCTGAATCTTGGCCTGCGGATTTCCGCCTGCCCTTGCCAGGTCTTCTTTTGCGTCGTCGAGTTCGTCCTGATCGAGTTCGAGCTGAGCCTTGGCAACTTCGAGCTGGTCGCTGAAATCTTCCTTGGCGCTCTCGGAAGCGGTGGCAAGTTGTCGTGTGAGGCGGGTGATCAGGTCCTTGTCGGTTTTTACTACGGCGTCGGCCTTGCCCGCGCGGGCCGTCAATTCACGCTGCTCCGCCGTGGGTGCCGGCGGATGTTCAGTGGCCTCGCGCAGTGCGTCTGCGAAGGCAAGATCCACTTCGTAATCGGAGAGCCGCATAGCCTCGTGGGCGAAATCCTGCTCTTCGGGCGTGGAGGCCAGAAGAGCGAGCTTACGGGCGGTCTGCAGCGGCCTCTGATCGACCGCCGGCGCTGCCTGAGCGGAGGGTTTTTTGAGGCGCACCGGCAAAACCGTTTGCGCGCCCTCGGTCATGAACAGGCCAATCACGGTGGCGACTACCAGCGCCATCAGCCCGGCGACCGCGATCCATTGGCGAGCCTTCATCACAGGAGTGTGGGTCCTCGGCGAGTCATTTCAGATGAGTACAAAATGTACCAGCAAATCGGGAATCGCGCGGGTGACGGGAGAACAACGACCCAGGGGATTAAAACCTTCAACTGGGAATGAGGGTGAACCCCAGGTTAGCGCCAGGTAGCGGCGGCATCTGCCAGCATGGTTCTGTGCCAAAGCCGCAGGCGGATGGCCGGCGAGACGCCGGCGCTACCTAAAAACGCGAACCTGGGGCGTCGGTTTAGGCGGCAGGGATGCGCAGCGACTGGCCGACTTTGATCTTGTCGGGATCGGGCAGGTTGTTGGCCTTCGCGATCTTGGGATATTGGTTGGCGTCGCCATAAAACAGCTTGCTGATCTTTGACAAATTGTCGCCGGCCTTCACCGTGTAGGTCTGATCGCCCTGGGCCACGGTAATTTCATGGGCAAGATCGGGGAAGTTGGGATCGACCGACTTGATTGCATCCCATACGCGATTCTTGCTGGCCTCCGAAACAGTGGTGGCCCGGATATGGAGCCTGTCACCCTGCAGGTCGACCGCTTGGATGGTGGCATCTTCTTTGGCGAGAACGTCGAGGACGGGCTGGTATTTCTGCTTGAGTTGATTCAGGTCAGCCATGGTGTACTCCTTTGAATGAAATAACGAAGTGGGCCGACGAAGGGGGCGATCACTACAGAGGCACAATAAGCAACAAGACGACTCTCACTGTGACTCTGTGCCTCTCTGGTGAAGACCATGCCAAACTTCCGTAACTTAAGCGGATGGCCCGAGCCAGCCTAAGATTTAGCGGGCGGGTGTCATGATTGAGAACTGCATCGCGTTCCGGGAAACCGAGTGGCAGCCGATGCCGCGCTGGGCGTTGGTGGCGTGGGTAGGATTTTACGCCCTCTTCCTCGCTTATGTTTTCCACAGCCACGGCGGCTTTCTTTTCATCGACATGGCAAACCTAGTCGTGCACGAAGGCGGCCACCTGCTGTTCGGATGGTTCGGGCCGACGCTGGGACTTTGGGGAGGGACGCTGCTGCAGTGGCTTGTGCCCTTTCTGTTGGCCGCTTACTTCTACACGCAGAGGCAGACAGGATCGTTTGCGTTCTGCGCATTCTTCTTTTTTGAGAACTGGCTCTATACCGCGACCTACATGGCCGATGCGCGGGCGATGCTGTTGCCGCTGGTGACCACCGGCGATCCCGACAACGTCGAGCATGACTGGCACACGATTTTCTCGAGCATGGGAGTCTTGCAATACGACACGACGATTGCCGGCATCGTGCGCTTTCTGGGATGGTGCGGGATGTTGGGAGTTGTGGGGTGGCTGGTTTGGCAGAGTCTGAAGTCTTCCGCGACTGCCGATGCGTTTACCGGGGAATTCAACATCTTAAACCGCAGAGGGCGCTGAGGTTTCGCAGAGATCGCGGAGAATAGCTTTTAACCGCAAAGGACGCAAAGGAAACGCGAAGGGCGCAAAGAAGATCAAAATAATTTCTTTGCGATCTTTGCGCTGTCTTTGCGAACTTTGCGGTTAAAGGCTTTCGCTTTTCACGGCACCCAGTCTGCGATGAACACGTTGGTCTCGTGCGGAACTTTGCCGTTGCGTCCGGAGATCCACACCAGCTTCTTGCCGTCGGGACTAAACATCGGGAAACCATCGAAACCGTCGGTATAGGTGATGCGCTCGAGGTTTCGTCCGTCCAGATCGACCCCATAGAGTTCGAAGTTGCCCATTCCCCCGGTCGATCCCACGTTCGATGAAAAGATGATGTGCTTGCCATCGGGATAAAACGCCGGGGCAAAGCTGGCCGCGCCCAGGTCGGTCACCTGGTGCTTGTCGCTGCCGTCCGCTTTCATCAGCCAGATTTCCAGGTACGTGGGCCGGATCAGGTTCTGCGCGAGCAGTTCTTTGTAGTCTTTGATTTCCTGTTCAGTCTTGGGATGGTGGGCGCGGTAGACGATGAGTTCGCCATCGGGCGAGAACGTAGGGCCGCCGTCGTAGCCGAGTTCGTGCGTGAGTTGCTTCGCGTTCGAGCCGTCGGCGTTCATCGTATAAATATCGAGATCGCCGTTGCGGATCGAGGTGAAGACAATTTTCTTGCCGTCGGAAGAGATGATGGCTTCTGCGTCGTAGCCGGGCGTGGTGGTGAGTTGCTTCACGTCGGAGCCGTCGGGCTTGGCGGTGAAGATGTCGTAACTTGGATAAATCGCCCACACGTATCCTTTGGAGTAGTCCGGCTTCGGCGGGCATTCCGCGTTGCCGAGGTGCGTGGAGGAATAGAGAATCTTTTTGCCATCGGGAAAGAAGTACGAGCAGGTGGTGCGGCCTTTGCCGGTCGAGACCATGTGCTGGTCGCTGCCGTCGATGTTCATGATGAAGATCTGGTCGCACTTCACGTTGTCGCGGGTGGATTGGAAAATGAGCTTCTTGCCGTCGGCGGAGAAGTAGGCTTCCGCATTTTGGCCTCCGAAGGTGAGCTGCTTGATGTTGCGGAGATGCTTTTCGGGCTGCGGCGCGGGGGAAGGAGCCGTCGCGTTTTGTGAAGGCGCAGCCGCAAGCAGGGCTGCAACGCCGAGAATGGCGGTTGAGAGAAGAGGCGCTGACTTTTTCATGGGATTTATCGGGCTAGTTTAGCAGGAGAAGCGCGCGGAAAAGCTTGTAACCTCAAAGTGCGCTAAGAAAAGCCGCGAAGGTCGCAAGAAAGAACAGCGAATGTCATAAAGAGCGCGTCGGTGTGTCCTTTCTTTTGTTTTGCCGGCTGCGAGTGCGGGACGCGCTCGCGACTGCCGGCAAGATGCCGGCGCTACATTCGCATACGTCCAGAGTCGCATAATTTGTAGCGCCGCCGTCTCGGCGGCTGGCCCGCGGGCGTCTCGTGCTCGCGATAGAATTTGGCCTCTGGTGGAAACCAGATGTTCTTCGAAGACTGCGATTTCAGATTGAAGATTTCAGATTGCATTAAAGACTTAGATTGCCGGTCTCGGATGTGACATGGAGGAGGGTCGATGAGTTTGTCGTCGCTTAAGTTTCTACCTTTCACGATCATCATGGTCGTGGTGATGATGGACGCGGGTCTGTGGGCACAAGCCTCCGGGGATCCGAAGCCCACGGTTGGCGACGCTAAGCCCGCAACGACCGACACCTTGCGCCAGTTGGAGGCTGACTTCATGAAAGCCGCGGCGGAACGCGGCGCGGACGGATACATGTCGTACTACGCCGAGGATGCGATCGAGGTCCCGAACGGCGCTGATGCGATCCATGGCAAGGCGAACATCGCGAAAACCATGGGCTTCCTGAACGACAAAAATAACCAGCTCACCTGGACGCCGGTCGATGCCGGTATTTCTATCTCGGGCGATTTGGGATGGACCTCCGGCACCTACGAATTTCGTTCGAAAGACAAGGACGGAAAAGTCAAAGTGGAGCATGGCAAGTACACCAGCATCTGGAAAAAACAGCCGGACGGGAACTGGAAAGTGGTGCTGGATATGGGCAGTGCGAGCGCTGGAAACGAGAAGTAGGGATCTTCTGGAAGAAACGAAAAGCTTTTAACCGCAAAGGGCGCAAAGGCAACGCAAAGATCGCGAAGAAATCAGTCGACTTTTTCTGTGGCTCAGTGGTCTGCCTTTGCGTCCTTTGCGGCTTTTCTTTGCGAACTCTGCGGTTAACAGCTTTTTGCTGAGGCGCGGATCACTTCCGAAAGTGTCCCATAATCGCCTCCGCCTGCGCGCGAGTGACGACGGCCGACAATGCCGCCGCGTCCGCCTGCTTTACTGCTTGCACGCTTCCGAAGTGTTCCAGTAACCGGCGCGTGGTGCTGGCTCCGACTCCGGGGATCTCCAGAAGCTCGGTCGAGCGGTCGCGCATTTGGCGGCGCTTGCGGTGAAAGGTGACCGCGAAACGATGCGCTTCGTCGCGGATCAACTGGACAAGATGCAGCACGGGATTGTGATGATCAAGGACCACAGGTTCGTCTTCCTGCCCGTAGACGTAGATGATTTCTTCGCGCTTGGCAATGGAGGCCAGTGGCTGGTTGATGATCTCGAGTGACTCCAGAGCCTGGGCGGCTGCGTGCAGTTGCCCGATGCCGCCATCGATCAGGATCAAACTGGGCATCTTTTTCTTTTCTTCCTGCAGGCGCTTGTAGCGGCGCGTGACCACCTCTCGCATGGACGCGAAATCGTCCACTCCTTCGACCGTGCGGATGATGAACTTGCGATAGTCGGATTTCTTCATGCGGCCGGCTTCCCACACGACCATGGACGCGACAGTCTCTGCCCCTTGAATGTGCGAGATGTCGAAGCACTCGATGCGCTCCGGGCATTCGGCCAGGCCCAAGGCTTCCTGCAGGGCTTCCTGGATAATGCGTGTGTTGGGCTTCATCACGCGGAAGCGCTGATCGTAGGACTGCTTCGCGTTGTTGCCGGCGAGATCGATCAGGGAACGCTTCTCGCCTCTTAGCGGCACTTCGATGTGCACGCGGGTGGCGCGGGCTCCGGCGTTCGCGAGTTGCTCGGAGAGGAGCTCTTCCAGCATGCTGCGGTCTTCGAAGTCCGTCGGCACATAGATGTTGCGTGGAACGTAGGGCTGGCCAATGTAGAGCTGGCCGAGGAAGGCCGAGAAGAACGCTCCGGGATCAAAGTCCGGAGGCGCGGGTGTGGCGGGCAGGCTGTTCGGAGAAACCTCTGCCGAGCTTCGCTCGGCCTGGACGGACGGGGCGTCCGTCCCCACGCGGGTCTGGACGGGTGACCCGGCCGTCTCTACCTGGGGCTCTGTGCATGGAGGCTCGTATGACACGTTCGTTCCTCCTTGAACGGTGTCAGCGACACTGGTTGTTACACCCATCGCACGGTCGGATAGTGACGAGGATTGTTGGTGATCCCACGCCGTCGCTGCCGAGCTTCGCTCGGCCTGGACAGACGAGGCGTCTGTCCCTACGCGAGCCTGGACAGATGGGGCGTCTGTCCCTACGCGAGCTTCGACGGACGAGGCTTCGTTTCCCACATGAGCCGCGCCGAATTCGGGCAGGTCTTCCCAGAAGAACTCGCGGCGATCGACGACCTTGCCTGCTCGCATGTGAAACAGGTTCACCGCAAGCATTCCATTTTCGTAGTGGTAGCCGAAGACGTCGGCATCGTCGCCTTCCACGCCGGCCATGCGCTGCTTCTCCTGCAGTTGCTCTACCGTGGAGATCAGGTCGCGATACTTCGCGGCGCGCTCGTACTCCTGCGAGGTGGCGGCTTCTTCCATGCGCTTGCGCAGCGAGCGGACCAGGTCGGTCTGGCGGCCTTCCAGAAAAAGCTTCACGTCGCGCACCGCTTCCTGATAGGTCTCGGGAGTAGTCAGACCCTCCACACAGGGTCCGAGACATCTCCGGATGTAGTACTGCAGGCAGGGCCGCGGATGAAAGCGGTTCAAGTCCACTTTGCAGGACGGGATCAGGAAGTGGCGATGAATCAGGTCGACGATGCGGTAGGCGAGGTTGGCAGGGAAGTACGGCCCGTAATAAACGCTGCCGTCTTTGCGCAGGCGGCGAGTCACGTAGACGCGGGGGAAGCGTTCCGCCAGCGTTAACTTCACGTAGGGATAGGTTTTGTCGTCGCGCAGAAGGATATTGAAGCGGGGTTTGCGCTGTTTGATCAGGTTGTTTTCAAGGGCGAGCGCTTCCTTGTTGTTGGCGACGACGATGTAGTCGACATCGACCGCCTCGCGCACCAGCGTCCCGGTCTTGGCATCGGTCCAGCGGCCTTCGTGAAAGTAGGACGCGACCCGGCTGCGCAGGTTTTTGGCCTTCCCGACGTAGATGACGTCGCCCTTGGCGTTCTTGTACAGGTACACGCCGGGGTCGGTCGGGATGGTGCGGATTTTCTGGAGGAGGTCCATTGAGGAGATTCTTATTTTAGATGAGGAGATCGGTTTCCCCGGCGCAAGGGCGGGTTAATGTATTACAGTTTCTATGCGAGTACTCGGATCAGCGGGAAGTCAGCCAGGAAGATCCAAATTGGGAAAACAAAAGCAAACCGCGAAGGACACGAAGGTCGCACGAAGGAGGTCTTCCTGCGCGCAATCGGAAGCGAAAACGGGAAGCAAACGAAAGCCATTCCTCCGGCACGCCGGAAAGATGGCCGGCCCCCCAGACCTATCCATGCGCAAAGGTTTTTCCTCGCACTGATCGAAATCATCCCCTCGCGCGTTCCGCCAAGCGCCTAAGAATCAGCCACCTCCGCCTGAGTTACCGTATAAAATTTCTATCCCCAGTGTTTCCTTTGCGCTATGCGGGGTCGAGGTTAACTATTTGCATCGTCCCGCAACATCCTGCGGTACAATAGCTTAAGGGTGAGGTCCCGGTTTTCGCGACTTGGCATGACCCGTGCATTAGTGCTGTGCGGGACGCGAAAGTTCATGGCCCCAGGGACTTTAAGAAAACAGTTTCCAGGTTGCACCGAAGAGGAAGGAGCCCTCTAACATATGACTCGCACTTCGTTAACACTACTCTTAGCGACCAGCATGGTCGCCTCTGTGGGATGCGCCAGCAAGAACTACGTGCGCAATGAAACCACGCCGCTCATTAACAAAACCAATGAGCTCGATGATTTGACCGCCAAGAATACCAAGGACATTAAGGACGTTGACGCCCGGGCGCAGGCTGGCATCCAGGCCGTGCAGACGAAGGCTACTGAAGTCGACCAGAAGGCACTGGCTGCCGGACAGACCGCCGATCAGGCCCAGACAACGGCGAATGCCGCCACCAAGCGCGTGGACGTGCTGACCAACACCGTCGCCAACCTCGACAACTATCGCCCGGTCGCCGAAACCTCCGTGCACTTCGGCTTCGACAAGGACAACCTGACCAAGAAGGCCAAGGAAGCCTTGGACCAGCTTGCCACCGATGTGCCGAACACCAAGGGCTACATCGTAACGGTTGAAGGTGGAACGGATTCCGTTGGTCCGGCAGACTACAACTACGATCTCAGCCAGCGGCGCGCCAACGCGGTGATTCAGTACCTGGCGTCGCAGCACAACATTCCAGCGCACAAGATTTACTTGATCGGCCTCGGCAAGGATAAGCCGGCGGATTCGAACAAGACCTCGGAAGGGCGCGCCAAGAACCGCCGCGTGGATGTTCGCCTAATGACCAACACGCAGGGCGACAACAACGCGACCCCGGCGCAGCCTGCTGCCCCTAGCGCAAGCACGCAGCCGCCTCCGAGCATGTAAACGGTTTTCCCTCCTCCCCGGAGGACTTCGCCAACACAGGCCGCTCACCCCCATGAGTGGCCTGCTTTTTTTGTGCCTCTCGACCCTCAGCTTCTCCGCATGTTTGCGCCGGGTTCTTGCGACTCACCGCAGGCCGCAGGTGACTCCCGGTGCTCCTCGTTCTCCGCAGTACTCCGACGTGATCGTGGGAGCCGGCGCTTCCTCGATGGCGGCGTTCACGTACGGAAGCGCCATGGAAGAGTTCGGTAGAGAGATTGAAGAGCCGGACGCCATGCGGAAATGATCCCTCCGCTCGTCGTTGGTCATCCAGCTGAATTCCTGTCGCTCAAAATCGAAAGCGATTTGCCGAAACTGTGCGGTGGAGAGAAAGCCGTCAAACGGGTAGGGAGGCAGGTTGGCGGCGTCGGAGACGTAAATCTGTTCTCCTGCCAGATTCGTGTCTCCCAGTTGCAAGCGATCGAGCCGAATCTGGCGTAACCTGAAATTTCCGCTTACATTCGTGAATTCTTGCGTTCGTAGGGTGGGTGCGGCGAGCCCGGGAAAGCGCGAACCGAACAGCAGGAGCTTCTCCGCTCCCGTATCCACCAGCAGACGAACGGATCTGCTCCCCGCGCGCAGGTCGACGCACAGCTTGGCATCTACAACCCGGAAGGGCGCTGAAGATGGCAGCGGCTCGACTGGTCCGAAATACATTTTCCTGGCGCCGTAGTCAATACGGAAGCTGCTGTGAGCGAGCACATCGAGCCCGATGAGCGCGTCGATGCGTACGCCGAACTTCTGCGAGGCCGCGGAAAGGTCCTGCACCAGACTGCGAACGTCTTCGGCGTGAATCGGCCCGACATCAAAGGAGTGAACCATCACGGCTGGTCGCCTCAGAGTGCTTGTGACGGCACCGAGTTCCTCGGCTTGGCCGGTGAGGTGAAGTTTCTTCGCCACTGCGCCATCAATGATGCTGGGATAGGCTCCCGTGTCGATGACCAGGTTCCGGTTCTCGAGAGTTCCGATCGATCCGCGCACCACAACCAGGTGTTGCCCATACAGTTTCAGCGGAAGCACGTTCTGTCTCGAACTCGGTTGCGCCGACACAGCAGAACAGCTCAACACCCACGCACATGACAGAGTGAACACGATGTATCGCGCCATGGCCCCTTCTCCCCAGCACCGCAGTGCCGGAGAGACGCAGGCCGCACCGATTCGCATCTGTACTTCGTCTGAATTCGAGCGCGCTTGAATATGTTTTACAAAGGCGTGACATGAACACGAATCAAAAGAAAAAATCCGCGCATGTGGAAATACAATGAACCAAAGCACTCGCTTCTTCGTCCATACACAGCAGGGTCAATACACGTCAGGTGGCGTCGATGGCGTCCGCGGATCTTCCCACCATTGTTCAGTTCGGTGAATTCGAAGCAGACCTGCGCTCGGGCGAACTACACAAGAACGGACAGCGCGTGCGCTTGCAGGAGCAACCTTTTCAGGTGCTCGCTGTCTTGTTAGCGCGACCCGGGGATTTGGTGAAGAGGGAAGAGCTTCGTCAGCAGGTCTGGCCACAAAATACATTTGTGGAGTTCGATCACGCGCTCAACACCGCGATCAAGAAAATCCGCATTGCACTCGAAGACGATGCCGGCGCACCTCGCTACGTCGAAACCATTCCCAAGCGCGGTTACCGGTTTGTGGCAGAGGTAAGAAAGGTGACTGGTTTGCCGGAGCGCCAGACTGACGCAGGATCGAAGGCAGTGGAACCGGGGCCGGCACGGCGCTGGTTGCCGAAAAGCAGAACTGTGGTCGCGCTGAGCCTGACTTTGCTTCTGTCGCTGGTAGTCGTCGGAATTCGGCCGAGAACGAGTCCACGCGAGAGCCCGGGGAATCGCACCGTGCTGGCGGTGCTTCCTTTTGAAGATTGGAGCGAGGGGGCGAAGCATGCTTCCCTGTGCGAAGGGATTGCGCAGGAATTGATCACGCAATGCGGAGGCGGGGACTCTTCCGGATTGCTGGTTGTCCCTCGCGCGGCGTGCTTGCGGTACCGTCACAGTTCCAAAAGCATTGCCGAAATCGGACGTGAACTGCATGCCGACTATTTGCTGGAGGGAAACGTGCGCGGCGATGCACGTCACGTGCGCGTGACCGTGGAGCTGATTCGCGCGAGCGATGAGACGCGGGTCTGGGGAGACGAATTTAACCGCGAACCAGGGGACTCACTGGCGCTTGAAAGCGAACTGGCTGCCGCGATTGCCGGGAAAATTCGCTCTGCGATCTTTTCCGGGCCGGCGCGTTAGAGTGCCCCGGCGTTCGGTACCAGCCCGTTCTTTTCATGGGTAACCGCGGCACAAATCGCGGCGGTCGGACAGACGAGGGCGTCTGTCCCTACGCGAGCTTGGGACAATGGCGTGTGTGCGTACACGGGCAGTGGCGTTAGAATATAAGACGATGTTTCGTATCGGCACGGTTTTCGTCTTCACTCTGTTTCTGTCGGCTGCGCTGGCGCAGCAAAGCTCTACGCGACCCAAGCTTCCGCCGCCCAACCAGCCGCCACCTCGTTCCGATCAGAATACGGTACCTGCGGACAAGTCCCACGCATCGATCCAGAACGAGGAAAGCTCCAGCAAAGAGAATCCGCCGGATCTGACTCCTCCTCCTGACGATGCCAAAACTCATCCGGACAGCGGCGTGGCCTTGCACGAAGCCGAGGACGCGGCCGGGCTGCATGAAGGCGACGAGATCGGTGGTGTGCAGGAGTTCAAGCCGTGGAATCCGCACAAGGCCGAAAAGGATGTGGAGGTGGGCGACTTTTATTTCAAGCGCAAGAACTATCGCGCCGCCCTCGACCGCTACCGGGAGGCGTTGATCTACAAGAATGACGATGCGGTGGCGACGTTCCGCCTGGCGGTTTGCCAGGAGAAACTCGGCGATAACGACGAAGCTCGCAAGGCCTATGAGGCGTACCTGAAAATCCTGCCCCACGGACCCTTCGCCGGGGAGGCGCAGCAGGCGCTGACACGTTTAAAGGCGCAGGATTCCCAGTCGGCCGCTCCGAGCAAGGATCCGGCTCAGCCGTAGATCGCTGTTTCAGGCGTGCAACTAGGACTTCTCAACTCGGATGAACTCTCCGCTGGTCGCGTTCACCGCGATCTTCAGCTTGTAATCGTCGCGGCTGTTGCCGTAGATCACGTGATAGACGAGTTCATTGGCGACCACGTCCCATTCCAGAATGTAGAGAACTGGCGTATCCGCGGACTTGGCGAGCACCTTGTCACCGCCATGTTGCTGGGCGACTTCGTACGCTTTGTCGGAGTCGATTTTCAGGAACCCAATGTCAAACGCATGGGTGGAGGCGTTGTTCGGGTTGTAGGTGTCTTGCAAGCCGGGATTAACGCCGCGATCGGGATCTGAACCCGACCATACGTAAGGTTTGGTGGCCCGCATGGTGGCTGAAGCAAACGATGCGCGCCAGGCGGCCGACTTGCCCTCGCGACCCTTCGAGTCCGCGTTGGGTACGGATTCGAGCCGGTACGGGCGCGCGTCGGGGGCCCAGCCATGCGCGGAAATGTAAAGCTTTTGCAGGCCGCTGCGCGCGGTCAGCAACTCCGCGGGCTTGGGCTGCGGCTTTTCCGCGGGTTTGGGTGGCTCGGACGAACATGCCGTGAGCAGCGCCAGAGCGAACATCGCCATGAGCAGCTTCTTCATCGCTACCGTCCTGTAGTAAGTTTTCAATGCTGGAATGCTGCGCCACATTCTAAACGAAGGAGCATCGCTTGCCATGGATTTCTACCTGCAGAGACTCCAGAATGCTATCTCCTCGGCGACCGCGGGCATGAACGCCGAGAAGCTCGCTCTTCGTCCGGGTGCGGATAAGTGGTGCGTGGCGGAAATTCTCGAGCACCTGTATCTGACCTACACGGGCACCATCAAGGGCTTTGAAAAGTGCCTGCAGGCAGGCAAACCTCTGGCTCGGGTTCCGACGCTGCAAGATCGGATGCGGACGATGGTCGTGGTCAAGCTTGGACACATGCCGCAAGGACGGAAAGCGCCGCAGAATGCCATGCCTCGCGGGCTTCCGCCGGAGCGCGTTCTGGCAGAGGTGGTCGACAAGATTGCGGCCATGGACGCCGTCATTACGGAAGCCGAGAGCAAATTCGGCTGTGAACTCCGGCTGCTCGATCACCCGATTCTCGGACCGCTGCAGGCCAAGGAGTGGCGAAAATTCCATTGGGTCCACGGGCGGCACCATCTGAAACAAATGCAGCGCCTGCGGGATGAGTTGTGAGCACGAGCTGCGAGCTACGGGCAAGTGCTTAGCTTGTGGCTCAAAGCTCGCAGCTCGAAGCTTTCTTCTCGATCATTCATATTGAAAAGTGTCGTTTGACATCGCTTCCAGGGCTGGCTAGTTTGAAGCATGAGTACCAATTCACTGCCGAATGATCTGGACATTGATTTCCTGCACGATGTCAGCAGCCGCATTGCCACGGACGATCCGCTGCATCAGGACCTCGAGCGCATCATTGAATTTGCCTCCGCCGTAGTGAAGTGCGATTCGTGTTTCGTTTACGTGCGCGAGGGTGACGACCTGGTCCTGCGTGCTTCCAAGAATCCTCACGGCGAAGTGGTCGACCGGCTGAAACTACGGGTAGGGCAGGGCATCACGGGCTGGGTCGCGGAGCATCGCGAGCCGGTCGCGGTCACGCAAAATGCCTCGCAGGATGCGCGTTTCAAGACTTTCCACGAACTTCCCGAAGATCACTACGAAGCATTTCTCTCCGTCCCGATTCTGTCGCGGGGTCGAGTGGTGGGGGTGATCAACCTGCAACACCGCGAGGCGCATGTCTACACCCGCCGGCAGATACGGCTCATTTCCATGATCGGCTTTCTGGTAGGCGCCGAAATCGAGATGGCGCGACTGGAGGGAGAGAACTCGCAACTTCAGCATCAGCTCGAAACCCGCAAGCTGCTGGAGCGCGCCAAGGGAATTCTGCAGCGCGATCTTGGGATTGACGAAGAGCAGGCGTATCTGACCCTGCAAAGGCAGGCGCGTCAGAAACGGAGAACGCTGAAAGAGATCGCCGAAGCGGTGGTGCTGGGCGAAGAAATTCGGCGTTCGGGAGCGAATTGACCGCCTTCGCGCGCACGTTTGGGTTCAATCTGCTTCACGATGGAATCGGCGGAATCGCGCCCCAATTGCTCCAACTTGTGCTGATGGATCGCCAGCATCGGCCCGTTCGCGGGCAAATCCACAAACACAGCAGGAAACCCATCCGGCAATGGCGGCCTGATTTGCAGGGTGATGATGCCTTCCACGCCGCGCTGCCGCAGCGGGGTGAAGTGATTTTTCAGCCAGTCCGGCGACTGGTCATAGGTAGCGATGAGCAAGCAGTATCCCTTGCGGCGCAGATAGTCTTCGGCGCCCGCGACAACGCGCGCAGCGGGAGCATGCCCGATGTCGGGCGCGAGCAGCGCGACGGTGTAGGTTCGCTTGGTGCGCAACGAACGCGCCGAGTAGTTCGGGCGGTAATTCAATTGCTGAACCGCCCGCCAAACCCGATCGCGGGTGGGTTGCGGGATCGAGCGTCCGGCCGGTGAGTTGTTTAGGACGGCAGAAACCGAACACGGCGCGAGACCGACTCGTTCGGCGACGGTGCGCAGCGTAACTGTTTCTGTCCCTGCAGAGTGTCTCGAAGCTCTTGCCATAAATCCTCCTGAGCACCAGCCATTGCTGGCAGCAGAGTGCCTGTGCGATTGTCCGCGAGCGCGACCATGGTGGGCCGCACTCGCGGACCGAGCGCGTTTAGGGATGAGACAAGGCTGCGAGTTTGGCGGGATGCAGCTTCGCATCTTGTGCAACTTCGGTTTTCCTGGTTGGCGAGGCGAAGTGCAGTTCCTCGCCATCCATACTGAGCACCAGGGCGGATACGAACCACTGGCCGGATTCGTTGCGGAGCAGCAGTTGGGTCTTCTCGGGCGCATCGATGGTGGAGATTGTCGATGCCATCACGATCAGGCTGTGCTTCCCGCTGGCGCTTCGCAGCAGCACGGTCGCACCCGCGCGGTGCTCTACCGAATAGCTGTATTCGCCTGGCGGGAGCGAAACGCCGCCCCATTGCACCTCGTGGGGCAGCACGAATTTCCCACCGGCATCCTGCGCGAGCGCCGGCGCTGGCGCCGGAATCAGACTTAAGGCACTCACTCCGGCCAGCAGCAGTTTTTTCCATGAACGCTGTATCTGTCGCATCACTGAGCCTCCTCAAAAGTCGATGCACGTGCGCACGAGCTTGAAGCTCGCGAGAGCGTGCTGGTTGTGGTGAGACGACGAGGTCAGGAATTGCGGCGGGCGGGGCGGAATCCCCGTAACACCTAGTTCACAGGATCCCCCGGCTACGTTGCAGGAAGGATGCAGGTACTATCGCGGAGCACGGGTGGGAAAGTCCAATCAAAAAAATCTATGGGGGCCATCGCGCAGCGATGAAAATCGATTCGGCTCGATTGCCCAAAGAAAAAGCCCCTCGCGAACAGGCGAGAGGCTTATGGTCTGCACGAAAGCTGCTGCGCGTTACTCGCGCATGGAAGAAGGCACGTTGGCTTTACGAGCCTGCTCCTGCAAATCCTCGAGCTGCTTCTTCGCATCGTCGAGCTTCTTCTGCTTGTCCGCGATCTGCTCCTTAAATTGCGCGTCTTCTTTATCCCATGAACTGGCGTTGCGCAGACGGTTGCCGGCGTCCGCATAAAAAGCGGCTGCGCGCAGACGGTACTCGCGATTTGTCAGATCCAGTTCGCGAGCCAAAGTGTCGATCTGGGTTTGTTGTGTCTGAATCTTGGCCTGCCAGTCTTTGAACATCTTCTGCTTCTGGGCTACCTCATCCTCGGCAGGTTTCTTCTCCGCCTCTGCGGTTTGTCTTGCGGCGGAATCAGCCGGCTTGGCACCATCCGACGACGCGGACGGAGTTTTTGCCTCACCGTTAGGTGCAGCAGTCTCGCCGCTGGTCGCTGGGGCGCTGGCATCGCCGCTCTCGGCGGGCGCCTGTCCTACCACCGATAGCTTGTCGGCCCTGGGGAGGTTGTCATTATCGAAGCTCTTGGCGGCGGGCGCCTGGTGATCTTTCTGTTTGCGAGCCTGACGGGCGTAGTCGCCCAGGGGCGCGTTCTGCGCCATCGCCAATGCCCCGAATAGTGTGGCTACGAAAACTCCGATGGTTGCTACCAGTGTGATGCGCTTCATGTTGATTTTCCTCAAATGTGGCCGCGACAACAATGCGGACCTTTCCTACGAATATTTTCCTGCGGCTTGCGCCTTCTTGCTTTCCGCCAAAAAACCGCCAATGGTCTGATCCAGGTGCTTGGCTTCGGCCGCAATGTCAGCGGCGAGTTGCGTCGCCAATTCCGGATCGCGATTACGCGCCAGTTGCTGCGCGTAGCCGGAAATTGTGATCAGGGAAGTGCGCAGCGCAAGGGCCATCTCGGCCGACAGGTCGCCGCGCAACTCGATTTGTCTGCGGATATTCGCGATCTCGGTTCGATCGTTGATCACGCAGGTGACGCCCAGAACCGATCCGTCCGCTCCCAGAACGCGTGAGGCCATCACTTCAAGAAAGCGAGTTTGCCCGCTCGGGGTCTGATGTTCCGCCTCGACGCTGGGCAGAAGCATGCCGTCCCGCAAAACTGCATTGACGCTCGCGCCCAGGGTTTGACTGGAATCATTTGGTGCTGCGGTCAGCGAAGTCTGGCGAAAGATGGTCTCCGCATCCATGCCGACCGGCGAAGCGATTCCGAGAATGCTCTTGGAGGACTGGTTCGCCTGCCGGACGAGCCCGTTCGGACCGAAAAACAAAACACCGCACGAGAGATTCGACAAAACGGCAGCGCTGATGTTCTCGGAACTCCTGGCCCGTCGATGTTCCTCTTCCCGCAGAACCGCCAATTCATGCTTTTGCTGTTTCAATTGCTGGATGACCGCATGGTACGCATGCAAGGGAAGTTGCTCGGGCGTGGCCGCGATGGCAGGGATGGCGTCCTGCTCGCCCATATTCCTTCGCAGCCGCCGCATGATGAGTGCTGCCACTACAAACGCAAATCCCGAGGCAAACAGCAGCAACGCCATCTTGAGAAAGATTGGATTGGTCAGCAACTTCACAGCAGCCTCCAGTACCAATCGAGGAACTGCTTGCCGAAGAAGAATGCGAGCATCGCCATGCTGCCCAGAAAGACTCCGAAAGGCATCTCGTAATGCCGGTACATCGTTTGCGCGGAGTGCCAGGCGCGCTGGCGGGCGTCATGAAGCGTCAAGTGGCGCCGCTCGACGAATCGGCGCGTGCGCTTTACCCAGACCATCAGGATCGTGCTCACGCCGAAAATCGAGCCGGCAATCGACGCCGCGAAGATCGTAAACACGGTGAGCTTCACCCCGAGAAACGATCCGATCATCGCCATGAGCTTGACGTCGCCGAAGCCCATGCCTTCAATTCCACGCGCGCGCAGGTAGATCGCGCCCGCGCCATAGATGAACGACGCACCCACCGCTGCTCCCAGGAGCGAATCTGCCAGCGAGAGCAAGCGGGAGGAAACGTCGGCACTCACCGGCAGGGATACCGGGAGAAACTGCGCCGCCAGATCATTCACAGGGACGAACAGGCTGAAGACAACGCCCAGGCCCAGGCCGGTCAAAGTCATCTTGTCGGGCAGCAGTTTGGTTTCGGCATCGGTGAAGATGAGGCCCAGCAGCAGGAAGGCGAGCGTCCAATATTTAAGCGTGGCCAGCGTCATTCCAAAATGCCACGAGCAGGCGAGAAACAGGGCCGCCGTGAGAACTTCGATCAGCAGATATCTGGGCGAAATGGGAGCCTTACATTTGCGGCAGCGGCCGCGCAAAAGCAGCCAGCTCAAAACCGGCACGTTGTCGTAAAAGGCGATTGGCTGCTTGCAGTTCGGGCACGCCGACCAGCGTGGGTTCAGCACCGACATGCCGCGCGGCAGCCGGTAGATACACACGTTCAGGAAGCTGCCCAACGCCAGCCCCAGAACCACGCTCGCCGTTGCCAGAAAAGGATCCACCGTGCCCTTATTTAAGAACGCTTTCTTGTGACAGTTGTGCTTCGATTATACGGTCCATCGCGCACGCGCTCCCCGGCACCGAAGTCACTGTCCTTCTGGAGTGGGATGGCTGTAAACGGCTACAAACTAAGGATTTAGACGGCCAGTAACGCGCACCGAATTTACCGGCCGCCTGAAACAGCTCTTCTTAAACTTGTCATTCCGACGCCGAACGCGGCGGAGGAATCTCTGTGGCTACCGCCGCGTACTCGATCTGAGTATGTCGTATGCGCGGGGTGGTTCAACTACCGTGTCCAGAGCCCCCTGATGCGTGCCGTGGAGAGGTCATATCGCTTCTCGCGTGCCGTGGCGCGGCAGATTCCTCCGCCGCGTTCGGCTTCGGAATGACAAGAACGTTAGAAGGGGGCTTGACGTCAGCTGCTGCCTGGCAGGAACAGCGAAAAAACCGTGCCGCTGCGTCCGGGACGAGTGCAGGTGCGCACTTGGATCGAGCCCTCGTGTTTGCGGACGATTCCTTCCGAAAGCCAGAGCCCGAGCCCCGTTCCAGAGTCCCTCTTAGTGGTGTAGAACGGCTCGAAAAGGTGGGCGCGACCGTGCTCCGAGATGCCGGTCCCGGTGTCGGCCAGAGTGACGCGTACGCCGGCCCGTCCTCGCCCATCCGCTTCGTGCCTCTTGGAGACGCGCACCCGCAATCGGCCACCCTCGGGCATGGCCTCCACGGCATTGACGATCAGATTTGAGAACAATTGGTGGAGCTCGCCGGAGAATCCGCGAATCTCGCAACCGTCCTGGAATTCTTTTTGCAGATCAATATGCCGCGAGTTCAGTTTTGGCAGGTAGAGTTGCAGAACTTCGTCGAGCGTTGAGGCTACGTTCAAGGTCTTTGGATCGGAGACTTCGCGCACAAAACCGAGGGTCTGCTGGGCGATGTCGGCAATACGCTGCACCTCTCGTTCCGCCATTTCCAGATGCTGGTCGGAGCGCGAGGGATCTCTTCGAGCCAGGTACAACAAGTTGGTGATGGCCTCCAGCGGGTTATTGATTTCGTGGGCAATCGCGGCTGTCAGACGGCCCGCTGTTGCCATCTTCTCGCTGCGCTGCAACGCCTGTTCCGCGCGAATTTGAGAAGTGACGTCGCGCGCGATCGCAGAGGCGCCGATCACGATGCCCTTGCGGTCGCGCAGGGGAGAAACCGAAAGCATCACACTCACCAGCGAGCCGTCTTTTCGACGGCGTTCGGTTTGGTAGCTTTCGACCGGCTCACCTTTCGTCAAACGATCGAAGTGTGAGCGGCTTTCGTGCACGCGCTCGGGAGGAACCGTGATCAGAACCGGCTTGCCGAGCACCTCGTCGGAGCGATATCCGTATAGCTTTTCCGCGCCCTGATTCCAACTGGTGATGATGCCGTCGGTGGTGGTGCTGTAGATCGCGTCCTCCGAGGAAGCGACGATCGCGGCCACCTGCTCGAGGGACTGGTCCGCGCGCACCTCGGCGCGCGATCTTTGCCGGGCCAGGCTGGCGGCCAGCAATGAAATGAAAACGAAAATCACCAGGCGGGCGATATCGGAGCTCTGCAAGTTCAGCGAAAAGTGAGGCTCGAAGGCAAAGAAGTCCAAAGCCATGACCGAAAGTGCGGTTCCGAATACCGCCGGCCCGAATCCCAGGAAACGCGCTGTGAACACCACGCTCAGCACAAAGATCGCAAACGGATCCTGGTGCATCAGGGATGACGATGACCAGACGCTCGTCGCCACAATCACCGACAAGCAGGCGCCGCCGTAACGGACCGGCCAACTGAGCCGGCTCGAACGAGCAAAGCCTTGCTGCCTCTCTGGGTCCAGACTCATGAAAGGAAAACTCAAAGCTGCACAGGAATCAGCGGATTGAGCATTTAGATGCCCACGAATCCGCGAGGGCTGTTTGCTTTTGCAGGGTGAATGTACCAGTGGGTGCAAGTTCAAACAATTGCACGAATGGGGGATGCAAGTTCAAACAATTGCACGAATGCGGGATAAGGTCCGAGCGGCGGAAGAAAGAAGTGCGCGTTCCTGGCAACGCGCACTGTTTCGCGAAACGGAGCAACGAGCCCGACTCACTGCTGTGTCGATTTGCCCCGCTTTTATTTCTTCTGCAGGGACTCGATATAGCTGTTGATGTTCGCGATGCGCTGCTGTACTTCGGCATCGTGACCCTGGCTCATGTTGCGGAACAGCGGACCCCACACTGGCATGTCCTTGCTGCCGTGCGCGGCCAGTTCTGCATCGCCCCTGAGAGCGCTGGACACATGCATGGCGGGATACTTGCCGCCGTTCTTCTGAGCCAACGTGGTCAGGTCGGTGGCTGGGATCTTCAGGGCCGACTGTGCGGGACCGTTGCCGGTGGCATTGGCTCCGTGACAAACAGCACAATAGCTGGCGTACATTTCCTGACCGGAAGCTGCACTTGTTGCCTTGACCGGGACGTGCTTGATCTGCGTCGTTCCCGCTTGCTGTGCGACGGCAAATGCAGCCGACAGCAGCAGGACGGCGCCCATTCCGAACAACTTGCGTACGTGCATAATCTCCTCCTAGAGACTGGCCTACGATGACTGCTACCAACAGGCTAGTGTAGGAGCGAATGCCACTCTGGAATGTGCGAGGCGTCACAACGAGTTGTGACAGGAAACCCGAGGTCGCACGGCCCGCGAGAGCCGATGCCTGGCGAGAGTGTCCAAAGCGGAGCTTCGCTCCGCTGGGCAGACGAGGCGTCTGCCCCTACGCGCGCCACTACGGCAGACGGAAGCGAAGGAGATCTCCCTGCAGCATCATGGTGTTGCTGGCTTCTCGCGGGAAATCGCCATTCCAGTTGTTCCAGCCCTTTGGAATGAGACGCGTGCTGGGGCGCCCTTCCGCCCAGCCATCGCGGGTCTCTTCGCGCACGAAGGCGGAACAGGCGGGAATGGAGGCGACATCTTCCGCTTCGTAAAGCTTCCATTCGTATAACGAAGCTTCGAGGCCCTCCGTTAGAGACTCCGACGGGAGAAGGTACAGTACCCAGTCGTGGAGGACCGATACCAGGTAATTGCTCGGGGACAAGTTCGGTTCGGCAGTACGAATGCGGGCTCCATATTCCCGCGCCACGCGCAGAGTCGCGTCCGTCGAGCCGTGATCGACCACCAGCAATTCGTCGCACGGACGCAGGCTTTCGAGCGCTCGCCCCAGGCGTTCCGCATCGTTGCAGGTGTGGAGGATGGCAGTGATCGGCGGCATTCGCGATCCTTGTCATTCCGAGCGCAGCGAGGAATCTCGTTCTTTGGATGCGGCCAGGCGCAGATTCCTCGCTGTGCTCGGAATGACAAGTGTCTTACAACCGCTATACCAACACAGGAGCCAAGGAAGAGCAACCTCCCGCAAAAAAGAAAGGGCACGGCGATGGCCGGGCCCATCAGAAGAAACTGCGTTTATTGCTGCGGGTTGTTGGGATCGCTCGACGGGGCATCCATCCTATGACGATGGGAATCGGGTCCCCCTGCGGGAATGACGGTCAAGGGATTCTGCAGGGTAAAATTCAGCACGGTTTCCGAAGGCAGTTTGATCTGCTGGCCTTTGGTTGCGGCCTGCACGCCGCCGCCCAGGCCGCCACCTGCCGCCGCTCCGATGCCCGCGCCCTTACCACCGCCAGCAATGCCGCCGATGATGGCTCCGATCGCCGCACCCGCGCCGACCTTTTCAGCCGTGTTCTTACCGCGCGAACTGCCTTGGCGCTTGTATTGATCGGTCTGCACACTGTACGACCTGCCGCCTACCGAGATGCGGTCCAGTTGCAGCACTACCACGGATTGCCCGGCAAACTTGCCCGCGCTCTTCACGTCCACGAGGTGACCTTCCACGTCATAGCCGGCGGGGATAGCGATCTCGCCGTCAACCGCTAATGGCGAACTCAGAGTTGCCCGGAAGGTTTCGCCGGGTTGATTTTTTTCCGAATCGATTGCGTCCACCAGTCGCACCGCGAGCGTTGTTCCAGCCGGGATCGTAACCTTCTGTGGCGGCGGTGGAGGCGGAGGTGTGGAAGGAACTACCTGTACCGGCGCAGGCGAGGAATCCTGATGCGCCATGGCCATGCTGGCAGCACCTGCGCCGGCACCTGCGGATGCGACTTCGGCAACTGGTTTCGGCGAAACATGCCGCCTGGGCGGAGGATCGCGCCGCACCGTGGGAGCCGGTTTGGGAGTTTCTTGTGGAGCTGGATCCGGGGCAGGCGCCGGGGTGACCGCTGCCGTGGCGGGAGCAACTTGAAGATTATTGATCACCTGCTTCACGCCCGGAACGGCGGCGGCGTAGCGCGAAGCCGCGTCCCGCTGCGCTTCATTGTCTACGGTGCCGGACAGGGTGACCGCACCGTTCTCGGACTGCACGCTTAGATTCTTGCCCTGCAGGCCGGAGTCGCTCTTCAGCTTGTCTTGCAATTGGTTGCTGATCTGGGAATCGTTTGGTGCCTGGTTGCAGGCTACCGTCATACCCATCGTGGCGATAAGCAGAACGACGGAGAGATAAACTGTGATTCGCGCCTTCATAAGGGCACTCCTGGGTAGATATTGGCCGGATGACAATAGTTTAGATGCTTTGAGGTTGTCTTGGTCGGCAAAATTGTAGTGCAGACTGGGTTTGCGGTGCACCACTTTCCCATTTTGTCGTTCCGACGCCAAACCGCGGCGGAGGAATCTGCGACACCACGGCGCGCGGGACCGATATCAGGTCTGGCTGGCAAGCATCACGGGTGCTGGACGGTAGTTGAACATCTGCATGTACAAAGCATTAGACGGAACAGGCAGCGGTGGCGAAGAAGATTCCTCCGCCGCGTTCGGCGTCGGAATGACAACACTCAGGGACGACCCTGAAGGCCGTCCCTTTCAAAGCGCACTGAATCGAACCACGTAGATAATAGCGGCCTAGCTTTGATGCAGGAACTTGTAATCCAGAATGGACGCGGCCAGCGTGGAGCCCGGCTCGCTATCGCGGGCTTCCTTCGGTTGATTCACTTCGTTCGCACGGATGATCCGGCCCTGGCAAAGAACGTTGCTGTTCTTCTGGCCGGAAATTTCCTCCGGCATCTCGAAAACCATCTCGACCAAGGCATTGACGGGCAATTCCGCCGCGCCGTGGAAAAGCACGCCCGACTGGCTTATGTTGAGGATCGTGCCTTCCGCCCAGGTGCTCAGGTTCTTGACCCGATAGCGCAGGGGCAGATGGAGTCTTACGCGGCGCGCGCGCGGTACCCAGCTTGGTTTTTTCTCGCGAGGGCGGCGCCGGCTTCCCGGTTCGGCGGGGCTCACCCGAACGCGTTCCGTTCGGCGCATGGTCGCCCAGTCGTACGTATATTCCGCGGCGCACAACAAACACACCTGGTAATAGTGACCGTCGGCCGCTCGCCGCGGCCAGGAGAACTCGTGGGAACAACGCCCGAGCCTGAGGACATCCATAAGTTTCTGAGGCATGGTTTATTTCCGGGCTAGGAACATCCGGATTCACCCATAATCCAACGTCGGGCACCAATTGAACAGGTTACTTTCGTGCAAAAACGTACGCTGCCGAGCAGGCAAGTCGAGACGCTGCAACTATTTGGCTTGTGGATGTTTTTCGAGACGTAGCTGACTTGTGTATGATCGCCGCATGGGCGATCGAGCTGCGTTCGTGCTGGCCGGAGGTCAGAGCACCCGCATGGGCGTCGACAAGGCGTTCGTTCAACTCGAGGGCTGCACCCTGCTGGCACATGCTCTGGCCCTCGCGAAGAACGTCACCTCCGACGTTCGCATCGTGGGCAGTCCGCAAAAGTTCGCTGCCTTTGGAGAGGTCGTAGAGGATGAATTTCCGCAGCATGGGCCGCTCGCTGGAATTCATGCGGCGCTGCGCGCGTCGAGCAGTGAGCTGAATTTGATGCTTGCTGTCGATATGCCGTTTGTCGAGGTCCCGTTTCTGGAATACTTGTTTCAGGAAGCGGCTCGTCACGAGAGCGTCATGGTCACGATCCCGATTGCCGCGGGTGCATGGCAGACGCTATGCGCCGTCTATCGAAAGCCGTTCGCCGATCTGGCCGAACAAGCATTGCGGCAAGGGAAGAACAAGATCGATCCCCTGTTTTGCGACATCGAAATGAGAATCGTTGATGAGCACGAATTGACACAGCAGAACGTCTCTCCGGAGATGTTCCGCAATCTGAACACGCTGGAGGAACTCAAACAGGCATCCAAGCATTAAGGTCAAAGGAGGCCTCCGAGGCCGAAAGTCTGGCCTGAGACCTGACACCCGAGACCTGAGACCCATCCCCATGCCCGAATCATCTGCAGCCGGTCCCTACATCGACTTCAAGCACGTCAGCAAAGCGTTCGGAGAGAACTGCGTTCTTGACGATGTGAGTTTCGATGTGCGCGATGGCGAAACGCTGTGCATCCTGGGCCGCAGCGGCGTGGGTAAATCGGTCTCGCTGCATACCATTATGGGGTTTCTCAAGCCGGACTCCGGCCGTGTCATCGTCGCGCACGAAGACATTACCGACTACACCGAGGAACAACTTGAGCTGATCCGTAAGAAAGTGACCATGGTCTTTCAGAACGGGGCGCTCTTCGATTCGCTCACGGTGGGGGAAAACATCGCGTTCCCGCTGCGCGAACGCAGAGACCTTACCGAGGATCAAATCTATCAGATTGTCGATGGCCTGCTGGAGATGGTAGGCGTGGGACACATGCGCGACCTGCTGCCGTCGGATTTATCCACTGGCATGAAGCGCTCGGTCGCGATCGCGCGTGCGCTTGCCGCTCAGCCGGAGTGCGTTCTCTACGATGAACCCACCACCATGGTCGATCCGCTGATGGCGCAATTGCTCGGCGACCTCATCAAAAGGTTGAAGATTCAGCTGCATCTTACTAGTGTGGTGGTGACTCACGATATGCGACTCGCCAAGAAACTGGCCGACCGGATCGTGTTTCTGCACGAGGCCAAGGCGATCTTCTTTGGCACGTACGCGGAAATGGAGAAGTCGAAAGAGCCGATTGTTCAGGAATTTCTGGAATTGGATGAGTTGAAGATTGAGGCGTAAGGAGCTTCGAGCTACGCGCTACGAGCTGCGAGCGAAAGTCAGTGACAGCTTCGATGCCGCGAGCCTGCACAGGATTTGTAGCGCCGCCGTCCCGGCGGCTGTCCGGCGGGCGTCTCGCCCGCTGCGAGCGCGGGACGCGCTCGCGACCGCCGGCAAGATGCCGGCGCTACTGCTAGAGCCTGATCGCTAGAGCCCAGGGCCTGCCTACCGAAAGTTCTTTACCACAACGATATTCGACTCCTCGAACTCTGCCTCAACGAACAAGACTGACTTCTCATCGGGCTCGACCGCAAGACCCCAGTCCCACGGTTTGTCGAGGGCATAGAGCGACCGGGTTTTTCCAGTGGCAAAATCGAAGAACTCCACGGTCGCCTTTGGCTCGTTACTGGAGTCGAGGAAATATATTCCATCGCGGGCCAGGCCCCAATTGAACCATGCGGGGCCGTCGGGCTTGTCCAGAATGCGAATCTCGGCGCCGCCTTGCAACGGCATTCGCCAGATGCCGTTCTGCTCGTATTTTGAGAAGTACAGATACTTCCCGTCAGCGGCCTCCACCGCGGAGATGCCTCCCGTTTTGGTGACTTGAACTGGAGCCCCACCTGCCACAGGCACCTTCCACAACTGAAAGGGTTCGCGCCCGCGTTTCGAACTGAAGTAAAGCCAGCGACCATCGCGCGACCAACTCGGGGCCAGATTGTCGGCACCGGGGATGGTCGTGATCTGTCGCGGAAGACCTCCATTCACGTCCACGACATACACCTCGGCAAGCTCGCCGGGGTGAAACTCAAACGCAATGGACTGCCCGTCGGGCGACCAACGCGGCGTGCCCGCGATTCCGTGCAGGGATGTCAATTCCGCGCAGGTGATGCCGTGAATATCGCAGGACCATATCTCCATTGCGCCCAAGCGATCCGATTCGAACGCGATCTTTTTGCCATCGGGCGAGAAGCTGGGGCGCATTTTGCGTCCTTTCGCGGCGATGGCGATCGTGGCCGGTTCGGGCAAAAGGCGGCCATTCTTCACATGAACGCGCCACATATTGTCTTTCCCGATAGCTTGCTGGTAGGCGAGTTCATTGCCTCGGCGCGAGATCGACGGAACCAGCGCCTTGTTTCCGGCGAGCGTTACCGGACGCGGCGTACCTCCCGCGAAGGGGACACGCCAGAGCGCTTCGGTCCCTCCGCGCCCTCCTGAATAGATGAGATCCTTCGAGTCCGGAGTCCAGGCGATACCCGAGATCGGGCGATTGTCGAAGGTCAGGCGTCGCGGCTCTCCGCCGTTCAATGCCATCACATACACATCATTGGCGACGCCCGCCATGGTGCCGCGCACGAACGCCAACGCTTTGCCGTCGGGAGAGAATGCGGGATCGCGATCCAGGTATGCGTCCGGAGGAGAAGTGAGTTGCCGGGTGCTGGCGTCGGCCAGCAAAAATATCGTGATGGCCGAATTTGAATTGCCGGAAACGATTCGGGGAAATACCAGCAGCTTGCCGTCGGGCGACCAATTCAGCCAGGGGTACTGGACGCACGCCATGCTGTAGAGCCGGCGCTCACTTCCGCCGAGAGCGGGCACGACGTAAATGTCGAGCTGATTGTCGCGACGGCGCAGAAACGCAATCTCGCGGCTATCGGGTGACCAGGTCGCGCAGCAATCCCTGGGATCGCGTGTCAGTCGCAGAGACTGCTCACCTCCAACCAGGGTCGTGTAAATGCCCGAGTTCTGCTGGCCGTTGATCTCCGTGAACGCGACCTGGTTGCCGTCGGGCGAAAACGCCGGGCCTACTTCATATCCAGCCAAGCCTGCCAATGGGATGACTTCCGGTGCAGGCAGGGGAGTATCGCTCCGTTTTCTTGAGGAGGCGCGAGTCCTGATTGCTGCCAGGCCCAACAGCAGCAAGACGGCAGCAAGCGCGACCCAGGTACGGCGACTCATCCACCACGAACGGGGAGCGGCTGTCTCAGCTACCTTGGGCGGAGGCTCAGGCTCTGCTTGTTTTGGTTCATCGGTCTTCAGTTCACCCACGAATCGATAGCCGCGGCGCGGGACGGTTTCGATGAAGCGGGGCTCTTCCGCGGAATCGTTCAAGCTTTCGCGCAGCCGCGCTACCGCGGAGTTCAGGCCGTGGTCGAAATCGACAAACGTGTCTGCCGGCCAGAGTTGCAGGCGCAACTGCTCGCGCGTGACCAGTTCGCCCGGGCGCTCCAGCAGCATGCTGAGCACGCGCAGGGGTTGTTCCTGGAGTCGCATGCGGCGGCCCTGCTTGCGCAACTCTCCCGCGCGCAGGTCCACTTCGAAGTCGCCGAAGCGCAGCAGCGGAGGAAGTACATCGGACGGAGGCATTCGATCCTTTTCCATTGGACGAAAACCTGTCACTTCTGGTTAGCGAGGAGTGCGCCTGCGCTCACTTCGCCCGAAGTGAGGAGCCGGCAAACCCCTCCTCAGCAGGAACTTGGCTCGTGATGTACGCGTGTTGTAGGTATGTACCCGCTTGCATTGTCCAAAACACCCGCCCTGACCCACATTCGCTGAACGATCCCGGGAAGTCCGATTATTCACCGGTGCTCTGTTCCGGGGTCCTCAGTTCAGGTGCGGAGGACATTCAGCGTGCGAGTGCGACCGTTCTTCCTAATTACGCTCTGGCTACTCACTTCGTTCTATCTTTCTTTGTTGCCGGCCCAGGAAAAAGCGACTCCCAACAATTCTCAACTACAACAACAGTCTGTGAATATCCTGTCGTTGGCTGAGGTGCAGAAAAGAGCAAGCATGGGCGAAGCCCACGCGCAATGGGTTCTCGGAAACGCCTACCTGTCGGGACAGGGTGAGCCTCAAGATGACCACGAAGCGGCCAAGTGGTACCGGGCTGCGTCCGCACAGAATCTCGCCGACGCCGAGGTATCCCTCGCTTATCTCTACGCGTACGGACGGGGTGTCCCGAAGGACTACCGCGAGGCCCTTCGTCTTTACCAGGCTGCGGCTTTCGAAGGCGATCCCGTGGGAGAAAACAATCTCGCTTCATTGTATGAGCACGGATTGGGCACCCGACGAAGACCGGCCGAAGCTCTGCGGTGGTATCTTGCCTCGGCGCAGGCGGGCAATCCGGTCGCACAATCGAACCTCGCCTCGATGTACTTCCTGGGAAGAGGGATTCACCGCGATCACGAACAGGCAGCGCGCTGGTTCCGGGCGGCAGCGGAACAGGGCCTCCCTGAGGCTCAGAACCTTTTGGCCGTCATGTTCTACAAGGGTGACGGAGTTGCCCGCGACTACATGGAAGCTGCGCTCTGGGCACGACGGGCTGCCGAACAGGGATATTCCCGGGCCCAAGCCGATCTGGCCTACATGTACGAGCAGGGAAGAGGCGTGCCTCTGGATTACGTGGCGGCCTATTCCTGGTACACCATGGTGGTGGCCGGAGGGGACCATCACAGCGCCTCCCGCTTGAAGAGTCTCGCGCATGTGATGTCGCCCGAACAGTTGCGCACCGCCCAGGCGCATGCGGTGGAGTGGCAGCATCAGCAAAGTGAATCCCAACCAGCGAAAGAAGGCATGGGCTCCTTCTCGCTGCTACCGCCAGACCGATGAGAACAGCGCACAGTTTCTTCACCACCGAGACACAGAGGCGCAGAGAACGGCTCTGAAGATTCTCTCACTTATGATTTCCTCTGTGACTCTGTGGTGACTCAATTGGGTGAGCGATAAGAACGGTGGCTCGCCGTTTAGAATCCCTGCCCAACCAGCCGCTCAAGTGTGACTGTACTATTCGCCGATTCACCCTTCATCATCTTCTCGACGTACTTGGCGATCATGTCCACTTCCAAATTGACGGGATCGCCGGGGTTGAGGGATCGCAAGTTCGTCATTTCCGCGGTATGCGGAATGATGGCCACGGTTACTTCGGTTCCTTCGATCTTGGCCACCGTCAGGCTGATGCCTTCGATGCTGAGCGACCCCTTCAAGATGACATAGCGCGCCAGGTCCGCCGGGATGCGGATACGCAGCCAGTAATCTTCGGCGCCCGGAATGCGGTCGAGCGCCAGAAATTCTCCCGTCCCATCCACGTGCCCTTGCACGACGTGGCCACCAAAGCGGCCATCGGCGCGCATGGGCAGCTCCAGATTCACGAGCGCCCCTTCGTCGATACGCGAGAACGAAGTGCGATTCCACGTTTCTTCCGCGAGATCGAACGCGACCGCGTTGGGGCTCAGGCCCACTGCGGTGAGACACACTCCGCTGACCGCGATCGACTCGCCTTTCTTCAGTTCCTTGATCAATTGAGAAGCTGCTACGGTGAGCCGGCGCGTTCCGCGTTCTTCCCGGATGCTCGTGACCTTGCCGACTTCCTCGATGATTCCGGTAAACATAAAGACCTCCGAACTATCATGAATCCCTATTGAGTCCAGTCATAATTCGTATTTGAGCGCATTGTTGCCCTGAAGCTATGGGCCCGGTTCGAGAATCAATTTCTGTACGCGCCAGTTCAGGATTTCCGCTACATAGAGTTCGTTCTCGGAGGGACAAGCGATTTCATGAATCCATCCAAACTGCCCGGGCTGCTTGCCTGATTTTCCGAGCATCCCCAATACCTTGCCATCAAGGCTGAGCTTGTAGATGCGGCCTGGAAAGGCGTCTGAGCTGTATAGGACCTGGTGAGGTGGAGGCGTGATGCAGATGGCCCAGGGTGAACCCAGCGCCCGCGATCCCACCGGCTGCGCCGCTTTGTTGCCGATGCCGGGACGAGCATCGGGATCGGGGGGCACATCGATCGTAATCTGGCGAAGAAATTTTCCGTTTCCATCGAACACCTGGATCCGGCGATTGCCGCGATCGGCAACGTACAGATTTCCTTGCGCATCGACCGCGAGGCTATGGGGCGTATCGAACTGGCCGGGCTGACTGCCATGCTCGCCCCAGGACTTGAGCCAGTTACCGTCTTTATCGACCTTCGCAATCCGCGAGTTGATGTATCCGTCGCTAATATACGTGTTGCCCGCCGCATCCCAGGCAACATCGGTGACTTGCCGGAACAGGCCGTCTTCCGCAGGCAGTGGCGGCTGGACTTTTTTCAATGGACCTGTGCCCTCGTCGGAAGCTTCCTGCTTGCGGCCGAAGACCATCGCGACCCGTCCCTCAGGATTGAACTTGATCACCATGTCGGAGCCTTTGTCAGTGACCCAGATGTTGTCCTGCGGGTCGACTTTGACAGTGTGGGCATAGGACCAGGCGTAGAGGTTGTGGCCGATCTCACGCAGAAACTTGCCATCGGCATCGAATTCCAGGAGCTGTGCGGCGGCCGCGCCATACGCAGGCCCGGTGCTGTTGCCACGAGAGAAAACGAAGACGTGTTTTTTGGAATTCACGGCGACGCCGGGAACCTCGCCGAAATATACGTTGGGCGGAAGCTGCAGGAAGTCCGCTACTGAGTGGTAAGGGATCTGGGGCACAGTGGTTTGCTGTGCGCTCACCAAACTACCGCCTAAAAACAAAACCAGCATCGACCATTTCATGCGAAGCTCCCAGACTCAGGTTCGCACATCACGATACAACCATCACTCGCGGTACGGATCCCGCAAATATCCCTCCACCGCGAAGTCTTCGCCAAAGCGGTGCAGGCGGAGCGATTTCACATGGGCCGCTTCGCTCATGCTTTTGAAGCCGGAAGCGGTCGCGAAGGGCACGGCTCCGGTGCCGGCGAGAAGCTTGGGCGCATAGTAGAGAAAAACTTTGTCGACAATTCCGGAATGCAGGGCCGCCCAATTGATCATGGCGCCGCCTTCGATCAGCACGCTTGTGATTTCGAGCTCTCCCAGCAACTCGACGAGCTTTCCCATGTTTGGCCGCCCGTCCGGAGTGGCGGCCGGCAACTGCTCCACGCGAATGCCGTGCTCGCGCAGTATCTGCTTGCGTTTCTCCTCGGCGAACGAGCAGATCACGAGCACATCTTCACGACAGGTATTCACGAGGCGCGATTCGAGCGGAAGACGGAGGCGGGAGTCGACGATCACGCGCAAGAGCGACCGGCGTCGCGGCAGTCCGCTGCGATCGGTGAGCAGGGGATCATCAGCGATGATGGTTCCCACACCCACCATGATGGCGTCGCTCTGATGGCGCAATTGCTGCACGTGAGCGCGCGCGACCTCGCTGGTGATCCAGCCTCCACTCACGGAAGCCGCGCCCAGCGCCGTGGGATTTTCGGATTCCCCCGGCGGTGGTGCGATCTTGCCGTCGAGCGTCATTGCGGTTTTCAGCGTGACCAAGGGAGTTTTGCACCGGATGTAGTTTGCGAAAGCTTCGTTGACGTGCTGGCACTCTTCCGCGAGCAGGCCAGATGCCACCGACACGCCCGCATCGCGCAGGCGCGAGAAACCTTCGCCGGCGACCAGCGGATTCGGATCGGGCACGCCCGCTACTACTCGGCGAATGCCCGCCGAGATCAGAGCATCGGCGCAGGGCCCGGTTCGTCCGTGGTGCGAGCACGGCTCCAGATTGACGTAGATCGTGGCCCCGCAGGCGCGCTCACCTGCCTGTTCGAGCGCGAGAATCTCCGCGTGTTTTAGGCCCTCGTAGGTGTGGAAGCCCGTGCCCACCACTTCGCCGTTCTCGGCGACGATGACCGCTCCGACGTTCGGGTTGGGCGAGGTGAGGCCGATGCCGCGACGCGCCAGTTCCAGCGCCTGGCGGAGAAACTCTTCATCGATGTGGTGATCAGGCATCGAAGTCACAGCGTGAGGGCATCTTCGCGAGCGGGGCTTGCGAGTGCCGTCCCTCCGGGGCTCGGTCGGTGTCCTCGCCTGGGCCTGCGAGCGTCTGGCGAAACCTCTGTTGCCCGCTAAAGCGAGCTCGGCTTCTTGCAATTTTCCTTATCCGCCGCTTACGCGGTGGGCTAATGATTGCCGCCGCTTCGCGGCTTATGTGTCTAGAGTGTCCGTGGTGGGAAGCCGTCAACTGAATCATCGTCCTCCGGTTCTTCGAGTGCCACTGCGCCCGACCTTCCTTTCGGCGAATCCTTCCGCGGAGCGGGTACGAAGGCGAAAGGGTCGTCCACGGGGTCGGCCGGCTGGTGAGGTTGAAACAAAGATCTTACAGATCGCCAGACAAACCAGACTGCGATGACCACGATCAGAATCTCGAAGAAGGTGGACATAATCAAACGTCTCGCTAATCCGCCAAATGAAGCGCTTTACTACGCGAACAGCGAGTCCACGAATTCCTTCGGATCGAACGGGAGCAGATCGCCTGCCTTCTCTCCGACTCCCACATAGCGCACCGGAACACCCAACTCGCGCGAGATCGCCACCACCACTCCTCCCTTGGCTGTCCCATCGAGCTTGGTCAGCACGATCCCGGTCACGCCCGCGGCCTCCGTGAACAGGCGCGCTTGCTGCAATCCGTTCTGGCCGGTGGTGGCGTCCATCACCAGCAAAGTCTCGTGGGGCGCTCCCGGCACGATGCGTTGCGCCGTCCGCCGCATTTTGTCGAGTTCCGCCATCAGATTGGTTTTAGTGTGCAGACGGCCTGCCGTGTCGACGACCACGTAGTCAGTCTTGCGCGCGGTGGCAGCCTGCAGCGCGTCAAACAACACTGCCGCCGGATCGCCTCCGGCCTTGGTCTTGATGACTTCCGTGCCGGTGCGTTGTCCCCAAATTTCGAGTTGCTCGATGGCGGCGGCGCGAAAGGTATCGGCGGCGCACATCAGAACGTTTTTGCCCTGCGAGCGAAATACCTGCGCCAGCTTGCCGATAGTCGTGGTCTTGCCGGTCCCGTTTACTCCCACGACGAGGATGACTTCGGGCGTGCCGTCGACTTTCTGAACAGGCTGCGAGTTGGCCGCGGTCAGAATCGCCAGCAATTCCTCTTTCAGCAGGCGCTTCAGTTCGTCGACGTCCTTGATTTGCTTGCGGTCGGCCTTCTCGCGCAGCTTCTCGAGGACCTCGTGCGTGGTGGTTGTACCCAGGTCGGCGCCAATCAGGGTCGCCTCCAGGTCGTCGAGGGTGTTGCGGTCGATTTCCTTGCTGAAAGAAACCGCGTCTTCGATGCGCTCGGCCAGGTTCTCGCGCGTGCGCGAGACGGCTTCCTTCATCCGGTCCAGGAAACTCGGTTTTTGCTGCTCTTCGAGACTGCCAAAAAGGGTCTGAATCATAGGGCACTACGCACTGATACAGCGAAGCTTTCATTATAGCGGTCTGCGCAGTGAGCGATGGAGCGGCGGGCGTCCTTGCCTATCTCGAACGCGTGCCTGGACGGGCGAGGACGCCCGTCTCTCCTCTATCAGAAACGAGTAGTGTGAACGGCCGGATCGACGGCAGATGGCGAGGCCGATGCGCTTGCAGCGGCAGCCTTGTTGTCGGCTGTCGGTTCGGCGATAGGAGGCGCGGCTGAGGGAATGGGCACTTGGGGGGCCGACTGCGCTGGCAATGGGGGCGGCGTCGCTTGGGCCCGGACCAGGCGCCGTACCTTGATCTCTCCGCGCTCGTAGACCGCGATCAGCGCGGCCACAGCTTTCGGATCGAGACGCTTTCCAACCAGCCCTTGAATGATGCGCAGGGCTTCGGGCGGCTCGTACGCGCGTTGATACGGGCGATTGGTGGTGAGCGCGTCGAACGTGTCCGCTACCGCAATCACGCGCGCCAGCAGCGGAATCTGGTCGCCTTGCAGTCCGTACGGATAGCCTCGGCCATCCAGCGCCTCGTGGTGTAACTCGATGCCCGGAAGCATTTCTTTCAGCTGGCTCACCGGCCGCAAGATGTTTGCGCCCTTGGTGGTATGTGTCTTCATGATCTCGAATTCTTCAGGAGTAAGCGCGCCCGGCTTCTTCAGGATGTGATCCTCGATGCCGATTTTGCCCACGTCATGCAGTTGGGCCGAAATGCGCAGAATTTCGAGGAACTCGTCGTCCAGCCCCATTTCGCGGGCAATCTGTAGCGAATAGCGGGTGACGCGATCGGAGTGGCCGCGCGTATACGGGTCCTTTTCGTCGACCGCGCCTGCGAGCATCTGGATCGATCCCATGAACAGCGCCCGGTTCTCTTCGGCGGCGCGCTGCAAATCCTGCACGAACTGCTGCAACTCCTCCGACATGATGTTGAAGGTGTCGGCCAGTTCGCCAATTTCGGTGCGGCTGCGCAGCTCGACGCGCTTCGTAAAGTCGCCGCGCGCAATGGCCCGGCTCGATTCGGTAAGAACCTTGAGCGGGTTGGTAATGCGCCGTGCCGCGTAAAAGCTCACCATGATGCTCGCCAGCACAGCCAGTAATGCCAGCAGCCGCGCCGTATGCTGCATTTCGAACACGGCGCGATAGGCTTCCACTTGCGGCTTCTGCACCACGACCGCCCAGTCCAGAGCCATGACCGGGCTGTAGGTGCCTAGCATGTCGGTGCTTTCGTTGCCTTCCTGGATCGTAAAGTCTTTGGTGGCGGCCAACTGCGCCTTGCTGCCCTCATCCACAAAGTTCTTCACGATCTCCAGGTTCTTCATGTCCTGGCCGGTCGCGTAGTTTGCGTGACTGGCGGCTACGAGCCGACCTTGCGCGTCGACCACATAAGGCGTTAGACCGGACCGGCTCACTTCTTCGAGCCGCCGAATCAGGAATTGCAGATCTACGACCGAGCCGATCATCCCCAGAAAGCGGCCGCCATACATCACCGGACTGCTCACCAGGACCACGGTGCGCGCCGATTTTCCGCTGCCCACCACCAGCGCCTGCCCGTTGTAGGCGCGTCCCTCGCGAGCCGCCGCAAATCCACGTTCCAGTTCCCGGCGCAGAAAGGCATCCGGTGCAATGCGTCCTGCCGTAATTCCCTTGGCCTGCGCATTCAGCAGCGTGGCGTAAGCAATGTCATCGGAGGACGACACGAAATTCTCAAGCAGGGCGCGTAACTCAGGTCGTTCCACGTGCCTGCCACCGATGTCCCCTCCGCTGGCGATTTGGATGGCGGCGGAGAGATTCGCCAGCATCAGGCGCAGCGAGGCCTCATGTTGCGAAATGTCGTCGGCCAGCGAGCGCGTGACCGTATTCTGCAAAAGCTTTTCGTTGGTCTTCAGGGTTTTGCTGTTGTCCGACTCGACCTTCGCCGAGTAGAAGTACATGGGCACAACGCTGATGGCGACCAGCACGCCCAGGATGACGTACAAGATCGGAATTCGCGCCGGATTGGACACTTTGAGCGACAAGGTGGCTGAAGACACTGAGACTGCAAGCTGGCGAATGCAACTGGGGGATTACCATGAATTTTACTGTGGAAGGCGCCCGGTTTGGCCAAACCGACGGGGTGCAGCAGTTACGAAAGTATGAAATCGGACGGGGTTTTGGCGGTAATTTGGCAACTGACCCGCTGACGGGCCTACAAGCCTATAAGAAGAGGGCTTTTTCACCACCGAGGCACAGAGATACAGAGGAAGAAACACCGGGCTTAGGTGAAGCGGTGAGCTAAGAGCTAAGAGCTAAAAGCTAAAGCTTAGAGCTGCAAGTCACAATTCCGTTTCGCTCTTGGCGCCTCGCGTCATGAGTTCGTGAATGGCTTCGCGCGGGGATTTTCCCTCGTGCAGGATGGCGTGCATTTTTTCGGTGATCGGCATCTCGACCCCGCGGGTCTTCGCCAGTCCTACTGCAGCACTCGTGGTGAGCACTCCTTCGGCGACCATGCCGTGCATGCCGGCGATGATGTCGGGCAACTGCCGCCCGCGCCCAAGCTCTACTCCGACGGTTCGATTACGCGACAGACCGCCAGTGCAAGTCAGCACGAGGTCGCCCAGCCCCGCCAGCCCCGACATGGTTTCGCGCTTGCCGCCACAGGCCACCACCAGGCGGGTCATCTCTGCCAGCCCGCGCGTAATTAAGGCCGCCACCGAGTTGTGGCCGAGCCCCAGCCCGTCGCAAACCCCGGCCGCAATCGCGATCACATTCTTGAGTGAGCCGCCCAGTTCCACTCCTACCACATCCTGATTCGTATAAAGACGGAAACGCGGATCGCTCAAAGCCTGTTGTACGGTCTGCGCCAGTTCCGCGTCTTCGGAGGCGATAGTGATCGCGGTGGGATCGCCGCGCGCCACCTCTTTCGCGAAGGATGGCCCGCTCATCGCGCCAATGCGAGCGGGAAGCTTCTTCTTCGCAGACAGCACCTGTGCAATCACTTCGGTCATGCGCGCCAGCGAGCCGTCCTCCAGGCCTTTAGTTGCGCTCACAAACAGCATCTCGGCGCGCAGCAACGGCTGCATGCTTTCGAATAGCCGGCGGCAGTGATTCGAAGGCATCACGCTGATCACGATCTCAGCGTTCCGCAAAGTCTCGGCGAGATCGTTGGTGGCGCGAACGCTCGCCGGGATCGCCTGCTCCGGCAAAAACAAATCGTTCACATGCCGGGTATTGACGGAGTCGCACACCTCCCTCTCATGTGCCCACAAACGAACGCGATGAGTGCCATTGCGTCCCGCCACGATCGAGATGGCCGTGCCCCACGCTCCCGCTCCGATGACGGCGATCTCGCTCATCTGTGCGCCTGTCGAAACTTATTTTCGGTCCTCGCGAGCAGCCGGCGGATGTTGGGATGATGCTTGACGATGATCAGTAGCGAAGAGGCGGCCATGAATCCCAGCACCGGCGGCCTGTCGTGATAATCATGCAGGAGTCGGGCGGCCGCCGGAAAGATCGCCGCGGCGGTGATCGACCCGAGGGAAATGTAACGAAACACAGCCACCATCACGACGAAGACGATGACCATGACCAGGACGCCTTTGGGCGCCAGTCCGACCCAGGAACCCAGCCCAGTGGCCACTCCTTTGCCGCCGCGAAACTTCAGCCACACAGGGAAAATATGGCCGAGGATCGCGAAAAAGGCTGCCGTCGCAGCGAGCACATACGGAGGATCGACCGAGCGGCGGCCGACGGACAATGCCATCGCCACGGGCACAAATCCTTTCAGGGCATCGAGCACCAGGGTGGCCATGCCCAGAGCCGGCGATTTTCGCGACACATTGGTCGCGCCAATGTTGCCGCTGCCGCTGCGCCGGATATCCTCGCCGCGGAAAATTCGGACCAGTAAATATCCAAATGGGATCGATCCAGAAAGATAGCTGAGCGCGGCGGTGAGCAGGTAAGGAGTCACGGATTATCTTGAACGTCGTCTCTACCGGCTGCTCCAGGCCCGCAAGGGAAAGCTTTGCAGCTTGGTGTAGCGCGATCCTTTCGGCGAGAGCTGGCTCTGATAGAGAAAGAACTCGCGGGCCGTCATGGTACCAAACTCGGGCTCGGGCAGCGCCGCTAATTTCTCCTGCAGGTTTTGAAAAACACGGTTGGGGCCATCGCCTTTTTGAAGGGGCGGAGTTCCCGAGCCGCCGCTCTTGCGCGCCAGGGTCAGGTGAGGACTGAAAGCATGCTCTTCTTTCTCAACTCCGAGCGAGGCGGTTACGCCGTCCACCGCTTCGGCTAACTTCTGCAATTCGGGTCCGGCATGAAGTCCGGCCCAGAACACGCGTGCGGATTTCGCGGTGGGGAAAAAGCCGTAGCCTCGGAACGCGATCTCGACCGGTGCCACTCGAATTGCACTTAGCGCCTCCGTCACTTTCGTTACAAAGTCTGTTGGTTTTTCGCCGATGAACTTGAGCGTGACGTGCAGAGACTCCGTTCGCACCCAACGCACGTCGGGAGCAAATCCGCGCAGGCCATCCATGAACCCGGCCATCCGCTCGCGGATGGAATCGTCGATATCAAGAGCAATGAAGAGTCTCACGATCACTCGCTTGAGCGAAGAAGTCACCATATGGAGCGACGGACGTCCTCGCCCGTCGACGGGCGGGACGCCCGTCGCTCCATCAAAAACTATCAGCTATCAGCCATCAGCTACCAGCTACATCAGCTTTCTTCGCACCATATCCAGCGCCAGTTGCGTCGCGAACCAGCGCACCCGCTTCCGATCTCCGGGGAACTTGCGCTCTTCTACTTGCGTGCTGTCTTCACTTGCGAGGGCGATATAGACGAGCCCCACCGGCTTTTCCTCCGTCCCGCCTGCGGGACCCGCCACCCCCGTGATCCCGATCCCAAAGGTCGCCTTACAGCGCTTGCGGATGCCCTCGGCCAACGCTGCGGCGACCTCGCGGCTCGCCGCACCGTGCTCGGTGATTAAACCGGCTGGAACATCCGCAAACTTGGTCTTCAGCGTATTCGAGTACACCACGACCCCGCCCAGGAAGTAGCGCGAGCTGCCGCTGATCGACGTGACCCGCTCGGCCAGCAGACCTCCCGTGCAGGACTCCGCTACCGCCAGCGTGGCCCCCCTCATGCCCAGGTAATAGCCGGCGATTTGTTCGAGCGATTCGCCCTTGCTGGAGTACACGGCATCTTCGAGTTCGTCTTCGATTTCTCCCGCCAGCTCATCGACCCGTCGCTGCGCTTCTTCCATCGAAGCGGCGCGTGTAAACAGGTTGAACTGCACATCGCCGGCGCCTGCGAGAATCGTGGTCTGAACGTCGGTGTAGCGCTTGTAGATAGGAGCCACGCGCGAGTCCACCAGCGACTCGCCCATCATCGCAACCTTCAGCACACGGGTGGCGATGTAGGCGGGCGGAAGCTTCGCCCGCAGACGCTCAGTGCACTGCTCATCGAACATGGCTTTCAACTCAAAGGGTGGCCCGGGCAGAAGAATGATGAGACGGTCGCGGCCTTCGTAGTGTCCGGTGATCCACTGGCCGGGAGCGCTGCCGTTGGGATTCGGCAGTACGGTGGCGCCCGCAATCACGTCCGCCTGCTGGGCATTGTTGGGCGTCATCTGGTAACCACGCGCAGCGAAACGTTGCTCCAGTTTTTTGAGGATCTCCAGATCACGGTGCAGTTCCACTCCGAGAGCTTCGGCGACGGCTTCGCGCGTCAGGTCGTCTTCGGTCGGGCCGAGTCCACCCATGAAGATCACGATGTCGGAGCGAAAAAGCGCATGCTGCGCGACGGAAACCAACCGCTCCCGGCTATCGCCCACCACCGTCTTGAGGACGACTTCGACGCCCAGCTGATTGAGTTTCTCGGTGAGGTAAAGGGAATTGGTGTCTTGCCGGAACGGAGTCAGAAGCTCCGAGCCGATGGCGATGATCTCAGCGTTCACGAATAGAAGTCTAAATGATAAGGCGGGGAGGCACGCGAGCGGGCGGAACTGATGGCAGATTTCAGATTTCAGATTGAAAACGAAAGATCTCAGACGGACCTTTGGCAGTCATCAATCTGAAAATCTGCAATCTGAAATCTGCAATCTGAAATCTAAATCTCCGGCAAGAGTGCCAGCCCCTGAATGTTCCACGAAAGATGGTGCACGGCGCCGGTCGTCGCCAGAACCGCCGACCTCCCCGGCGCGAAGCATAGTCCCACCAGATTCTGTCCGGAAACTTCCAGCGACGCTTTTCCTTCGGGCGTAATCTTCACAATTCCACGCTTGCCCGAGAGCGACGCCGCAACGTAGAGGTTGCCGTCCACATCGAAGGCAAGTCCCTGCGGACGCCCCAGTCCGCGAAAGAAATTGCTGACCGTGCCATGCGTATCAATCCGGTACACCGCGTCAAAACTCGAAGTGGTCGGCCCAGTGACGAACAGGTCGCCGCTCGGTCCGAAGGCCAGGTGATACGCCGAAACGCTCGGCTCGAGGGTCGCAAAGACAAAGGTCTGCCGGTCGCGCGCGATCTTGAAGATAGTTCCGCTGCGGTCCCCGACGTACAGATTCTGCTCACGGTCAAACGCAATGCCGGTGGCGATGCCCATGCCTTCCGCATACGAAGACATGGTGCCGTTGGGAGCCACACGATACACCGTCCCGTCGTGACGGGATGAAACGTACATTTGCCCCTCGCGATCGAAAGCGATGGAGGTGGCGTTCATCATGTTGCTCAGAAACGGCTTCATCACGTAGTTGGTGTCGATCTTGAACAGCGATACCGGCACCTGCTGCCCGCGCGAGCCAGAGAAGGTCACGTAGATGTTGCCCTCAGAGTCGATGGCGGGATTGGTGACGGGATGCAGGTTGTCGGCGATGGGAACGGCGACCTTTACGGTCTCGGCGTTGCTGACGGCGCCATTGGTGGCGACTACGACCGGGCCGGAGGTCGCGCCCTCGGGAACCTTGGCGACCACGAACGCGTCGGAGCTGATCACGACCGCGCCATCGATTTCGCCGAACTGCACCCGCGGGCGCTTCAACTCGCTGGGACGCAAGCCGCTGCCGTTGATCCGGATTTCCCCTCCGGGCAGGGCTGCGGCGGGCGCCACACCGTCAATGTGTGGTTTGCCGTTCACGTTCTTCTTACCCAGCAGACGGTCGGAAATCCCCATGAACTCCAAAATCCTGGCTGCATTAGCTGTGATGCACGCTAACGGCCGAGCAGCCCAATATGCAGCAAAAGATGCATGACCAACAAGCCGTAGAGCCCGGCCGCGACATCGTCGACCACTATCCCCGTGCCCTCCGGCAAACGCTCCAGTTGTCGCACCGGCGGTGGTTTCACGATATCGAATGCTCGAAAAAGTATAAAGCCCGCCAAAAAAGATTTCCAAGCTAGAGGTGCCCCGATCAGCGTAATTAACTGGCCGGCGGTTTCATCGATTACCACAAATTGCGGATCTTTCAGCCCGGAGGCGCGCGCCACCTGGGTAGCGGCCGGGATGCCCACCGCCACAGCTAGAAGCGCCAGGCAAATATTGGCCGGAATAAGCCAGGAACTCGGCAGGAAGTGAGCGAGAATGGCCCAGAGCGCGAGGGTAGCCAGCGAGCCCCACGTTCCGGGACCGGGCCTCAGGCGGCCTGCGCCGAAGAAGGTCGCGATCAGAGTCGCCCACGCTGGAGCGGCACCCGTGGTCGCGCCGTGGGACGGAGGCGCTGCTGAAGTGCTACTCATCGTCAGGCCGCTCCGCCTCCGACTCCGGTCCGAACTCGTCTTCCGTGTCTTTCACAGGCGAGGAAATCACGTACTGTCCGCTGGCCCATTTGCCCAGATCGATGGTGCGGCAGCGCTCACTGCAGAAAGGGAAGTCCGGGTCGGTGCTCTTCACGGGCTTCTTGCAGATCGGGCAGCGCAATTTGACGGTGCCTTCTGCCATGATTCAAGAGTAAACCAAAACTCGTACTTTGAAACCCGGCTGCTCCTGGGCTGCTTCGCTGGTTTGCAGTTGAAGAAGGAGGGAGCCCGGGGGTGCGCAGGAAACTGCTAGAGAACCCTCGCCACCAGGTCGTAGTCGTGGGCTTCCGTGATTTCGCAGCGATAGAACTTACCGAACTCCGGTTCCACGCCGTCGGCGAATTCGTTCACGAAGACCTTGCCATCGATTTCCGGAGCATGCATCGCAGTGCGGCCCTCGAGCAGGAGGTCGGTTTCTTCTGCGGTTCCTTCCAGCACCAGATCGAATTCCTTGCCGACCAGGGCCTTCTTGCGCTTTTTGCTGATCTGCCGCTGGATCTGCATGAGGCGTTTGCGGCGCCGTTCAATCTCTTTGGACGAAAGCTTTTTCTCCAGCGCGTAGGCGCCCGCGCCGTCCTGATCGGAATATCCGAACGCGCCCAGCCAGTCGAATTGTGCTTCGCGCACGAACGCGCAAAGTTCCTCGAATTCTTTTTCCGTCTCGCCCGGAAAGCCCACGATGAAGGACGTCCGCAATGTAACGCCGGGAATCGTCCGCCGCATCTTCTCGACGAGGCGCAGGAACAGATCCCCGCTGCCGCCTCGCTTCATTCGCTTCAGCGTGCTCGCCGAAGCGTGCTGCAGAGGCACGTCGATATAGGAACAGATCTTCTCATGTGCCGCGATCGTTTCCAGCAGCCGTCCCGTGATCTTGTTTGGATAGGCATACAGGAAGCGCACCCAGCGTAATGGCTCGATTCTCGCCAACTTCTCGAGCAGCAGCGCCAGGCCGTCTTTGAGGCCGAAATCCTCGCCGTAGCAGGTCGTGTCCTGGCCGATGAGGGTGATCTCGCGTACTCCCTGCCGTGCCAACCGTTCAGCTTCCGCGACCACGGACTCAAACCGGCGCGAGCGGAATTTTCCCCGCAGCTGCGGAATGATGCAGAACGTGCAGGGATGATCGCAGCCTTCGGCAATCTTGATGTACGCGGTGTGGGACGGAGTCGCCAGCACGCGCGGAGTGGTTTCGTCATAGAGATAGTTGGGCAGGTCCGAGATGGCGCCATCCCAGCCTTCCCGCGAAAAACGTCCCTGCACTTCGCGGGCGTTGCCTTCGGCCCGGGAAGTCAGGATCTTGAAAGGGGAGTTCGCCTCCTGCGGGGGCGAGACTCCGGCTGCCGCGAGAATGTTTTCCAGTTCTCCCGTGCCCACTACCGCGTCGACTTCGGGAATATTCTTGCGGATCTCATCGCGAAAGCGCTCCACCAGGCACCCGGCGACCACCAATTTTCTGGCGCGGCCCTGGTTTTTGAGTTTCGCCATCTCAAGGATCGTGTTGACCGACTCCTGCTGTGCGCTGTCAATGAAGGAGCAGGTATTGACCACGATGATGTCGGCGTCCTCTGCGCGCGGGGTTAAGTCGGCGCCCGCGTGGGTTAACATGCCCATCATTACCTCAGAATCGACGAGGTTCTTCGGGCATCCCAGGCTGATGAAGCCGACTTTTTTCGTTGGCGCGGGCTCTGAGGAAGCAGTGTTTTCGCGGTCCGGGACCGCTACGGTTGTCTCTTGATCCAGCATGCAATCTGATTATTCTAACATCCTGTGGGTGGGAACCGCGGCTTTCGGCACAGTCACGGGGGAGGGCAAAGTCTTAAACCGCAGAGAACGCAGAGAACTGCCGCAGAGGACGCAGAGACTCAGAGACTGCGGGAAGACTTCTATAGGCACTGAGTCTTGGGAAAATCGCCACCTAACCTCGCAACGAGCGCTCGGTCAGGGTGGCGCACCCATTGACGATCTAGTTCTGCGGAGGTGTGGTGATTTCCTCGTACAGCTCCGGAAGCTTCTTTGCTTCTTCGGGGGAATCCCCAAATCTGGCGGCTTCGTAGGCGCGGGTGAAGCCTTCGATCTTCGTGCGCATGGCGGGATCCTCAATCCGGGTCAGAAATTCTTTTGGAGTCTGCATGGGAGTTTTTGTCCAGCCGTGGCGATCTAGCCAGCGCAGCATCCGCTGATACCACAGCGCGGCCGCCTGGCTGGGATCTTCTTCCGGATGTCCGGCAAGCCTTCGTTCCCGCACCCATCGCAGCAGCGTCCGGATGTTCGTCAGTGCGAGCAGCAGTACGCAGATCAGAATTCCTACGCTGCCCCAGGCTCGCGGTGACTGCGAGAATCCTTGCTGTGCATGCCTGGCGCGCCCAAGCATTTGCTCGTAGTGCCGCTGCGCCCAGTCGCGCATCCCGTCGATGAGCGAGCGGCTCCCCTGCATCGCGTCTTCGCCCAGGGATCTTTGATGGCTGGCGTCGTAGTTGACGACCCACTCCCGCCAGAACGAAGCCATGGCGTCGAGATACAGTCCCATGCGGCTCCAGCCGGTCGCGCCGCTCAGGGACGAACCCGGCGTGGGATCGAAACTGGTCCATCCGTAGGAAGGGAAATATGCTTCGACCCAGGAGTGGGCGCTGCTGGCGCGAATCACATAATTGCCGGTGAGGTCGTTGAATTCACTGGTGCGGAATCCGTTGACCACGCGCGATGGAATGCCCAGGGCGCGCAGCATGATCGCCATCGACGAAGCGAAATACTCACAGTGGCCCCGCTTGCGCACGAAGAGAAAATCCGCCAGCGGATCCCGAGGCGTCTCCCGCGGCAACTCCAGTGTGTAACCGAAGTTCGTCATCAGGTAGCGCTCGAGCGCGGCGGCCTGATCGAACGAATTGCCCGCGGAACCGGTAATACGTTTCGCCAACTCCGGAATGCGCTGATCTAACATCGGCAGCTGCAGGTACTGCTGCAGTTCCGGCGGAATTCCTCCCGCGGCGCCACGTAACTGTGCGGGGGTAGGCGTCGCGAGGTCGGAATCCGCGTCGTAAACGCTGACGGAATGCTTGGGGTCGAGATCGTATATGGAGCCCGCTCTGTCCCTCGCGACCGCGACATAGGTTCCATTGAGATAACGCGGCTGAGACGCGAGAAAAAAGATGTTCGTGCCGATGGGCTCCATCAGCACCCGGTAGTGAATGGGTTGCCGTGAGCGCGGTGTTGCTTCCGGTGATGCCGCCCATAGGGGAAATCGACCGTCCGCTTGTCGTGCCAGCGGAAACTGCTCAGTTGGATTCGACCACACCTTGCCATCGAAACGTCCCAGCGAAATGCCGCGCCATTTCAGGTTGTAGGCGCCATGCGGGTCGCCATCGATCTGCACGTGCATCACGACCGCGCTCGATTGCTGAATCTGCCCGATGCGTCCCAGCTGCACGCGATCGCTGAAGCCGACGGTCATGTCGCTGCCGCCCGCAAACGATCCCAGGTAGCCGGCCGACATGCGCGGCAAAAGAAAGAAGATCGCCGAAGCGCCTGCCAGAATCAGCACAACCAGCACCGGCGACGCGCCTGCCAGAAAGAAAGCCATATGGCGATAGCTCTGTCGATCGATCGGCTCGCGCGCGGGAATGCTGGCTGTCTGCGTGGAACGGCGCATCTCCATCAGCACAAAAGTGGCCACTGCCATCAGCATGAAGGCCGCGAACGCGAACAGAAACACGCTGTCCACGGTCAACACCGCGGCTGCCAGCACCATCAGAAACGCAAGAACCGCCAGCATGTAGTGGTCGCGTTCCTTGTGTACAGAGAACAGCCGCACCACCATGCCGAACAACACCAGGTGCACGGTCGCAGTCAGAAAGCTGTGCGAGAGCAGCGAGTAGTCCGCCGCGTAGAAGAGCACGTAGCCGAGCGTGAGGTAGTTCGTCACACGCGTCGGCATCTGAAAGTCAGTCCGCTTACTCAACAGATAGCCGCGTACGGCGAGCGCGGCGCCCACCAGCACAACTGTGGGCGCATCCAACGTTCCCGTGCTGGCCAGCGTGCCGAACCCCATCAGCACGAGCAGATAGAGCGATACCTGGAAGTAGCGCTCGATTGCGGCCGGCAGCGTAATCACGGATTGTCGCGGACTCGATGCCATGGAATTTCCCATTGTTCGCGATCCTGGCCGCGAAGGGAAGGGTACGATCGTCCCCAGCTCGAATGGTAAACTACTGAGGGTCAGGTATCGGTCCCACGCGACGCACTCTCGCCAACCCCGCCAGGTCCGGAAGGAAGCAACGGTAACGAGCTCTGGCGTGTGCAGTGGGTTCCCGGTGCCTGGCTTTTTTTTGCCTTTCTGACCGGAGAATCCTGTAGTCACGCCGCCTCCTCTCTTTGACGTTTTCCTCCGCACACAACTACCGGCGCGCCCCCGAGCATCGACTTCGTGGGAGAAATCGCGATGAAACCCACAAATTTGCTTGCTATCGTCGCCGTCCTGCTGGCCTCGTCTGCCTGGGCGCAGACCCTGCCTAAGGACAGCGAAATCAAGGTTCGCACCGACACTTCCATTCCGGCCAAGCCCCCTGCGAACGCCAAATACGCCGCCAGCATCAGCAACGACGTCACCGACAGCTCCGGGTCGGTGGTCATTCCGAAGGGATCGCGCGCCCAACTCGTCGCTGTACAGAATGGCAATGACACGACTCTCGATCTTCATTCCGTGACTGTGAACGGAAAGCGCTACGTGCTCACCGCCCAGGGCAAGAGCTCAGCGCACGGAGGCCTGGGAGCGAATCAGCGCACGGCCAAGTACGTTGGCGGAGGCGCTGCGGTGGGCGCGGTTCTGGGCGCCCTGCTGGGAGGGGGCAAGGGAGCGGCGATCGGAGCATTGGCCGGCGGTGGGGCTGGCGCCGGGGCTCAGGTGTATACCGGAAGAAAGAAAGAAATTCCACCTGAAACCGAACTCAAATACAAGCTTGCCCAGGATTTGGAGATGCGTCCTCTATCGAGAACCAAAGCCGCACCTTCAGGCGAGTGAGATTTTGCGCGAAGGATCGGATGGCGCAGTTTAGGTTGCGAAGTTCGGCGGGTGTGCCTGTCAATCTTTCAAGTCCCCACCCTAACCTCGCAAAAAACGCGAGGTTAGGATGGGGCACCCTCAATCGATGGGGCGCCTTCAATCTTTGACCACTTATGGACTCAACCTATCCCATTATCCCGAGCGTTGGGGTCGTGAAGTTGGCGAGATTCGGGAAGATTGACGGCAAGTCCGCGGCCGCGACTCCGAACCAGGCGGCTAGCGTCGCAGCGTACTGATCCAGCGAGGTGGTCGGCACCCAGCGGCCTTGTCCGGTGGCATCGTCGGGACCGTTGACCGCCAGGGTCGGGAACGTGCCATAGAAATCTCCGCCCTTGACGGCCCCGCCTATGATGATGTGGTGGCCACCCCAGGCGTGATCGGTGCCGTCGCTGTTGGGCTGGTAGGTGCGGCCGAAATCCGACAGGGTGAAGCTGGTAACGTTTGGCGCCACGCCCATCTCCACGGTCGCCTGGTAAAACGCGCTCAGCGATTGGTTCAGGTCGTTGAAGAGGGAATCCTGCTGCGGAAGCTGGCCGCTGTGGGTGTCGAATCCTCCCATGGATACGAAGAAAATTTGTCGCCGCAAACCGAGCGCCGACCTCACCTGAATAATCTTCGCCACCTGTTGCAGCTGGCTGGCGAAATACGAGTTCTGCGGAAATTGCGTGGCCAGCGGCGTTCCGCTGGCGAGCGCGGTTGCCAGGGTTTGTCCATTCTGAATTGCGTTCCCGGTGGTGGTGCTCGCCGCCTGAATCAGGGAGAGACCGGTGTCGAAGGTCAGCAAGCTCTGCAAGGCCGAGAGGCGGGCGTTGGAATCAGTCGAGCCGCCGAAGCCGTTGAGCAGTTGGGTGGGATTTCCGTTTGACTGGATAGCCTGTGCGACCACGCCTTCGCAGAAAATGTTGGTGCCGGCGAGCGAAATGATGATGGGGAAGTTCCCGCCGTAAATCGACTGAATCTTGTCCGCCGTGCGTCCCGCCCAGCCAGTGTCCGCGGTCTTGTCGAGAATCGCGGTCTGCATCTGGGCCTCCTGATCGGAATGCGAGAACAAATTCATAGGCAGCGTCACACCTCCGTTACGGAACTGCGCCGCCGTGGTGGGCTGGACCAGCGTGCCGACGTTGGCCAGCACGGCCAGCTGCTTGTTGTTGAAGAGAGACTGCAGTCCCGTAAATCGTGGATGGAACGCGAACGGCGATCCGATGCTGGCTGGGGAGATGGGCAGCAGCGATCCCTGCGCAAGGGCGAGTCCACCACGCGCCGCCTTGTAGCCGTTGTAGCCGGCGCTATCGAACGGGATCACCATGTTGTTGCTGTCGTTCCCACCGAAGAGAAACACGCAAACCAGTGCCTTGTAGTCGGTCGCGTTCTGAGCCAGAGCGTTGACCAGGCCGAAGCGGCTGAAGCTCGCGGCTGCGAATCCGGCTGCTGCCGAACAGCAGGTTGTTCGCAAGAATTCTCTGCGATTCCATTTCCCCATGGGTGTCTTCTCCTCAGTGCGCAACCTGGAACTGCGACGAGCTGCCGACCAGGTACAGCGCTGTTTGTGCCCGCTTCGTGTTGTCGGTGAGATTGGTAACCGTTGTGATGATTGTGCTTCGGGCGCCGTCCGACAGCGGTCCGTGAGTTAACACCCCGCTGAGCGAGTCGACCAGCTCTGCCGGATTGGGCGCCAATGCGACATACGAAGAAATATCGGTTTTGGTGGTGCTGCCCACGTTGCCAAATGCGAGATCGTTCACGAAGTTAATCCGCGAGATGGCGGTGGTGCTGTTGAAGATCCGGAACTCCGGTCCCAGGAGGGTTGTGCCCGCAATGACGTTGTCCGGCGGATAGAAGTTGAACACGGTGGGCGATTCGAACGGCTCCTGCTTCATGTTGGAAACATAGTTATTGAGGTTAGCGCCGTCGGAAGTCGCGTTGGTAGCGCGCAACAGGTTCATCATGAACAGCACGGGTTCTTTCAAGTGACCGTCGCTAGCCTGCACCTGGGTGGGATCGTCGCCCCGGCGTGCTTCACTGTCCATGAGGATGGCATTCACAACTGCCTTCAGGTCGCCGCGCACGCCGCTTCCGTTGTCGTTGAAGATCGCCGTAATGCGCGCCACGTAAGCCGGGGTTGGATTGCTCGTGACCAGGTGCTGGATGAGCTGCCTCGAAAGGAATGGGCCGACGTTGGGATGGCTGACGATGTTCTGCAGTGCCGCCGTCAGATCCGACTGCGTCGTACCACCTGCCGGCAGCGTGACGCCGTTGAGCAGCAATTTCTGCCCGGTGTCGTGATGGCTGTCGAAGGGAATCATCGGGCCGCCGTAGTACTCGCCGTTATAAAAGGACGCGGTCTGCCCCGATCGCGTCGGATACGTCCAGCCAGTGAATACGTGGGCGAAGCCGATAATTGTGTCCTGCGTGTAGGTGGGAACGGGGACGCCGTTGGAATCTACCTGCGGAGTGCCGTCAGGGTTCAACTGCGCCAGTCCGATGGAGAACAGCTGCAGAATCTCGCGCGCATAGTTTTCGTTTGGCTGAGTCCCGGAGTTTGGGTCCGGCTTGTCGTTCCGCACCATGTCGAGGTAGTGCCCCATGGTCGGGCTCAGGGTAACGTCGTTCAGCAGGGTCGAGAAGTTGCCGAAAGCATCCTTTTGCAGCATGTTCATCCACAGCGTGAACGCGGTGGGATCGCCGATTTTTTGATTCGAGACCACGAAGATCTGCGCGAGTGCCCACGTCACGCGCTGGCGGAGTTGATCCTGGCCCGTCAGCGCGTTGGTAAAGAAGCGCTGCTTGACCACGCTGATATCGGAATTCGCGGGCGGCGTCGGATAACTGGATGCCGTTGCGCTGAACTGCTCGTTCAGAAATGGTTGCAATCCAACTTGCTGCACGTGCTGAATCAGGGCAGGAGTTGGACCGAAGGTCGATTGCTCCAGGAAGCGCGCGGCCACCGCCGCCGTTACGGCTGTGTTCGATGCTCCGACTTGCACCTGCAGCGTGTTGGAAGTGGGCGAGCCCGTGCCGGGATTGATCACCTGCACGGCCACAGTCCCTGCCGCTGACGAGGTTCCGGAGGCGCTCAGGCTGGTCGAGGAAATATAGGTCGTGGGCAGCATAGTGCCGGCAAAAACCACCTGGGCGCCACTGAGGAAGTTGCTGCCGCTAACTGAGATCGTGAAACTCCCGACGGGAATTGGCGAAGGCAAAGCCGCAGTTATAACTGGGATATTGCTCAACAGCGTGATGTTGGAAGCTGCGCTGGTCGAGTGGGAATCTGCCGCGCTGACCGCATTGATGGTCAGGCTCGTTGACTTCGGCAGTACCGCGGGGGCGGTGTAGAGTCCGGTGCTGCTGATGGTGCCAATGGTGGCATTTCCGCCCGGCGTACTATTCACTTGCCACACCACATTCTGATTCGTGGTTCCGGTCACAGTCGCCTTGAACTGGACGGTCTGTCCCGGATGAAGCTGAGCGCTCGCGGGAGTGATCTTGACGACGATCTGCGGCGTCTGCGGTGCGTTGACTTTCACCGCCGTCGTGGACGAGGCGATCGATCCGGGATCGGGATTCACGACCGTCACCTGGATCGACGTGCCTTGTTGCGCCGTGGTCGCCGTGCCGGTGGCTGTCAGTTGGGTGGACGACACGAACTTCGTGGTAAGCGCCTGCGTTCCGAACATCACCTTGGCGCCACTGACAAACTTGCTTCCAGAAATCGTGATTGAAAAATTACCGACCGCGACGGCTGTGGGGGAAACACCCGTCACGGTCGGCACTGGATTCTCCAGCGTGATCATGCTCTTGCCGGAGAGGCTCTTGTCGGACGAGGAAGCGGCTTCGATGCTGATGGAATTCGGATTGGGGAGGGTTGCGGGCGCCGTGTACTTGCCCGTCGCACTGATCATACCGTCGGCCGCGTTGCCGCCCACTACTCCATTCACCGACCAAACAACGGCCTGGCTGACCGTGCCGCTGACCTTGGCAGTGAACTGGAGCGTGTCCCCGGCGCGCACACTCCCTGTCGCCGGCGTGACTGCCACGCTCGACGAGGGTTGCGTGTTCGCATTCCCCGCACCCATGGCTGCGCAGCCAGTAAGCAGGCTGAGCGCCAGTGAAAGGACAAGCGTCGTACCAAAACGAGTCGATCGAATCCAGGCCATCTCGCGCATCTCTGATCCCCCTTCCAGGCGACCGAGTTCAGAGCTGTCATGCTCGGTGCAGCCTAGACGAGATGCGTGATTGCATGACAGGTCTCGTGAGTCCAGCGCGAAACTCGGCTTCTGGCGCGGCTTTTGCAGGTATATGGCTTTGTGAATGGTTGCTATCCGGCCATTGTGAGAAGTACATCGCGTCGACGGACGTACATGTCCGCCGGTAATGGACAAGTGAGTTCAGAGAGGCCCTTCGTTTTTCGTTTGGAAGTTGTGAACTCGCAGGCGGACATAGAGTTGGACACAGTAGGCTCGCGTGCCGCACAATAATGCGTTCTTATCTAAGTTATGGAGACGCAAGAGTGAGCCAACTTGTGCGCGCCAAGATCAGCGCCCTCGGAACCTACGTTCCGCCACGTGTTCTGAGCAATGCTGACCTGGAAAAAATGGTTGAGACCTCCAATGACTGGATCCTCGAGCGCACCGGCATTCGGGAACGACATCTCGCCGACAAGGGCGTTGCCACCAGCGACCTTGCTGTCGAGGCTGCACGGAAAGCCCTTGTCCAGCGCGGCATTTCTGCGACTGACCTCGAAGCCATTCTGGTCGCGACCGTTACGCCCGACATGTTTTTTCCCTCGACCGCTTGTCTCGTGCAGCACAAACTAGGCGCCAACGGCGTCTGGGGATTCGATCTCTCCGCCGCCTGCTCCGCGTTTCTCTACGCGCTGCAGACCGGCGCGCAATTCATCTCGACCGGGATGCACAAGAAAGTCATGGTGATCGGCTCCGACGTGATGTCGTCGATCATCGACTACACCGATCGCGCCACCTGCGTGATCTTCGGCGATGGCGCCGGCGCAGTGATTCTCGAACCTGCGGAAGAAGACGGCGTCGGCCTGATTGACTACATCCACGAAGTCGACGGCTCGGGAGGAAATGCACTGTACATGCCCGGGGGAGGAAGCCTGAACCCGTCATCGCGCGAAACCGTCGAGAAGAAAATGCACTACGTGCACCAGGACGGCCAGGCCGTGTTCAAATTCGCCGTTCGCAAGCAAACCGAACTCTGCGAGAAACTTCTCAAGCGAAATAACCTGAAGGGCTGCGACATCGACGCCTTCATTCCCCACCAGGCCAACCGCCGCATCATCACGGCCACGGCGGACCGCCTCGGCCTGCGTCCGGAAAGCCTAATCATTAACATCGATCGCTACGGAAACACGACCGCCGGCACCATCCCGCTCGCCATGCAGACCGCTGTCGAGGAAGGGAAGCTGAAGAAGGGAAGTCTGGTGATGCTGGCGTCGGTGGGGGCGGGATTTACGGTGGGGGCGACGTTGTTGCGGTGGGCTTACTAGAGCAGTTTCGAGTTTCGGGTTTCAAGTTAGGATGATGCGGGATCGAACTTGAGTGTTCTGACAGCTAATGTCCATTCCATAAGACTGATTAGTCAGAGTACAAGAAGCCGCATGAAACCTTTCGGATATTTGGCGATGGCAGGGTTTTTGTTCTACGCGGCCTACCGTTATGTGATCCAGACACGCTCGGTACGGCAGGACTTTCCCAAGCACTTCGTGAGCAAGGCACCCATTTGGGTCACAAGAGCCATTGGTTTGGCATTTGCCGCATGTGGCTTCTATTTCGTTTACCTTGCGGCCACCTGAATTCAAAAGACTCCATTACCAAGTTAGGGTTTCGTCATCTTCTCCGGCCGACCTGGGGACAGAGAATCGTTTCTCAGCGGATCTTCAGCAAGACTCCGAGGTAAGCCCGAACTTTACCAAGCAGTGCGGGGTCTGCATTCGAGTGAAAAGCCGCCTTGCGCGCCTGCCAGTCCATGCTCTTAATGTGATCTACGAGCACGGCTCCTTCGATCCCATCCGCGTCAATCGGCAGCGCGAAAGGATACGGTTTGCGCGTGCTGGTGAGGGGGCACACGACCACAAGACCGCTCGCGCGATTGTAGGCTTGATCGGTAAGCACCAGCGCCGGTCGCCGTTTGCTCTGCTCACGTCCGGCCTGCGGATCAAAATCGAGCCACACTAGCTGCCCGGCATCGGGAACGTAGCGGGTTACCACTCGACCTTCTCCCTTCCCCTCTCCTCTCCCCAGGAAGTTTCCGGGTAGCGATTTTCACGCGTGATCTGTGACACCAATTCTTTCAAGGTCGGAATCCTCTCGGTCGCGCGTAATTCAAGGCGTCCACGCGAGACCCTGATCTCGACCGCATCGCCTTCCGCCAAGCGAGCGTCTTTGAGCACCTGCTTGGGTATCCGGACCGCCAAACTATTGCCCCACTTCACGATCTGTCCTGCTGGCATCTGCCGCCTCCAAACGTCCAGGTGTCGATACAACAGTATACACCGACGTATCTACAAAGGATATCCGTGCTTAAAAATATCCGAGCTTAAAAACGCGGGCAATTTCCGTTTGTGTTTTTGGAGCATCAGCGGCACCTGCGTGATGGAATAGCAGCGAGGTGAATTGCTGGAGCGCATTGCGACTTCGCACGCGAAACTGTAAACCTAGGGTTTCGTCATCTTCTCCGGCCGAACCCACTGATCAAACTCCTCGGCGGTCAGATACCCCAGCTTCAGCGCCGCTTCCCGCAGACTCGTATGCTCCACATGCGCCGTATGCGCGATCTTCGACGCTTTGTCGTAACCGATCTTCGGCGTCAGAGCCGTCACCAACATCAGCGAATTCTGCACATGTCCCTTCACCTTGGCGTGATCGACTTCAATCCCTTTGAGCATGTACTCGACATAGCCATGGCAAGCGTCGGTGATCAAAGTCACCGAGTGCAGGAAGTTGTAAATGATCACCGGCTTGTAAACGTTCAGCTCGAAGTTCCCTTGTGATCCACCAAAGCCCACGGCCGCTGTCGCCCCATGCACCTGCACGCACACCATGGTCATGGCTTCGCACTGCGTGGGATTCACCTTGCCCGGCATGATCGACGACCCGGGCTCGTTCTCCGGAATGATCAGCTCGCCCAAGCCCGAACGCGGTCCTGAAGCCAACCAGCGAATATCGTTCGAAATCTTCATCAGGGAAGCCGCCAGCGTCTCCAGCGCGCCCTGCGCAAACACGATCTCATCATGAGCCGACAGCGCCGCGAACTTGTTCGGATGCGAGCGGAAGGGAAGTCCGGTCAATTCCGCAATTTTCTTGGCAGCGCGTTCGGCGAATTCCGGATGCGCATTCAACCCCGTGCCTACCGCCGTTCCCCCAATTGCCAGATCAAACAAACCCTGCAGCGCCATCTCCAGCCGCTGGATGTCGCGCTCCAGCAAACTCGCCCATCCGCTGAATTCCTGCCCCACCGTGAGCGGCACGGCGTCCTGCAAGTGTGTGCGCCCAATCTTCACAATCGAATCGAACTCTTTCGCCTTGGCCGCGATCGCATCGTGAACCGTCTGGATCGCCGGAATCAGAGCGCGCTTCACGCGATCCGCCGCCGCGATATGCATGGCGGCCGGAAACGTGTCGTTCGAGGACTGCGACATGTTGACGTCATCATTGGGATGGATCGGCTTTTTCGATCCCAACACCCCGCCTGCAATCTCGATGGCGCGGTTCGAGATGACTTCGTTGACGTTCATGTTGGTCTGCGTGCCGCTGCCCGTCTGCCAGATGCGCAACGGGAATTGATCATGCAGCTTGCCCTCAATCACCTCGTCGGCGGCCTGCACAATCAGCTTCGCCTTCTCTGCCGAGAGCTTGCCCAGGTCCAGATTTACCAGCGCACACGCCTTCTTCAAAATTCCGAATGCCCGTATCAACTCGGGCGGCATGGTGTCGCGGCCAATGTTGAAGTGCAGCAGCGAGCGCTGCGTCTGCGCGCCCCAGTACACATTCGCCGGGACTTCAATCTGCCCCATGCTGTCGGATTCTATGCGCGTGTGGGTCACGGGTTCTGCGGTGGTCGCCATAGGACTGCTGCCTCGAAGGATGGAGTAACGGAAAAGTATAGCGCGGATGTCCGGGCTGCTTGTGCGCGGAAGCACACCCTCGTGTGACGTCAAACAAATCGTTCTCAGACCACATGCTAGAATCGATTGTTTGACAGCTTCCTCGGGGCGCCGTGTGCAACCCCGCAGCTAGGACCTATCTTGGCTACCACGGAATATATTCCCGCTACCTTGCCCAGGAAACAAGCGCATGCCCGGCCTGACAGCTGGACGGATGTGCTCGTAATCGGGGCTGGCCCCACCGGCCTTGCCTGCGCCATCGAATGCCAGAAGATCGGCCTCAAGGCGCTCGTTCTCGACAAGGGCTGCCTGGTGAACTCGATCTACAACTATCCCACCAACATGACCTTCTTCACCACGCCGGAGTTGCTGGAAATCGGCGACATCCCGTTCGCTTGCTCGGGCCAGAAACCGACTCGCCAGGAAGCGCTCGAATACTATCGCCGCGTGACGGACCATTTCCATCTTCACGTGTGCCAGTATCAGTGGGTCAAAACAGTGACTGGGCAGGATGGAGATTTCCGGGTCACGGCCACCGACCGCTCCGGAAAAATTCACGATTACCGTACCAAGAAGGTCATCGTCTCCACCGGCTACTACGATCTTGCCAATCGCCTCGACATCCCGGGGGAGGATCTTGCAAAAGTATTTCATTACTACAAGGAGCCGTATGCCTATTACGACAGCGATGTGGTGGTAGTAGGCGGGAAGAACTCGGCCGCGGAAGCGGCGCTGGATTTATGGCGGCACGGGGCGCGTGTCACGCTCGTTTACCGCGGAAACCAGGTTTCTCCCAGCGTGAAATATTGGGTGCGTCCGGACCTGGAAAATCGCATCAAGAACAACGAAATCACCGCGTTCTTCAAGAGCTCGGTGCAGGAAATCGGGCTGGACTTCGTTGTGCTGAACACGCCCAAGGGTCCCACTCGCCTGCCGAATGACTTCGTGTTTGCGCTGATTGGGTACCATCCGGATTATGATTTTCTGCGCAGCGTGGGATTGGAGCTTTCCGACATGCAGAATCGCCCGGTGTGCGATCCGGAAACGCTCGAGAGCAATGTGCCCGGGATCTACGTGGCGGGTGTGATTGTGGCGGGCTCGCGCACCAGCGAAATTTTTATCGAGAACGGCCGTTTCCACGGGAAACAGATCGCCGCGCACCTGCGGCAAAAGCTTGGGCCCGCCGAGGAGATCGCGGAGCTGTAACCGCTGCTGCGGGTTGCCGCCGGGCGCATCCTTGAAAATCTCAGAGCAGGGGCACGCAGGAAATTGCCTCCCCAAAGACCGCGCCTGAAGGCGCGCGCTGATACGGGCAAAAGCGAAAGATTCTCTGCGTCCTCGGCCAGTTCTCCGCGACCGCAGCGGTTAAGTTTGTCTACTCCAATTCCAGGGTCTCTCCCAGTTGCTGGGAAATCAGCCGCCCCATCAACGGCTTCAGCTTTTCTCCAGTCTTGGCCAACACAAAATCCTGTTCCCCGTCGGACCAGTCGAGCTTGAAGCTGGTGGTCAGCGCGGAAATCCATATCTGGCGCACGGGCGCATTCGGCGACACCACGAAGCGTGCGCCATCCTCAAAGCTGATATGCAACGCCCCCGCTTGATCCTCGACCTCGATGTCAGCATCGTCTTCGGCAGCAATAAGAGATTTCTTCAGGGCAGCGAAAGCCTCGTCGGCGCGTTTCCGGAATTCCAGTTCATCGAGCATGCGGAGATTATAAAGAAAAGCTCTTAACCGCGAAGTTCGCAAAGAAAGGCCGCTAAGGGCGCAGAGAAGAGCTTTTTTCTCGAAGCTTCCAGTAAGAAGAAAGATTTTCTTTGCGACCTTTGCGATTTCTTTGCGTCCTTTGCGGTTAAGAGCTTTTCAGAACGCAGCCATCCTCCCGATAATTGTTTACCATTCGTCGGATACCATCCTTGAGAAGGACGACATGGAAGTTGATGAGAAGGCCCACTGAAATATTTAATAGCCGGAGATGAGAGAGCAGTTGGGCTTCGTCGACCGGATGCAACGCCTCCTTGCATTTCAGTTCGACCACCACGCGACCTTCCACCACCAGGTCCGCTCGAAATCCACATTCCAGTTTCACCGTGTCGTAGAACAGTGGCACAGGCTTTTGTCGTTCGACGCGCATCCCGGCTCGCTGGAGTTCGTGCGCAATGCACGCTTCGTAGGCAGACTCAAGCAGTCCGGGTCCTAGCCTTCGATGAATTTTGATCGCGGCACTAATAATTTCGGGCGTTAGGTCGGATGATCTCATTAGCGACTACGGTATCTCGGAGTGGATGTGTTGAGTGGTGATGATGGACACAGCGCGTTGTGAGTCTTCTCGAACAAACCTAAAATGGAATTCGGGTTCCCGTCGCGGAAAAGCTCTTAACCGCAAAGCTCGCAAAGAAAGGCCGCTAAGGTCGCAGAGAAGAGCTTGATTCTCGAAACTTCCAGCAAGAAGAAAGATTTTCTTCGCGAACTTTGCGATTTCTTTGCGTCCTTTGCGGTTAAAAGCTTTTCAGCCGTTTATTTCAGCAAATACTCCTTCACAAACATCACGGTCGCGTAGAACTGGAAATCGCGATTCTTCTTCTTGTGGAAACCGTGGCCTTCGTCTTTGGCCAGCAAATACCAGACGGGCGTGTTGTTTTTGCGTACCACCTCCGCCATCTGTTCACTTTCACTGGCGGGAACACGCGGATCATTCTTGCCCGCAATCACAAACAGGGGCTTGGTGATGTTCTTCGCCTTGTTGGCGGGGGCGATGTTTTCCAAGTAGGCTCGCACCTTGGGATCGCGCTCGTCCCCGTACTCCACGCGGCGTAGATCCTGCCGGTAGCCGGATGTATGCTCGAGAAACGTTACCAGGTTCGACGGGCCCACGATGTCGACCGAGCAACAGATGCGGTCGTTGTAGTTGGTCGCGACCGCGAGCGTCATGAACCCACCGTAGCTGCCTCCCATTACCAGCACGCGCTTCGCATCCAACCCACTCTGTTGACCCAACCAATCCAGCAGGGAGTCGATGTCTTTGTAGGAGCCGTCGCGCAGCATACCGTTGTCGAGGGCAAGGAACTTCTTGCCGTAGCCGCTGGACCCGCGAACATTCGGGAAGATCAGTGCCACGCCAAGTTCGTTGAGATAGTAGTTATCCCCGGCCAGGAAATCCGGTTGAAATTGTCCTTCCGGCCCGCCGTGAATCAGGATCATCACCGGGCGCGGGCCGGGAAATTTTGCCGGCGGTCGATAGAGAAACCCGCTGATTTGCCGCCCATCCCAGCTCTTCCAATGAATCAACTCGGGCTCCGGCAGATTTGTCGTGTTCAATCCGCCGGTTTCGCTGTAGGTCCAGCGCTCGGCCTTGCCTGTATCGGTGTCCAGGGAATAGACGTCCCTCGGAGAACGCGCGGAACTCAGGGCGAAACCAACTTCGTGGCTGTGCCTCCGCCAGCGGACGTTTTCGATGACGCCGCGCGGAAGTGTGGTCACCGGGTGTTCGATCTTGCCGGCGATGTCGTAGATGTGCAGCACATCAAAGCCGTCCTCGTTCGCAAGGAAGGCGATCTTCTGGCCGTCATCGGAGAGATCGAACTCCTCCACATCCCAGGGAATCGCGCTGCTGAGATAGGTGTGCTGGCGGCTGCTCAGGTCGATATATGCGAGCCGGTGAAACTCGGATTCCTTGTCGGTGGTGGTATAGATTCCTTTTTCGTCTTTGCTGAATCGCCCGCCGGAATACGAAATCTTCTCTCCCCCTTTTGGCGTCAGCAGGGTCTTCTCGCCGCTCTCGGCGTCCATCAGCCAGAGATAGCTTTCATTGGCCGACACGTACTCCATCACCACGATCTTGCGGCCATCCGGCGACCAGTCGAGTGTGCCCCAACCTCCGCCTTCGAGCTTCGCCACCATGTGGTCGGACTTTGGCTCCTTCGGATTGATCACCCACAGGTCCACATCTTTGCCTGTGCGGCGAGTCGAACCGTACGCCAGCTTTCCGCCTTGCTCCCACCAGACCGCGCCCGTGTTGCGCGACTTGCCATCTGTCAGCAGCGTGACCTCGCCTGTGTCGAGGTCGTCGCGATAAAGCTGGTAGAACTCTCCGCCGCCCACGTCCTTGCTGAAGACGAAGTAATTGCCCTGGGTCGGCTCATATTGAGCATTGGTCACGGCATCGGGATAGAACGTCAACTGCGAGCGCGCGCCACCGGGCATCTGCACGCGGTGAATTTCCGAGACGTCGGCGAATCGGGTCGCGATCAGCATTTCGCGGCGCGTCGGGTGCCAACTGGTCAGGGTGGCCGCGCGGAAGTTGCTGTATCGCTCCACGGTTTCGGCGAGCGAAGTAGGAATCTTGGGAACGCCTTCCGCCACGAGATTTTCGTTCGGAACGACCTCTCCCGATTGTGCTGCGACGAGAATCGCGAAGCCTGAAAGAATCAGGCACAGAATCAATCTGCGAAGCACTTGCATAAGATTTCCTCGGAGCAGGGCCAGCATCTTAGGACGCGGGGTCGTCGATCGTCAATGCGTGAGCGGGTCGCGCAGAGGCGCGGAAAAAACTTTTCACCACAAGGGGCACGAAACAGCACAAAGGATTTGATTGCCCGGAGAGATCGAGGTTCGAACGTCCGTGCTGGAGCTTTGATCCCGGACGGCAGCAAGAAAAAAGGGCCCGGGAAACATTGCTCCCGGGCCCTATGAGTTTGGAGACGAGGGTAAAACCGGAAAATTGTTATTCGTCGACGAAATGCCGGCGGGTCACAGAGCCCATACTCACCAGTCCCGCGCCCAGCAGCATCAGGGAACGCGGCGGATTGGGCGTGCTGAGCGGTAGAAATGCTGAAGATATCAAGATGACCGAAAGAACTAGCATGACGCCCTTAAGAGCTTTGGCAAGCATTTCGTCGTTCCTCTCGCCTGTAACCAGAGCAACTACGTTGCCTCAGAGCGGCTTGCCACCAACGTTCGCCGCCTCCCGGTTTCCGCCGATAAACCCTTGAATCGCCGCCTCATCGCAATCACTACTGCACGCATGACAATCTTTGTCACGCCGGTCGAAGATGCAATTGCTTGCACATTGACTGGCGCACTCGGGACAGTCGTCAGTCCTCGAATGCAGGGCAGGTACACGGAAGCGGGTCAAGATTTTGCCTATAACTTCTTAATTCCCAAAGGCCTAGATCCTTTTACGCGTGTAAACAACTGACTGCAAATGAAGAGAGGAGAGGGATGGTCGCAAGGTTTACTGGAATATAACTCCGCGAAGAATGCGATTCTCATTCCCGATCAGTTATCTTGGAAGACTGTTCCGCACGATCCCACTCCAACAATGGAACCGGAACCCGAACGCGAAGTGAACTCGATCTCGTTTGCCTCCTATGTGCGGCTGTTGCGCGAGAATCGCAACTTTCGCCGCCTGTGGGCCGCGCAGATCGTCAGCGAAATCGGCGACTGGTTCTACACCCTCGCCATCTACAGCCTGCTCTTGCAACTCACGGGTCGGGCCAGTTCGGTCGCGCTGGCGCTGGTCCTGCAGGTCCTTCCGCAGACTTTCGTTGGGCCGACTGCCGGAGTCGTGAACGACCGGATTCGCCGCAAGCGCGTGATGATTACCGCGGACCTTATTCGCACCGTGATCGTGCTCTCGATGCTGCTGGTACGTTCGCGCTCTCTGGTCTGGCTGGTTTATCCGCTGCTGCTGCTCGAAACCATCATGGCGGCGTTCTTCGAGCCGGCTCGCAGCTCCGTGATTCCGAACATCACCAAGCGCGAAGACGTCATCCTCGCCAACACGCTTGGGTCCACGACCTGGTCACTGAACCTCGTGCTGGGCGCGACTTTGGGCGGAGTCGTGGCCGCGCTGCTTGGCCGAGATGCGGTGTTCATCCTGAATGCGCTTTCGTTTCTGGTTTCCGCGCTGTTCATTGCGGGCATGCATTTTGCCGAGCCGCACGCCGACACGGCGCCGCCACTGCGCGTGCGCGAGTTGTTTGATTACTCTCCCATCCTCGAAGGCGTGCGCTACGTGCGCAGCCAGCGCAGTCTGCTCGCCACCATCTTCGTGAAGGCCGGAAACCTCGTCATCGGTCCGAGCTGGGTTCTGTTCACGGTCATGGGACAGAGGTACTTTCCGGTTCGCTGGCACCATCTTGATCCGCAACGCGGCGCGATGCTGGGCATGAGCTTGCTGCTGGGCGCGCGCGGTCTGGGGGCGCTCCTGGGTCCGCTGATCAGCGCGCGTTGGGCAGGACATCGCGACCGGCGCTTGCGTCTCGGTATCTTCTTCGGCTACCTGGTGACGGCGATTGGATACACGCTCATCGGCAAGGCGGGAAACGTCTGGTTCGCGTGTCTGTGGGCAGCCTTTGCGCACCTCGGAGGCTCGACCGTGTGGGTGTTCTCGACCACGCTGCTGCAGTTGAACACTGACGACCGCTTCCGGGGACGTGTCTTCGCCGCCGATCTCGGCCTGTGCATGCTGACGATCGCCGTCGGCGCCTACGTGGTCGGAGCGTTCCTCGATATCGGGATCTCCGCCCGCACCCTGGTCACGGCAACCGGAATCGTGATGCTGATCCCCGCAGCGCTTTGGGGTTGGGCCACTAAGGTGTGGCGGCCAGAGCCAGCCCGCGCAGGGGCGATGATGAAGTAGTCACATTGATGCCAGAAGGTGAGCTTCGAGGCTCGCTCGTGGGTCAGGAAGAGCACGACTTCAGAGTTTTCTGAAGGCAGCTGCCCGGCCACGCGCACGGCTGTAGCCGCGTTGAGTTTATCCGTTTACGGCTCGGCTTCGAGCCGAGCTCTTTCAAAACGCGGCCTGGGCTGTGAGCCTTGGACGTTACAGCTCGTCGATCTTCGCCGCCAGGATGAAGTCGCTTTCGGTGAGACCATTGACCTTGTGCGTCCAGCTGGTGATCGTCGCCTTTCCCCATGTGAGCAGGATGTCGGGATGATGTCCCTGCTCTTCGGCGACGGCGCCGACGCGGTTCACGAACTCGAGGGCCTTCTGGAAATCCGGGAAAGTGAACGTGCGCGTAATGTGGTGCTCGTCCACCACTGTCCAGTTAGGAAGCTGATGGCTCAGGTTGTGCAGGTTGGCTCCCTTGAGAGCAGGCACGTCGCCGCGGCAGGGAACGCAGGTCTTGCTGGCTAAGGTCGACATAAAGCACCCCTTCCGGAATTTTATCGCATGGACGGCAGGGGAGAGTGGTGGCGAGGCGTGCGATGATGCGGCCGTGTGCTTCAGTTCATCGTGCGCGCATTGATTAGAACGGAATATCTTCGTCCGTGATGGGCGATGCTCCCGCGTGCTCTGGTTCGGGCGGCGCGGATTGATCGAAGTGATTAGCTGCGCCGCGAGCGCCTCCGCCCTGAGCTTCGCCACCACCGCCGGCTTCTCCGCGTCCGCCGAGTAGAACCAGATCGTTAGCTATGACTTCCGTCATGTATTTCTTCTGGTTGGTTTGCTTGTCATCCCAGGAGTGGGTTTGCAGGCGGCCTTCGATGTAAACCTTCGAACCCTTCTTCAGGTATTCGCCGGCAATCTCCGCGAGGCGTTGCCAGAGCACGACGTTATGCCACTCGGTGCGATCCTGCCAGTTTCCGCTTTTGTCCTTGAAGCGTTCGTTGGTCGCAAGCGTGACTTTTGCGACGGGGGTGCCTTGCGGCGTGTATTTCACTTCCGGATCTTTGCCAAGATTGCCTATGAGAATGACTTTGTTCACGCTCTTTGCCATGAGTGGAGCTCCTTCGGAAGCTCAATATAGCAGAAACGGATGGGTGGAAATTGTGGTATGTGGACAGGAGGAATGTGATGGGACGACGGCCTTGAGATCGTGTCGTACCTGCGGGACTCTGTCATCTTCCTGGAATTTTCCCAGCGCTTACGCGCTGGCTAATGAATGTCGCCGCCTGCGGCTTGTTGGTTCCTCGTGGTCGAAGCGGCGCGGCTTCCCTTAGGAGGATGGCCTATTTTCCGGTATAATCTGAACAACTTATGCCCGCTGAAACCACCGGAAACAAAGCTGCCGGGATGGTCCCGGATGAACTCAAATTTGAGCCCAAGTCCACTGGGCTTACCACTCCACGCAAGAAAAAACCGAAAGAACTGGCCGTCATCACCGAGTGCTGCACGGGATGTGCGGGCTCGCCGGCGTGTGTCGAGTATTGCCCGGTGGCGGACTGCATGTTCTGGGTTCCGGATGAAGATCATCCGCCGTTTGGGCGCATTCAGGTTGACCCGATCCTCTGTATTGGGTGCAAGAAGTGCATCAGCAAGGGACCGGATGGGTGCTTCCTTGACGGGTGTCCGTGGGATGCGATTGTGATGGTGGATACGGCCGAGGTGGAGAAGGAAGTCGGCGTGATGTCGATCTAAGGGCGGTCGTTGGTCTTTCGTTTTTGGTTGTTGGTTTTTGACGCGCGCTTCGGCGCGCGTTTTGTTTTTGGGTAGAGAGAGCGAAAGTCAAAAGCTAACCGCAAAGGACGCTAAGAAGTCGCTAAGGACGCAAAGAAAATCTTTACCACAAAGGGCACTAATGAAAACGCACCAAGGACACGAAGAAGCGATCGGTATCTCTGTTTCCGGCCTTGCTGAATCAGTGTGCGGTGTTGGCGCGGTCGTGGATCGCTTTGTCCGTGAGCAGGGCTTGCTGGCGGATGTGCTCGGGAATTTCGGGGAGCTCGCGTTCGTACGGAGTGATAGCCGGGAGGTCGTCGGGCTGGCCGATGAGATAGAGAGCGCGCAGGCCTTCCCAGACCTGGTCGACTGCCGGGTCGATGGTCGCGAGTTCCGCTCCGGCTTGGATGGTTTGCCCGGTCTGCGCGAATAGGGTGCGGATGCGTCCGGAAATCGGGGAACGAACTTCGACGGTTTGCTGATCGTTGTGCAGTTTGGCGATCAGGCCGCCTTGACGGATGGGGGTGCCGGGACGATCGGCATCGACGACGCGGCCGGTGATGGACGCGGAGATTTTTCTGGATTGCAGGAGTTCGACGATCTGCGGACGCCCGGTGGTGTCACCGTAGCGGACCAGCGATAGGGCTGCGTTGCCGCGCACCAGCGGCGATGGGTCGTTCAACATCTTCAGCAACGCTTCATGAAAACCCTGGCCGCTCGTATCCTCGCCGAGCACCCACGCATCGGTGTTACGGACCTCTTCGACCGGGTGGGCCGCCAGGCGGACCAGGTCGGGGTACCACTGCTTCGCCGCTGTATCGTGATGCGATATTCGTTCACTCATCTGTACGAGAGCCTGCTGGATGTGGCGTGGGTGGCGGTTGTCCTGAAGATATTCGGCGATTTGCTTGTCGGAGAGATGACGTCCGAACCAGGTGTTCCACCAGAACAGGAATGGCATCAGGGCGATCAGCCAGGCCGTCAGGAAGAAGAGCAGGCGCTGGCGCGTGGACATGCCGCGCTTGGCGGGTGTTTCGGCGGTCGAGTCGGTTTCAATGGGAGGGGCTGGGGTCATGATTCGGTCGTTGGTCGTTGGTCCTTGGTCGTTGGCGAGCAACTGCGCTTGTTGGGAACTATACCTCAATCTACTACGTCGGCGTCGAGCACGCGGGCTTGCTCGAGATAGTGGGAGACGGCGTACTGGGCGAGTAAGGGAGTCTGCAGCGTGATCTCAGCGCCGATCCATTCGCCCTTGGCGTACGGTTCGCCGGGCGGATTCTTGCTGGGCCCGCTCGAGCCAAATTGCGGGCCGAAAGCGGCTTTCTGGATCGGGTCAAATTGCTGGAGATTCTTCCAGGCTTGGTCCCCGACCGTGCCGGAGACGTCGATTCGGAGTCTTACAGTGGACATTCGTTTTTATTCTAACTGAACGTGAGGAAGGACCGAGTACCGAGTAAACGAGTACCTAGTACCGAGGGAATCAGTGGAGATCGGGCGGGAACGTCAGGTGGCGAACCAGTGGTAGAGCATGAAATAGACGAGAACGCCAGTGACCGAGACGTAAAGCCACAGCGGGAAGGTCCAGCGGGCGATGGCGCGATGGCGGTCGAAGCGCTCGCGCAGGGCTCGGGCGAGGGTGATGAGTACAAGCGGAACGATCGCAATCGCCAAGAGGACGTGCGAGACAAGGATGGTGTAGTACATCGGCCGAGACCATCCTCTGCCTTGGAACGGCACGGAATGGACATGGAAGTGATAGTAGAGATAGGACGTAAGAAACAACGTCGAGGTGATCACAGCGGTAATCATAGCCGCGCGATGGGAGGCGACGCGTCCCTTGCTGATGAACCAGCGGCCGGTTAGCAGCAGGACTGTGCTGGCGCCGTTCAGGCTGGCATTGATGACGGGGAAGATGGCGTATTGGGCGGGGACGGGCATAGAAGTGAGAATCTGGTCAAATCAACATACCAGACTACAAGGGATCCTGAGTGCTTGGTAACGAGGAGCGGAAGCCGCGTAGTCTTGTAGCGCCCGCCGTCCTCGGCGGCTGTCTGGCGGGCGTCTCGCCCGCCTGCGAGCGCGGGACGCACTCGCGACTGCCGGCAGGATGCCGGCGCTACTTCGGGGACTATCACGCCGCCGGCTTTGTCGTCCTGCGGTTGGCCACCACAAACGCCAGGCCGAACATGAACAGCGAGAACAGCACCAGCGTGGCCATCGACGAGGCCAGCGAGAATTGCGCGGGGCTCTCGGGATAGAGCAGGGCGCGCAGGGCTTCGACGCCGTAGGTGAGCGGGTTGAGGCGCATCACGATGCGCAGCCAGCCTGAAGCTCCCGAGAGCGGGAAGAGCGCGCCGGAGAGCAGCCAGAGCGGGATCAGGAACAGGTTGATGATGGCGTGGAAGGCGGAGGTTGAGTCCATGGGCCAGGCGATCGCGAAGCCGAGCGCGGTCAGTGCGAACGACACCAGGAAGACGGTCAGGACTACCAGCAGGAACGCGCCGAAGCCGATGCGTACTCCTACTAAGGGCGCGAATACCAGGAAGATCAGGCCTTGTGCGGCGGCGAGCGTTGTCCCTCCGAGAACTTTTCCGAGCACGATCGCCGAGCGTGGCACCGGGGCGACCAGGACCGAGAGCAGGAAGCCTTCCTTGCGATCTTCGATTACCGACATCATGGTGAAGATGCTGGTGAAGAGCACGATCATGATGAGCGTGCCGGGGTAGAAATAGTCCAGATAATGTTGCTGTCCTGCCGCGCTGCCGGAGCGGAAGGATGTACCGAAGCCGGAGCCAAGCACGACCCAGAACACCAGCGGCGAGGCGATCACGCCGATGACCCGGCTGCGCTGCCGGTAGAAGCGCACCAGTTCCCGCCACCAGAGCGTGAAGGCGGGGAGCGTCATGCCTGCCGAGGCCGGAACGCGGGGAAGAGTTGCTGTTTGGGTCGCCAAGGGCTTATCTCATTTCTTCGCCGGCGGGGCGTTTTTTTGCTTGCTCGGGATGTAGCCACAGTCGCGGCATTCCCAGAAGGCATTCAGAAAGAAGAATCCCGAGAGCGCTAACAGGATCAGGCTCATGAACAGGCCGTCCACCGTGGTGATGGTGCCGTTCATGAGGGTCCAGACAATTCCCAGGAGCGGGAGAATGCCTAGCACAACGGAAAGCGCGAGCATCATGGGTTGCACGTTACCTCCTTAGGGGCTGAGTTTCCGCGAAACGAGATTCCTCGCTGCGCTCGGAATGACAAGCTTTAAAAGTCACAGCAAGTTTCAAAGGTCCCGACAAGCATTAAAGGTCACAACACGCTTCAAAGGTCACAACAAGCTTCATGTATCGGCCTACCTTCGCGAGCTCTCAAAATTCCAATGTCTTCGGTCCCCTGCTTCGACGGGCGAGGACGCCCGTCGCTCCATAATCAGTTTTTCGCCTCTTCCTCGGTTTCGGTCCAGAAGCGGTGGCCGGTGCGATGGATGAAAACGTCTTCGAGCGTGGGCTTGCTCACGCTGACCGCTTGAATCTCGCCGGGAAATGCTTCCACCAATCCCGTGATGAAGCGATGGCCGTTTTCGAGTTCGATGCGCACCTGATGGCCTCGGGACTTGTCGCCCATGACCGCGGCATCGACCTGGAACCGTGCGCTGATGCGCTGGGCCAGGGACTCGGCGTCGCGCGTGGCGTCGAGCAGGATCACGTCGCCACCGATTTCGTGCTTGAGTTCCGTTGGCGTACCCAGGGCGACCAGCTTGCCTTCGTTCAGGATGGCGAGGCGGTCGCAGCGCTCGGCTTCTTCCATCAGGTGAGTGGTGACGATGACCGAGACGCGTTCCTGGTCTCGGAGGATCTGCAGGTATTGCCAGAGATCGCGACGGGCGCCCGGATCGAGGCCGGTCGTAGGCTCGTCCAGCAGCAGGACCGATGGATGGTGCAAGAGACCTTTTGCGAGCTCGACGCGGCGAGCCATGCCTCCCGAAAAAGTCTCGACCAGTTCTTTCATGCGATCGGCTAAACCCACGCGGTCCAGAATTTCGTTAATTCGTGCCTTGAGGGGCGAGCCATGTAATCCGTAGAGGTGGCCCTGATGCCAGAGATTTTCGTAGGCAGTCAGCTTTTCGTCGACGCTTTGCGCCTGGAAGACAACGCCGATCTGCCGACGGACGGCGGCGGGATCCTTGGCTGTGTCGAAACCCATGATCAGGGCGCGGCCGGCGGTCGGTACCATCAATGTCGAAAGAATGCGGAACAGGGTGGTCTTGCCGCTGCCGTTGGGGCCGAGTAGGCCAAATAATTCGGCCGGGCGCACGTCGAAGGAGACATGGTCGAGCGCGCTGCGGCCATTGTAGCGGTGCACGATGTCCTGCACCGCAATAACCGGAGTCGCGGTGCTTTCTGATTCGAGGCCGGCTTCCGCGATGGCGGGGAGTTTCGAGGGCACAGGCTATTTTACGACGAGATGCGGTTCAGCATCATGAGAACAAACAAGAGGGGCAAATAGAGTACCGTGGCCTGCAACAGTTGGCGAGCGCGCTGTTTGGAGCGGGGCGCGCTGAGAGGATCCCTCAGCAGGGTAAGTCGTGATCCAACGTACAGGAGCGTTACTCCCAGCAGCAGGGCGCCGACGAGGTAGATGCGTCCGGCCATACCAAGAAATGATGGAGCGAGGCTCACCGGAATCAGCAGCAGCGAGTAGAGAATGATGCGCGAGGAAGTAGATTTGCCGTCGGGCTCGACTACCGGGAGCATGCGGATCTGGCCGGCGGCGTAGTCATCTCGATAGAGCCACGCGATCGAGAAGAAATGTGGGAACTGCCAGAAGAAGACGATGGCGAACAGGACCAGGGTTTCCCATTCGAGGCGACCGCGGGCCGCGGTCCAGCCGAGCACGCCGGGCATTGCGCCGGGGAATGCGCCCACGAAGGTGCAGACCGGATGAACTTTTTTCAGCGGCGTGTACGCGGCGAGATAGACGAATGCAGTCAGCAGGGCGAGTGTGCCGGTTAAGGGATTCAGTGTGAGATCGAGGTAAAGCGCGCCGCCGACGGTCATGAGCAGCCCGATGATGGTGCCGTGACGCAGGCTCATACGGCCCGTGGGTAGCGGACGCTGCGCGGTGCGGCGCATGTGGCCATCGACATCGTGCTCCATGACCTCGTTCAGGGCAGCGGTGCCGCCGGAGACGAGGCCGATGCCGAGCAGGGCGTGGAACAATCCCCATGAGAGGGAAGGGAAGCCGGACTTCAGCGAGCCGAAGTAATAGCCGCACCAGGCGGTCAGCACAACCAGAGTGGTGACACGCATCTTGGTGAGTTCGGCGTAATCCCGTGCCAGCGTGGCGAAGGCGCTGCGCGAAAAGTTCAAGGGCTGAGTGACGGCGCTCATGCGGTTTGGGGAGTCCGTTCTGTGCCCGGAACGCGCTCCGCAAAGGCGACCGGCACATGTCGCCAGACTTGAATTGCGAGTACCACGGTGGTGGCCAGCAGCAAGGCTCCAACCGCGACGTGAGCCACGGTCGAAACCACCATGGGAAGTTCGGGCTGCACACTATCTTTGCCCCAGGCCACGCGCGTCAGGAAGGCGGCGAAGCCGAGACAGAGTTGTGTGATGAGAAGCGAGAGCATGAGGATGGCAGGCTTGCGGACGGCCTCGATCTTCGAAAAAACAGAGAGGGCGCGGATTGCCGTCCATGTGAGCACGAAGGCGACGATGGCGGCATGCACGACGTGCGGCCACCAACTCATGCCCCGATGGCGAAACATTCCGCCGAGGACTAATTGCACATACAGCACAAAGATGGAAAGCAAGGTCAGCGTGAAGAGGCTGGGGCGGCGGGTGTCGTGTTCGACCTGGGGAACTTCCTCCACCCATTTGCGCCCGGTAAAGATGGCGATGCAGACGGCTATGCAGAAGAATGTTTGCGCCACCGCCGCATGTGCGGTAGAGACCGCGGGCGGCTGGAGATAGAGAACTGTCATTCCTCCGAGGATTGCTTGTGCGACCACGGTGCCGAGGGCAGCCAGCGCGAACTTGCGGAGCCAGGAACGGCGTTCGACGAAGAAGGTCCAGGCAGCGATCGCGAGCGTGAGGATCACGAGCGAACCGGCCACCATGCGGTGGCTCCATTCAAAGCGCACGCCTCCGACCAGATGCGGCACTTTTACCAGATAGCCGAACGAGGTCGGCCAATCCGGCACAGAAAGACCCGCATCGTTGCTGGTGACCGAGGCGCCAAACATGATCACAAGGAACGTGAAGCACGCGGTGAACACCGCGAACGCGTGGTGCGCGCGATGGTACGGAATAGCAATCGCCTTCAGAATGAACTCCTCGGAACGGAAAGCTTTTAGCTTTTAACTGTCAGCTCTTAGCCTATAGCTTGAACCAACTCGGGATTCACGCCCGCGCTAAAGCTCCACAGTTTTTTCGGCAACAGGCGGCTAAAAGCTAAAGGCTAAGAGCTCAATTTCCAGAGCAGGCTGCACAAACGCAACCAGCCTGCCCTGGAGAACGAAGCATTCTAGCAAAACCTACATCGCGCCCGCTTTGAGCGTCTGGTCGACGGTCTTGGCTTCTTTTGGAGCGATGGTCACTTTCTGATCCTGCTCGGGTAGCTTTTCATGCACGAATGCGATCGTGTAATCGCCCGGCGGCAGGCCTTTGATTTCATATTTGCCGTCCTTGTCGGTGACTGCGTAGAACGGGCTCTTGACCACGTTGATGTACATCTTCATCCACGGGTGCTGGTTGCACTTCACCGGCAACATGATTTCCTCGCGGGCGAAATTCTTCTCGATGGGCGCGGCTTGCGGCGGTTGCGATTCGTTCCACTCGCGATTGTCTTTGGGAGTGGGATGGATGTTGTGGGTAGTGGGATCATCATTCTTGATCTGAACGGTCTGGCCTGCCATCACGCCGAGCACATGGGGATGATAACGGCAGCCTTGCTGATCGAGCACGACCGGATCCTTGGGAACATCGAAGGTGCGATTGCCGAGGCCGTCTTTCACATAGACGAAAACATTGGCGAGTTCGCCTTTATCGACGATGAGCGCTTCGTTCTCATTGGCGCCTTTGCAGGCGGGGTCCTGCGACATGTCGATCTTGGCCGGCTTCGGAGCCGTGCCATCGTACTTTACCGTTCCGTTCAGCGAGCCAACCGTGGCCGGATCAATGGGCGTGGCAGCGGGGGCGGGAGCGGCGGAAGGAGAGGTGGATTGTTCAGTGTTCTCTTTCTTGTTACAAGCAGCCAGCAACAATAAGCCGGCAAGGGCTAGCAGGAGGAGGAATGCTAACCGGGAGTTCTTCATGATATGGGCACCTTTCATGTAGTTTTAGATGGCACACCAAAACCCTCTATTCTAACGCGAACCTCCGGCCGATGCGCCCGACTTCGAGACAGGTGGACGACTCGGGCCGGTCACAGATTTCTTCGTACGCTGGGGCGCGTTCGAGGCGGTCGATCGGCCCATGGAGGCGGCCACACGCTTCTGCTCTTCCGGAGTGAGTTGAAAGATGTAATCCACGAGCAGCTTGGTGTGATCCTGGTCATAGCCCTGGAACGATGGCGGCGTCGGTCCGGCAAAAACCCAGTGGTCGTTGACTTTGTTGAACAAGCCGGAAGGCATGGAAGTGCCGGGACTGATCGCTTGCGGATCGGTGATCCAGCGTTCCACCCAGTCGGGCTTCAGACGTTCTTTCGCGAGCAGGAAGTTCGGTGCGGTAGCGTGCGCATCGTGCTGCACGTCGCCGGTGGCGTGACATTTCAGGCAAGGGGCTGCCGTACTCGAGAACAGGGCGCGCGCCATCTCGGTTTCTTTCGAAGTGAGTGTGGGCACCTGCTCGGGAATGTATGGTATCGGCTGTTGAGAAAGCGCCTGGAAGAAGCGCACCAGCTTGCGCAACTCGTCGTCGGAGAACGAGAACGTCGGCATGCGGACTTTTAGATAGTTCCGGACGCCGTTACGGTTGGTATCGGTGTCGTTCAGAGCGGGATTGCTCAGGAAGCGCCGCAGCCACTCCGGATTCACGCGCGCGCCTTCGGTGTAGAGCTTGGGCGGCAATTGTTCTTTCCAGTCCGGGTCCTGGTACTTCTTCATCTTGACCAAAACAGAGTCCTGGCCGGGGAAGAACTGGTGGCAGCCCACGCAGTTGTATTTCGTGACCAGCCACCATCCTTCCTGGATGTCGCGGCGAGTGTCCTGCGGTTTGTACTGGTAGTTGGCCGGCAGGCTATTTTCCTGGCTGCCCAGGAGGAACGTGGTGAGGGCCTGCACCTGGTCCTTGGCGAGATGCAGGTTGGGCATGCGGAGAGCCTCCGTCTCCGACTTGATCATGCCCTTGTCGTAAATCTCAGGCTCGGCGAGTTTGTGTTCGAAGAAGCCCTTGTGGTCGTACCAGGATTCCTTCGCGGGACCTTCAGGCAAACGCGCGAGATCTTCGGGATTGCTGATGGGTTCTTTGCCGCGCTGGGCGGATTCGGTGAACAGGGCGAAGTCCAGGCGCTCGATCGGCTTGCTGCCCTCAAACGTGAGTTCGGTGCCGATACGGCCCTCGTCTTCCATGCCCGCGATTTCGTGACAGCCCCCGCAGCCATAGTGGCGCACCCACTTCTTGCCTTCTTGCTTCAGCTTGGGGTCGTCCATAAAGGACGCGTCCGCGTAGGCGGAGGGCTCCTGCTTTTTCTGCGTCAGCAAATAGGTGGCGATGTCCTGCGCATCCTCGACGCTAAGACGCAGGCTGGGCATCACGGTCATGTTCTGGACCTGCAGTTCATGTCCGTCGTTCGGGCACTTGCTGTGGCCCAGATCGAAAACATAGGGAAGGTTCTTCTTCGCGTAGTCTTCGGGGCCGATGTCTTTCTTCTCGTACGGGCAATAGGGACGCGTACGCTCGCGCGCGTTATGAATCCAGCGGACCAGGTAGTCGTAGTTGGCTTTCTCGCCTACGCGCGTGAGGTTTGCGGCAAAAGTTCCGCCTTGCTGGTCGTCGCCTTCGCCGATGGAGTGGCATGCGAGACAGCCGCGAGTCTCGAATAGTTCTTTGCCGTGCTCCGCGTTGCCGGGCTTCTGGTGGGGCAGGGGATCGGTCAGGCCGGATTGCCAGATGTACGCCGAGATGGCTTGAATCTGCGCATCAGTGAGGCGGAAATTTGGCATCTTCGTGCCGGGACGAAACTCGCTTGGTTTTTTCAGCCAAACCGGAATCCAGTTCTTGTTCAGCTTGAGGCGGGCGTCCTTCAGGTTCGGCCCGACCTTCTTCATGTCTTGCATCAGACTGTGCGAGCGAAAGTCGATCTGCTGCAGCCGGCCATCGATCCTGCTGTTGGCGACGCGAAGGCCCACCGCTTGATCATTCAGCCGATTGGCTTCTTCGTTGGACTCAGCAGCATCGGCCTGCTTCATCATGTAAGCGGACTGCTTGGTATTGTCGATCTTTTCCGTTTCGAGCGTCTTGATCTGCTGATTGAGCGACTGCAGCTCTTCGGGTTCTTTATCGTAGCCTTCATAGCGATGGCAGCCCATGCAGCCGCGCTGGCGGAAGAGGTCTTTGCCCTTGCTGATGGTCCAGCCCACCTCGCCGCTGATCAGCATCATGTCGGCGGCATGGCAGGTCTGGCATCCGGCTTCGAAATTTTGCTTCGTGTAGAGCGGCCAGAGCCAATGCTCGTAATTGCCATGTGCTTTCTCGATGCTGGTGGTCGCACGTCCATTCCCCTGGTGGCAGGGAGAGCAGCCGAATTTCTCGGGATCGTGGATTTGCAGGAGGTCGGGATTGGGATGGCTCACGAATGCTTTTGCGTAATCGTCGGGAGCCTTGGCGCCCTTCGCCGACATCGAAGCCGGAGTCAGCTTTACCGGCTCGCGAATACCCAAATGGCAGGATTCGCAGCGATCGACGATATTGGCTTCCGCGACATTGATCTGCTGGATCGACGGGCTGAGTTCGTCAACTTTTTTTTCTAGGCCTCCGATCTGCGCCGGCGTCAGATCGATCATGTGATTGGCGACGTAATCGTCGAGAGCCGTCTTCGCCTGCGTGACCGGCTTGAGCGTGTCACCTAACTCGGCGTTCAGCTTGGCGCGCTGATCTTTGAGGCTGTTGTAGGCTTCTTCCAGTTGCTCGAAGTTGTATTTCTGCCTGCTGCCGTCGGGGTATTCGACAGTAGCGGTCTGCGCCTTGTAACTGGCGAGGTCCCTCTGAATGCTTTGTTTGGATGACTGGCTGGTGCTGGTTTCGATCTGGTAAGTGAGCGCGTTGACGTAGGCGCGGCGATCCGTGAAGACTGCCTGCACGGAGAGAATCTTCGCGTTGAGGTCGCCGATCTGCTTCTGCAGTTCGCGCATGTGCGGCGACGCCTGCTGCGTGGCCTCTTCGAGGTTCTGCTTGAGCTTCTGGTAATCAGAGCTGCCCTCGACTTCCTTCTCGGACGCTGCGGACTTGGAGCGAGCCGACAGCAGGAAAGCCGTGTAACGGTCTTTCCAGACATGCTGGTACGCCTTCCACGGACGCATTCCGAAGGCTTCATCCCAGAGGGCCCACAGCAGGGTCGCCATCAACAGGATGACAGCAATCGCATAGTGGGCCGCGTACGACTTGGAAACTATCGGGTCGTTGTCGGGGACTGGTTTGTCGGGCACAGAACCTCCGAAGTCGGTCGTTAGCTACTGGTCGTTAGTCGTTGGCAAAACCGTTTCCGCAACCACTTTTGCCAATGACCACCAGCTACCAGCCATGAGCTAGATGTTGAACCACGGCGTAATCCACACGTACTTTATATGCCAGAGCAGGCGCAGGAGCATCTTTAACGGCAGCGCGACCATGATGAGCAGGAACGCTTGCGTGATCGAGAACTGCAGCAGACTCATGCGGCTGAAATCTTTCGGCATGTAGCGGCGGAACAGCGAGTAGACCAGGAATCCGCCGAGAGCGAAGTATCCGCCCACGATGACCAAGCCGAAGATGGCTTTGCCCAGGTTCGAGGTGATGCCGAAGATATCCGGCAAGTCACGGTTCACCTCGTAAATCAATCGATTGTGATCCCAGGTTTGCCCCGGCCAGAACCATTGCCAGCCAGGCCCTCTGATAAAGGTGCCGATGATGATCATCGAGACCCACAGAATGATGAAGCCGAACAGGAATGTGGAGATCGCAAAGCGGCGCTGCTTCCAGGTGTAATAGCCGCTGCCCTTCGGGTTGGTGTCTATGTATGGAATCACCATTAATCCGATGATGATGAGGGTCGGCATGACCACGCCAGCGATCCATGGATCGAAGTAGACCAGCATTTCCTGCAAGCCGAGGAAGTACCAGGGGGCCTTGGCCGGATTCATGGTCAGGTTCGGATTGGCGGGCTCTTCGAGGGGCGCGTTCAGCGTGATCGACCAGACCATCAGGATGATGGTGACGATGATGGCGGCCAGAAACTCGATACGCAGGAGAAAGGGCCAGACGTGGACTTCTTTCTGCCAGCCGGGCTTGAAGGGCCAGGTCTTGCGGTGATGCGTTTTTGCCATCGCCGGATCGGTTTCGAGCTGGGCGACGAGTTGATCGTTGGCGTGCGCCTGTTTCCAGGCGAGATAGATATAGAAAGCCAGGAGCGGAATCAGGCCGACGATCGGGACGTTATCGGGGGCGGAGATGATTTCCCACAGTTGACGCCAGTCCATTGATGCTCCTTGTAGCGCCGGCATCCTGCCGGCTGTCCAGAGGGCGTCCTCACCCTCTCACGTTGAAACTCAGACAAACCTCAGGCTCCTGCCGCAGTTGGACCTCTCCTCGGTTTGTCTGCTTCCGACTCCAGCATGACTTGGGCTGGGCCGGAGATGCCTCCGTCTTTTCTTACCCGCCAGAAATGCACAATCATCAGCACCGAGGCGACGATGGGAATACCGATGCAGTGCCAGATGTAGGAGCGCAGCAGGGCATTGGCGTCGACGATCGAGCCGCCTAAGAGGCCGAAGCGAACATCGTTATACGGCGTCATGCCGAGCAGTGGTCCGAACGGGCCCTCGTGTCCTAAGAGCGGGGTGGCGCGGGCCATGTTCGTGCCCACCGTGACAGCCCAGAATCCCAACTGATCGTCAGGCAGCAGGTATCCCGTGAATGAGAGCAGCAGGGTGAACACCAGCAGCAGCACTCCAATATTCCAGTTGAACTCGCGCGGCTTTTTATACGAGCCGGTGAGGAATACGCGGAACATGTGCAGCCACACGGCGATAACCATCAGGTGGGCGGCCCAGCGATGCATGTTGCGCAGCAGCTTGCCAAAAGGCACGTCGTGCTCGAGGTAGAGCACATCGCGGAAGGCCTGCACCTTGGTCGGGTGGTAATAGAACATCAGCAGGACGCCCGTGAAGGTGAGCACGATGAACAGGTAGAACGTGATTCCGCCCATGCCCCAGGTATAGCTGTAGCGGACGGCGTCGCGATTGATCTTCGCGGGGTGCAGATGTAGGAAAACGTTGGAGAGCACGCCCAGAGCGCGATTGCGAGGCGTCTCGTCGTGTTTGTGGCGGAAGATCGAGGTATAGACCTGGGTCTTGGTCGGATCCTTGAGGCCTTCGATCTGCTCTTTGGCTTTGGTTGGGATGTCGGTCTTGAGCGCCTGGACGTCGCCGGTAATCTGTCCTTTGACGCGGTCGAGCAGGCCGACCTTGCCGCCGTTCTTTCCGTTTTTTTCTTCAGCCATTCGGTCCTCTGACTTCTTCGAAAAGCTTTTGGTTCGCGCGCTGCGAGGGCGAGACGCCCTCGCGACAGCCGGCAAGATGCCGCCGCTACATCTTATGTGGGCAAGAATGCTCCGGGATCGTTGAACTGGCTCGGTTGTCCTTTCGGCCAGGAATACAGTTTCGAAACGTCGACGATGATCTGACCATCGGGCGCGGTATCGACCTTGGCGCGGTCCATGGGGCGCGGCGCCGGGCCTTCGAAGTTGATGCCTTCGCTGTCGTAGCCGCTTCCGTGGCAGGGGCACTTGAACTTGTTTTCGCTGGGTTTCCAGTCGGGCGTGCAGCCGAGGTGCGTGCAGCGCGCGTAAATCACGAACAGGCGATCGGGCGTGCGATCAACCCAGATGCGGTATTTCTGCTGCCATTTGGTATCGACGCCGAGCGCGTAGTCCGACGGATAGCCGATCTTGAACGACGTGCGCGGCTCGAACAGCGTGCGCGGTAGGAAGAAGCGGAAGAAGGCAAGAAACCATGCGACCAGGAACGCGGTGATGCCGACCCAGGCGAGACGACGGCGCCGCCGGTCGACTTCTTTATTCTCCGGGCCGACGGCCGCGATGCCGCCCGCGGCTGCGGCCTTTGATGTCCCGACGGCGGGAGTGCCGACATACTTGGTCGCCGGCGCATTGGGAGCGTCCTTCTTAGTCTCCGGAACTTGCTTGACCGCATCGGTCTCCGGACCCGCCATGTGTGTACCTCCTGATTAACTGTGATGCGCCTGTCTTCTAATCCGCTGCCATCCACGGGGCAGGGATGCTCTGCGGATCGGGCAGGACGACAGGTTCGTATTTACCCGCGGCCTGCAAGACCAGGTGAGCCAAGGCATTTATAAACTTCGGTGAATCGTTCAAACCGGCCGTCATCTCGAACTGGCGGAAACCTAGCTCGGCGGCTTCTTCGCGGGCTTCGTGGTCAATCTCGCCCAGGGTCTCGACGTGGTCCGACACGAACGAGACGGGCACGATACAGACGTCGCGAACTTGGTCGGCGGCGAGATCGCGCAGTGTGCGATGCAACGAGGGCTGCAGCCACTTGCTGGCCCCGACTTTGCTTTGATAGCAGAGACGATGATGATTCGGCCAGCCTCCGCGCTCCATCAGCAACTGGACAGTCTCTTCGATCTGGCGCTGGTACGGGTCGCCCTTGTCGATGATCGATTGCGGCAGGCTATGCGCGCTGAAAACAATTTCGGGACGGCGCCAAACCGGGAAGCGGTCAAGGGCTTCCTCGATCTTCTCAATGAGCGCGTCGAGGTAGGCTTCGTCGTTGTAGAAGCTCTTTACCAGATGCACGGGCGCCGGAGCACGATAGTGACGGTTCCACTCATTCAGGCTGCTGCCGACGGTCGTGCTCGAATAATGAGGATAGAGTGGCAGGAGAACGACCTCGTCGCAATGCGCGTTCTGGAGCTGGGCGACGGCCTCGGCGGTGAAGGGATGCCAATAGCGCATGGCCACGAAGCAGCGGGCGTTTACGCCGAGCGCTTGCAGAGCGGATTCGAGCGCGTGGGCCTGACTCTCAGTGAAGCGCCGGATGGGCGAGCCGCCGCCAATCACGGAATAGTGGTGCTGGACTTTTTTGGCACGCGTGCTGGAAATCAGTTTAGCGAGCGGTCGGCGACCGATGCGGGCGAACGGGAAGTCGATGATGTCGGGATCGCAGAACAAATTGAAAAGAAAAGGTTGGATGGCTTCCAGCGTGTCGGGACCGCCGAGCTGGAACAGAACTATCCCCAGACACCTCTCAGTTCGAGACATCCCTTCAGGTTCCCCAGAGAGCGACCGGATGTTAACTCGTTTGAGGGCAGCGCGTCAAACGCGCAGACGTAAATTCTGAACGTGGAAGCCGCGAAATCACGAGACGGAAGCCTCTCCGGCAGGCTCGACCACGGGCGCAGAATTCATTTCCTCAATGACCGCGTCGGCGAACTGCGACGTGCCCGCCTTGCCGCCGACATCGCGTGTGAGCCTGTCGCGCGTGCGATAGACGCGCTCGAGGGCAGTCCTCACCCGTAACGCGGCCTCTCGCTCTCCCAGATGGCGCAGCATCAGCAGGGCGGATCGCAGCAGGGCAGTGGGATTCGCGAGATCTTTCCCGGCGATGTCAGGTGCGGAGCCGTGCACGGCTTCGAAAATGGCGCAAGCGTCGCCGAAATTCGCGCCGGGCACCAGGCCGAGACCGCCCACAAATGCGGCGCACAAGTCGGAGATGATGTCGCCGTAGAGGTTTTCGAGCACCAGCATGTCGTACTGGTAGGGATTCATCACCAACTGCATGCAGGTGTTGTCGACGATGTGCTCGCCATAGGTGATCTCGGGATATTCCTTCGCGACGGCACGGGAGCAGCGAAGGAACAAACCATCGGAGAGCTTCATGATGTTGGCTTTGTGGATGGCATGGATCTTCTTGCGTTTGTTCTTGCGCGCATAGTCGAAAGCGAAACGCGCGATGCGGGTGGAGGCTTTCGCGGTGATGATCTTCAGGCTCTCGACCACGCCGGGAACAACTTCATGCTCGATGCCGGAATAAAGGCCCTCCGTATTTTCACGAATGATGATCAGGTCAACGTCCGGATAGCGAGTAGGAACGTGCGGAAGATTGCGAATGGGCCGGAAGTTTGCGTAGAGCTCGAAGCGCTTGCGCAACTCGACATTAATGCTGGCAAAGCCGCCGCCGATCGGCGTCGTCACCGGACCCTTCAGTCCGACGCGCGTCCGCTCGATCGAATCGTTGAGGTCCTTCGGAATGTATTCCTTGTACTTCTCGAAGGCCTCCGCCCCGGCCATGAATGTTTCCCACTCGAACTTGATGCCGGTCGCCTCGAGAATGCGGACCGTGGCATTGGTGACCTCAGGGCCAATGCCGTCGCCGGGGATGAGCGTGATGTGGTGCGTCATAGAAAACTGATCCTAGCAGGTGCGTGGACTTCTACTTCGCGCCGACTTTCGTTTTCGGCTCGGGCTCTTTCACCTTGATGAGGTCCTTCAACTCAGACATAAACTCCTGGACGTCCTTGAAGTCCAGATACACCGAGGCGAAGCGGACGTAGGCGACCTTGTCGTAGCGACGCAGGCGGTTCATGATCAACTCGCCGACTTCGCTGGTTTTGCGCTCGCGCTCGGGTGAGTCGATCACGAACGATTCCGCTTCATTGACGATCTGTTCGAGCTTGCTGATGGGGACTGGGCGCTTCTCACAGGCGCGCAGCAGGCCGTTCAGCACCTTCTGGCGGTCGAACTTCTCGCGGCGGCCGTCTTTCTTGACCACCATGTAGGGAATCTCGTCGATGCGCTCGTACGTCGTGAAGCGCTTGCCGCATTTCAGGCATTCGCGGCGGCGCCGGATCGACTCGGCTTCCTTGCTCTCACGCGAATCGACGACTTTGTCTTCCAGGAACCCGCAAAAAGGACACTTCATGGCGCTCGAATCGGTGTTAAGCCTTTATTTCAGTGAAGTTTGATTGTATCAGGGGAAGCGGCGGACCAAGCTTGCGGGAAACTCGGCGGTTATCAGCGGACTCAGGCCACAGGCGTGGATGCAGTCGATTCTTCGGCTTGATGGCTCTCCGAAGAGAGTTTGCGCAGAGAAAGACGTTCCCGGTGCGCAAGCAGAAGTCCGACCGGCACGATGGCGATGAAAGTCACCAGCCAGAGCATAATGCCGCAACTGGTGGCAAGCTCGGGAGGAACGCCAAAGATGTGGTGGAGGGCTTCGATAGTGGCGAATTGTGATCCGCCGCCCACGCCGGGAAGTTGCACCAGGGAGCCCACCATGCTGGAAGCCATCAGCAAGAAAATCTGAGTCTGCGGGATTTCCAGCTGCGGAGCGGAGTAAGAGTGCGCCACTTCTTTGTACGCGACGGCGATCATGGCCCACATGAGCACCGAAACACCAATCAGGGCAAGCAGAGACGATGTGCTGTGAATGGTATTCAGGCCGCTACGGAATTCACGGATGCGAAGCGCGACGCGATGTCCGAAGTTCGATGCAAGATGTCCGAAGCGCGTTTCCACCCATTTGGCGAGAGCTTCGCCGCTGCGGTGAACCGCAATCGCGCCTAGCGTAAGTCCAACCGAGATGCCAGTAAGGACCAGAGCCACGGATTCAAACGCGCCATGATGTTCCAGCCGCCTGGGCGCTGTGGCGACGAACGCGGCCAGAACGAACAGAAATGTAAATCCGCCGATATCAAAGATGCGTTCCACGGCCCAGACTGCCAACTGAGAAGAGAATGGAAGACTTTCGCGCTTGGCGATCAAGTACGGGCGGATAAGTTCGCCCGGCCGACCCAACAGCGCCAGCCCGGTAAAGCCGATCACCGTGGGGGCGACCAGTCCCATGGCGGACGCCTGGGGACGAACCGGCCGCAAAAAAAGCTTCCAGCGCACGGCCCGCAGAACATAAGCGATGTAGATGAGTGCAACTCCGTGCATGATATGGAACAGGCTGACACTGTGGGTCTGAAGCAGGAAAAGATTCCAGTTGAAGTTCTTCCAGGTACGGAACTGCATGTAGACCAGAGCCGCCAGCACCACGAGCACGATCCCGGTAATCGCTGCGCGTTTCTTATCCATGAAAGCGAGAGTCCTCGGGGCGGTTTCGGAGAATGGCAGTGGCGAGGAACAAGTCACAAGGTAAACGAGTCAGAGGCTGGGGTCAACGCGAGCGCTGTGGGGCGAGCTAGTTTCCGGTAGGAGGAGTGGTGCGGGTGGCGGCAGCGGGAGTACTCGTCTTCACCGGTTTTCGCTGATTCGGTGACTTTTGCGCTTGCGATTTTGCTTGTGCCTGGACCTTGGGCTGCGCGGCCATGGCGGCTTTCTGCTGTGCGAGCTTCTTGCGGTTGAAGTCGCGCACGATGCTGGCTACGTAGAGGCGGGTCTCACGATAGGGAGGCACGCCTTTGTATTGCTCGACGCGTTGCGGTCCCGCATTGTAGGCCGCCAGCGCCTTGATCAAGTCGAAGTTGTAATGTTCCAAAAGCTCACGCAAATAGCGCGTACCGCCATCCACGTTGGCTGCGGGATCGAACGCGTTCGCTACGCCGAGTTTCGACGCGGTTCCGGGCATCAGCTGCATGAGGCCCTGAGCGCCCTTGGGAGATACGGCGTGCACCTTGAATCCGCTCTCAGCTCGAATGACACTATTCAGCAGATCCGGATCCAGACGATACCGGTCGCTGGCTGCGCCAACAACCTCCGCGACATCCACCCGGCCCGAATTCGCAGGCGCCAAAGTTTGTGCTGGCAGTGCAGCGGGCGCGGGAGTCGATGATGCTGCAGGCGTCGGAGCTGGGCTGGAGCCCGACAAGATCGAGATTGCTTCAGCGCTGTTCTTCTCCGGCGGAGGTGCGGGCGTCAAATCAGGCTCGATGCGGTCGATCTCCGCTGTGCGCACATCGACGAAGCTCGATCCATCGGGCGTCAGAAAAAGTCTGGTTGTCTCCCCCAGAGGGGCGCGGCTCTCGTGCCGGATGGTAAAGCCGTTGCGAAGGATGGCAATGTCGGTGGCTGAGGCTTGAGAGATGAGCAAGCCCAGCGTAAGAACGAAACCGAATTTTGTTTTCAGACCCATCAGCAAACGGCTACAAGAGACTCAAATCCCCCGAACTCGTGCGGGGATGCGATTCGGTGGGAAGACCCGACATTACGTCTCGACCTCAGCCCCGGCCAGCACCGGCTCCAAAGCGGCGGCTACGCCATTCTGGTCGTTCGACCGGGTGAGCTTCCAGCCCCGGCTGCGGAGGTCTTCCGACGCATTTCCCATGATAACCGGGTATCCGGCAAAGGCAAGCATTTCTATGTCGTTGTAATTGTCTCCGATGGCCATAACCTGCCCCCGGGGAATGCCTCGATAAGCCGCCCAGCGCTCCAAAGCATGGCCTTTGGAACAGCCTTTGTTGAGGATATCGACAATGGAGAGATCGCGCGCCGGATACTCCGTACGCAAGACTGTTATCTCCTCTGCCAAATGACACCCCTGAAGCGCGACTAAAGCCTGGTGCATTCGGGCAATTGGCCCACAAAACATGGCCTGAACCGGGTCAATGACCAAAGAACTCTCCACTGGAACCACGAAATCGATGTATTCCATGTTCTTCTCGAGCCAGCGCCGGATGCTCTTTTCGATCTCGTTCATATGCTCGAGCACGATGGAACCTTTTCCGCGCTTATCGAAGGTCAACACGGTGTTGCCGCGAAATTCCAGCATGACCTGGCAGAGTTGGCGGCAGACCTCGGCGGGGAGCATGTCGCGATAGAACGTCTCCCCGGCGAGGGAACGCGTGATCGCTCCATTAGAGCTGATGAGCCAGAGATCGAAGCCGAGTTGTTGCGCGATGGGCAGGGCGAAATCATGGCGGCGGCCGGTGACGAGCACAACTTCGATGCCCACCTCACGGGCGCGGCGCAGCGCGGTCATATCGTCCTCGGATATCTGAAACTGGGAGTTGAGCAGGGTACCGTCGATGTCGAGCGCCAGCAGGCGGATGGAAGGCGTGTGCACGATCGATTTTAACATCCACAACGAGGGTTCCGGACAGTTACGTGGGTAAGACGACGCGCCCACGCTGCATGCTATATTGCAGCACGCGCATGGGAATTTTCAGTGCATTGTTGAACCCCTATAGCTTCCTTTTGGTAGCTCTGGCGATCATTCACTTTATTCGGAGACGCCCGGATACTTATTGGCTCTACATCATTCTCTTCCTTGGGCCGCTGGGCGCGGCGATCTACCTCGTTGTGGAGGCGCTTCCTGATCTGGGACTGCTGCGCCAGTCGTTCAAGGTCTTTCCGCGACGTAAGCGCATCCATGAACTGGAGGCGGCCGTGCTCGATAACCCTTCCGCGGGAAACTACGAAGAACTGGCCGACTTGTACATGGAAGACGGAAATTTCGCGAAGGCGCGGGCCTGCTATGACCGCGCGATCTCTTCGCGAACCGATTCGCCGGATCCGTTTTACCGGCGGGGCGTGTGCGAAGTGCAACTCGGCGATTTTAATGGGGCGGTCACCGACCTGGAGCGCGTGGTGCAGAAGGAGCCGGGGTACGACTTCCACCGGGCGAGAGGCCTTCTCGCTCACGCCTATGCGAACACCGGGCAACCGGCCAAAGCGGACGAACTGTTTCAACAGGTCACGGTGATCTCAACCTTGTCGGAGACGTATTACAACTACGCAACGTTTCTGGCGGCGCAAGGAAGGACCGCAGAGGCGCGCGAATGGGCACAGAAAATCCTTGCGAAGAAGCCCACCATGCCGGGATACCTGCGGCGGCGCGAGCGGCCCTGGTTCCGCAAGGCGAACGGTTTGCTATTGCGGCTGAGAGCAAGCTAGTCGACACATCGTCCAATACTAACTTCAAACTTCTGAACGCGGGGTGTGCCGTGTCGCTCGGGCGGACACAAGCCAAGTTGCCGGTGACTCCATCGACACAAAGCCAAGTGATATTCTTTGGCTCATGGCCCGCCTCACGCATCTCGAATGCGCTCGCTGTGGCCAGCGCTTGAGTGCGGATCAGCCGCAGACCGTCTGCCCGAAAGATGGCGGCGTGCTTTATGCGCGCTACGACCTGGCGGCAATCCGTCAGGTGGTTTCGCCTGCGCACATCACGGCGCGCGTGGGCACGATGTGGCGCTACGCGGAAGTGCTGCCCGAAGTGGAACCGGTCTCTCTGGGAGAAGGCTTCACGCCTATGCTCCCCAGCCGGGAATACGCGAACATCTTTATCAAGGACGAGGGACTGAATCCGACCGGATCGTTCAAGGCGCGTGGACTCTCCGCCGCGATCACGATGGCAAAGCACTTCGGCCTGAAGAAGCTTGCCATTCCTTCCGCTGGAAATGCCGCGGGCGCGCTGGCCGCGTACGCGGCCGCTGCCGGATTGGAAGCGCACATCTTCATGCCCAAAGATGTGCCCATGGCAAACCGGATCGAATGCGAATTCTACGGGGCACACATCACGCTGGTGGATGGTCTGATCAGCGATTGCGCGCGCATGGTTGCCGAGCGCAAGGAGAAGGAAGGATGGTTCGACGTCTCCACGCTGAAAGAGCCCTATCGCGTGGAAGGCAAGAAGACGATGGGCTACGAAGTGGCCGAGCAGTTGGGCTGGCGTTTGCCGCAGGGAATTATCTATCCCACGGGCGGCGGAGTCGGCATGATTGGAATGTGGAAGGCTTTTGACGAGATGGAACAGCTGGGCTGGATTGGCTCCGAGCGCCCTCAGATGGTGGGCGTACAATCAATCGGTTGCGCCCCAATTGTTAAAGCTTGGGATGAAGGCAAGAACGTTTCGGAGATGTGGTCGCACGCGGCCACCAGGGCATCAGGCTTGCGAGTTCCTAAGGCGTACGGGGACTACATTATTCTAGAGATACTGCGGAACAGCGGCGGGGTGGCGATCTCGGTCACCGACGAAGAAATCATAGATGCTGTGCATCGCTGGGCGCAGGTGGAGGGCATTTTCGCGGCGCCCGAAGGGGCTGCGGCACTGGCTGCTTACCGCAAATTGCGCGGCAACGGATTTTTCAGCTCCGACGATCGCGTGGTGCTCTTCAACACCGGCACCGGGCTGAAATATCTGGATACGATCGAGGGCAAGAGCGAGGTTGAGGAGAGAAAGTTGCCGACGTCGCGCCAGATCGCGGGCATTATCGGGCCATATTGAGTGTGAGCGGCAACCGCAGTCAGGCGGAACGAGCCACTAGCGGCTGAAGCCGCTCTTTCAAAGCCGGTGGAGCGGCGGGCGTCCCGCCCGCCCAGAGGGGCGACGACCCTTCGCGTCCTCAGGACAGGCCGCCCGTTCTCCATCGAGACGAGAGATTTTTATGACGGACCGGCTCTATTATCACGATTCTTTTCTGCACGAGTTTGAAGGCGAGATCACGGAAGTGGTTCCTGCGGCGGAAATCAATGGGCGCCATGGTGTGTACCTTGATCGCACCGCGTTCTATCCCACCAGCGGCGGACAGGTATACGACACGGGGTGGTTGTCCACGGGGGAGGGGAGTACCGCAAAGCTGCGCGTAGCCGAGGTCGCCGAGACCGAGGATGGCCGGGTAGTGCACTATATCGAGGCCGACCGGGCGCCGGAGCGCGGAACACGGGTTCGGGGCTTGATTGATCCCACACGTCGGCGGGACCACATGCAGCAGCATTCCGGGCAACACGTCCTCTCCGCGGCCTTTGTCCGACTATTCAACTTGCCTACGGTTTCGTTCCACATGGGCGAAGATGCGAGCTCGATTGACCTCGACACGCCCAACCTTAATGCGGGCCAAGTGGAAGAGGCCGAGGCGCTGGCGAACGAAATCGTGCAGGAGAATCGTCCGGTCGAGATCAAGTATGTCACGCAGGCAGCGGCGCAAGAGCTTGGATTGCGTAAGCCTCCGCGGACCGACAAGGACGAACTGCGCCTCATTGATATTCGAGACTTTGATCTGTCGGCTTGCGGCGGGACTCACGTCAAGAACACCGGCCAGATCGGCTGCATTCTGCTTCGCAAGACGGAACGGGTCCGGCAAGGCTGGCGCGTGGAATTCGTGTGTGGCCAGCGGGCCGTTGCCACGGCGCGCCATGATTACACGACGCTGACAGAATCGGCAGCGTTGTTTTCGGGTCGTATCTGGGAGGTTCCGCAGCAGGTGCGGAAGGTGCTCGAGGAGGTTCGGTCTGCGAGCAAGACGAGTGAGCATCTGCTGGAAGAGGTGGCCGAACTGCAAGCGGCCAGGTTGCTGTCGGAAACGACGCCGGTTAACGGCCGGAAAGTGATTGAGCGCTTGTACCGGGATCGCGATCTGTCATTCATTCGGCTCCTGGCTCAAAAGGTCACGCGGCTCGAACTCAATGTGGTTGCGTTGTTGGGTGCAGCATCCGGACAGGCTTCCATCGTTTTTGCCCAGTCGAAGGGCATGCCGTTCGATATGGGCGCGCTGCTTAAGGAGACGCTGGCGAAACTGGGTGGGCGTGGCGGGGGCAGCAAGGATATGGCGCAGGGTGGAGCGCCCCATGCCGAAGGCCTGGAGGCCGCGCTTAACGAACTTGCCCGGAAGCTGCAGGATTGATTCGTCAGATGCCTCGCAACTGCATCACAGGCAGGGAACTGCTACATTTCTCTGAGCGGACCTGATTTTGGATCAGAAGCTCATCCTCGTAAATCTGCTGATCAAGCTCGGCGTCGCCGCGGCGGTCTCGAGCACGCTGGTGCGTTCGCGCGAGTTCAAAAAACTTCTATTCCGCGAAGAGCGCAGTACCCGCCAGAAGATTTACCTGACACTCTGGTTCAGCATACCGATTGCGCTGGCGGTCTGGATTCGTTTCATCCAGAGAAGTTTCCTCGCCGGTGACCTGTCAATTGAAACCGTGCTGCTGCTGGGCGTGATTGGCGGGCGTCTCACGGGGGTGTTGGGCGGGTCCTTGATTGCGCTGCCGGCCTTGTTGCATGGGGAATGGCTTACGCTGCCCTTTAACGTGTTGTGCGGCCTCGCCACCGGACAGTTGCGAACCCTGGCGCCCGACAAGGAAGACGTCTGGTCGTTTTCCCCTTTCATCGATTTGAGCATCTACCGCTGGATCCGCCGCAACCTCCCCAAGCCGCGATTCGATTGGCAGATTATGTTCTTCGCGACTATCGTTGGCCTGCGCTTCGTGCACAGCGAATTGTCGCGCGCCTTCCCACGGGCAACGTTCAGCCTGGAGAGCAGGAACATCTGGGTCCAGCTCGCTATCTATGCGACATCCATTCTCGTGATCGGCACGGAATTGAAGATTTTCAACGGCGTGCGCATTCAGTTGAAGCTGGAGGAGCAGTATCTCCTCCTGCTGCAGGCGCGCATGGAGGCACTGCAGAACCAGATCAATCCGCATTTTCTCTTCAACACGCTGAACTCGGTTTCGTCGCTGGTGAGATTCGATCCCGATACAGCTCGCGAATTGATCATCAAGCTCGCCACCATTCTCCGCCGCTTGCTAAGCAGCTCGGAAGCCTTCGTTCCCCTGCGCGAGGAGGTGGAATTCATCGACAACTACCTGGATATTGAAGTCGTGCGCTTCGGGCGTGACAAGCTGCGGGTCGTCAAGGAACTCGAGCCGGAATCGCTCGAAATGATGGTGCCGGCCATGCTGCTCCAGCCGCTGGTTGAGAATTCGATCAAGCATGGGCTCTCATCGAAGGTCGAGGGAGGCAGCATTTACCTGCGCAGCCGTCTGGGCGCGAAGGCGGTGATTATCGAAGTGGAGGACGATGGTGTGGGAATGGGCGCCGCGCAACTGATTCAAAAGCCTGATGGACTGGGCGGAAGCGGTATCGGCATGGCCAACGTAGCCGAACGGCTGAAGGTGTTGTACGGAGATACGGCGCGGATGACCATCGACAGCCATGGCGGAAAGGGAACGCTGGTGCGTTTGCGGCTACCGATCCTCGAGGAAGGTTCCGGATTTCCGGCTGCACTCTACGAAGAACGCTCCAGCACCCGGCGGTAAAACTGCTCATATTGCGGGATGATTTTGGTGGAGCAGAAGCGTGCTTGCGCCGAGGCTCGTGCCTGCACGCCCATAATGTCGAGTTGCTTTTCGTCCCGGAGCAGGTCGATGGCGTAGCGCGCCATGGTTTCGATGTCGCCGACCTCGGCCATGAAGCCGGTTCTGCCATGCTCGATGACTTCCGGCAGACCGCCCACGCGCGTGGTGATGGGAACTACTTTGCAGGCCATCGCTTCGAGCGCCGCCAATCCAAACGATTCCAGTTCGCTCGGCAGCAGCATCACGTCGGAGATGGCGAGCTTCTCCTGTACCCGGTCCTGCTTGCCGAGAAAGATGACGTGATCGTGAATCCCTTTCTGCACCGCCAGCCACTCCGCTTTTGAGCGATCAGGTCCGTCTCCGACCAGCAACAGTTTGGAAGGGACCTCCTTGCGGACGCGATCAAAAATCTCCACCACATCGGTCAGGCGCTTTACCGGACGAAAGTTCGACAGGTGAACCAGGATGCGCTCGCCGGCAGAGGCATACTCCAAGCGCCGCTTAGGGGCTTGGGCGTCGCGCAGATACACGTCGCAGTTGACGAAGTTGTAGACCACCTCGATGTGATTCTTGACGTCGAATTCTTTCAGCGTCTTCTCGCGCAGATATTCGGAGATGGCCGTCACTCCGTCGCTTTCTTCGATGGAATAGCGCGTGATCGGGAGATAAGAGCGGTCGAGACCGACCAGCGTGATGTCGGTGCCGTGAAGTGTGGTTACAAAGGGCAGCTTGCGACGAGTGGGTCCGTGGCAAAGCATCTGGCGTGCGAGCAGCGCACTGACGGAGTGTGGAATCGCGTAGTGAACGTGCAGCAGGTCGAGATCGTAGAGTTCGGCCACCTCGGCCATCCGGGTGGCGAGGGCGAGGTCGTAAGGCGGGTAGTCGAACAACGGATAGCGTGAGACTTCGACCTCATGAAAATGGATATGGGGCTGAGGCTCGGTCAGGCGGATCGGCTGCGCGTAGGAGATAAAGTGGATGTCGTGTCCGCGCTGTGCGAGCTCAAGTCCCAGCTCTGTGGCGACCACGCCACTTCCGCCATACGTCGGGTAACACGTGATTCCGATCTTCATGGTTTATTCCGGCCCCGGAGGTCTCTAGTTTCGATGGTCTTGATACACGCGCGATTCAGATTTTACGCGGGTCCCACGAGAATGGGGGAAGCGGGTAGTTGCCTGGATCGTTATTGTCCGGCCTTGCGCTCGAAGACGTTGGCCCGGAGCGGATCGACCTTATCCAGATGATCCTGCAATCGCTGCTTGGTGGCCGGGGTCAAACCCGTAAACTCAACGCCATTGCCAACGCCGGGATCGCTGGTGCGCACCACGGCTGAGGTTGAGATCTTTTCCTCGTCAATCCAGAACTCCACGCGCAGGGTGGTGCCGACCGCCAAGGGAAGGATGGTCTCCACGTAGCAGCCGTTGCCGCTCACGTCGGTGGCGTTGACGCGCATGGGAGTCTGGACGCGCTCATCGCGCAGTTCCAGCGGAAAGGAAACCCGGTGCCGCGCATAGCGGCGCCGGTTGTTGGGCTCAGAGGGCGGAGCGATCTGCTCGGGCGAGAGCTCGCTTTTCCACGGGCAATCCTGATCGGCGACGATTTCAACCCCCGCCTGCATCTTCTGCAGCGGACCGCCGTCCATGAACCAGATCACCTTGCAGCGTGACTTGCGATCGCCATATTGAACGCCGATCACATCGCCGACCTTCAATTCATGTTCAAATCCTGAGAACAGCGCACCGGAGCTGCTGATATTGCGCGCGCGTACGTGCTGGGAAAAAGTCTGGCCGCTGGCGGCCATCCCCCACACTCGTACGGAAAGATCAGCAGTGATGCGCGGAGCCGGTCGGGTTTCGCTCATGGGCTACAACACACGATGTGTGTTCCGCTTATCATAGCGTGACTTCGCCCGAACGGCAGTTACCGAAGTTACCGGGTTGGTTCGCCCGCAGGTACCGTTCGCAAAAGGAATTGGTTTAAAGGCTACAGATCGCGATAAGAGATGAGCTGCACCCCGCGTTTTTCCAGCGCAGTGCGGGTGTCCGCGGACGTGAGCACCGCCAGTTCTTCCACGCGGGATTCGCGCAGGCGGGTCCTGATCGAGCGCAGGTCGGCATCCAGATATCCGGGATGGCAGACGAACTCCCAGGTGCCCTCCGGCATATTTTCGGCAATGTTGCGAAACAAGTCGGGATTGAGATGGCCGGTCGCGACGATGCCCAGGGTGCCATCGGGTGTGCGTAATCCCGCCTTAGCCACCGCTTTCCGAAAGTATCCTGCCAGCCCATGCAACGTTTTCACCTGCGCGTAACGCTTCCAGAGTCCGCGTTGCAGCCGGGCAAAGTTCGCCGCGACCACCTCAAAGGGATTGCGGACCGCGGTCACGCCACAGGTGCGAGAGGCACGCAGGATCCCTTGTAGCGCGGCGGGAAACATGTGTGTGTGTTTGTGGGAATCGACATGCGAAACAAGTACACCATGGGCCTGCAGCTTGCGAATCTGCGCAGTCGTTTCCGCTTCCACCTGGTCGGGATCAATCCTGCCCGACAGCGCGCGGATCGCAAATCCACTGATTCCTTCGCGAAATGAATTCCGGTCTTTGCCGTCAACCAGGTCGGGAAGGCGGCCGGGATCGATCAGCGGTTTGCCATCGACCAGCACCACGTGACAGCCCGTGCTCAAAGACGAATGGCCTTTGGCAAGCTGCACTGCGTCGTCGAAGGCCAACGAGTTCGCCATCAGAGTCGTAGAGGTGAGCACACCGCGTTCATGAGCTTCGACGATCGCCCGATTGACACCGGCCGTGAGCCCGAAGTCGTCGGCATTGATGATCAATCTGCGCACGCGAGCAGTGTAGCAGCCGAAAGTGAGGATGGTTCGAAACAGATAGTCCAGTTTTGGGGCGCTTGAGTTTGACCGCTCTTTCGAGCACCGCGTATACTCCAAAACAGTACGTTTCACGCGCACTTTCCTCAATCGTTGGGCGATCCGACTCTAACGGCTCACAGCGAAAAAGGTGCGAGGGGCGGTTAGCTCAGCTGGTTAGAGCGCCTGCCTTACAAGCAGGAGGTCGCAGGTTCGAGTCCTGCACTGCCCACCAGTGATCTTCAGGAAATCGAACGCCCGGCGGGGGCGTTCAGCTATTTCATTAAGATTGATGTCGCTCGATGCGCTGCAAGCGGTCGACACAGCCCCTCGATGATGCCCGTCTTCTTCGGTCCAGCAGGATGCCTCTCTTACCAAACCGCGACCATAAGACGGATTTCGGCGAGGCGTTTCGCCCACTCCTGCCTCTGACTAAAGCTGAGTCGCTGATCCAAAAGATCTGGCAACGTTGAAGTCGGGCACGAAGCGAAGACTTCTAGCGCTTCTTCTCTGCAATGACTCTCGTTCGCTAAACACTAACTCTCCCCCCTTGTATCGTGACCCACGCCACTTCTATTGCTTCTCCGCAATCTGAAATATGCCTATGTTGCCGTGTATTCCAAATAGCAAATTGCATTGCTGCCTTGGCTTAGAGATGGAACTGCGAGGCTAGCGAGCACGGCAACCTAACTCCACATCTGAAAACTAATATTCGACTCCAGATTGCTGCAGCACAACTCACTGCAAGACTTGCTAATCACGGTTCGGCCCTTTCATTGCATGAATAGAGAGCTTAGCGAGACCAATACAGTTGTGCGTCGCTCTGTATTTGTTAAGTAAGGCTGCCCGTCATGCACTAAGAAAAGGAAGGTGGAGGATGGCTTCTCAATCTCGTGGAACTGGCTACAGCAAGTTACTGACGGTATCGACTATCGTCTTCTTTGTCTTGTTATGTATTACAGCCATGCAGTCGCAGACGACGATCTCTACCGGAAGCATTCAAGGAACAATCACGGATCCCTCGGGTGCCGTTGTCCCCGGCGCCAAGATTTTGGTTACGAACAAAGCGACTTCGCAGGCAATTTCGACGGGCACCACCTCGAGTGGAACTTACACGTCGGGCGCACTCGTGCCGGGTGATTACACCGTTCGGGTCGAGGCACCAGGATTTAAGGCTCTGAACGCCGCAGTTTCCGTGCAGGTAGGCGTAACCACGTCTGGAAATTTCAAGCTCGAGGTGGGTCAGACCGGCCAGGTGGTGGAAGTTCAGGCGAGTACCTTGCAGGTTGACACTGAACAGGCGACCGTGCAGGGAGTGCTCAGTACCGAACAGATCGAGAACCTCCCGATTAACGGAAGAAATTTTCTTGATCTGGCGCAACTGGAGCCCGGGGTACAAATTCAAGACGGCGGCAACTTCGACCCGACCAAGAAGGGCTTCTCCTCAATTTCATTTGGCGGCCGTTTCGGACGGACTGCGCGCATCGAAGTGGACGGTGTCGACACCAGCGACGAAACCGTCGGCACAACCACGCAGGATATCCCGCAAGGAGCGATTCAAGAATTCCAACTTGGCCAGTCGATGTTGGACTTGTCCACAGAACTGACTTCGTCCGGGTCTGTCAACGTTGTTACTAAGTCGGGCACTAACTCGTATCATGGGCAGGGTTATTATGGCTTTCGCGATCAGTCTTTGAATGCCAGGCTACCCGGAGCATCGGACACACCGTTCCAGAGAAATCAATTTGGCGGTAACTTCGGTGGGGCCATTATCAAGAACAGACTGTTCTTCTTTGTCGATGCCGAGCGCACCAAACAAGACTTCAGTCAGCCCGTTCTCGCGGGACCACCGTTTCAATCATCTTCGGGGGCGGTGTTCGCGCCATTCCGCGAGGCGGTCGGAATTGCGAAACTCGACTACCAGATCAGCAAGAACTACAAAATGTTCTACCGCTTCTCCTACGACCAGAACAGCGACACCTCGCCGTTCGAAGCCACCGCGTTCCAGCCGCTCAACAACACCACCCATACCCGCGACCATGTTGTGGGAGTGGACTTCACCACTCGCAGTTTTACCCATAGTGTGCGCTTCGGCTACATGAAGTTTTTCAACCATATATCCAGTGGGACCACAGCGTCGACGCCTTTCAATCCGTCCTCGCCGATCGAACTTGCCATTGGCCCCGATCCGCTCTGTATCAACACTTCCGGAGTCGTCCCCGACGTATTTTGCGCGGGCCAGGGTTTGCTCGCACCGCAGTCCACGCCCCAGTCGGACCACCAGATCAAATATGACGGAAGCAAAGTCATTGGTTCGCACATTCTCCGTTACGGGGGCGGGTACAACCACATCCAAGGCGGAGGCTTCGCCGGTTTTCTGGGAAATGGTCCTGCTGTGAACGCGAGTGCGACTGCTTGTGTCGGCCCCTGCCTGAGTCTGCCGGGCGGCGCGAGCAACGCGCTGAACTATCCAGCCAACTTAGTGATCCTGGGGAACGGTCAAGGCTTCACCACAGAAAAGCCGGCGTTTGGCTTTCCCGGCGGAGGATTGGGGCCGGACAATAGGATCTCCTGGTATGTCGGAGATTCCTGGAAAGTGAAACCCAATCTGACGGTTACTTATGGGCTGCGCTATGTCCGAGATACGGGGCGCACAGATAGCGATCTCGCCCCCATCCCCGCCTTGAATCAATTCAACAACCAGTTTTATTCGGGGCTGGGCAATCGGGTGAACAACCCGAACAAGAATTTCGCTCCCCAGTTGGGCTTCGCGTGGGACCCGGCCAGCAATGGCAAAACGGTGATCCGTGGCGGTATTGGTTTGTTTTACGAGAATGCCGTTTTCAACAACGTCTTATTCGACCGTCCTGGTCGACTGCACACTGGCCGGTTTCTGCAGACGCTCCCTGCCTGCATTGGAGGCGTGCTCCAGCAGTTGCCGTTTGCATACAGTGGGCCCAATCCCTGCGGCCAGCCGATTGGCCAGGGATTGACCAGCATTGCGACGCTTCAGGCCGACTTTCAAGCAGCGGCCGCAGCAGGGGGAAGCGCTCCCGGACCGAATCCCACTTACATTGGTACGCTCCTGCAGGACACTGGTCCAAACGGCACATCCACCAATCTATTTGCCCCGGACTACAAGTCGCCGCGTTCTGTCCAAATGAATATTGGTATTCAGCGCGAGCTGCGCCCCGGAATGGTGCTGACTGCGGACTACTTGCGCAACATCTCCACCCATACTCTTTTGGCACTCGATACCAACCACGTAGGTGATGCCCGGTTTCTGAACACGGGCGCAGCTACCAACGCGATTGCCGCCACACTCACGGCTTGTGGCGTGGCTACTATTGACGCCGCGATCGCCAACTGCCCGGGCCTTCATTCGACGGGAGGAGCTACTATTGTGGACTTCGCTGCCAATGGACTGGATTCCGGCTACTCTCTGTGCGGCGGTGGACCGTGCCCCAATGCGGCGTTCGGAGGAATTGCCAATGGCGCCAATGGAACAACCGCTCTGGGCGGAAACCAGATGTTGTTTCCCATCGGGCGATCGGTGTTGAACGCTCTTCAACTCTCCTTGCGTCAGGCGGTCCACAATCCCATCAAAGGGATTCGCTACTTTAATCTGCAGGTGTCGTATCAACTCTCACGATACGACTCGCAGGCAGCCGATGGCGACTTCATCAACAGCGCCTGGAACTATGCGAACCCCAGCCAGTACTTCGGTCCGAACGGGCTCGACCGCACTCACCAGATTTCTTTCGGCGGCATCATGGACCTGCCGATGCACTTCCGTGGCAGCGTGATCGGGCATTTCTACAGTGCTCTGCCTACGACCTTGACGCTCGCGCCGACGGGTTTGCCGGGAGGAATGTTTGTGACGGGCGTAAACGGGGATGGTACCGGCGACGGTTATGCGCCCAACGGCTCCAATGGCACGCTGGGAAGCATTCTTCCCGGCACAAATCTCGGTTCCTACGGCCGCGGCCTCGACGGCAGCAACATCAATAGTGCGATTAGCCGCTACAACCAGACTTTCGCCGGCAATCCTACGCCTGCCGGACAGGCCCTGATCAATGCCGGACTTTTTACTGCCAGCCAGTTGAAACAGCTGGGCGGCGTCATGCCTTTGGTGAATCAGGCGCCGGGAAACCAGGCGAATAATGCGTGGCTGCGAGATTTCGACCTTAGCCTGAACTGGACGTACAAGATCAAAGAGCGGGTGGAAATCCAGCCGGGAGTAAGTTTCTTCAACCTGATGAACTTTGCTAACTTCGACCCTCCCAAGAACACTCTGAGCGGAGTGCTGAGTTTGGTGGGTCAGCCGGGTCTTTCAGCCCAGGCGCCTGTGATCGGAACCGCAAACGGCACGCCGGGGCGGCAACCTGACAGCCTCAGAGTTGGCTTGGGTTCAGGAGTATTTGGCCTGGGATCTCCGCGGGTCTTGGAATTTGGACTGAAGATCAGTTTCTAGACAATTTGAATAAGGACACGAAAGCAGGTGAACCAAAACATCCAGCGAAAGCACGCGAAAACAGCTTGCATAAATCCAAAGAATTTGTCATTCCGAGCGCAAGCGAGGAATCTCATTTTGCGCGGACCTCGATAATAGGCAGATTCCTCGCTGCGCTCGGAATGACAAGGGTCAAACCAGCCCGTCGCTCCATTAACGGACAGACTGCTTCCGCGCTATTTGCCCGGATCTCCTGCGGTTGGCTCGGGGCTCGGCACGACGACGGTGGCAGTGTCGGAACTGAACCGGTTTGCCTGCAGGCGGTATCCGGTTCTGGTCCGGATGTGCGCCTTCTTCAGTTCATCCCCCACCAGCCTGACCTGGATTGACCGCCAACCGCGATTTGGATTGGCGCGGGGGTAATAACTGATGGAGTACAGATGAGCGAGGTCGTCGCGGATGGAAGCAAACGCGCGCTTCTCGTCGCGCCAGTTCTTGGCAAAGTAGGCCTTGCCACCGGTGGCAGCGGTCATGCGCTCAAACACGGCGGTTGATACCGGCTCCAGCTTGGCCTGCTGTGTACTGATCATGTAGACCGAAATACCGGCGGATTGCGCGAGTTCAGCGACGTCCTCGGGCGGCACGACGCTCGAATTGTCAGGCCCGTTCGAGAACACGACTACAACCTTGCGGCCCTTGTATTGCGCGGCATCCCGCAGGGTGAGCAAGAGAGTGTTGTAGAGGGCTGCTTCGTCTCCGGCAACCGTGTTGCGAACGCCGCGCAGCACTGCCGAACGGTCCGGAGTCAGCGGGGCGACTCGGGAAAGATCGCGGCTGTAGGAATACATAGCGATTTTGTCGGCGGTATCAAGGGAGCGCACGAAATCAGCAATCGCGTCTTGTGCGAACACAAAGCCCCGATACATGTAGTTGCTGGTGTCAAAGAGAATGAACACATTGGCTCCCGCCACCAGCGAATCGAGGGATGAGCCCGTGACCGTGGTCGGTTGCTGCAGCGCGGCAGCTTCCACGTGGTCGGCGGCGGTGTCGGCCTTGGCATCAGCCTGGGCCAGGTCGACCAGCGCGCGCGCTGGCCCGTTGCCTTCAGCGAAACTAGCCAGCTTCTCAGGAATGCCGTCCTCGTAGATGGCAAAATTCTCCGGGCGCAGTCCCGTGATGTAGTTTCCATTCTTGTCAGTCACGGCCACGTTGAGTTGCACCAGGTTGACGACGACCCGAATGTGCGACCCGCGTTCTTGTGCCGAGCTTCTCGTTCCCGAGCCCGAGAACAGAATCAATACCAGTGCCAGACCGAGCGCCAGTGCGGCCATGCGCTTGGATCGCTTGGGAGCCCAACTTCCCACATGAGCGTTCATTGGAAATCTCCACTTCCATCAAAAACAAAGTTAAGGTAAAGACGGTTTCGGGTCTGGGGACAACGAAGCGACTTTGCTGCGCCGGAATTCGTCGCCGGTCTCGTGCAGAGCGCGCACCAGGGCCGGCCAGTCTTCGAAGTCCGTGGCAAACACGTTCTCCACCATGCGCCGTGTCAGTTCCGGCACCATCAGGTTCAGCGCTTCTGCAGAAGAGCCAGTCTCATCCGCTAAACGTGCCCAGTACAGGTTTCCCGAGTCCCACGATTCCGCAAGCAACCGGCTCGAATATCCTGCAAAGGCGGGCACGGGCGGAAGATTCAGCAGCTCGCGCCCGTAGGTTTGCGCGAGCGCCGGATGCGGCACGCCGAAGTCACGCGACAACCTCTCCCAACCGACTTCGTCAGGATGCTCGGCCGCCAGCTTGTCTAGTTCATCGCTCGCCGGTCCGGCGGAGTTCGTGTGCTCTGGAAACAGTTGGCGGTATTCGGCGGCGAGATAAAGAGTATCCGCGGGCGTCACGCAAAGCAGCGCGTTTGCGGCCACGCCGGAAACCAGACTGCGTTCCACCTGCGCCGATCTCTGCGGTGTCATGCGTTCCGCCAGAATTGCGAGAACCTTGCCTCGCGTATCAGAATTCGCAATCGAGGCGCTGACGAGTTCTTCTCCAGACTTCTGATAGAGCGTGATCGCGTGCAGCTCTGTGCCGTCCACTCCCCACCAGCGCGGCAACACTGCGCTCGTCACCAAGCCGGGGACGAGTTCCCGCCATATAAGAGCCTGAACGTTCTGGGGAACGATGAAGTCCTGCTCGATCTCGGCGAGCGCGTACGGCAAGTCAGCAAGCGACCCAACCAGATGAGCCCCACCACCTGCGGGTGAGCCTTCGCCAAACAAATGCGGGGCCTGCCACACCGCCTTGATGCCGCCCACCGTTTCCGCGGAGAAGTCATGAGAACGAACCAGCAGCGGGTTGTTATGCAACGCTTGCGCGCCCGGCGGTTCGTAGTATGCGTAATTCAAGCCGACCAGCGTGTCTCGTTGAAACATGGCGAGATCGCCGAGGCCATCTTCCAATTGATTCCTGCTAGGCGAGGACGTGAGCACGCGCGTCAGGTCGGTCCGCATCTCGGCGTCCGTGTGACTGTTGTTGTAGATCCCGGCCGCCCACTCGCTCCGCTCGCTCCCCTTGAAGATCGGCCGTGGCATCTCGAACTCGCGCAGTTGTTCTGCCAGCGTTACCACGCCCTGGTCGACGGTCTTGCCCTGCATCTTCTCTTGCAGCCCATTGCCGATGGCGTACAGTGTGTCGAGCGAGAGCAGCCGTTGGCTGTCAAGAACCGAACGCATGTTGTTCGCGATGCGATCATGCATCCGTTTGCCTTCCGCACTGCTCGGGCGCGGGCCAGCCAGCAGTTCGATGATTTCATCCTGCGACGTCCTGGGTTTTCCCGTGGCGACGCGCAACAACTCTCGCAACGAAGCTTCGCCTGCTTCATAGACCTGCGCGCCAGAATGAATCTTCGCGAACGGTTTAAGCACAGCCTGCCACGACTCGTTGAGTTGAACTTGAGGAATCTGTCGCTGCCGCGCCAGGATCTGCCACAGGCCAACATTGCCCTGCATGGTGCCCAGCGCATTGCCACGGAGCGCAGTGTTGCCGATGCGATCCACGCTCTCGGCGACCTCGAGGAAAAGCGCCATCGAGCCGTCGGTTAGCTCAGGAAACTCCGCGAACATTCGGTACTGATCGCTGAACAATTCGAACTTGTGCGCCAGCAGCTTGACCGTCTCAGCAGAAAGCCGATGTTGCTGCGGGCGGCGGAGGTCCATTTCGCTTGTAACCAAATAAATCTGCAGCGGTCCAAAATCGGTGGTCGCGCGCGAGAGCGCCATCATCGTCTGCAGCAGTTGGTCGGGACTGTTCAAACGGTTGGCGCGTTTTCCCCATTCCCGGACCAGCTTCGAATCACTCTTCTGGCGAAGAATCTCTTTCCACACGGCAAGACCGCCGGGGATATGCGGATCTCCATTCGCCTCCCATTGTTGACGGGTCACCAGCAAAAGCAGTCCAGGAGCCGGACGGAACGCACCGCGCGTGGCCGAAGCCGAAGCGTCATTTGTGCGGAGAGCTTCGTAGAAATTCCGCAGCCGGGTCCCCTCGGTGAAATGTGCTTGTTGGGCGCGCGTGGCTCGCGAGAGAACATCGAAATAAGCGGCTAGCCAGCCCGTATCTTTCGAGACTAATTCAGAGACAAACTCTCCTGCAGACTCGGGACTGGCGCCGACCAGGTTCTTCCACGCTGCCTCAGCCTTTTCTCCGCCCGGCACGATCACCCGACCCGATCGAACACAGATGTAACCGCCATAAAAGTCCAGCACCGCGGAATTGGGAAGCAACTTCTTGAGTCCCACCGACTGCTTCAGGAAGCCGCGCGTTTCTGGATCGAGCCGCGAAAAGGCCCAGTAGAGTCGCGACATGACCGAATCGTGCAGCAAGGTATCGATGAGATCTTTGCTGTAATGCTGCTCGCGCTTGTTGCCGGCCCCCATCCAGTCGGCCTCGGTAAAAATCAGGGGCACTCGCGATGCCGGGAACCGATATTCGAAGGGCGCGCCGCCTTGCAGGGTTTGCTCCAGCGCCGGCAGAGGGAATCCCGAGTCGATGGTGAGAAACGCACGCTCCGGGTCCGAAGTTTCGAGCGAGGTGTCGCTCTTGCCGCACTCCTGCCGCACGCGGTAGCCGAGCACGTGCAGCAGATCCTTCGAATCATCGCAACCGGTGACCCGGATCAGCTCGCCTTGGCCGGCAAGGGTCGTCAGCTCCCGAGCTTGCTGAACGTACCGGTTCAAAAGGATCAGAAACTCTGTGGGGTGGTTTCCGCCTTCGTAGCCTTGCATGTAGACATTGCGCGCCAACAGCGGCAGCACGTCTTCGCGAGAAATTTTCTGGCTGATTCCAGCCATGCGCAGAAACGAGCGCAGCGGTCCGGGAATGCTGATCTCCGAAGTATCACTGGTGGCTTTCAAAGTGTTCGAGGGCGGTTCATCGGAAGCCGAAGCGCACCATGCGCAGAGAGAGCCGAACACACAGAGGAGGAGAACTAGCGGCAGGAAACGTGGGCGGAGAAGAGAGTTCACGGCTGGAATCCTCTTGGACCCGAGACGTCGCGCACCTGAGTTGGCCGGCGCGGAAGGGAGAGGAATTGAGTTTGAGACCCTGACCTGGTTGTTCCACGAACCTGACGAGATTGTTAGGTTGCCGAACCCAGGTTTCCGCCCACTCCCAGAAGCGTGCACCCCGCGGTCCCCAAAATCTAGTGCGGCAAAAATAAATCAAAGTTCCCGCTTCTCCAAGTGTTTTCTAGGAGAAAAACGATTAAGTTGTGTAAATTTTGGCCGTTCGGGTAAATCGCCGGACTGGAACTGAGAACCAATTTCGTCGAAAGAGGCGAAGTGCAAGAGCTTGCGGGAAGGCCTAAGTTGGACGAAACAGACGATATGTTGCCGTTTCCACCACGCCGCTATCGGTGGTTGTCGACCAACAGATGCCTGGCCTACGGTCAGCACTGCAGAAAGTGAACTAAATTCCTGTATGACTCGGGTTTCGAGCAGCCTAGTATTTGACGATGGCCGCGAACGATTTTGGATCTAGACTGGCGCCTCCCACCAGTGCTCCATCAATCTCGCTTTCGGCCATGAGAGCCTTTGCGTTCTCCGGTTTGACAGAGCCGCCATACAGAATGCGAAGCTGCTCCGCGAACTCTTCTCCGAAGCCTTTTGCGGCTTCTGCCCTGATCAGAACATGTGCATCGGCGGCCATCTGCGGCGTCGCGGTCTTCCCGGTTCCGATGGCCCATACCGGCTCGTAGGCGACGACCAACTTGCGCGCCTTCTTCCCCGAGATCGCATGAAATGCGCGCAGGCACTGCCGCCGCAACACATCTTCGGTCAGGCCGGCTTCGCGTTCTTCGAGCACCTCGCCTACGCAGACGATCGGAATCAGACCCAGTTCCAGAGCCACTTTCAGTTTCAGATTTACGACATCATCCGTCTCTCCGAAATACTGCCGACGCTCGGAATGCCCGATAATTACGTGCGTCACCCCAATTGCCAGTAACATGCTGCCGCAGATTTCGCCGGTGTAGGCACCCTCTTTTTCCCAGTGCATGTTCTGCGCGCCAATTGCGACATTGGAATCCTTGCCGGCCTCGAGCGCGGCAGGAATGTCAAGAAATGGCGGGCAGATGACGATCTCATCGCGATCGTGGCTTGCGACCAGCGGAAGGAACTCGCGGAAGAAAGGCTGAACTTGATCGGGAGTCTTGCACATCTTCCAGTTAGCGGCGATTACTTTTTTTCTCACGGAGAGTTCCTCTCGATCTTCAGGGGAGATAGGGCGCCCGACTCATGCAACTTCCCGAAGGCTGCTGTGTAAGATCGCAGCGTGGGAACATCGAAAAAGACGAACCGCACCTGCATTACATTCGTAGCGGCGAGCAGTGCTTCAATGGTGGCCGGCACCGCGACCGCGGCTGCTTCCGGGACTGGATAGCCGAACGCTCCGGTCGAAATCGCGGGAAATGCCAGGGACCGGATCGCGTGGTCGTCAGCCAGGCGGATGGATTCGCGGTAACAACTGGCTAGAGTCTCAGCGGGAGGTGTGCGCGTGCGGTAGTAAACGGGACCGACCGTGTGGATCACGTACTTCGCGGCCAGGCGTCCACCGCCGGTCACCACTGCTTTGCCCGCAGGGAGGTGTCCGATCTCATCCGCGATCTTCTGGCATTCCTTCAGAATTGAAGGTCCACCCGCGCGATGGATCGCGCCGTCGACTCCGCCGCCGCCCAACAGAGACGAATTGGCGGCGTTGACGATGGCTTCCGTCGTTTCCTTGGTGATATCGGCGGGCCCGTGGAAGTCCAGGGTCTTTCCGCGTTCGAACGATAACCGGACAGCGAAGTCGTCCACCCGAATATCCTTCGCCTAACGCTTGTCGGTGAGTGCTTCCACGCCCGGCAGCTTTTTGCCTTCCAGAAATTCCAGCGACGCGCCGCCGCCGGTAGAGATGTGGGTGATCTTGTCCGCAACCCCGGCCGCCCGCACCGCCGAAACCGAATCTCCTCCGCCGACAATCGAGAGCGCTCCGGGATTATCCGCCATCGCGCGCGCCACTTTGAACGTGCCTCGCGCGAACGGGGAAACCTCGAACACACCCATTGGCCCGTTCCAGAGAATGGTGCGTGCCCGGGCGATCTCCTCTTCGAATATCTCTATCGTCTTCGGCCCAATATCCAAGGCCATCAGATTCGACGGAATGGGCTGGCCCTGTTCGACCTTGGTGACGTGCGCATTCGCGTCGACCTTGTCCGCCGCTATGTGATCCACCGGTAAGAGCAGTTTCAGCTTGCGCGTCTTTGCTTCCTGCAGAAGATGCTTCGCCAGTTCGAGCTTGTCATCCTCGACCAGCGACTTGCCAACCTGGTCCCCGAGCGCTTTTAGGAAAGTGTAAGCCATCCCGCCGCCGATGATCAGAGAGTCGACCTTATCCATCAAATGGGTGATGACAGGGATTTTGTCGCTGACCTTGGCCCCACCCAGGATAGCGACGAATGGCTTTTCCGGATGATGCAGCGCGCGCCCGAGATATTCGAGTTCTTTCTCCATGAGGAGCCCGGCCGCCGCTTTCTGCACGAACTTGGTCATCCCCACGGTCGAGGCATGGGCGCGATGGGCAGTTCCGAATGCATCGTTCACGTAGTAATCCGCCAACTGCGCGAGCTGCTTCGAGAAATGTTCATCATTGGCTTCTTCTTCCGCGTGGAAGCGGAGGTTCTCGAGCAAAAGAGTCTGACCCTTCTCGAGTTTGCTGGCGACTTCCTCAGCTTCGGGGCCCACGCACTCCGGGCAGAAACCGACGTTCTCGCCCCGCGCCAGTTCCCGGTCGAGCAGCATGCGCAGTCGTTCAGCCACGGGCTTGAGGCTCAGCTTGGGATTGGGTTTGCCCTTGGGCCTGCCGAGGTGCGAGGCCAGAATCAGGCGAGCTCCGTGGCGGAGTGCGTATTCAATGGTGGGCAGGGTTTCGCGGATGCGAGTGTCATCCATCACGCGTCCGTCTTCGAGTGGGACGTTGAAATCCACTCGCATGAAGACCCGGTGATCATTCACCGAAAGATCACGAATCGAAAGTTTGGACATGGCTGGTCCTTGGTCAAGCGTAGCGCTGGCATTGTGCTGGCTATGGCGCACGGTGTCCTGCTTCCTCAGCGCGCCGCCATCGTAATCGGGATGGCGGCGCACCGGATTCTACAAGCCCTTGGAGCCCAGGTAATTGATCAGATCCCGTACGCGGCAGGAGTATCCCCACTCGTTGTCGTACCAGGAGATTACTTTCACGCACGTTCCGCCGACCACCAGGGTCATTTTGGCATCCACGATCGAGGAGAACGGGTTGCCCTTGAAGTCCGCCGAAACCAACTCCTCTTCTTCATAGCTCAGATAGCCTTTTAAGGATCCGCTTTCCGAAGCTTTCTTCAAGGCGGCATTCACTTCATCCTTGGTGGTCGTTTTTTCCACGAACGCAACCAGGTCGACTACCGAGACGTTCGGAGTGGGAACGCGCATCGCGAAGCCGTCGAGTCTTCCTGCCAATTCCGGGATCACGAGTTTCAGAGCCTTCGCCGCTCCCGTGGAGGTCGGAATCATGGACAGAGCAGCGGCACGCGCGCGCCGCAGGTCTTTGTGCGGGAAGTCGAGAATCACCTGGTCATTCGTGTAGGAGTGAATGGTAGTCATCGTCCCGCTGACGATTTTGAAATTATCGTGAACGACCTTCGCGATCGGAGCCAGACAATTGGTCGTGCACGATGCGTTCGAAATGATGTGATGCTTCGAGGCATCGTATTTGTCATGATTCACGCCCAGCACCAGGGTGATGTCTTCATTCTTCGCAGGCGCTGAAATGATGACCTTTTTCACCGGCCCGTGCAGGTGCTTCTTGGCGTCATTGGCGTCGGTGAATCGGCCCGTGGACTCGATCACGACTTGGGCGCCAACAGACTCCCAGGGAAGTTTTGCAGGATCTTTTTCTGCGAAGACCTTGATCGACTTGCCGTTAACCTGGATGCAGTCCGATCCAGCTGTGATCTTGTGCGGCAGGTTGCCGAGAATCGAATCGTATTTCAGCAGATGAGCCAGGGTCTTCGGATCGGTGAGATCGTTGACCGCCACGAATTCCAGGTTGGAATCGTTCAGAGCGGTGCGTAACACGTTGCGGCCGATGCGCCCGAAGCCATTAATACCAACTTTGATTGCCATGTTGCCTCCGTAAAATGATGACAGAACTCCCCGGACCACTACTCGATGTTTTCAGTAAACCATTGATGTTATCAGGGTCAGCGAGTTAGCGTAAATGATGGACCGCACACTCCAGTTGTGATGTCTGCACCGGCGCATTTCGGAAGCAGGCGTTCACAATGTAATCTCCAAAAACACATTCTTGTTGCTCCAAAGGAAGGGCATGCGCATCAACCAGTACTTTGCAGCCAGCAACTTCCGTGCTCGCGGCCAGTCTTCCGCCGGCAATACGCGCGCCTGGCCGGGAAACTCTGGACCGATAATTCTTCCGCGTATTGTGCTGGGAGCCACGCGCACGGTGGGATTATTCCTGATTCGCTTGAATTTGCCGGAATCGTTTCGCGTCATTGCGTAGATCTTGCCATCTTGCTCGGCGAACCAGACCGGCGTCCGCACCGCCAGACCGTTTTTGCGGAAAGTTCCCAGGCTGAGATATTTCTGATGTTGCAATTCGGCAGGGAGTGCTGACGGCATACAGTCATCTTATTCCTATCCAGGTCCGGTCCGCAGGCATAGCATCGCGGCTCAACGCTCTTCACATTGCCCGCAGCGCGGTCCATGTGTTACAAGCCCTACATGCGGAAATGGATGAGCGACCGCCTGAAGCGTCGCAAAAAGAATCAAGAGAAGAAGCCCGCCGAACCCGCGCAGGCGCCGTTACAACCCGCTTACTTTGACGCAGCCTCCGCGCCCACCGAATCGGCCCAGCAATCTATGTCCGAACCGGAACCGGAATCCGAAGCGGGGATGCTGGAGACGCCCGAACCGCAAGAAGCGCCGATGGCAGCGCTCGCAACCGAGGGTGGCTTGCCTCGCCCAGCACAGAATCGTCCTCGCCGGCGTCGAACCAGGGGTGGTCGCGGCCGAGGACAAAAAGGTCAAGCGCGTGCCGCGAGCCAGGCCGCGGCGCCCGCGTCGGCATCAGCGCACGCGCCGGCAGCGCCGGAAGTGCCTCCGCCCACAGCCGAAGCCATCACGCACCCGCCGCCTCCCGCCACACCGCGTCCGCCGAAAGGTGCGGTGATTCTCGCCATCGGCCTTCCCGGTTCCGGCAAGAGTTCCTGGTTCAAGCGCAATAACATCACCCCGCTTTCCAGCGACATGCTTCGCCAGGTGCTTTTCGACGATGCTCAGGAGCAACGTTTTCAGGACCTGGTTTTTTCGAATTTGCGCTCCATGCTGAAGGCGCGATTGATTGCACGGCGTCCGTTGAATTATGTGGATGCCACCAATCTCACGCCCCACGAACGCGCCAGCTGGGTGAAGCTCGCCAAAGATTATGGTTACGAAGTGCAAGCGGTCTACTTCGATGTCCCGCTCGAAGTCTGTCTCGAACGCAACCGGCGAAGGCAACGATTCGTCGACGAAGACGTTATGCGGCGCATGGCGTCAAAGCTCAAGCCTCCGACGTTCGAGGAAGGCTTTTCCAAGGTCACGGTCGTGCGAGTAAAAAAGAAGGACGATCAATCCGCCAGTTAGAAGGAACGCTGCTCTCTCTAAAAGGAAACGCCGCCCGAACATGGGCGGCGCTTCTGTCTGTGGAGCGACGGGCGTCCCGCCCGTCGTCGGGCGAAGCCCGATTCTCCCTAGCCTTCCTTACCGGTGCCCACCATGACCTCCGCCAGACGAGGCGTGTCCACCACCACTGCCACCTCCGCTATGGGAGCTACCTCCTCCACCACCACCGTGGGATCCGCCGCCACCGCTGCCTCCGCCACGATATCCACCACCACCGCTATACGATCCACCGCCACCATGGTAGGACGGAGCAGACGGAGCCGATGCACGATACGAGGGTGAGCCTCCTCCATAAGAAGGCGATCCACCTCGATATGAAGGTGCGCTGTAGGAGGGCGATCCTCCTCGATACGAAGGACTAGATCCATAAGATGGACCCGAGCTGCGATAGGACGGCGGTGCGCTATACCGCGGCGACTGGCTGGATCGCGGCGAGTTGCCGTATCCGCCGCCATAGGGCGACGCGCTCGACGATCGCCCGTATCCGGAATTACTGCTCTGGCTAGTCGGCCTTACCGGCCCAGTGGGGCGAGGCACGCTGGTCGTCGGACGATTTCCATACGAGCCCTGACTTCCATACGAACCCGGACGAGTGTCCGCTCGCGTGCCGATGTTCGGCGCGCTCATACTCGGCGTGCTCGGGCGCGGAGTGTAACCCGCGGGTGGACGCGGCACCGAGTTCTGCGCTGGTCCAGCCGAGAAACCGCCTCGCGATGGAGGCGTATTCGTCGGCGCCCCCGAGACGCCGCCTCGTGATTGCGGCGCATTATTCATCGCCGGTCCACGTGAGGGCTGGCTGCCGCTCAGCGGTGGACGAGGAACGTTCCGGGCGATCGTCGTGTTGTTGTTCTCTGCACCGTGCTGCATTTGCGAATTGCCCATCGCCGGCCGCTGTATATTGCTGGCCCCTGGCCGTGGCACACCTCGCACAGCTGGGGACGGCACCGCTCCGGATGCGCTCTCCGATCCATGCGGAATAATCCGCGACGGCGTCAAAGGCGCAGATCCAGTTCGTCCTGCCATTGCACCGCCAGCCGGGCGTCCAACCTGCGACCCGTTCCCGCGGTTGAAGCTCGCCGGCGGCGTCATCCGCGAAACCACCGGACGCATTCCGCTGCGCGCCGGCGGCGCCGCTGCCCGCTGACCCGCATTGGGTCCGAGCATCGCATTGCGCGTCGGCGTGATGCCCGGCCGGCCCATCGGCGCATTCGCGAGTTCCCGTGTCGAGACTCGCACGGCCGTCCCGTGGACCGCCATGCCATTCTGCAACGTCCGCATGGGAGCCGCCGTGAATCCGCCCGGCGCATGCAGGTTCGCGTAGTGGATGCCACCCTGGCCAAACCGCTGCGGAGCGTGGCCCCAATAATTATTGATGTTCACGATCCGCGTGTTGCTGATGTTCACGCCGCGGAAGTAGCCGAAGCCTCCGCCATACCAGGGAAAGAACGGCTCGCCGAAGCCCAGCGCGCACCATCCGAAGCCTCCCAGGGGGAAGCCGAAATTCACGCCCCAGCCCGGGCCGCCAAACCACGCGACCAGTGCTGGTGCGTAGACTGGACGGGCGTAAATCGGTCCCGGCGCCCATCCCCAGTAGCCGCCCGTGTAAACCCAGCGGCCATAATGGAAGGGCGCGTATCCCCAAGACGCATCATCGACCCAGGTCCAGCCCCACGGCTCAACCCAGATCCAGTGACCATACTGATAAGGAGCCCAGCCCTGAGGCACGGAACTCGGAACCCACACAGGGCCGTAAGGCGGAGTCTCGCGCCATACGCCGTTGTCATCCAGATCTTCGTAGCCCACCGTTCCCGGCGCTACGTAGCGCGCCGAAAGGGAAGTGTCCTCGCGCTTGTCGCGCACCGCGCACCAGCTATCAAAACCGTCGTAGGGTGGCGCTTCGGCGTTGGTGTGGGTCATCGAAGTTCCGTCCGTGAACCGAACCTGCTCGTTCGAGTGGACCCGCACTCCCGGTCCCTGACCGGTGGCGTCTCCTTCACCTTTTCGCACTGTGACGACGCTGGCATCCCCATTCGGATCGACGTCGAGGCGGTAGTCGCCTGACTTCTGAATGGTGAATGCCATATTGGGAGTGTCGACTTCGTAGATTTCTCCGCCAAACAAATGGCGGACATGCAGGTCCAGTGTTCCCTGGTGGAGTTCTACCTGCACGGTATTGTCGTTGACGTTGGTCAGCGTGAGGCTCGTCTCCGAACCCATGCGCATGATGCCGGTGCCGACGTTCAGTTCGGTGCGCGAATCTTTGTCTGTCCACACGTTGTCGGCAATCGTCAGCGGACGATTCAGAGTTCCCGCAACCCAATCTTCTGTGCCACGTGGCTGAACGGAAACCGACCCCGACATGTACTGCAGACGCACAGCCCTCCCGGGAATATTCTGCTGGTTCTGCTGGCTATCCGGTGGGGCCGCTTGCTGTTCCTGGACCGGCTGTTGCTCGTCGACCGTCGGTTGATCCTGGGCTGGCTGATCATCCTGCGCCCAGGCAAGAAGCCCCGTCAGGAACAGCGCGAAAAACATTGCCAGCGTTACGCGCTTCAAATTTTTCATGGCCCTACTCTCCTTCACCCCCCCGGCTGGCTCGGCCGAGGATCCAAGGCACCCACGTCAGAAGCGGCTGCGCGGGCGTCCATACCATTCCTGCCAAACATGGAAACCCGGCTGGGGGACTTAAGTTGCGCTCTGGAGGACTTAAGTTGCGGCGAATGTGGGGGTTGTCGAGATGCGGGCACCTGCGCAGGGGTTGCCTCTGGCGGAGCGGAACATGAGCATTTTCCGCAATATATAACTACTTTAGATACTTCAACATATCTTTGAATGCTGAGGTTCCAGATGACCGTAGTGCTTCATAGGTGATCATCTCCGTGGATGAGATCACCGCGCCCGCCGATTGCATCCGTTCGAGGCCCACCTTCCAATTCCATTCCGTGCGGGAACTGACCGCATCGGAGGCGACGTGCACCAGGTAGCCTTCCCGCAATGCCGCGAGCGCAGTTTGTGCGACGCAGATATGACTCTCCATGCCACACAGGATTACGGTGTTGCGGTTTCCGGGCAAGCGCTTCAGAGTTGAACAAAAAACGTCGCTGCCGAAGCAGGAGAAAACCAGCTTCTCGATCGCCTCGTTTTCCGGCAGCAGCGAGGCAACCTCGGGAACCGTGTTTCCCAACCCTTTGGGGTATTGCACGGTCATCAGCGCCGGAATATTCAGAACTCCCGCTAACCGGATAAGCAATTGCGAATTCCGTATCAGTTGCTCTTTCTGAAAAATCGGCGGCAGAAGTTTTTCCTGGATATCCACCACGATCAATGCACACTGCGCTGGATCGAGGGGACGACGCGCAATCTCTGCGTAATCGGTAACAGGTGGAGTGATGCTGCCGAGCATGGCCATGATGCGCCTCCAAGCTGCAATGCAATTTTAGCGCGTCTGCGAAGCCGATGTTGTGGTGGATGAGTGCGCTGAGAAGTCGCGGATAGTGGGAGAGGTCACTGTTTACGGAAGGTGCCCAAGCTGTGGGCCGAACACGCATTTCTGCGCCGCGCTCGGCTTTGAAATGACAACAGGGGGAAGCACAGATGAGCAGACCCGGAAGCACTTCCGCGTTTTGCGGCTCATAAGGTAAACTGGCGTCAGCCCCGTCGTTCAACGGTAGGACATCTGCCTCTGGAGCAGAGTATTGGGGTTCGAATCCCTACGGGGCTGCCATCTTAGAATCCACTCTTTGTTTTCACCGGTGTGCCGCAAAATGTGCCGTGAATTCAAAGCCTGGCCGACCACCCGGAATGATCGGTTTGTCACAATCGCGTTTTTCCCCTGCCGGCCCTGCCGTCTTCTGACTCGCCCGTCACCCGCGCAATAATCTGATTGTTTGCGCGAAGCGGTTTTCGCACAGGCGCAAACGAGATTCGTCAGTACATCTCCTCACGGGATGCCACCACCAGGTAATGCATGTTGTAGTGCGGTGTTGGTGGCGTCCTCGAAATCTTGTCATGATTGACGAACCATGGCTGCTGGGCTCATCGCACTCGCTCCCAATGTCGGCGACCTTCTTTTATCGACGCCAACGGCCTGCCATGGATACAACTTAAAGATCAAAAGCTTTAAACGCGAAGATCGCGACCAAAGGCCGCCAAGGACGCAAAGAAAGACAATCGGATCAAGCGTACCTTATGCTGATGCGACGACCGCTCACGCAATTTTTTTTCACTGGCATCCCGGCGCACGTTAGAATCATCGATTCGAGAACAATGAGTATTCAATTTGCGCGGCCCGCTCTGCGCCATAGGAGAACGTCTCTGCTTCGTCCCCACCGATGAGGAAAACTTGGATCGTTCTAGCTGCCCTCTTCCTGTCCCCAGCTCTCGCCCGCGCCCAGGATCGCGCCGCCTGGCAGATTTTTGGCGGCTACCAATACACCTACTCTGATTATGGGCCGATCCAAGACGCTGCTACCGCGATGGGCAACGTGTACACGATCGCCGTTCCCGCAGACCATACCTTCACCATGACCGGCGGCAATTTCACCATCCAGAAAAATATCGGGAAGCGATGGTCGGGCGCCATGGATATTGGCGTCATGCGCGGCACGAAAATCGACGACCTCTCGCAGATCTTTCAACTGCTCGGTTACATTTCCAGCAGTGGTAGCCAGACTGCCACGTTCAATCCCAGTGTTTACACGCTGATGTTTGGGCCGCAATACGACGTATGGAACTATCGCCGGGTGCATGTCTTTGTTCGGGGCATGGGCGGCGCTTCGCGCAGTGTTTTATCGATGGACGACACCACCCGCAGGGCCCTTAACTTTCTGGTGCCCGCCTACAAGACCACCACCACCGATCCTGCTGTAATGGTAGGCGCCGGCGTGGAGTCGGTAGTCTGGCGGCACATCTTCGTGCGCGCTTCTGCCGATTACATCCACCCATTTTCGACCAGCACGCAAAACTACCTTCGCATTTCGGCCGGCGTTGGTATTGAAAGGATCGGCCGGTTGTTCTAACCGATTCGCAGGAGGCGCATGATCTTGCGGCCAAGGCTCATGCGCAGGCAGATTCCTCCGCCGCGTTCGGCGTCGGAATGACAACACCTGAGGGTTACGTGGGCCAACGAATTGTGCTTGTCGAAGATCAACGGACCGACTAGCCCTTGACTCCGGGCACGGCGCGCCACCCGACACCTACTGTATCGTTCTTGTCATTCCGACGCCGGGAGGCGGAGGAATCTGCGACACTATGGCCGCGAACCGATACGTGCTCCGCGTCGCAGGACCGTACTTTCCCTCATGCTAACGTGATTTTGTTTCGAGGAACTTTGCCATGGGTGCAGTGAACGCCGCCGACCTGCTGATCAGGAAATCGGGAATTCATGGATGTGGGTGTTATACGACTGTGCCAATCGCCGAGGGCACGCACATCGTCGAATACACCGGCGGGCGCCTCTCTAAAGAGCAGGCTGACGAGCTTTACAACGAGCGTGCGGACACCTACCTGTTTTGCATCGGAGAGGGGGATTACGTGATTGACGGCGATTCCATCGCCGCCTTCATCAATCACTGCTGCGAACCCAACTGTGAGACGGATGAATTCGATGAGCACATCTGGATCATCGCCCAGCGCGACATCGCCGCCGGGGAAGAATTGACATACGACTACAACCTCTATGACGGTGATGACGATGACGAGGCCCCCTGCCGCTGCGGCGCAAAACAATGCCGCGGCAGCATGTACGGCGAGGAAGAACTGGAAAGACGGGCCAAAGAGAAGGCGAGTAAGGCAAAGAAGTGAGAAGTCGGTACATTTATAATTTGGTAATTGGGTAATTTGTAATTCAAGAAATCAACCTTGCGGGTTGGGCACGAAATTACAAATTACCAAATTACAAATTACAAATTTCCCAATTACTCAATCCACCCAATTTCCAATCTCTCTCAGGCTCCTCGCACCAGCAAATGCTGCAGGCTTTTGACCGCACGCATGTATTGAGCACGCTCGAAGGCGCTGGGGTCGGGGCAGCGCTGCTGGCTCATGCTGCCCTGCATCTGACGCACCGATTCGTACTCGTGCCGCTCCATCCAATCGACCATGCCGCGCTCCATGTGGCGCAGGTGATTGATGCCGTTGCGCAGCAGGGAAGAGCACAGCATGGTGACATTCGCTCCCACCATGAGGAGTTTGATCACGTCCTCTGGATCGTGAACGCCGCTGGTCGCGGCCAGGCTCGCCTGCACGCGTCCGTACAGAATGCCAATCCAGGTCAGCGGAAGCCGCAGCGCCTGCGGTGTGCTGAGCAAGACATTCGGCCGGATTTCAAGCTCGTCCAAATCGATGTCGGGCTGGTAGAAGCGGTTGAACAGCACCAACCCGTCGGCGCCCGCCTCGTCGAGCCGCTTGGCCATGTTGGCGAGATTGCTGAAGAAGGGGCTGATCTTTACGGCTACCGGAATGGAAACCGCAGACTTCACCGCCCAGACAATGTCGATGTAGGTCTGCTCTACATCCGCCGCTTTCAGGTCAGGATCGGTCGGAATGTAATAGATATTGCACTCGAGCGCATCGGCGCCTGCCTGCTCGATCTCTTTCGCGAATTTCGCCCAGCCGCTCACAGTCGCGCCATTCAGACTCGCGATGATTGGAATCTGCACCGCTTCTTTGGCCTTGCGAATGTGTTCGAGGTAGCCCTCCGGGCCTAGCCGAAACTCGCTGGCATGCGGAAAAAACGAGAGCGACTCAGCAAAACTCTCTGTCGCCGCCGACAGGTGATGATCCAGCTCAAGCATTTCCTGTCGCAATTGCTCCTCGAACAGCGAGTACAAGACCACGGCCGACGCGCCCGCATCTTCCAACCGGCGAATGCTTCCGATCTCTTGTGACAGAGGGGAGGCCGAAGGGACCAACGGAGTCCGCAGTTTCATTCCCAGGTAATCGGTCGACAGATCAATCATCGCTTCTCCTAAGCTCTCGTTCTATTGCGGTTGCAAAGCCGCTAATCCGCCGCCTTCGGCTCTGTCTTCCGCTGCGCCAGATACTCATATAGCCGATAGCGCGCTTCCACATCGTGCTGCGCTTCCTGCCACAGCCTCTTCGCGTCTTCCGGCTTGCTCTTAGTGAGCATCTTGAAGCGCGTTTCCATCAGCATGAAGTCCTGCACCTTGCGGGTGGGCGTGCGCGAATCGAGGATCAACGGATTCTCTCCGGCCTGCGCGCGCTCCGGGTTATAGCGATACAGCAGCCATTGGCCGCTGTCGACGGCGGCCTTCTGATCCGCCATGCCGGTCGTCATGTTGATTCCATGCGCGATGCAATGCGCATAAGCAATGATCAGGCTTGGGCCGTTGTAGGCTTCGGCCTCGAGGAACGCCTTTAGCGTGTGCTCGTCCTTTGCGCCCATCGCGACGCTGGCCACGTATACCGTCCCGTAGCTCATGGCGATCAGGCCGAGGTCCTTCTTCGGTCCCGGTTTTCCGCCTGCGGCAAACTTCGCCACCGCCGCGCGCGGCGTGGACTTCGACGCCTGCCCTCCCGTATTCGAATAAACCTCGGTATCCAGCACCAGCAGGTTGACGTTCTTCCCGCTGGCGATCACATGATCGAGCCCGCCATATCCGATGTCATAGGCCCAGCCGTCGCCGCCCACGATCCACACGCTCTTCTTGACCAGCAAGTCGGCCAAAGACAGTAGTTGGCGCGCCGCCGGCGAATCGATTCCGTTCAGCCGTTCCTTCAACAAGCTGACGCGCTGCCGCTGCTCGTAGATGTCGGCCTCATCTTTCTGACTCGCCGAGAGGATCGCAGCCGCCAGTTCGTCGCCGATCTGGCTGCCCAGCAGCAGCACCAGCTCGCGCGCGAACTCGGTCTGCTTATCAATCGAGAGCCGGAACCCCAGCCCAAACTCGGCGTTGTCTTCAAACAGGGAGTTCGACCACGCCGGTCCGCGACCCTCGGCATTCTTCGCCCACGGCGTCGTGGGCAGGTTGCCGCCATAAATGGAAGAGCATCCAGTCGCATTCGCGATGAGCGCACGGTCCCCAAAAAGCTGCGAGAGCAGTTTCAAATAAGGCGTCTCACCGCAGCCCGAGCAAGCTCCCGAGAACTCAAACAGGGGTTCCTGTACCTGTTGCTGGCGGATGGTTGTCGCCTTGATTTTGCGCCGATCGAGTTCCGGAATCTTCAGGAAAAAGTCCCAGTTCTCACGTTCCGGCACGCGCAGCGGGGGCTGCGGCTCCATGTTCACCGCCTTCAGCCGCGTTTCCGTCTTGTTCTTCGCAGGACAAATCTCCACGCAGATGCCGCAGCCGGTGCAATCTTCCGGGGCCACCTGGATGCTGTACTTCATCCCGGCCCACTCTTTATCGCGAACCTCCGTCGATTTGAACGTCGCCGGTGCGGCTTCGAGTTCGCGGGAATCGTATACCTTGATCCGGATGACGGCATGCGGACAAACCATGGCGCACTTGCCGCATTGGATACAGGTTTTCGTATCCCACACGGGAATTTCCAGAGCGAGATTGCGCTTCTCCCACTTCGCGGTACCGGTGGGGAACGTCCCATCGCAGGGGAAAGCGCTGACCGGGATTTCGTCGCCCCGGCCCTCGTAGATCGCGCCCAGCACTTCGCGCTCGAACTTCGGCGCCTCTGCCGAGAAGGGCAGCGGCATCTCGACAGTGCTGCTGATCTTTGCGGGAACTTTTACTTCGAACAGATGCGCCAGGGTCTCGTCCACCGCCTTCATATTCTTCTGGACGATCTCTTCGCCTTTGCGCCCGTAGGTGTCGCGAATCGATTTGCGGATGGCTTCGATCGCCTCCTCACGCGGCAGCACCTTCGAAATGGCGAAGAAGCAGACCTGCAGGATCGTGTTCATGCGGCTGCCCATGCCGGTATCGCGTGCGACTTGATAGGCATCGATCACGAACAGCTTCGCCCTCTTCGCGACCAGTTGCTCCTGCGCGACGCGCGGCAGATGGTCCCAGACTTCCTCCCGACCGAATGGGCTATTGATCAGGAACGTCCCGCCCGGCACCAGTGCGCTCAACATGTCGTAGCGCTCGAGGAAGATCCACTGGTGGCAGGCGACGAAGTTTGCCTTGGAGACTAAATAGGTCGAGCGGATCGGCTTGGGCCCGAAGCGCAGGTGCGACACCGTCATTGCGCCCGACTTCTTCGAGTCGTACACAAAATAACCCTGTGCGTAGTTGTCGGTGTTCTCGCCGATGATCTTGATGGAGTTCTTGTTGGCGCCCACGGTTCCATCGGCGCCCAGTCCGTAGAACATTGCCCGCACCACGCTGTCGGGTTCGGTCGAAAAATCCGGATCGTAATCAAGACTTGTGTGGTTCAAATCATCCTGAATGCCGACCGTGAAGTGTTCCTTCGGTTTCGCCTTTGCGAGATTGTCGTAGACCGCTTTCACCATCGCGGGAGTGAATTCCTTCGACGACAGGCCATAGCGGCCGCCAATGACCGAGGGGGCGATTCTTACGCTACCGTATCCATGGCGCAAAGCTTCGTGCACGGCCGTGACCACATCCAGGTACAAGGGTTCTCCCGCCGCGCCCGACTCTTTCGTTCGATCCAGCACGGCGATCGAGCGCACCGTCAGCGGAAGCGCCTCATAGAAGTGTTTGACTGAGAACGGCCGGTACAGGCGCACCTTCACGAGCCCGACCTTTTCGCCACGTGCATTCAGAGCTTCCACGGCCTCTCCGGCAGCCTCCGCGCCCGAGCCCATCATGACGATGACTCGCTCCGCATCCACCGCCCCCACGTAATCAAACAGGCGATACTTCCGCCCGACCACCTGGGCGAATTTGTCCATTGTCGCCTGCACCTTGTTTGGACAACTGTCGTAAAAGGCATTCGCAGTTTCGCGGATCTGGAAGAATACGTCGGGATTTTGCGCCGTTCCGCGCAATACCGGATGATCGGGCGACAGCGCCCGTTGCCGGTGCTCGAAAACGCGCTCCATATTGATGAGCGCCCGCAAATCGTCTTCGGCCAGCATCTCGATCTTGTTCACTTCGTGCGAAGTACGGAACCCGTCAAAGAAATGCAGGAAGGGAATTCGCGACTCCAGCGATGCCGCGTGCGCAATCAGCGCCAGGTCCATTGCTTCCTGCACGGAATTCGAGCAAAGCATTGCCCAGCCCGTGGCGCGGCAGAACATCACGTCGCTGTGATCCCCGAAAATCGAGAGCGCGTGGGTCGCCAGGGTGCGGGCGGTCACATGGAAAGTCGCTGGCGTCAGCTCGCCGGCTATCTTGTTCATGTTCGGAATCATCAGCAAAAGGCCCTGCGATGCGGTAAAGGTCGTAGCCAGTGCCCCGGTCTGCAAGGCTCCGTGCACCGCGCCGGCCGCGCCGCCTTCGCTCTGCATTTCTGCTACGTGCGGGATCGTGCCCCAGATGTTTGGCACACTTTGCGAGGCCCATTCATCGGCCCACTCGCCCATCGGCGAAGAAGGAGTAATCGGATAGATCGCAATGACCTCGTTGAGGCGATACGCGACGTGGGCTACCGCCTCATTCGCGTCCATGGTCTTGAATTTGCGCTTCATAGTGATCCCTTGCCCTCTTCTTGTTGCCGGGAATGCCTGTGGAGGAACGACCCCGGTTCGGCAAGTAACCCCTGCCGTTGCCTAACAGGATGAAGGCTGGAGGTCTGCCCGTCGTGTACAGCGGTCACACAGGGGTGTGATCTTCATCACAGTGCAGATTAAGAGGTCGAAGAGGTACAGTTTGCAGCAGGGTAGCGCCGGCGTCTCGCCGGCATCTGTTCTCGCGCAAAAAGCGCTCACGATTGACGCCCGCACGAAAGCCGGCGAGACGCCGGCGCTACATCATTGGACCAGCAACGCGGCGGTTGTCCTCGCATCTCTATTGATCGCGCTCATTTCACGCCTCTACAACCAAGACGATGCTCATCACAATCCAATCTCAGAGCATTTTCGGCAGAGTGCGCTTTGCGACCTTTGGGACCGAAATAAGCGGGAGGCATTTTGTTCAGTTGGCCGCCATCCAGCCAGTCGCTGGACCGCTCCATTTGCTGGCAGCTACTACTTGCCGTATGGGATTTATCTCGAAACAGGTGTAGGATTCCGGGCTTCGGCGGTGTGGATTGATGTGAACAACCTCCGCGATATTAATAGGGGTGAACTATGAATACGTTTCCAGTTTTGCTGGGCGCGTTGTGCGTATACGCCATAGGTTACCGCTTCTACAGTGCCTTTATTGCTGCCAAGGCGTTGTCGTTGGACGATCGCCGCATCACGCCGGCACATGTATATCCGGATGGTCACAACTATGTGGCCTCTCCGCGCTGGGTGCTTTTCGGGCACCACTTTGCCGCAATTGCCGGAGCCGGACCGCTGGTCGGGCCAACGCTGGCGGCCCAATTTGGCTTCGCGCCCGGATTCTTATGGCTGCTGATTGGCGCGGTGCTGGCCGGATGCGTGCAAGATTTCACCGTGCTCGTCGCCTCGGTCCGTCATCGCGGCCGCTCGCTCGCCGACGTCGCGCGCACCGAGATCAGCCCCTTCGCGGGACTGGTGGCGATGATCGCCGTACTCTTTATACTGCTCGTGACCCTGGCCGGACTCGGCATTGTGGTGGTCAACGCCCTCTCCAACAGCCCGTGGGGCGTCTTCACGATTGCGATGACCATCCCGATCGCCATCATCATGGGCCTTTGGATGTTTAAGAGCCATGCGGGGCAAATCACCGTAACCGGCCCCAGCATTTTTGGTGTGGCCTTCCTGCTTGCGGCGGTAGTTGCCGGACGTTGGGTAGCCGCCAGCGGGGCCGCCAGTGCGCTTACCTTCACCCCGCACCAGATCACGATCTTAATGGCCATCTACGGCCTGGTCGCTTCAGTGTTGCCGGTCTGGCTCCTGCTTGAACCACGTGACTATCTCTCCACCTACGTGAAGCTGGGAACCATCGCAGTGTTGGTCATTGGGGTCTTCGTCGTTCATCCCAACATTCAGTTACCGAACTTCACTCCCTTCGTACACGGCGGCGGCCCTATCATCAAAGGAAAGTTGTTCCCCTTCTTATTCGTGACCATTGCCTGCGGCGCGATTTCCGGGTTCCATTCGCTGGTTTCCTCCGGCACCACACCCAAGATGCTCGACAAGGAAACCGATGCGCGCTTCATCGGCTACGGCGCGATGGTGGCTGAATCTCTCGTCGGTGTGCTCGCGCTGATTGCCGCCTGTTCCATGCATCCCGGAGACTACTTCGCCATCAACACCACTCCGGAAATTTTCAGCAAGCTGGGGCTGACTACCGTGAACCTCGATATGTTCTCCCGCGAAGTGGGCGAGAAGCTGGCGGGTCGCACTGGCGGCGCGGTCTCCCTCGCGGTTGGCATGGCTCAGATCTTCCGTGGTTTGCCGGGAATGGATCGCCTGATGGGCTACTGGTACCACTACGCCATCATGTTCGAGGCGCTCTTCATTCTCACCACCGTCGACACTGGCACGCGCGTCGCCCGGTACGTCCTGCAGGAACTCATGGGCAAGGTTCACAAACCCTTCGGCAACAGCGCCTGGCTACCTGGCAACCTGGTGACAAGTTCGCTGGTTGTGCTGGGCTGGGGATACCTGATCTATACGGGAAACATTTCGACCATTTGGCCTCTATTCGGAACCGGAAACCAGCTGCTGGCCACCATCGCCCTGGCTGTTTCGACCACATTCCTGATCAATATGGGCAAGGCCAGATACGCATGGATCACGGCTGCACCCATGTGTTTTGTCGGGGCGACCACCATCACAGCGGGCGTGCTTTCGATAAAGAATATCTTCTGGCCTCTGACCTCGAAGCCCGGCCAGGTTTTCACCGGCTATCTGGATTCAACCCTCATGGTGATCTTCGTGACCGGCGTGGTGCTGGTGCTGCTGGATTCCGTGCGGCGTTGGTACAAGGTGCTTAATGGAGCGCCTGCGCCTCAGGAAGCGTTCGGCCCGCCTCTGACCGCCGCCGGCGAAGTCAAGATGGGTTGCTGCTGAACATCCGGTCGTTGGTCGATGGTCGTTGGTCGTCAGCGAACCAGCTTGCCAACGACTAACGACCGAGGACCATCGACTGCTAAGCGCTAAGCCAAGAGTGGGGGGCGGCGGAACATCCGCCGCCCCCTCACCAGTTGAATGCGGGAGGCTCCAAGGACAAGCCCCGTGGAATCGGTCTATAAGCTTGGGCCCGGCTAGAACGTAAACACCGGTCCGAACTCATTGCGCCAGTTGTGGGCCTGCCTGGTGGGACCGCCTGCGAAGGGCAAGAATTCCTTCGTAATTGCTCCTCCGGCCCCGTGATTGTTGGCGGTGAAAGTTACGATATAGCTCGTCTCATGCACGAAAGTGACCCACTTGTTGAGCCTGTACGTGAGCGAAGCGGTATCTAGATCGGTGCGGCCCAGATGGTCTCCGTGGGAAGCATCTGCATAATTGGCCCGATCGGTGCCGTACGTCGTGTGTAGCACCCAACCCGAGTTGTAACCCTCCGGATTGGCGTGGAAGATACGCGACAAGGGGAAGCTCAATTCCGCAAATCCTCCATTTCCGCCAATGGGCTGGAGGTAAGCGGGCAGGACGGCACTGCCTGGGCAAGCGATCGTGTTGGCAGGCTGCCCCGCCGCGGAACCGCCTGCACAGCCGAACAGAATGGAGCGTCCGCTAAAGGAAACACCACTGCCCACTTCGGCCAGGCCCCGTAGGTTGGCGTAAACGTCGTTGAATTGGCCGCCGAAGAAGAATCGCATGTCGTCGCCGCGATAATACTTTGCGACGAACGTAACCCAGGGAGTGGGTAATTGAATCTCGGCAGTCCAGACGTTTTGAGGATAGTCTTGCTGGGTGCCCTTGGGGAAAAACTGCTCCAGATTGCAGATCCCGCTCGCGATGGGACAGTTGGAGGCTCCCAGAATGTGAGTGCTGGTGGTGAACCCGATGTTCGGGGCATTGGGGTTATAGAAGGTTGTGACGGTGCAGGGCAGGACTGTGCAGGTCACGCTGCTCGCCGCCTGCGCAGCATGCGGGATGATCTCATTCAACCGCGCATGGTGGCCGCTGAATATCAGCTGAGCCGGAGCCACCGCCTTCCAGTTGTGCGAAAGAGGGAACTGAAACACTAAGCGCGCCTCCAGTGCGGGCCGGTTCGATTCAGCACCAGCACGGTCCCCAAAGCGCAAGCGTTGGTCCGTTGTCAGGGTCGAGGTGCCAGCTACGGGCAGCACAATTGCAAATTCCGGCTGCACCTTCAGTTCGCCGGCGTGGAACTGCACGCCGGTCTTGAACAGCGGCGAGCGCTCCCACAAAGCGCCCATGCCCAGCGCTAAGCCAGTCGTTTCGAATAGACTGGGGAGAGTAGAGGAAACCAGCAGCCAGTCCTGGCCGAACTGGGCGAACCAGGGCAGCGTTCCTAGTTTCGTATCGAGCCGCATGTATGCCAGCCGCACGCCAAATTGGCTGGAGCGAGCACTGCTGATGTTGCGGTTGTTGACATCGGTGTAGTCGGCTTCGAAATCGCCCTCGACCTTGCCCGTGACCGTAAAGCTCGAGTTTTTCGGAACCCATTCGAACTGGCCCCCCAAACGGGCACTGCGCGCTTTGATGTGAAATTGCGGGTCCGAGGTGGGTCCGGTATCGCCGCCAAGCAGGAGCGGCAGCGGAAAGTCATTACTGCCGAAGGTGGCGCCCCCACTGGAGGCGGTGTCGGAAACAGCGCTGGCTTTCAGGAAGCCATATATTTTCAGATTGCCCCCGCTCCCGAGCTTGATATCCGGAATCATGCCACCCTGTTTCGGCAGGTCGATCGGTAAAACGCGCAGGGGCGCGACTGCCGGAATGACTTGTCCTTCGGGCTTTGGCTGAGGAGAGCCGCTGTATTGGTTAGCCGTACCCGAGGCTACCGGCGCATGGTACGCAACTTCCACCAGGTGAGCTGCCGGAGCCGGGGAAGCGGGCGCCGCCGGTTCCCCAATGGTGTGCTGGTACTCCTGATCACTAATGAGGCCCTTGCTCACCAGCAGACGGGCCAGACGCGCGTTGGCATCATCCGGTGAGGAAGCCTGATTGATCGACGAAACTTCTTCCGCCGACAGAATGCCTTTCGACTGCAACAGCTGTAACAAAGGGTTGGGAGTGGATGGGTGAGTTTCCTGTTGCTGGGCCATGACCGGTATGGCCAAGACAACGGCGAGACTAAACAGTACCGAGACGGTGATCTTTCTCATCGAACGAGCCTCCAATCAAAGTGTGAGAGAGCTTGCAAAATCGGGTGGAAGGAGGGAAGAACCTGGTCGCTTGCAGCGAGTTGGACGCTCAGGGTTCGAGAGACCCTGCGGACCGATAGCAGTTGCTCGCTCAGCCAGAACAAGACCGCCAAACCCGGCATAAATCCTCCCCAAGGTGTACGGAGAGAACGTGGATTTTACGAAGCGACCTGCGGGCCCAAATCAGTCAGCAAAATGTTGAGCAACTTAGGTTGAGTCAGCACCAGAATGCTGTGACGACCATCACAGTTGCATGTGGCAAGCTTCCGGCGCAGCGGACACGATAGATGTTTCCCTGGCTCTATGGGCAGTTGGGTGCCTCGTGAACCCTGAGCCCAGTGCAGGCGAGCGTAGTCGTGCACGCGGTAGGTCCTCGGGTGTGACCATAGGAGCGATTGAACCGGCCCGATGGAGAGACGGAGGCCTTCAACCAGCCCAAAGAGTGCGGGCGAGAGTAATACCGCTCGGCAGGCTCTGTCAAACGGATTGTGAATCCGGCTCATTCCGTACCGCCGCTAGCCTGCGTCCCTTACTCCCCACTCATCACTCGCAACAGTGATGCGGGTCACAGCCAGCCTGTAACGAGCCCGAAACAATACGCCCGCCCGGCCAGGCGGAACTCCCGGCTGAGTGTCCTTCGCCGCGTGGAGTGGAAGAGATAGCAATTTCAAGCCAGTCGCGGTATAACTGCCAACTGCCGAAACGGGGGTGCTTATGACTGCCACGCCATCTGAGCAGGTCGGCCGCTTTCAAACCGATAAGACTGAGTGGGACAACATCGCCAACACCCAGGAATTCAAAGACCTGATGGTCACGAAGCGGGACTTCATCGTGCCTGCCTTCGTGTTTTTTCTCGTCTACTATTTCCTGCTCCCCATCCTGGTTGGCTACGCGCCGAAATTCATGGCCACGAAGGTGATTGGCGTCGTCAACATCGCCTATCTGTTCGCGCTCTCTCAGTTCTTCATGGCGTGGACGATTGCCTGGCTCTATGTGAGAGCGGCCAACGACTTCGACAAGTTAGCCAAGGACATCATCGAAAAAGCGGAAACGCGCGCCGCCAATAACAAGGGAGGTCGTTGAAACATGTCTACCCCGCTAGTGATGTTTCTGATCTTCATCGCCATCACGCTCGGCATCACTTACTGGGCATCGAAACGCTCCGCCGGCAGCGCCGCCTACTTCGCCGCCAGCCGCCGCGTCACCGGATGGCAGAACGGCATTGCCGTCGCCGGCGACTACATGAGCGCCGCCTCTTTTCTCGGCATCGCCGGCATCATCGCCTTCCAGGGCTATGACGGCTTCATGTTTTCTGTGGGATGGCTCGTCGCCTATCTTACGGTGTTGCTGGTCGTAGCCGAGCCGCTGCGCAACGCCGGTCGCTACACCATGGCCGACGTTCTCGCCTATCGCCTCAAGCCACGCCCGGTGCGCGCGATGGCTTCGGTCAGCACGCTCACGGTCAGCACCTTCTACATGATCGCCCAGATGGTGGGCGCTGGTGCGCTGGTCGCGCTTCTGCTCAAGGATTCCGGTATCAGCTATCGCGCCGCAGTCATTGGCGTTGGCATATTGATGATTGTCTATGTCGTATTCGGCGGCATGCTCGCCACTACATGGGTGCAGATCATCAAGGCCATCCTGCTCATGGGAGGAACCATCCTCCTCAGTATCCTGGTGTTGGGGCACTTCCATTTCTCGTTCGGCGCTTTCTTCGATGCCATCGCCCACGTGACGTATCACGAAAAGGGGCAGGAGGTCGTCAAAGACTTCCTCACGCCCGGCTTGCGCTACAAGCCCCCATACGGCGCGCTCGACCTTATTTCTCTCGGTCTCGCGCTGATCTTCGGCACTGCCGGCCTGCCGCACATCCTGGTGCGCTTTTACACCGTCCCCGACGCGAAGACGGCGCGTTCCAGCGTGGTCTGGGCGATGGTCCTGATCGGCAGCTTCTACATCATGACCACCTTCCTCGGCTTCGGAGCCGCGACCATCGTGGGACGGGATTACATTACCACCCACGGCGGCACGAACATGAGCGCGCCTTTGCTCGCGCAGGCTCTAGCCGGCAACATATTCTTTGCGTTTATCTCGGCCATTGCATTTGCAACCATCCTGGCCGTCGTCGCCGGCCTGACCATCAGCGCTTCCACTTCTTTCGCGCATGATTTCTGGACGAATGTCATTCATCGTGGCGTGGAGCGCAAACCCGGCGAAGAAGTAATGGTGGCCCGGATCTCTGCTTTCGTGGTGGGCGCGATAGCAATTACCATCGCGATCGTCCTCGGTCCCACGGCAAACGTGGCGTTCCTGGTCGCGCTTGCCTTTGCAGTTGCCGCTTCGGCGAATCTGCCCGTGATCGTGCTTTCGATCTTCTGGCGCCGCTTCAATACTACGGGCGCGGTCGCCGGTCTCGCGGTTGGCCTGCTGGCGTCCATCGGTCTGATCCTGATCAGCCCAAGCCTCATGGCCGTCGATCCTCCCACCGTCACCGGCGCCGCACGACACCTGATCCAGGCGAAGGCAATTTTCCCCTTGGAGAATCCCGGCATTCTGAGCATCCCGCTGGGTTTCGTGGGCGCGATCCTCGGAACATTGCTCAGCCATGAACCCACCTCGGAACATAAGTTCAACGAGTTGCTGGTCCGGTCGAATACCGGCCTCGGCGCCGAGAGAGCGGGCGCGCACTAGGTTACGGCAACGCACGCAGCAGGAGAGATCGTCCGCTCCGCGCTCGATAGCATTGCCGATGTTTTGATTTTCTTCGTCTGCTCAGCGTATTGAGCACAGTTTTCGTCGGTGACTGAGATTTCCTGATGCCAGGTGGCTCCCGGAAAAGGGCGGGTTAGCGGTAGACTGACAGTTAGCGGATATGGGGCAGGATCGGCAATCTTGGGCTGCTGGCCGCGAGCTACCGTATCTTCCACTTCTGCTGGCGCTTCGCATTCCCAAGACTCTGCGTAATTCCGTGCTCAGATGGCGCGTTCGAAAAACGCCGGCGACGCAGCACAAATTCGATAAATACGAGAGGTAACTCGATATGGCTGATATTCGTCAGAAACAGCAAGTGATCGAGACCAGCGAGGCTCAAATCGCGGTCCATTGGCGGGAAGAGGAATATTACTATCCTTCCTCAAAGTTCATCGGCCAGGCCAATCTGACTGATCCCGACGTTCTCAACCGGTTCAGCGAAGACAAGTATCCCGAATGTTTCCGGGAGTACGCCGACATGTTGAACTGGGACCAGTATTGGCATACTACGCTCGACACCAGTGATCCACCCTTCTGGAAATGGTTCGTCGGGGGCAAGCTCAACGCCTCGTACAACTGTGTGGATCGCCATCTGGCGAAATACAAGAACAAGGCAGCCTTGATCTTTGTTCCGGAGCCGGAGTCCGAGACGCCAATGTCGTTGACGTATCGCGAACTTTATGTGCGCGTGAATGAGTTTGCCGCCCTACTGCGCGATTTCTGCGGCCTGAAGGCGGGAGATCGCGTCACCATTCACATGCCCATGGTTCTCGAGTTGCCGATCACCATGCTGGCCTGTGCGCGGCTTGGGGTGATTCACTCCGTCGTCTTTGGCGGCTTCAGCGGTGAGGCTTGTGGCATGCGCGCTGCCGATTCCCAGAGCAATGTCCTGATCACGATGGACGGCTATTACCGCAACGGCAAGCTGCTCGATCACAAAGCAGCCGCTGACATTGCGCTCGAGGTTTCCGCCAAAGAAGGGCACAAACTGGAGAAAGTCCTCGTTTGGAGACGGCACGCCGGACAGAACGCTTCCGCTTCGCCCTTCGTGAAAGGCCGGGATCACTGGATTGACGAAGTCCTGCCCAATTACGCCGGTGAAATCGTGGCTCCCATTCCCATGGATGCTGAAGCCCCGCTGTTTCTGATGTACACCAGCGGCAGCACCGGCAAGCCCAAGGGATGCCAACATCGTACGGGCGGCTACCTGGCCTACGTGACGGGCACCTCCAAGTACATCCAGGACATTCATCCCGAGGACGTTTACTGGTGCATGGCCGACATTGGCTGGATCACAGGCCATTCCTACATTGTGTATGGCCCGTTGGCGTTGGCGGCTACCAGCGTCATCTACGAAGGCGTTCCGACCTTTCCCGACGCCGGCAGAGTTTGGCGCATTGCCGAACGCCTGGATGTGAACATATTCCACACGTCCCCCACGGCGATTCGCATGTTGCGCAAAGCTGGTCACGACGAACCCGCCAAATACAACTACCACTTCAAGCATATGACGACGGTGGGAGAACCGATCGAGCCGGAGGTCTGGCGCTGGTATTACGAGACCGTCGGCAAGCGCGAAGCTGTCATTGTTGACACGTGGTGGCAGACCGAAAACGGAGGCTTCCTGTGCAGCACGAAGCCTGCGATCGACCCCATGAAGCCCGGCAGCGCAGGGCCCGGCATGCCAGGAATTTTCCCCGAGATCCGCGACGAAATGGGGCAGGTGGTTCCCGCAGGCTCAGGCAAGGCGGGAAACATCTGCATTCGTAATCCCTGGCCCGGCATTATGCAGACCATCTGGGGTGACCGCGATCGCTTCGTCAACCAGTACTACCGGAAATACTGCAAAGACCCCAACAGCAAGAAATGGCAGGATTGGCCATATTTTGCGGCCGATGGAGCCGTGCTTGCAGTCGACGGATACTTCCGCATTCTGGGCCGCGTGGATGATGTCATCAACGTAGCCGGCCACCGCCTCGGGACCAAGGAAATTGAATCCGCTTGCCTGACCGTTCCGGAGGTGGCAGAAGCGGCGGTAGTGCCCGTCGTGGACGAAATCAAAGGCCGCGTTCCGGAAGTCTATGTCGCCCTCACGCCGGGAACCCAGCCTAGCCAGGAGATCGTCGACAAGGTCAACAAGGCAATCGAAACCATCATCGGCAAGATTGCCCGGCCAAAACACATCCACATCGTCCCGGATATGCCGAAGACGCGCTCCGGCAAGCTCATGCGCCGCATCCTCGCTGCCATCTCGAATCGGGGAGCCACCGGGGATATCACGACACTGGCCAATCCGGACGTCGTCGAAAAAGTCCGAGAGATGGTGCAAGGCAAAGAACCGGTTGCCGTCGGCGAAGTCGCCGAGGACATCAAACAGTTCGGGAAGGAAGAGTAGAACCCGCGTCGAACGAATCTGCAAAAGGGGCCCAGATTCCTGGGCCCTTATTTAACGAGCTTGTCATTAATGATTGTCACCAATGATTGTCACCAGTGCGCTTGTCATTCCGAGCGAAGCGAGGAATCTCGATCGAGCACGAATCTTCCATGGACCGGACTGCATGCGCTACTTCACCTTGACCAGGTCGGCGATCCGGTCGTACTTGCTTTTTGGCAGGACGTGCCGGCTCACTAGTTCATCGGTCTCGTGGTAGGGACGTTCCGCAATGATGCGATCGGCTTCCGTGCCAGTGATCCCCGGCAATGTCAGCAGCTGATCCTTCGTGGCGGTGTTCAGATTGAGCGGTTTGTCGCGGCTCCATCCTTCGCGAATTCCCTCGGCCACGGCCTTGGCATCGCGCTTTGCATCCTCGGTGGCTTTCGCCGTTTTCTCCTTCAGATCCTGCGGATTATCGGGCTGGATGCAGCTCAGGAAAGAAGCCAACAACAGGATCACACCCGGATAAAGCCATCTGAGCGAAACATGCCTGTGCATTTCGCGGTTTGGATGAATGCCAGGGTCTGTCCGGTTGGACACAATCAGGCATAAGATGTATGAAATCCAGGCGCACACCCTCCTGTGACCGCCGTCACTGCAGGGTGTGTTCCGCAGACCCAGAATCTTCCAACCCCGATTTCCCCGGGGCTGCCCATTTCACGTCCGGAGGTCCTCTCCATGAGCACCGTGAAAGACCTGAGTCACGACGGCATCTCCAACCTGCTGGCCATCGATGAAGAGTACGCGTCGCCCAAGTCGGTAGCCCCGAACTGCCTGCAGCAGGATTTCGCGGGCGAGTGCAAGCGTTCTCTCCAGGACCCCGAAGACTTCTGGGGAGACTATGCTCTCCACTTTCAGTGGACCAAGCCCTGGACAAAAGTTCTCGAGTGGGATGGTGTCCACCATCAATGGTTCGTGGGCGCGAAGACGAACATCACGATCAACGCGCTCGACCGGCACGCCAACTCTGACCGCCGCAACCGCGCCGCCTTCATCTGGCTCGGCGAAGACGGCAGCGAGCGCATCATCACCTACGGCCAGCTTCATCGCCAGGTATGCCGCTTCGCCAACGGCCTCAAGTCGCTGAACGTGCGCAAGGGCGATCGGGTCGTCATCTACATGCCGCTGACGATCGAGGGTGCCATCGCCATGCTGGCCTGCGCGCGCATCGGCGCCATCCACTCCGTAGTCTATGCCGGGCTCGGCCATACTGCCTTGCGCGACCGCATCGTCGATGCGCAGGCAAAGATCGTCATCGCCGGCGACGTCGGTTTCCGCCGAGGAAAGACCGTTGCCCTCAAGCCGATCGTCGACGAAGCCCTCGATACCCTCGACTTCGTCGAGAAAGTCGTGGTCTTCTCACGCCGGGCCGCCGAAGCCGGCAGTGCTCGCGAGATTAACTTCGCCGAATTGCTGAAGTTCCCGCCCACCTGTCCCGCCGAAGAGATGGACGCCGAAGACCCTCTCTTCCTTCTTTATACCTCGGGCTCGACGGGCAAGCCCAAGGGCGTTCTGCACGTCCACGGCGGCTACATGGTGGGGACCACGTACCACCTCGAAAATTTCTTCGATGTCGGCGAGCAGGATATTTTCTGGTGCACCTCCGACATCGGCTGGGTCGTCGGCCACTCCTACATCGTCTACGCGCCCCTCTGTGCTGGCGCGACCACACTCTTCCGCGAAGGCGCTATCGACTTTCCGAATCCTGGCACCGCATGGGAAATCGTCGAGCGCTACGGCGTCACAAAGATGTTCACCGCCCCGACCGCACTGCGCATGTTCATGCGCTACGGCGAGCAGTATCCCGCGAAATACGACCTCACCAGTCTCAAAGTGATCGCGTGTGCCGGAGAGCCGCTCAATCCGGAGGCCTGGCGCTGGGCGCAAACCCATCTCGCGGGCGACGGCAAGTGGGGCTACGTTGTCGACAATTGGTGGCAAACCGAACTCGGCGGGCCTGCCATCGGCACGCATCCTTCCATGGCGATGCGGCCCGGCAAAGCGGGAGTCGCCGTTCCGGGTTGCGAAGCCGACGTGGTCAACGAACAAGGGAACTCGTGCGCGCCCGGAGTGGGCGGCCGCCTGGTCTTGAAACGCCCCTTTCCGTACATGCTGCGCACGGTGTGGCGTGATCCTGCCCGCTACGAGCGTGACTGGGAGCAGATTCCCGGTTGCTACGTCACCGGCGACGTCGCCCTGAAAGACAAAGACGGCTACATCACCGTGCTCGGCCGGGCCGACGATGTCCTGAACGTAGCTGGCCACCGCATCGGCACCGCGGAAATCGAAAGCGCGCTGGTCTCGCACCCAGCCGTAGCCGAGGCCGCCGCCATCGGCATCCCCGACCCGCTCAAGGGTGAGACCATCAAAGTCTTCGTCCAGACCCGCGCCGACCACATCCCCTCAGAGGCGCTGTCGGCGACCTTGATCGAGCATGTCAGAAGGGAACTCGGTCCAATAGCAACGCCCTCCGCGCTTGAGTTTGTCGCGTCGCTGCCCAAGACCCGAAGCGGAAAAATCCTGAGGCGCTTCCTCAAAGCCAAGGAGACCGGCAAAGACGCTGGAGACGTGTCGACGATGGAAGGGTAAGCAGTTGAAAGCCTTCTCGGCGACCTCTGCGGATGTTCTCTGCGATCTCTGCGGTTTAAGGTTTGGGCTTCTCATAATTGCAGATTGAAGATTTCGGATTGCAGATTTTCAACCAATCTGAAATCTGAAATCCGCAAATCTGAAATCCCTAAGCTCCCCCCTGCATCACGCCGGTCCCTCGAGGCGCATCATGCGGCCCGCTGGCAGGCTCAAGCGTAACCGCAAAGGTCTTCGCCTCGACGCCCGGGGGCAATCCCGGTGGATTGACAATGGTCGCATTGCCCTTCGCATCTGGCTTAAACAATCCCGCTGCAATGGGCGCGCCCGTAGGCGGAATCAGCCACAGCTCGTAAATCTTGTCGGCAGGCAAGGCGGGAAGGTTGTTCGCCACAAACACCAATCCGCTCCGGTTCTTCAGATAGAACGCCTTGCCCTGCGGTTGTGGATTCTTCGACGCCGCCAGCGTGACCGTCTGCGCTTCGGGCGCGGTGAGCGTATCGACCACTCGCTGAGCATTCGCCAGTTCCAGCGTCTGTTGACTGGTCAACGCACCGAGGTTGGTCACCGACTCGCGCAAGAAGTAATTCTCACGCCGCAGTTGGACTACCACCATCAGCATCGCCACCGCCGCCGCCCACCCCAAAGCTGCCCACCAATTGAACCGCGACACCCGTCCGGAGGCCGTCGCAGGGACACGAGGCTCTTTCGCAATCGCGTTCAGTAGCCGTTGTCGCGATCGCTGTGGCGGCTTCGGACCTGCCGTCGACATGGCCAGCAGCGCCATATCCCCGCGCAGGTCTGCGAGTTCCTGGCGGCACGCAGCGCAGGAATCGAGGTGGGCCTCGAGCCGCGCGCGCTCGTCTCCCTGCAACGTCCCCAACGCGTGGAGGGCGAGGTCCTCCGCAAATTGTTCGTGCGCGCTCATTCCTGAAAGGCCTTCCGTAGCGCGGTCAACCCCGCGCGAATCCGGGTTTTGATCGTGCCCAGCGGCTCGCCCGTCTTGGCTGCAATCTCGGTATGCGTCAACCCCTCGTAATATGCCATTTCCAGCGCGGACCGTTGCGGCGCCGACATCGTTCCCAACACGCCGCGCACCTTCTCCGCCACCCGTGACCGATCCGCGTCGCTTGCCATATCGGGCGTCACCGAGAGCACCACATCTTCGATGTCGCTTTCCGGCTTTCGTTTCCTCCGAGCATCAATCGCGCGATTCCGGGCAATCACGGCCAGCCACGCTCCCATACTGCCACGACTGGCATCAAACGCCCCCGGATTTCGCCACAACTGCAAGAACACATCCTGAAGCACGTCCTCAGCCGCGCCCGTGTCTCCCAAAACTCTTAAGGCCACTGAATACACGACGGAAGAGAAGCGGTCATAGAGCGCCGCCATTGCACCTTGATCCCCGGCGCGAATTGCCGACACAAGGGCCATGTCGGGCGAAGCCGCCTTGAGATCGGCACTGGACAAAATCTCTCCCTTTTGAGTACGTCTGGGTTCTAGCGCTGGATTGCTCCCGGGCCGGCTTCCCTTGGTCACTCCACAATCGTAACTTCGCGGTGGACACGTAGTTATAGCAGATGAGTGGGCCCTCGTCGCGCACCGCCTCATCACTTATTTCGGCCTCTGAAAGACGGCGGACGCCATTCCGCCGCGACATCAATGAAGGATTCTTGCCCCTCAGCGCGACTCCAGGCCGTGCTATATTTTTCTCAGAGTACTGATGGGGACCCGCCTGAAAGGCCTTGGATGAATACACAGCGGTCAACTGTAGAACAGCCGATTCGGGTTTTGTCGGCAAGTGTAGACCCTGGCCTGAACCACTCTCGTGCTCTTCTGTTACGCCAGCACGGTTTCGACGTCATCACCGCGGAATCCACCGAGCACGCCCGCGAGCAACTCAATGCGACGACGTTCGACGTACTCATTTTTGGATCGACCCTGGCCCGCGATGCCTGTTGGGAGTTGGCCGAAGCCTTTCGCAAGCGCAACTCGCGCGGAAGGATTATCGAAATCCTGCCTCACTCCGACGCGTTACCGAAGAACCAGCCTGATGCCCTGGTGGTCAGCGCGGAGGAGCCATCCAAGCTCGTAACTACGATTCACGAGAACCTAAACCCGCCTTACCGAGACCCCGATGACGAACGCTGGCTTCAGCTCTGCAGTGAGGCTGCCGTCGAGCGGGATCCGGGCAAATTGATGAACCTGCTTCAGGAAATCAATCGCCTCCTCAATGAAAAGGAAGAGCGTCGCAAGCGGCGGCCCTCGAGTCCTGAGCCGTCTTGAGCGCAGTAAAGCACCCCTCAAATCCGATTCACAATTCTCTTAATCCGGTCTATCGTAAGAAGGAATTCCCGCACAGATCCGCGACTCTCCACAGATCCGTGCCGATGCAGCGCTCTCCCGTATAATCATGTGTTTTCCCGGAGCGCCACTTGCCCTATAACGATCTCCGCGACTGGATCGCCGCCCTCGAACGCGCCGGCGAGCTCCGTAAAATCCGTACGGAAGCCGACCCGATTCTCGAGATCGCCGAGATTGCCGACCGCGTGAGCAAATCGCGCTCCAGCAAGTACGGTCCGGGAGGCCCCGCGCTGCTCTTTCAAAACATCAAAGGCCATCCCAACTCGCAACTCCTGATTAATCAGTTCGGATCCGAGCGCCGCATGCGCCTCGCGCTTGGCGTGGATTCGCTCGACGAAATCGCCGATCGCATCCGTGCCTTCATGGATGTCAAGTCTCCGCAAGGCTTCCTCGACAAAGTCAAAATGCTGCCCATGCTTGCCGAGATGGGTAAATTCTTTCCGAAGACTGTGACCACCGCCGCCTGCAAGGAAGTCATTCGGCGCGATCAATTTTCGCTGTTCGACTTTCCGATCCTGCAATGCTGGCCTAAAGACGCTGGCCGCTTCATTACGTTGCCATGCGTGATCACCCGCGACCCGAAAACCGGCAAGCGCAACGTCGGCATGTATCGTATGCAGGTTTTCGACGAGCGCACCACCGGCATGCACTGGCAACGCCAAAAAGTCGCCGCCGAACACTACCGTGAATCCCTGCGTGAGGCGGCAACTAACGCGGGTGGGAGTTCCGCAGCGGTGGACATTATGGCCCGTACGTCAGGAGGCTCCATCCTCCCTGAAGGCCCACTGCCGACGGGCAAAATGGAAGTCGCCGTCGCCATTGGCACCGATCCCGCTCTCACCTTCTGTGCCATAGTCCCCGCACCACCCGACGTCGAAGAATTTCTGATCGCTGGCTTCCTCCGCCAGAAACCCGTCGAGCTCGTGAAGTGCGAGACCGTCGACCTCGAGGTTCCCGCCGACGCCGAAATCATTCTCGAAGGCTACGTCAAGCTTGACGAGCTGCGCACGGAAGGCCCGTTCGGCGATCACACCGGCTTCTACTCGCTCGACGACCTCTATCCCGTCTTCCACGTCACCTGCATCACCCATCGCAAAGATCCGATCTACGCGACCACCATCGTCGGCAAGCCGCCCATGGAAGACGGCTGGATGGGCAAAGCCGTCGAGCGTATTTTTCTGCCGCTCATGAAGCTCACCATTCCCGAACTCGTCGATATCAACCTCCCACTCGAAGGGGTGTTCCACAACCTCATGATCGTCTCCATCCGCAAGTCCTATCCCGGCCAGGCCCGCAAGGTGATGAATGCGATCTGGTCGCTGGGACAGGCGATGTTTACGAAGTGCATCCTGGTGGTCGACGAAGATGTCAATGTGCAGGACCTCGGCGAAGTCACGCTCAAAGTCCTCAACAACATTGACCCCGAACGCGATATCCAATTCACGCTCGGCCCCATCGACTCTCTCGACCACTCCTCACGCCTCCCGAACTATGGCTCCAAGATGGGAGTCGATGCCACCCGCAAGTGGACGACTGAAGGCTTCGCCCGCCCCTGGCCCGACGAGATCACCATGGACGCAAAGACAAAATCGCTGGTTGATTCGAAATGGAAAGCCCTAGCCAAAGAATTGGCAATCGAATGATATCTGCCCAGTGGAGCGACGGGCGTCCCCGCCCGTCCACCTCTGAACGTGCAGAAGGTTCTGACCATCCTGTTGACTCATCATCCACCTGTGCCCACTGCCGCGAAACCCTTTCTTCAGCTATTTGCGCGCAACTTCGGGACCGTACGGTTAAAAGGTCTTTACAACTCAGGAGTAGCTCTCGAAAATTCTAGCCATCCCACTTCCAATCGATTAAACTTCTCCTACTGCCAACTGGGGTGCGCATATGCAAGTCATCGTAAGCCCTCGCTAATTGCTTCTCTCTCGATCGCGCAGGGATCGTCGGAACAATCCCGGCCGCTCTTCTTAGCGTCCTTCGCGCATCCTTTGCGACTTTTGCGGTTACAAGCTTTTTCTTGACAGCGCACCGGCGTGCGCAGAACTTGGCAGGAATTTATGGACGTGGCCACCTCCGTCCCCAACATCCCCCAATCGACTCTATGGTCTTCGATCCGCGAAGCGATCCGTGGTTCGCATCAGGACTACACCACCGGCAACCTGAATCGCGCCATTCTGCTGCTCGCGATCCCGATGGTTCTCGAGATGGTGCTCGAGTCCCTATTCGCTGTGGTTGACGTTTTCTTCGTCGGCCGTCTCGGCGCAGACGCCGTCGCTACCGTTGGCCTCACCGAATCTCTGCTCAGCCTCATCTTCGCGGTCGCGATCGGCCTCAGCATGTCGATCACCGCCATGGTCGCGCGCCGCATTGGCGAAAAGGATCCCGAGGACGCGTCCATCGCCGGGGTGCAAGCCGTCATCCTGGGATTGACTGTCTCACTCGCAGTCGGGATTCCCAGCTTCATCTTCGCACCGCGCCTGTTGCAGTTGATGGGAGCATCTGCCGACATCGTGGCGACAGGATCCGGCTATGCCCGTATCGCACTGGGAGGCTCCGGCGCCATCCTGATGTTGTTTCTCAACAACGCCATCTTTCGCGGAGCCGGCGATGCCGCTATCGCCATGCGCTTGCTCTGGATATCGAACATCATCAATCTGGTTCTCGACCCCTGTCTGATCTTCGGCCTTGGCCCATTCCCGCGCCTGGGCGTGACCGGCGCCGCACTCGCGACGTTTACTGGCCGCAGCATCGGCGTTCTCTACCAGTTCTACCGGTTGGGCCGTGGCACCGAGCGTCTGCCAAGCCTTGCCCGTCACCTGCGCGTCAATCTTAAAGTTCTCTGGCGCCTCATCCGCGTCTCGATCACCGGAATTCTGCAATTCGCGATCGCCCATACCAGTTGGATCGGCCTCGTGCGCATCGTGAGCACCTTCGGCGCGGCCGCGCTCGCCGGCTACACCATTGCCATCCGCATCGTGGTCTTTGTCATTCTGCCTTCCTGGGGACTGAGCAACGCCGCCGCCACCCTCGTGGGTCAGAATCTCGGGGCAGGGAAGCCGGACCGCGCCGAAACTTCGGTCTGGCGCACCGGCTTTTACAACATGCTTTTTCTTGGAGGAGTGGGCGTGATCCTGATCATGTTCGCCGAGCCCGCCGTGCGCCTCTTCACGCACGATCCTGAGGTGATTCCGCTGGCCGCATCTTGCCTGCGTATTCTCAGCTACGGCAACATTGGTTATGCCTACGGAATGGTCATGCTGCAAGCCTTCAACGGCGCGGGCGACACCATCACGCCCACCTGGGTGAACCTGTTCGGCTTCTGGTTCCTGGAAATCCCGCTCGCCTACTGGCTGGCGATCCCCATGTATCTGCGCTCGAAAGGTGTCTTCTTCTCAATCGTGATCGCGGAAGGCTCGATCGCATTGGCAGGCATCCTGCTCTTCCGCCGTGGCCGTTGGAAGCAGCAGAAGATCTAGCGGGCACGCGGGGCCTGTCCGCGAGAACGTGAAGCTTTCATCTGGCTTTTGGAGCGACGGGCGTCCTCGCCCGTCGACCAAAATCATGCCTTGGCCAACCCAAGCGACGGCCCCTAATTCGGTGAGCGCGAGATCTGCAGCGAAACGCCGCCTCCGCCATGTCCGAACATCGGCGCAAATGCGACGTGGGTCTTCGAGCGCGTGGAGTGATGGTTGAAAACGTATCCTCCCACCAGATAACCCAAGGCCCCGCCAACCAGCACATCGCTGGGAAAGTGTTCGCGTCCTGCAACGCGTTCAAATCCAGTCGCCGCGGCCAGACTGTAAACCGCGAGCTTCACTTTCCATCCAGGATACTCGTCCGCGATTACGTGCGCCACCGCAAACGCGTTGGCCGTATGGCCGGAAGGAAACGAGTCGGCGGAAAAGGAATGTCCATTGGGCCAGAACGTGCCTGAACTGGGCGTTGCCCCAGTTGCACTCGGCCGCGCGCGGTCCGTGCTGTACTTGATGAAGGTCGTCAGCAACTGGGTATCGATCATCGCAGTCATGGCCAGCGCACCGGTTTCGCGCAAATGCTCATCGTGCCGGATCGTACCGCCCAGCAAGGCCGCGCCAGCCGCTGCGACCGGGACGTAAATCCCTGTAAAATCCGACGCCGTGCGGAAGCCGTTTACTCGTGAAGGGTCAGTGCTGACATGGTCGAGGGCGCTGCGGTCGAACATAAAAGCCGCACTGGTGGCCGCTGCCACGGGCGCCAGCCAGACCAGATCTTTCTTACGCAAACGCAGCGGGCTGGTCAGAATCCCTTTTTGATCCTTGGAAAACTGGGCCGCGCACCGTCCCGGCGAGGAGAAGGTGCACTGTTCGGGCTGAGGTGGAAGTTGCTGAGCGTAACTGACGAGAGGCAGGATGCAAACCAGAACCAATCGCGAGATGCACACATAGACAGGGGCCTGGGGTCGCGAAAACCACTGAATTAACTGCATGGGAAGGGAATATCTCGTTAGACGATATAGATGTCAGGAACGCACGTCAAGGGTCGAAACCACCATTGCCGCGGAAAAAGCGGCCTCCTGTTCACGTAGCATCGTGCAAGTGAAAGTAGCTGTAGGCAGAGTCGTACATCCTACAAAGCCACGTAGGGACAGACGCCCCCGTCTGTCCGGCCGCGGCGATTTGTGCCGCGGCTCCGCCTCCGGGCCACGCGCAAAACGTCTATCATAGGTCCGCCCCAGGAGGCTTCCATGAAGCGTGGCTACTTCTGTCTCCTCGTCCTGGTTGCGCTCATTTTCGCATCGACATCCTTCGCCGCCGAGCGCGTGATTGACCTCACCGCCACCGACGGAACCAAGCTGAAGGCTACATTCTTTCCGGCCGCCCAGCCGGGCCCCGGGGTCCTTCTTCTGCATCAGTGCAATCGCCAGCGCAAAGTCTGGGACGGCCTCGCCCAGCAGCTGGCATCCGCCGGGATCAATGTTCTCACGCTCGATTACCGCGGTTACGGCGAAAGCGGCGGCGATCGTTTCGACAAGCTCCCGCCCCAGGAAGCTGCCCGCATACAAAATGAAAAATGGCCCGGCGACATCGACATTGCCTTCGCATACCTGCAATCCCAACCCGGCGTGAAGCGCGACATCATCGGCGTCGGCGGCGCCAGTTGCGGGGTTCAGAATTCCGTGCAAACCGCGCGCCGTCATCCTGAAGTCAAGTCCCTCGTCTTACTTTCCGGCAGCAGTAATATGGACGGCCGTAATTTTCTACGGGACTCCGCCAACTTGCCCGTATTCCTCGCCGCTGCCGACGACGACCAATTCAGCATGCAGACCATCGAGTGGCTCTATACCATCGACGCTAACCCCGGAAAGAAGCTTGTTCACTACGTCAAGGGCGGGCATGGCGCCGACATGTTTCCCGTTCATCCTGAATTGCCAGGCCTGATCGTCGGCTGGTATGTCACCACGCTCATCAAGACTCCGGGGCACGCACCCCCGGACCCAAACCCTCCCACTGTCCCCGCCGATGTTCACATCCTGAACGCAATCGACCAACCTGGTGGCGCCGCCAAGGTCACCTCGCAACTGGAAGAAGCCCGTCGCCGCGATCCCAACGCGACTCTTTTCCCGGAGGGGCTGGTCAACGCGATGGGATACGAGCACCTTCAATCTGGCGACACCAAAACTGCCATCGACATCCTGAAGCTGAACGCCGCCGCATACCCCAACTCGCCCAACGTCTACGACAGCCTTTCCGACGCTTATCTTGCCGACGGCCAGAAAGATCTCGCCCGGCAGAATGCCCAAAAGGCTATCGAGTTGGTCGCCTCCGACACCACGGACCCCGAGCAGCTGCGCAACAACATCAAGCAGAGTGCGGAACAGAAACTGAAACAGCTCGGAGACGCAAAGAACTAAGTACTACACGAATTTGTAGATCGTGGGTGGCCGGTCCAAGCTCGGCCTGGGCACGGCTTTGAGCTTCGCGTAGGGGCAGACGCCCCGTCTGCCCAGCCGAGCGAGCTCGGCTTTAGGAATTATCTCCCACCAACCGTGCCGCACTGGACGGAAAACAGATAGGAATTATAACTACTTGCCAAGTTGGAGCCGGCTGTCTCGAAGCAAGCTGCCGCCGGGCTGGCGCCCGGCCGCCCAGACGAGGGCGTCTGGGCCTACGCGTCCCACGCGCGTTTCCCATCCCGCACAGTCGGCCTGTAAGGTGAACAATGTATATACCCACATGATTACGGGTCTGTATATATGAATGTTTGCAGGCTCGGGATTCTGTCTTCACTTCCACCCAAGCAGGCTTGACGGTTCCGGAGTTTGTCCTTCATCGTCCATGTGATCCTGGGCGAAAGACGCCATGACTGTTCACGTCCTCATCGTCGATGATCAGCCCACGGTTCGCAGCGGCCTCCGTTCTCTTTTAGCATCTCGTCCCGATTGGAAAATCTCCGGCGAAGCTGCGGACGGACTGGAAGCCATCGAAAAGGCCAAGGCTCTTCATCCCGATCTCATCCTCATGGATGTCTCCATGCCTCGTATGAACGGACTCGAGGCTACCCGCCTTCTTCTCAAGGAAGTTCCGGACGCGAAGGTGGTGATCGTCAGCCAGAATGATCCCGCGGTCGTCAGCATCCAGGCACGGCAAGTCGGCGCTTCCGGTCATGTCGCCAAGCACGAACTTTTCGGAACCTTGCTCCCCGTCTTGGATCGCCTTGTCCATCCGCCTGAGGCAGAAAGCTCTTCCAATTCGAGCGAAAACGTTCCAGCCTCTTCCTCCATCCCGGACTGGCTGAAGGGAAGCGGAGCGCTCGGCCGCTTGATTGGCGAGTACGACTGGTCCAAGACTCCACTTGGTCCCATTGAGACCTGGCCTCAGAGTCTGAAGACGGCCATCAACCTGATGCTGAATTCGCAGCATCCCATGTGGATCGGCTGGGGACCTCAAGCCATATTTCTCTATAACGAGGCCTACGTCCAGGTCCTCGGTTATGCCAAGCACCCTTGGGCCCTGGGTCGGCCCGCCTCTGAAGTCTGGTCGGAGATCTGGGATATCTGCGGCCCACTTGCCGATAAGGTTTTCCGCTTCGGCGAGGCCTCATTCGTCGATGAAGTCCGCCTCTTCATGAACCGCGGTGACTTCTTCGAAGAAACCTACTATTCCTTCTCCTACAGCCCGATTCGAGACGAGTCCGGAAACGTGGGCGGACTGTTCTGTCCCTCGACCGAGGTCACGCCAAAAGTAATCAATGCGCGTCGCCTGCGCACGCTGTCACAGCTTTCGGCGTCTGCCCTCGTCCAAAAAACCGTCGACGCCGCCTGTATTTCTGCGACCGCCACAATCGCCAAGAATCCTGACGACATCCCCTTTGCCATCCTCTATGTCGTGGATGCCGAAACCGAACGTGCCGAGCTGCAGCAAGTCTGCGGAATTCCAGAAGAAGCTATCGACCTCAGCCCCCGTTCCATCGATCTTTCCCGCCATTCCGAACAAGAGTATCTGTGGCCGCTCGCCGATGTCGTGAACACAAGCCACTTCCAGGTGGTTCCTATCGCCCAGGCAGAAGGCTTCCCCCTTGGGCCAGCCGAACAGCGGCTATCTCAGGCCATCGTCTTGCCCCTGACTTTGCGCGGTGAAAATCGCGCCTTCGGTGTATTAATCGCTGGCGTGAATCCCACTCGCCGGCTGGATGCGGAATACATGACCTTCTTTGACCTGCTCGTAAACCAGGTCGCCGCTGCCATCCAGAATGCGCGCGCCTCCGAAGAAGAGAGAAGGCGCCTGGATGCTCTGGCAGAACTCGATCGCGCCAAGACTGCATTCTTCAGCAATGTCAGCCACGAATTCCGCACGCCCCTCACGCTCATGCTTGGTCCAGTGGAGGAACTTCTGGCTCGAAGTCACACCGATCTTCCTCCCGCCGCCAAGCGTCAGCTCGAACTCGTCAATCGGAATGGCACTCGCCTCTTGCGCCTGGTGAATACGCTGCTTGATTTTTCGCGCATCGAGGCTGGCCGGATGCAGGCCACCTATCAGTCCACCGACCTTTCCACGCTTACGGTTGAGCTCGCCAGCGTGTTTCGTTCCGCGACCGAAAAGGCTGGCCTGCAGCTTGAGCTGGACTGCCCTCCTCTCTCCGACCCGGTGTTCGTCGACCGCACCATGTGGGAGAAGATTGTCCTCAATCTGGTTTCTAACGCTTTCAAGTTCACCTTCGAAGGTTCGATCGCGGTTTCGTTGCACAAAATTGGCGATCACGTCGAATTGCGCGTTTGCGATACCGGGGTCGGCATTCCCAAGCAGGAATTGCCGCGCGTGTTCGAGCGTTTCCATCGCATCGAAAACATTCGCAGCCGCACGCACGAAGGCAGTGGCATCGGCCTCGCTCTCGTTCACGAACTGGTCAAGTTGCATGGCGGATCCATCCGCGCCGAGAGCAAGCTTGGGAAAGGTACGACCTTCATCGTTACGGTGCCTCTCGGAAGCGACCACCTCGCTGCCGATCGCGTCAGTGCAGCCCGTCCGATTGCCTCCAGTTCCATGGGCGCTGCGGCCTTCGTGGACGAAGCTCTGCGCTGGCTCCCCGATTCTGCGTCGCAAGACTTGGCCGATGAGCTCCCTCCCGGTCACGAATCGATTCCCAGCCCGGGCCTATACGGCGATTTAGAGCGTGGGCAACCTCCCTCGATCCTGGTCGCCGACGACAATGCTGACATGCGCCAGTATTTAGTCCGCATGCTTTCCGAACGTTACGACGTGCAAGCCGTGCCCGATGGCGAAGCGGCCCTGGCTGCTGTTCGTCAGCATCCCCCCGATCTCGTTCTGACCGACATCATGATGCCGCGGCTCGACGGTTTCGGACTTTTGCGTCAATTGCGCGATGATCCCCAGACTCGCACCATTCCCGTCATCTTACTTTCGGCCCGCGCTGGCGAAGAGTCTCGCATCCAGGGCATCGAGCAGGGCGCCGACGACTACCTCATCAAGCCCTTTGGTGCGCGCGAACTGCTGGCCCGTGTGCAAACCCATCTGGAAATGGCTCGCATACGTAACCAGTCGGAAGCAGCCTTGTTGCAGCAGCGCGAACAACTCAATGTTGCGTTGGAGGCGTCCGATACCGGCACATTCCGTTGGGATCCACAAACCGGAGAATTCCTCGCGCTCGATGACAACTTCAAGCGCCTGTTCGGCTTTGCGGAGGGCGATTCCTTGGGGCACGCCGAAGATGTGACCAGCCGAATCCATCCGGATGACGTTGCCGCCGTTACCGCAGCCATGGAAGCCTGCAGCCAGGGCGCCGACTTCGACATGGAATTCCGCGTAATTCTTCCCGATGGTAAGACCCGTTGGCTCTACGACCGCGCTAGACCTCTGCGCGACGAAGACGGCAAACGGATTTACCTCGTTGGCGCCTGTACCGACGTCACCCGGCGCAAGCTCTCCGAACTCGAAGCCCTCGCCGCCAACGCCAAGTTCCGCGCCGTCTTCGATCAGACCACCGTGTTTTCCGGCGTCCTCTCCACCGAAGGCATCGTTTTAGATGCCAATCAGCTCTGCCTTAAAACTTGTGGCTACCGCGCTGAAGACGTTCTGGGCCGCCCCTTCTGGAAAACGCCCTGGTGGCGGGCTTCTCAAGAAGTCCAATCCAAGATTCAATTCGCCTGCGAGCAGGCTGCGCAGGGAGCGCACTATCAGGAAGACTTACCCTACCGGTGGGCGGATGGCTCCGAGCACCTCGTTCATTTCGACTTGCATCCCGTGCGCGACCATCAGGGCCAAATTATCTTCCTGCACCCAAGTGGCGTCGATATCACCGAAATCAAGCGAACCCAGGAAGACTATAAGACTCTCGCCGACAACATGTCCCAGTTTGCTTGGATGACCGACAGCACCGGTTGGACCCTCTGGTACAACCAACGCTGGTTCGACTACACCGGCACCACCCTCGAACAAGTCCAGGGTTGGGGCTGGCAGAGGGTTCTTCATCCCGACCACGTTGAGACGGTCGTCGAGAAATTCAAACGCTCCCTCGAAACCGGCAAAGTCTGGGAAGATACGTTTTCCATGCGCGGCAAAGATGGTGAGTATCGCTGGTTCCTCTCCCGCGCCGTTCCGATCCGCGACGCCGCCGGCAAAATCACTCGCTGGTTTGGCACTAACACCGACATCACCGAACTCCGCAACGCTCAGGAAGCCTTGCGCCAGAGTAAGGAATTCACTGAAGAGCAGGTGCGCGCCCGCACTCGCGAACTGGAACTTCGCAACGCCGAAATTCTCCAGCAATCCGAGCAGCTCCGCGAACTTTCGCAGAGGCTGCTGCAGATCCAGGAAGACGAACGGCGGCACGTTGCGCGCGAATTGCACGACAGCGCGGGACAAACTCTGACCGCCCTTGGCATGAGTCTCGGCCACGTTGCCCAGCTCGCCGAAAAGAATGCTCCGGAACTGGTGGCCGATCTAAAGGAGACTGATCAGTTCGTCCGCCAGCTCAGCCAGGAGATTCGCACCATGTCGTACCTGCTGCATCCGCCGCTGCTCGACGAAAGCGGACTACCGGTGGCGCTGCGCTGGTACGCCCAGGGCCTCGCGGAACGTAGCGGTCTCACGATCGATGTGAATATCCCGGACGATCTTGGAAGATTCCCCCGGCAGATGGAATTGATGATGTTCCGGCTGGTGCAGGAATGCCTGACGAACATCCATCGCCACTCCGGCAGTAAGACCGCCGAGATCACGGTCTGGCGCGAGGATGAAGAAGTCTTTCTCGAAGTGCAGGATCAAGGCAAAGGCATTCCAGCCGATCGCCTCGCATCGATCCAGTCCCAAGGTGGCGGCGTGGGCATTCGTGGAATGCGCGAACGCATTCGCCGGTTTAAGGGCCGCATGGACATTGGCTCGAACGATTCCGGAACGCGCATCACCTTCCGTTTTCCAGTCCGCAACCTCACCCCCGGCTCCCAGGAGGAAGGCCGCTCCCTGCGCATGTCCGCCTAGCGAAGCTTCGCAGAAGCAGTCTGGAAAAGCTTTTAACCGCGAAGCCCGCAAAGGGTGCGCGAAGCACGCCAAGAAGATCCCTATGACTTCCTTGGCGACCTTCGCATAATCTTTGCGACCTTCGCGGTTAAAAGCTTTTGCTCTAAGGGCACCCAATCCGCGATGAACACCTTCGTCTGGTGCTCGCGAAACGCTAGTTTCACGAGCGATGCATTGGCCGACGCGAATGCCAAGGTCGCCAGGGATCTTTGTTTTTTTTAAGAGGAGGGAGGAGGACTCACTCAGAAAGGCGGGGGGGAAGCCAGACTCATACTCTAGTACGCCACATGCCGCGACACGAAAGCACGAACCTCGCCCAGCATCGTTTCTACGTCGGCCTTCGAAACCTCTGACCACAGCCCGCAGTTCGCCTTCTCCCACAAGCTTTGCAATTCCGACAAGCGTTGCTCCACCTCTCTGTCATACACGCCCATTTGCGCCAGTCGTGCATTCATGCCATCAACGGTCGGTTTGCTGGGCAAGGCCACCCGATATTCTTTGCACAATCTCTGCAACGTGGCCTCCAGCGCATCGCCCGCCAGAATCGCAGCGCTCTGGTGACGGCCCATGTGAATGTAGCTCTCCGCATCCGCCAAATAATCTCCGTCTGGCAAGGAACTCGACATCGTTCCGGTTTCGTCCGCTGCCACCGTGGAACCGAAGCCCCACACCGATCTAAGGGCAGCCACACCGAGTGTTATCTCAATCCACATCTGATTTCTCCCATCCTTTTAGGCTGATTTTGGTATTTCGCCTCAAGTTACACTGGTATTCGCAGGTAACGTGCCATCGGTAAGGAAATCCCGGGTACTCGCGGTTACTTCCGGATAAGTCTTGGGAATGGTTCCGGTTATCACGCCCTAGCGGTGCGGTTCGTCACCGATCCTTGTGACGGAATCCGGTGGAATAGGCAATTTCTGTCAGCTCAGACGGCCTGAATCCTGCCATTTCTTGACCGTTACTTCCGGGGGAGGCCGAATTGGGGATCAGGTGGTCTCAGGGGATTTACGCCACTCCTGCACGGTCTTGAAGATTTCTATCTCGTGTTGTGGATCTTGGGTTGGATCTCCCAAAACATGAAAACTGAGCCCGCCTGCCACACTCATTGGTACAAAGATAACGATTGGCGGCCCCATTCAGTAGTTGAGAGAGACCTGACACCTGAGACCTAACACGTGCCCCCTCCCCAAATCACCGCTCTCCGTGACCATGATCACCGACGCAGGTCGCATCTGAGATTAGCGTCTCATTCGTAAGTTCTCCCCCGGGCTTTGAGAGCGGAAGCCTCTTCCCCCTGAATTGGGCCCTAGTTTTGGTAGTTGGTTTCCCAGGTCTTCAGACTTTTTTAGTTTCGGGACATGCTTCGCGCTGGGCTGCTCGCGTCGCAGCTTCGGCTGATGGATTCACTTCAGCGAGCACCTTGGGGGAGGGCGCGCGGGCGGTCCAGCGGGAAGCGTTTCCCGAAACATGGGGGGAGCACGTGAACTGCGACCGCTGCCGGGCACAAATGTGTACCGAAGGCCTGCTCAGCAATCTGCGATGTGCGGAATGCCGGCAGATTGAATTTGATCGGTTCTTCGAAGTTGTACTCCGAACATCGCTGATCGCCATCGGCAGCTTGTTTGCCTGGTTGCTCGCGCGCCATTCGGAATAGTTCACCTCGAATGTGGCGCCAATTTCGCGTACACTATTTCAACCCTCCCCAAACAGGTTCTGCGATTGCCTTCGTAAGGTGATCGCGCGCCCGTTTTTTGTTTTTCAAGGAAGACGTCGCCCCGTCGTCGGAGTCAAAAGGATGAATAGTGTCATCGTGGGTGTGGTTGCCCAGCTTTCTCTTGCGTTCGGAGTTGCCGGCCTGTTCTGGCCCGACAAATTCATCGTGCTTTTCGATGTGCTGATGTTCCCCTGGACCGCGAGCTATCGCACCGTGCGCGCCAATAGCCTCGCTGCCATCGCCCTCTCCGTTTTGCTTGCGGCGCGTCTCCTGTCTTCTGGCTAAGGTCGTTGCACACGACTCGACCGCAGCCGAATAGCACAAACAACTGAGAGAACACTTATCGGTCGGATGGCCGTGCTCGGGCGAGCTCTACGTTTTAACTGCCCTAAACCTGAGGTGCGACCGTACCCCAAATTGCGGTGATCGCCGGATGGTACGGGTGCGAACTTCGCGAGAATATGACGCGGTCGAGGTGATCACAATGAACTGTCCAATCATTGTTCACGACTGGCTTCCCGAGCCGATGTTGGAACATGAGATTCGTCTTCGTGCCTACTACCTTTTTGTCCGCCGCGGCAAGCGCGAGGGTTACGCCCTGGACGACTGGCTCAGGGCTGAGAACGAAATCGTCCACGAAATGGAACCTTACCGCATTCGAGACAGCTTCTCGTTTCGCGGAAACTGACCGCATCCGGAATCTGCCCTACATCCACCGCTCCGCGACGCGCTTCTTACCCTGGCGCCTAGCGTGACCAGATGTCCAACATGGAACAGTCCGACAATTTTGCTGCGGTTCGACGGCTGAGTGAGGAAATCGCCGAACTTCGCGGACAACAGGTTGTTGCGCAGAACACCGCTGCTATCAATGGCATGACTGCGGACGAATCGACTCAGTACAAGGAACGTCACCTTCGACTAAAGGAGTTGCTAAGAGAGCTTGCGACCCTAGACCGTCGTCACAAAGCTTGCACACGGCTGGAATAACCAGGTGGACGTTATTTTCTTAGGCCACTCGATTAAGTGTATGAGAAATCATTTTTCTGACGAATTCATTGTGTTCGCGCAGAACCTTTTGGAGCTCCGCAAGGATTTCCTCCACTTCGGAGTCGTCGGCCGAGGCGGCCTTCGCACACAACTGTCGGATGCGTTCATCGAGCGAGTGGACTTCCACAGAAACTACCCTGCGCCGGTACTGACGAGGGGATGAATACAATGAAGCATGTACGGTCTCCGCATTATGGCCTGAGCTCTTCGCCTCACTGCGCCTGGTTGAATTAGGCGGCTCTGGTCTTATTCCTTCGTCTGGGCATCGGTTTGACATTAAAACGCTCCGAGGCACTTTCCAATCCTGGCATCTCGTTTAACTGACTGCATAGCTTGCGGATGCGATCATGCCGGCGCCAATACCTACGGCGTTCCGCATCGGTGACCACCCCAAAGAACTCTTTTTCCAAAATGGCTGGCTGTAGATTGATGAGTTGCGGTCAATTCTGGGTTGGGATCTGGCCAGGTCACGCATAGCACCGTTTTGCGAAGGGGTTGCTAGCCAATGTAGCAGTCCCGACAGAAACGTCTATCCAGAAGACTACTGAGCTCTCGCGGAAGCAGGTCTTAGGGATGTTTCCCTATGGCGACGGGCACTTCCGCGAGGGTCTGAGTATCTGTGCGGAGGCGGTCAGTTCAGCCGTCATGCGTAACTAAATCCATGCCTCCTACTGTTCTGGCGGTTGCCGCGGAGGAGCATTGTGGTTCGGAGGAGAGGCCTCATGGCTTGGCGGCTCCTCACGGCCCTGAGGCGGGCCACCGTGGCTAGGTGGCGGTGGTTGCGTCTGCTGCTGCTGCGCGTGCCTTTGCTCCATCTGCTGCGTCTGCTGTTGGTGCTGCTGCTCCATTTGCTGTTGTCTTGCTCGATCAGCGTTCTGCTGTTGCAGTCGCTGGTGCTCCTGCTCCTGCTGTTGCTGAAGCCGCTGGTGTTCCTGCTGTTGCTGGTTGTAGATCTTTTCTTGCTGCTGTTGCAGTCTCTGGTCCTGTTGTGGATTGCCGGTATTGGGCGGAGTCGGGCGCTGGTGCGGCGGAACATCATTCGGGTGGACTGGCGCCGGAGGCCGCGGCACATTGTTCTCGGGACGCGGAGCATTGTCTTCGGCGCGAGGAGGATTGTTCTCCGGCCGGGCCCCCGCGTTGGGATTGGGATGACCAGCGTTTCCCGGCTGCGCTGCGGTCGGGTTGGGATTGCCATGCGGGGCTCCACGATTCGGGGGGGGATTGTACGGCGCGCCAGCTTCTCGTGCCGGGACCGCCGCCTGGAAAGCTGCTGGCCTCGGTGTCGCCGCCACCGGAGGGCGCCCACGATTGACCGACGCTCGCAGGTCTGTGTGCGAACGTGCCGCTTGCACCTGTTGCGCCTGCGCAGCCACCGGCGCAATATGCCTATCGCGAGCGGCTATTTCATCTTGCGATCGTGGATGTGCGGTTGTGCCGCCGTTTCCGCCGTTATAGCTGACCCGGTTGACGGTGGTCGTATTGTTAACCACCGTGGTGTTGTAAACGTAGCGAACGTTCGTGACGTTTACGTTGTTTACGGACTGGTTGTAATAAAACCGCCCATTGTCCCAGCGACCGCCCTCATAGCCTTCCCCGAAATAGCCGTACCCGTATACGATTCCGCCGTAGAAACCCACATGCGGTCCCCAATACCCATCGTGGAAAATGTAACCGTCCCCGTTCCAGGCCCAGTAGCCGGGAGTCCACAGGTAGCCTACTTCCGGCGCCTCCACCCAGGTGCCGGGAACCCAGTAATAGTCGCCGTAATCGTAGTCATACGCCCAGTAGCCGGGCACCCACATATATCCTTCGGCTGGACACAACGGTTGCTCGTACACCGGTAGCGCCGGAGGACCGAAACTCACTGCAATGCCGATCTGTGCAAACGATGCTCCTCCGATCAGCACCACCATCACGAGCGCGAACAAGATCAAACGAATCGCTGCGGAAATGCGCATTGGTTTTCCTCCTGGCCATCGTTCTCAAAATATCGCCTGCTTGCGTCTAACCGCGGCGAAGACGATGGGCACGCTCCAACGACGAAACCGACGCGCGATATACCTGAAAGCTCTTCAACCCTTTACTTCATCGTTCCCGAGCACTGCGGATGTCCACACTGACACACAATTTCCGAACCCGATTTCACGGTCTCGCAATGCGGGCTGCAGTACGCGCTATCGGCCGCTGCCATGCAATTGCACCCGGGATGTTTACAACGTTTTGTGTTCTGCTCAGCCATCACCTCTCCTCCCTTGGCTCGCCTTCGCTCGAAGTTGATTGGTTCCGGGCTGCCGGTTCGCGGCAGCCTTGTCTACGCTGCGCGTGTTCCCAACACGAAATGCAGGATCAACGAGATCACTGCGAACACCAGCAGCAGGTGAATCAATCCACTGGCCACGTGAAACACCGTGAAGCCGCCAATCCACGCGATCAGCAGAATGATGAATAGAATGGTCCAAATACTCATGGTTTCTCCTTCGTTGAGTCTGTCAATTGTTGTAACGTCGAAGCGGCTTGTGGAGAGGCGGGCGTCCTCGCCCGTCGCTCCCCTTCAGCGGCATACCACTCAGGGTGCCGTTCCCGTGAGCCGCCATTGGGATTCGAATGCTTCACCGTGGTTCGGTGCCCGTTGCTCCCATCGATGAAGAAAAGCGATCCCGGACCCGCGTTCCCGTGTCCTGTACTTTCTCCGCGATGGTGTTCCGGGTTTCCTCCCCGCTCGCCGGTGCCAGAAGCACTCCCACTCCGATGCCGACCCCAATCCCGGCAGCAAAACTCAGGGCGTACTGCAACGTATGGCTGCGCTCCAGGCCGACCGCCCGGCGCGTGCGATCGCCCAAGTCGCCCACTCGGTCCGTGAGATCCTCGAACCGGTCCTTGACTTGATCGCGCATCTCACTGGTCGCACGGTCCGACAGCTCAAGGGCGGTCAAGCCGATGTTGAGCAACGATCTGACAAACTTGTTCACAGAATCCTCCAGCAGTAAAATCAATAGTCCGCGCGCGTCGAGCTATTGCGTGCTAGAACGACGCTATCCTGTTAAGGATGACGGGGAAATACCACGAAGCTGGTAAGGTGGGTGCCGCAGAACAGTAACTGACAAGCGTCAAGGCTGGATGCGCTTTTCCCGCAAGCTCACGTTAGTAGTGATCTTATGCTTTGGATTCCGTGATTTTTCCGAAGCTGTTGTCGGCGTGCCAACGAATTTCACGCATCGCGCATACCGGTCGTTATCGAACTCTTTGCCCGCAGGCCACCATAGGGAATAGCCGTGTGGACACCTTACGTCGGGATACGGTTGGAATACCCGGATAGGTGAAATCGAAACCGCTGCGTGTAATACAGCGAACAGAACCAGAGTGTGCATGGCTACCTCGCCCAATCCCCTTCAGAGTCATGAGACGCGTCATTGCTCGTCTTCTGTTGTGACGCTACAGGTCCGGTTCGGCTCGGAGAATACGGCGAATGCCGTAGACCAACCTCGCATCGTCCGGTAGATCTCTTAGGTGAAAAATCGCCCCTAAGCGACAGAAGAATATAGGCTAGACAAAACAGGGCTTCGCATCGCGCATGCTTTGTGTCGGCTCGAGACAACAATCGACCTTGGATGATCGGGGTTTGAAGACGGAGGCCGGCGCCAGCCTCCCGTACTTCTCATTCCCCTCTACCTCAGTAGTGCGAGAACATGGGATTTCGTTTCAGTCCCTACCACCTTTTCGCCAAGCCATATAAGAACGCAGTCACCAGCGGTTTTCTTCGCGATCTTCGCGCCAGCTTCGTTGATCAGAGGTATTCGCCCGTGGGCCCTCTGCCTCCTTCACAACCGGTATGCTAGATTCGAAACCCAATGCAGGAAGCGGGCAATGCTCCACACAACTCCACGGCAGCGGCGATCGCAACCGAAAATCTGACTCGCCGCTTCGGAGACCTCGTTGCCGTGCAGGATGTGAACCTCCGCGTCTCCCCCGGCCAATTCTTCGGCTTTCTCGGCCCCAACGGCGCCGGCAAGTCCACCACCATCAAGATGCTGACCGGGCTGCTCGCTCCGACCTCGGGCCGAATTGAAATTCTGGGGCTCGACTTTGAGCGCCAGGTCGTCGACGTTAAACGCCAGATCGGCGTGGTGCCCGAAGGTCTGGCTCTCTTTGGCCGCCTGACCGGAGCCGAGTACCTGACCTTCGTCGGCCGCATGTACGGCCTCGACCGCGAGACCTGCGCCCGGCGCGCGACAGAGCTCCTCGAGTTCATGCAGCTAGCCGATCAGCCCCACAAGCTCGTCACCGATTATTCCCATGGCATGCAGAAGAAACTTGCCCTCGCCGCCGCCGTTATCCACGGCCCGAAGATCCTCTTTCTCGACGAGCCTTTCGAGGGCGTCGACGCGATTGCCGCCGGCACCTTGAAATCGATGCTCCAGCGCATGATTGCCCGCGGCGCCACCATCTTTCTTACATCGCACGTACTCGAAATCGTCGAGCGTCTCTGCAGCCACGTAGCCATCATTCATCGCGGGCAGCTCGTCGCCCAGGGTTCGCTCGAAGAACTTCGAGCCGGAGTCGAAGCCCAATCCGCCGCTCAGGCCGAAGCTCTTCCGTCTACCGGCAAGCTGACCCTGGAAGAAATTTTTCTCCACACCGTCGGCGGAACGCGCTCTGCCGAGCAGGAACTGTCATGGCTCGGCTGACCTCCCAATCACGCGGTCAACTCGCCGCCATCGCCCAGGTGCGCTGGCACATCTTCATCCACTCCCTGCGCACCACCAAGGGCGCGCTCGAGCTTTTTTCCCGCATCGTGATCGGCATCGTCATCACCGCCGGTGGACTGGGCGGAGCCGTCTTGCTCGGCGTCGTCGCCTCGTATTTCGTTTCAAAAGGCAAGCCGGAAGCCCTTGCTCTTCTCCTGTGGCCTGTTTTTGTGTTCTGGCAGCTTTTTCCGGTGATGGCCACCGCCCTCAGCGAGACGATGGACTCTTCCCATCTTCTGCGCTTCCCGCTGAACTATCGCGTTTACCTGTTGGTGCGCCTCGTCTATGGCGCGCTCGATCCCGCCACTGTGCTCGGTACGCTTTGGCTGCTCGGCATCACTCTTGGTGTTGGTTGGGCTCGTCCCGGAGTTCTTTTCCTGTGGACCACGCTCGTGCTCATCCTCTTTGCCGCCGTCAACGTGCTGCTCACCCAGATGGTGTTTGCCTGGATCGAGCGCTGGCTTGCCCAGCGCCGCACACGCGAGATTTTCGCGGTCCTGTTTTTCCTCGCGATGATCAGCCTGCAACTCATTGGTCCGATGCTGAGCCGCTACGGCGATCGTTCCAACGCTACCCTCCATAAAATCAGCCACGTCGCGAGCCCCATCCAGGCTATCTTGCCTCCGGGAGTCGCAGCTGCCGCGATCGCCAGCGCGGCAGACGGACGGTATGTGCTCGCCTTTGCTTTTCTCGCTGGATTGCTGTTGTACGCCGCAGCTGTTCTCGGCGTGCTCGGAGTCCGCCTGCGCGCTCAATACCGCGGTGAGAATCTCAGCGAAGTCGCCCGCGACGCCAGGCCGCTTCAAGGATATGCTGGTGTGAAGCCGGGTTGGAGCGTCCCCGGCTTATCCAACCCCGTTGCTGCGGTATTCGAAAAAGAGCTTCGCTACCTCGGCCGCAGCGGTCCCATGCTGCTGACCTTCGTCACTCCCATTATCATGCTGGTGGTTTTCGGAGTGCGAGGTCGCAGTGGAGGCTTTCTCGACAACTCACCCGATCTCGCCCTGCCCATCGGCTCCGCTTACGCGCTCCTGCTGCTCACGAACCTCATCTACAACACTTTTGGGGCGGACGGCGGAGGTGTCCAGTTCTTCCTCGCCTCACCGGCAAGTTTCCGGAGCGTGGTGCTGGGAAAAAACCTCGCCCACATGGCGGTACTCGCCGCGGAAGTAGTCGTGCTCGGCGTCGGCGTGAGCCTGCTGTTCCGCCCCCCTTCGTTGCTGGCCGTAGCCACGACTGTCGCAGGTTTATTGTTTGCCGCTCCCCTCAATCTTGCGGCGGGGAATCTCCTGTCGCTCCATTCGCCCAAAAAAATCGAAGTCGCAACCTTCGGCCGCCAGCGCGCCTCGCAACTGACCGTCCTCGCCAGCTTCATCCTCCAGATCCTCATCTTCGGAGTGGGCGCCCTGACGATCTTCGCAGCACGCCACTACGCGAGTCCATGGATGGCCGTCATCCTTTTCCTGGCACTCGCCGCAGTCTCATTCACGATCTATGGTCTCGTGCTGAGCCGCATCGACCCGCTAGCCCAACGTCGGCGCGAAATTCTGACCACCGAACTCTGCAAATGAAAATCGGATGGACACCCGGAGTTGCTGGAGGGCCCACCCAAGCTTTCAATTTCCCAATTACTTAATTTCCTATCGCTCGTAGCTTGTTCGACAACTCAGGCATCCCCTCAATGAATCACTTCCATCCCCGGAAGCACCGCCTGCGAGTTCACCAAATCCGGTGTCAATCGAATCTCAAACTCCCCGGTAGTGATCTCCGTCGGCCGCCGGCCTGCTCCCAGGGCACGCAACAACGGCAACGGATCGGCTCCGAACGCGATCGACCGTTCCTCGCCATCGAGCGCCACCGCAATCACCGCACGATCGTATTCGAGAACTTCGCCGAGAAACGGCACATAGGGTTTCTGCTCGCGCAAAAATGCCGCAAACGCCTCGGCCTCATCCAATGCGAATGTCTGTGGAGGATGCGTCCGCCAGAACGTTGCCAACAATTGCTCGAGGTACGCCGTTCCGCGTTCCAGGATGATGAGGCGCGAAGACAATCGCAATGTTCGCACCACCATCGACCCGCGAAGCTTCTCGACCATCTCCCGGATCACTGCCATTCCCCTATCTTTCCGAAGCTCTGTAGCCAGCGGCGAGTCGCACCGCTTGTGCACGGTCAGGCATGCCAGCGTCCGCTCCCATTCCTTCGGACTGGGCGCAGGGTTCGGGTCCGGCGGATCGCTGCGCGCGCACGTCTTCCTCACCGCCGTGCCGCACCGCCGATCCCAGACCCGATGCAACGAATCCATTTGCGACCGAAACACACGCGCGCCCAGCTGCGGGAGGTGCGATGGAAACAATTCAAGAATGATGGCCTTCAAATTTACGAGCCGTGGCACGATGCGCGCCGCCAGTTCGAGCACGTCCGCCGGCACTTCAGCGGAATGCGCATCCCGCCAGAATCCGCGATGGTAGTAACCGCCCGCAACGTGCAGTTCCCAAACTCGCTCCAGTGGAAGCTGATCAATGTAGTCGCCCAGTGGCTGCCGCCCATTCTGGTGATTCGTCCAGACGTTGTGCAGGTCCAGCAGAATGCCGCAATCCGCAGCCTCGGCCACGCGCCCCACGAACTCTCCATCCGGTAACTCATCGCCACGCGGCTGCAGGTAGTTGACGCCGGTCTCGATTGCCACCGGAACCGGAACCCGCGACGACAGTGCGCGAATCGACGCCACCGCCGCCTCCACGCCCGCCAGCGTCTGCCGTGGCGGAAGCAGGGACGCCGTATGCCATGCGCCGGATTCATCCTCCACGCAGTTGAAGCTGAGATGCTCGCTCAACCATGGTGTCTCGAGTTCGAGAGCCACCCTGCTCAGCAGTTCTACATCGTCGGCCTGCGGCGGGACGGTGCCTCCGACCGGAAGACCGACGCTGTGCACGAGTTTGGCATGCGACTGCCGTTGTACAGCCTCAAGCGCAGCCGTGTCGATGGCAACCGTGCTCTCATGGGGCTGACGCCGCCACAAAGTCTGCGGTTCGATTTCAAGAACATCGACCAACTCGGCGTTCGCTTGCAACAGCGGCTCCATTCCAGCAAACCATGTCACACCGACGCCAACCTCCGGAAGTCTCATGGCATTACTGCGGGTACGCAGCCTCCGTCACTTCGAGAGAAGCCGGATCGATCACAAACTCGCGCACCTGCATAAATCCCCGGTGCCATCCTGAATGCCGGTCTCTCTCTTCCATCGCCCGTAAAGCGTTCGCCAGTGCCCGTTCAAGCTTTTCAAGATCGGAAGCGACCGAAACTGGCAACGTGACCCGAATCGGCCCGTGCCTCTTCGCGCACACTGTTCTCGAAGCCATAGAACCTCCCTTTTCAGGGCAGCAGCGTTATCAAGCCATTTCAGGAGAACGATTCATAGGAATAGTGGTCCCCAGTCGCAAAACGTTTCACACACGCCGGCTACGTAGCGCCGGCATCTTGCCGGCCTCAGGAAGACTCCGATGCCTTGGCTTCGGAGCAGGAGGAGTAACCAGTCGCGTAGCGGACAAAAATTAGCCCCGCACGCATGTGCGGGGTAAAGAAGCGAAAAAAGCGAGTCCCTTCAGGGACGGCAGACTTCTTTGCTATACCGGAAGAAATCCTCAACACGATGCGAGGCCCTGCCCCGCAAACTCGTGCACGAACAGACACCAGGTTTCGCCTACGCGGCCTTCTGTAGCGCCTTGATATCCCGCAGCAATACCTGCTCGTGCCCCTCCGGATTCACTTTCTCGTACACCTTCCGGATCACGCCCCCGGGATCCACGACGAACGTGGTCCGCTCCCAGAATTTCATGCCTTTCCATTCCGATTGCCCCAACCCGAGCGCCAACATCAGCCCGGAATTCGTGTCGGCAAGCAGATCAATCGTGAAGGCAAACTTCGTGCAGAAATTCTTGTGCGAAGCCGCATCATCGGCGCTCACGCCCACCAACTTGATTCCAGCCGCATCAAAGTCGCCTTTCGTCGCGCTGAACGATTTTCCCTGAATCGTGCAGCCCGGCGTATCGTCCTTAGGATAGAAGTAGACCACCAGCCAGTGGCCCGCAAAATCACTCAGCCTGGTTATCGTGCCATCCTGGTTGGGAAGGGAAAATTCCGGAAAGCGACTGCCCGCTTGCATCATGCAAAAATTCCTTTCGTCCTTCAGTCGTCCGAACCGGTTGCGGCGAAGATCTTGCTAGAGCCTAGAGCCTAAAGCCTAATTCTCCGCGCTCTCCAGAAATTGCGTTTCCACGATCTTTCGGAAGCACAGAAAAAGCGGGACGGTCCTGCCGTCCCGCCCATTCCTTCCGCAATTACTTCGTAGACCCGCTCATCTGGGCCATCATCTCTTCCGACGACACGTCCTTTATATGGGTCGCCACTGTCCACACGTGTCCAAACGGATCGTGAATCGTCCCGGACCGGTCTCCATAAAACTGATCCTTGATCGGCTGCACGATTTTCGCACCGTTTGACACCGCTCGCGGGATCACCGTATCCACGTCTTCGACGTAAAGCATCAGGCTCACCGGCGTGCCGCCCAGCGCTTTGGGATTGCGATATCCCATCTCCGGAAACTCGTCCGCCAGCATAATCGGCGAGTCCCCGATCTTCAGCTCCGCATGTCGAATGCGCTTGCCACTCTCGTCCGGCATCCGGAACAACTCCGTGGCGCCAAACGCTTTCTTATAGAAATCGATCGCAGCGGTTGCGCCGTCGATGATGAGATAAGGTGTGATCGAATGATAGCCTGTGGGAATTGCTTTGACTGGCATCGTGACATCCTCCTGATTGAAGACGGTGGCGCACTTTTGTCAGTGTAACTCCGTACCTCGGGGCAATGCGAGTCACTCCGCCCGCGCATTTATGAGCTGTGCCCCGCGCACTGCAGCACACCAAGATATGCGCTCCACGGACCGACGGCCTCCCGGTATTGCTGCGCCATGATCCGCGAGATTTGGTGCAGATGAGTCAAGTCGTGCACGGCCCAGGTGGCCAGCAATTGCGACAAAGTCACCGTCCCGAGCTCAGGATGTCGTCCGCGCCGCTCCAGTTGCTCAGGCCCCAGCTTCATCGCGCGCAGCTCATCCAGGTTTTTCGCTCGCAAGCGGGCAAATTCATCCAGTAACTGTCCCAGTGACTTCCCCTGGCTTGCTCGTGCTTGTGCCCAGCGATCGAAGGGCTCAAACGCGCGAGTGTCTCCGAATTCCAGAATCATCTTCGCGCGCGGCATCCAATCCGTGCGTTCGCCATGAATCAGATGACCGACCACATCGAAGGCGTTCCACGTGCCGTCCCCTTCACTGCGCAGAGTCCACGTCTCCGGCAGATCACGCAAAAACGCATCCAGTGCAGCCGGAGTGCGAGACAGAAGTGAGATCGTGTCCTGCAGGCTATGCTCCATTGGGTTCCTCAATTCCTACAAGAGAGATGTTTTGAGATATGGATTGCGTGTGCTCCGCGCAGGATGCGACTTATGAGCCCTTTTTACCGGAGGCCACGCAGGAATTCATAGCTTTCGCATCGTTTGCCACTTCGCGGCATCCATGCCATCCGCGGAGAATAACGATACTCCCGAGGCCCCGCCATCCAGTGCCATGTGCACCGTTCGGTCAAAATCCTCCACCTTCATGCCATGCACGAAGAGCCCGCTATACACAGGTTTTTTCACGGTTGCTACGCCCTCACGAGTTTGCGCCCGCACCCATTCCGGCCCCGCTTCGTAGAAGACGTGATAGAGCATGGGCAAAAACGCATCCAGCTGGAAACGTCCCCAATCCTGACGCACCATCGTCCGCGCCAGCGATGGCCCTGGAAAAACCGCCGCGCTGATCTGCTTCCCCTTCGCATGTGCCGCTGGGACGAGATAGTCGTTCACCAGCCCCACCACCATATCGAGCTGGAACTCAAACCAAGCCTTCTCCAGCTGCTCATCTTTCAACTGCCCGCTCCCAAGCTTCATGGGGTCAAGCCCAGACTTCTTTTTGAACTGCCTGCGCTCGTACGCTGTGTAGCCGTAGTCGTAATCTGGATATACCTTGTCCTGCACGATCTTGTACTTTGACCACAGCCCCTTGGGCAGAATCGCATCGGGATGCCGAATGTAGTCAAGGTGCACGCCCGTGAGTTCCGGGATCGCCGCCAGTTCTGTCACCGTAGCCTGCACCCATTCACGCACCTCGGGCCGCCCGGGATCGAGAAACTTGTAGTAGTCCACGTACGCCGGCTTGTCCACCGCCGACTGCCCCTTGGCGTTAACGTTGTACCAGTCCGGATGCTTATGGATGATCTCCGGTACCATGCATGGCATCGACCACATCCAGGCATGCACCTCGAGCCCTTCGGACCGCGCCAACGGCAGAATGCGTCCCAATAGATCCATCTTCACCGGAAGGTGCTGGCTCGGGAAGTAAGCAAGCCGTCCGTCATAAATTTCCGGCAGAATGGCTTGTACATGGCTCGCTCGCATGGTGGCGAACAGACGCTTCCACTCCTCGACCGGCCGGTCAACATTCAGCGTGATCCAAACCCAGTTCTTGCGTCCAGTCGTCTGCGTGCCAGCCGATGCTTGCGCGCGGGTCCGCATTGCGTCTAGCGATTGGGCGCCTAGAGCAGCCGCCCCCATCGCTGCCTTGCGAAGAAAGTCTCGTCGATCCATCAGACCCCGCAGGTTAGCACAGAGGCCCGATCACGTGTGCTTTGTCATAAACGACTGCGGGCAGTGCGACAAGTCTGGCCAGTCGTTTATATACTTGCTTATGTCAATCATTATGGTTGATAATGTCAAGTATTCGGGAGGAAGACTCAAGTGACCCCGAACATGTTCTCCTCCGCAGTCCGCGAAGTCCGGCGCTTCAACCGCTTTTACACCCGCCAGATTGGCGTTCTGCAAGACGGCCTTCTCGACAGCCCTTTTTCGCTCACTGAAGTCCGCGTCCTCTACGAACTCGCGCATCGCGACAAACCCACCGCTGGCGACCTGGGGAGGGAACTAGGCCTCGATCCCGGATACCTGAGCCGCGTTCTCGCCAACTTCGAAGGCCGCCGCCTGGTCCGCCGCGAGCGCTCCTCTACCGACGGCCGGCAGAGCTTTCTGAGCCTCACTGCTAGAGGCCGCAAGGTGTTTACCCCGCTCGAAGCCCGTTCCAACCAGCAAGTCGCCGCCATGCTGCGCACCATTCCATCCCGCCGCCAGAAGCAACTCGTCTCTGCCATGCACGTGATCGAAGACGTTTTTGCTGCCAACAAAAACCAGAACACCGAAAAATCTCCCTACCTGCTGCGCACCCATCAGCCCGGCGACATGGGGTGGGTGGTCCATCGCCACGGCGCACTCTACGCGCAAGAATATGGGTATGACGAACGCTTCGAAGCGCTGGTCGCCGAAATCGTTGCCGACTTCATCCAGAATTTCGATCCCAAGCGCGAGCGTTGCTGGATTGCGGAGAAAGACGGCGAGATCGTTGGTACTGTCTTCCTGGTTCGGAAATCTAAGACCGTTTGCAAGCTGCGCCTCTTGCTGGTGGAACCTTCCGCGCGCGGCCTGGGACTCGGTCGTCGCCTGGTCACCGAATGCGTTCGCTTCGGCTGCCAAGCCGGCTACAAGAAAATGATGCTTTGGACGCAGAGCGAACTCGGCGCCGCCCGCCACCTGTACAAAGAGGCCGGTTTCAAGCGAGTCGAGCGTCAGGCCCACACAAGCTGGGGCCGCAATCTGATCTCCGAAACCTGGGAAAGGAAGCTCGCGTCCGCTCCTCTATCCGACCGCTAAAGCTCGCGTAGGGACAGACGCCCTCGTCTGTCCGACCGCGGCGGTTTCTGCCGCGGTTATATTTTCGAGAAGGCTACATTCAGTGGGAAAATAGAGGCAGGCAACAACGGTTAACTAGCGTTGTGTCACCAGCGCCAGCCCGACGAGGCACAGCACAACACCCGCAACGTTCCCGGGCCGACAAGTGTTCGTGAAAAAACGCCAGTCCCATCCCGACTCCAACTGTTGCTGCGCCGAGCCCGGAGCAACCGTCAAAACGCCGCGATCGTGTTCGCGTAGGGACAGACGCCCTCGTCTGTCCGACCGCGGCGATTTCTGCCGCGGTTCCACTCTCGGCTCTCGATGGCTGCGGTTCACTTGCGACCGGGAATATGAGTTAAGCCGCCCTTGGCCGCGTTCGGCTTCTCTCCACCCTCTCGGGCTCTTCCGGAAAATCTGTAAGCTCACTTAGAACGGTGAAAGCAAGACCTTGTGCCAGGAAAACTTTCTTCTCGGGTTCATCGTCGAAGCCCAGAAAGTCCGGCATCGTGGCCATCATTGCGGCCAGTCCCAGGTCAATTTCGCGACGCGCCCCAAAGTGGATAACTCTCCTCACGCGCCCCGGATAGTCAGTGAGCATGCCTACACCGAGTTCCGTGCCCGCGCAAATCAGCGCGGCAACAAAGGCGCGCTTGTTCCGCGGCCAAAGCCAGGCCGCGCTCGCGAACATCGCACCGGCGGCAACGTAATCGAAAATCGCGTGCGCTCTTGGCGAAATCATGCGGGGTAACGGCTTCATCGCCATCCTTACGAGACTATTCAAAATTGCCATCACGATCTCCCAAGGCGAGTCCGCCGCTACCGCCTTGTAAACATTCCTGCGAATCCGTGGCCTGCGAGCATCCCTGTGATGCTTACCACCAGCACCGCCGTCGTGAAATGTGCCCGCACATTCCTCTGCACACTCAGCTTCTCGCGTGCCGCCGCGATCTTTTGCTTCAATTCCGTTGCGTCCTGATGCAGGCGGTTGCGTTGCTCCAGGGCACGTAGTTCCAGAGTTTCAAGCGGGTGCGTGCTCATACTTGAGTCTTCATTTCGGCTTGGATCCACAGTTTGTCTTGCTTTAAAACTTCAATGGTTTTCCGGGGCATCATTTCCTTCATCGCAAACTCGTATTTCGCAAGGTACGCCGCAATGCCGCCCAACCCCGTCCATAGCGCAGCGATTGCCAGGAAAGCGAAACACCACCGGTACGGGCTATCCGGAAGAAATGCCGCTACCAGTCCCACGGCTGCCAGAGTGAACAGCAGATATGCGGTCCCAAGCAGCACAACTCCGACCACTGCCAGCGGAAGCGCAATCTTCAGTGTTTGCAGCTTGTCCTGCAACTCGGTCTTCAGCATTGTGAGACGCGTCTCGACGAACTCCCTCAGTTCTTCCTTCATATCAACGAGTACGTCCGCCACGGTTCTTCCGTTGTTGTATTCAGCTCGATTCATGAGTTCGGGACCTCCAGATGCGGAGCGCAATTCCACATACAAACGCACCCGCGGCAATCATTCCCAGCGCCTGCAAGGGACGTTCTTGCTTGAGAAAACGAGCACGCTCGCGTGTTCGTGACGCCAGGCGCTGCGCCGTCGCGACCGCTTCCGCGTAGTAAATGCGGGCGCGCACTTGTGTTCCACCACAGAGCCGCCCCACTGACGCGCCCGTTGCGCACACCAGGCCGCCGATCCCCGCAAGGTATGGCTGCCGAGCTTCCACCTTTCTGCCTCTGGTGATCTCGGCTAAGTCCGCCGATCCGGTACGCCCCGGGGCAACTCCCGCTTCGTATTCTTTGCTCGCTGGGAAACCCATAACGTCCGCTCGCGCAACAAGTCCTTCCCGTAAGGCATTTCGTGTAAACGGTCTGGCTGGTGCCTCTGGCGAAGGATTTATGCCGTTCAGGCTAATGACAGGCTAATGAGAGGAGAAGGCGCTAAGCGATCAGGCTCTTAAGGTAGGTTGCAAGGAAAAGCGCTGGTTGCGAGTCGGACTCAACATAATGGAGGGACGGGAGTCTCGCCCGTCCGCCGTGCGGGGACGCCTGTCTCTCCACGCAGCCGCGATCGAGCTGGCCCTCGTGATGTACACTTTCTGGTTTTCCGGAGAACCCGATGAATCTGCCCTTCGTTCGCTTCGTACTCGCGATCATGATCCCGCTCAGCGTCCTTCCTGTACGCGCTCAATACACCGATCCAACTGCGGTCAACGATCTCGGCGGGCCCCAGGAATTCACCCGTCGCCGCGCGGAACTCGGCAAGCAACTCAAGGCCGGCTACCTCATTCTTTTCGCCCGCAAGACGCTCCCTGAAGCCGTTCACTATCGTGAGGACAACGACTTCTTCTACTACACCGGCATCTCCGACCCGGGCGCCGTTCTTGTGATGGACATCGCCAAAGGCAAGACCCTCCTCTTCGAGCCCGAGCAGTCTCCCCGCGGGAAGCAAGTCTACGGCGCGAATGTTCTCTCCCTGCCGGAGGAGCAACGCAAAAAGCTTGGCTTCGAAACGGTTCTCCCGCTCGCTGTCCTCGATCGTGCCCTCGCGGGAGCTCTCGGCAGAGAAACCGACCTATGGCTGCGGCTTACTTTCCCCGACAAAGCCGACGGAGCCCGGCCCGAAACCGGCGGAGACTACGGCGATGAGTATTCCCATCCCTATGGCGATCCCACGCCCGGCGATCGCGCCGCCATTCGCAAGCTAGCCGAGCGTTACCCCGCCGCCCACCAGCGGGACGCCACTGCCTTCATCGACGAAATGCGAAACATCAAAACGCCGCAGGAGATCGCCGTGCTCCGCCGCAACGGCGCGCTCAGCGCCGAGGGCATCAAGCAGGGAATTGCTCACGCTCGCCCTGGAATGTACGAGTATCAGATCGAAGCCCAGGCTGCTTTCGTTTTCCGTAATGGCGGGGCCTCCGGCTGGGCATATCCCGCCATCGTGGGCACCGGAGAAAATATCAATACCTGGCACTACTTTAACGACCGCCGCCAGATCCAACCGAACGACCTTGTCGTTTTCGACTTCGCTGCTGACCTCGATCACATGGCCATGGACATTACCCGTACCTTCAACATCAGCAGCAAATTCACGGCTGAGCAAGCCCAGTGGTACGCCGTCGACCTCGAGTGTCAGAAAGCCGTCATCGCTCTGCTGAAGCCTGGCAACACCTACGAGCACGCCTCCGATGCGGGCAAAGCGGTCTTCACGAAAAACAGTATCGAGAAGCAATGGTACGGATTCCCCGGCCATTTCGTCGGTCTAGCCACCCACGACGTGATGCTTCCCAAAGGCCCGATCAAAGCCGGACAGGTCGTCACGGTCGAACCCATCGTAGAGTTTCCCGACAAGCAGATGCACTTCCGCGTGGAAGACACAATCCTGATCACAGATAACGGCCCCGAAATTCTTTCTTCCGGTGTGCCCAAAGAAATCTCCGACGTCGAGAAACTGGTCGGCAGCGCGAAGTAGAAGAGAAGGGAATTACGCAAGGCGAGCACTCGTATCGCTCACTCCTGGTCATTCCAAAGTCGAGCGCGGCGCTGGCGGGGGAAGCTGCAGTTCCGGGGCGCACACGATTATGCGTGTTCCTCCGCCTAGCCGCCTTCAATCTACGACTGCCCCGATGTCATGCGTAGCAACATCTCCAGGCTCATCCACAGAGCGATACCGCAGACCGTCAAAATCGCAATCGCGACCGCGATTCTCTTGCGGGTAAAAAATGAAGATTCTTGTGCCTCAGAAAGGTCCTTCATGGTGTCCTCCAGGAAACAACATTTCGGGGGAGGCCCGCTTCAATCAGGGGAGAGAACAGCGGTTTGCGCTAGCGCAGCCGATGAGTCACCGCGACCATAGCCGCTAGGCACAATGTCACTCTACCTCGGTTCGCCAACGCGACTGAGTAACTTTCTTGTAAATTCGCATTGGTAAGTTGTATCCAACTCCTCTGTTTGCATGATCGATCGCAATCGATCTCCGCATCACTCCTTCACATGGATATGAGAAGGGACTTCTATCGCGACTTTGCGAAGGGTGGTGCCGCAAATGACTGTAGCGACCGCCCCTGCTCGTCTCACGAAAGTCAGTGACCGCGGTCACTGTATTTTCGTGACCGCTGGCACATAACTAATACTTGGATAGGTCTTGAGCGCCCCTGCGAGCTTCCCATTCGGTCCTTCCAGCGGCGCGATCAACATGGTGGCCAGCTTTTCGAACCCCAATTCCACGAAACGCTGGGAGGTACGGCCATGGAAGACTACTCGATCATTCAGGGGCAAACCATACTGGAACTGATGATTGCCCTCCTCCTCACGATGGTTACATCGTACGTGTACGTTTCGTGCAGGACTTATGCGCACCACATGAATGCCACGCGTCCGGACAGGCTAAAAGCACTTCGTCGGCTGAGCACGGATGAAAACCGGGAGTCCTTTTCTGCCTTGCCCCACCGCAGCCCAGCGGAGACACACCAATCCTTGTTCAGCACGTGGCTCGCTCCGGTCATCGTCTGGGTAGCAGTTTTTTGGACCATGTTGGCGGTCGTAAGCATCTTACTTGGCGAGAGCTAGCTCCTAGGGACGCGCGGGAACGTGGCTGTCACGCCAGAACGCGAGGGGCGTTATGGATGTCGGCAAGCTGCTGGAGAAAATCATTGCCCAGAATGAAATCATCATCCGCCAGAACGAGAAGCTGCTGCTTCTCCTCGCTGCGCGTGCCAATAAGAAGGATGCCGAGCTCCTCGCGGAGTTAAGGAAGATCAATCGGCGCCCGGACTGAGGGACGACAACGATTTCTTGCCCGCGTGGTTTTGTTCGTGCGACCTTCGGGGTCCTGGTCATTGAGCTTTCTCTTTGAAACTGTGAAGTTTTGCAACATTCCATTCCGGCGGTTGCACACGACCCCTGACCTTGTAAACATTTTTTTACGCCTCCCCGGGCGGAAGAGCATATGATGTGGCGGCTCGTTTTCGGGCCGAGCCGTTTTTGCGCGCCGGATGCAATGTTCCTGGGGGAGGGAACGCAGCATTTCGGTTGCCGGTTCGGCCTTCGCATCTCCCTTCAAAATTTCAACCTGTCTAAGTGTCAAGGTTTCAAGGAAAAAGCACTCGTGAGCCCGTCCCGTTCAAAGTGTGTGTCAGGTGTCGCGCATTTAAAGCGGTTAATTTGACTTTCTTCGCGGCCTTCGCGCCTTTCTTTGCGAACTTAGCGGTTAAAGGCTCTTGCCTTTTGAAACCTTGCCACCTTGTAACCTTGAGACTTCTTCTGAGAGCGCTGGTCTGCCAACGACCAACGATTAACAAGCCCAGTCCCATCTAATCTGTCGTCTTAACGACCGTTCTCGATCCGCTTCCGCACGCGTGCCGCGTCGCTCCTGACGTCCCGGGCCCGAATCGCCCCGATCCTATTGTCTGCTCCCATCCGACACCCGCAATCTCTAATTCCCGCCCCCCTCTCCCTTGTCATTCCGACGCCGAAGGCGGAGGAATCTGCATCTGCAGACTGCCATCCTTGCATGCACGTGGGGAGTCTGCTACGTCGAGCAAGCTTGCCGGCCCACGTCCGGCGGGGGCACAATCCCCACCGGAGCATTCGGGTCTGCCGGGAACACGCTGTAATACTTGGCAAGATCGGCGGGCATGACGTGCCACGGGCCGGTTGGAAAGATCTCCCCGGTGCGTTCCAGGCAGCGCGCCACCAACGCCGAGCACACCTCCTGGCCGTCGACGCCGAATCCGAGTTTCGATCCTGTGAGCAGCGACAGCGCGATGCTTACAATCGTCAGCCAGCCGTAGTGATTATGCAGGCAGGCCTGGGCGAACTCGACTTCGTGTGTGCAGTTGACGTCGATCACGTTCTCCAGATGCACCACGTGATACTCGGTGTCTTTGTAGATGGAGATATTCCGCTGCTGGACCCCGCCTCCCAGGGCCTCGATGATGTCGCCCTGCTCATTGATAAAGATGGCACGTGATTCCAGCGGGCGAAGGGCTTGTCGGCGCCTCGGTACCGGATCGCTTCGCCCCATCGAATCATCCGGCTAGTCCAACTCGAGCCGTGCGTGAGTATGAAGTCTCCCGGCAGCGGATTTGGAATTTGTTCGCCGGGAGAGAAGGTTTGAACCGAGCGGGTATGGAGAGAACGCCAGGGGCGCGTTGCGAACATTCATGCCTCCGGGAGTGCGTACATCTACATAGGTTAAGAGCGCTTGGTCAAGTTCGACGCGCGGAACCAACACGGATGGTGCATTCCAGCAAACGAGTGCAAGCTTTTACGTAGGGGGGAGGCTCCTTCTCGGCCCTATGGATGAGGCACGTCCGTGCCATTTTCCCTGATCCGGAGAGACGGTACGTTTCCGGTTGCCGGTTGCTCTGATTGGTGGTTTGGAGCTTCCCCCCTCGGAGGTCCCAACGCAGGGTCGCTGGCAGCAGAGCAACACTTGGGGGAGTGTGCTCGGACGATTTCGTCCCGCGACTACGCGAGTCCGGGGCGATTCGTCTTTTGGCGGGGAGCGCGTCGAAGCATGGTGACGAGCTGGGCTCGGGGCTTGTCTTGCATGCTGAGCAGCACGCGAAATTGTCTAAGCGTACGAATGCCGATCAGCTCTAGTCGCAGCACCAGACCCCAAGGGAGCGCAAGGTCTTCAAGCCTTGTGTCCCCAGCCGTCACGTTCATCGGACCATGCACCGTGTGCGCCAGAGTGCCCAACTTTCTGCTTATTTTTTGATATATGGCCTAAAAGTGAATAGGGAGGGCAGACAGGCGATCGGAGAATGCAACAAAGAGGAATTAAAGAGCCATCCAGTGAATACTGTACGAATGAAATTTCACCACAGAGGCACCGAGACAAGGCCTTCCTGACTTTCCCTATATGTTCGTGTGTCTCTTGCGTGAACATTAATCGTGAATTTGTCTCATGATGACCACCGGAATTGGGTCGCTTATTCGTTAACTCGCTACATTGTGGCTCGCGATCACTGGCTTCCGCTGGAAAATGAGTGCCTCCAACTCCTAAGTGCCATAGCCTCTGGCACCTTTGCGCTATTGTGAATTGGTCCTTCCTGACTTAATCTCCCGACGCGCCACTGATAGGACGCTTCGGTTTCAAGTAAACCGAGGACTAGCCCAAGGTTCTTCGGGGGAGGAAATCTTGGGCTTCCTTTTTCACTGTTTGTCAGGCGCCCGGCCAGGACTCCAGAGTCTGCAACTTTGACTCTGGAAGGAACGGGTAAACACAGGACTCTCAACGATGCAGCAGCCTTTCACTGCCCGAAGATCGGGCTGAGACAAGCGGCGCAATCTTCCAGGTCCCTGTTTCTGAGTAACGTGCCGATGTTTCCGTAAGTCATTTACCTCCCCGAGGGGAAAATGGCGGTGAGTGGGAAGCGGCTGTTTTGGGTCTCGATCATCATAGTTGAGCTGGTTCTGGTGTACGTTGCCTGGAGGCCGGTCCGCGACCACTTCCGGCGGCAATCCCACCGGATCGCAGCTGCTCCGCGTCCGCAGCGACGGCCCGAGAACAATCCATCTTCCATCGCCAAGACCACGCCACCAGCCGAGACCCGCAACCCAGCGCCTGTTACAAAGCGCACCCCGCCTGCTCCCAAGATCGGCGCGCCAACTGTCGCGAGCAAGGCTGTGCCAGCTGGCAAGAGCACCGCGGCCGCACCTGCCAAGGCCAGCCCGTCGAAAGTTGTCATCGCCACCGCCAAGCCTTCGCCGATTCCGCCACCCCGTCCGCGAGCCCGAAACCTGGGACCGGTCGTGAACGCAGGCCTGAAGACGCCGGAACCGATTCCCACCAAGCCCGCCCTGGCCCCGCCGACTCAGTTGAGTCCGCTCGATAGTTTCTGGTGCCGCATCTCGCAGGCGCAGCCCGATTGCGACTGCAAGAAAGGCGAGGAGCAGGCCGCCAACCACGTGATGCGGTAGTCGGCAACTCTGGTGCCCGAAATGGAGTTTGGCCATTGCGAGGCGCGGGCACATCGGTTTGGAAGAGGTTTGCGATAACTTCCCGAATCGTTTTGCAAGGTACCCTCCCCCCTCCCCCGGTTCCCTGGAATCAGGAACTTACACGTGAGACGCGGCCAGATCTAACATTTCAAAGAACTTACAGGCAAAATATTCCCGGGAAAGGACTTAGCCGCCCGGGGAGTTTGTCCGCATTCTACGTTCTGGCAGATGATCTCTGTTATATCTTATAGAGATTCTATCGATAAAGTACTTAGCTCACCGAGCTGTGTGACAAGCGCCGGAAGTGTGGCAGATCCAAAGAGCGGACTGTCAGGCGCTGCCGGGATTGCTGAGAGCGTCCAGTGCGTCAGCGAGGCTGGGGAAAATGGGGAACAGCTGCGCCATCCGGGTAATCTCCAGCATGGACACGATGCGCGGATTCACGCCCGTGAGCACGGTGCGCTGGCCCGACTTGTGTCGCGAAACATAGGCGCTCACCAGTGAGCCGAGCCCGGCGGAATCGATGTAAGGGACGCCGCTGAAGTCCAGGATCATGGTGGGGACGTTTTCGCGGCGAATGGCATTTTGAAAGTCGGGAAGGTTCTCGTTCACGAGAGGCCCTTTGAGGAGGAGCACGCCCTTGCCACCCACGTCGCGGAACGGGCGCTCGACTTCCAGGCGTTCGAAGTCCATACGGAATTGTAGGCTCAGTAGAGTGGTCGGCTCAAATGGTTTGAGCAGGCCGTTGGAAGTATCTCGAAAGCGCAAGACGTGCGCGGAGCGACCGTTTTCTAATTGTCTGGAATGAGACTCTCCCGACGTAATCTGAGTTCCTACACTGCTCTCTGGCGATCTTTTCGGAGCGAAGGGTTCACCGAAACAGACCGCGCAGCTAGGGATGTTGAGGCTCGAGGGGCCTTGCGCTGCTGTTTGGGACCATCTCCGGCTCCATCAACAGAATTGGAATCATGCCCTCGTTGTTAAAGCGGTCAAGAAAATCGCGCAGCACCAACGGCTTGCCCGCTAGATCCTGCTGATGGCCGTATTCCATTATTAGCCGGTCAGCGAGCAGCTTGCCGGTGATGTAGCAGCTGCCATAGCCCGGCTGGCGCAGGTAAAGCAACTGCTCAAATGCAGTGAGCGAATCGCCGGACTTGGCCCAGCCGCGGGGCGTCCATTCGGCATGGAATCGCCCTGCCTGCTCGAGAGTAAATTCATTGGCCTGCACGTAGAGCGAGGCGAGGCCGCGCGCGGCCCGATTCGCCAGCATGATCCAGACCAGCTCACGAGCCCGTGGATTGTCGTCGTACAGGCCCACGTGCATCATTAACTCTTCGAAGGCGGTGGCAAAGCCTTCCGCGCGGTTGTCCCAGATGTTGGAGAGCAGGGCCTGGCGGCGAATCGGACTTGGGTTCGGCTCGTCCCGCATCCGCCCGAGATCAATCCAGTGATAATCGTGGGAAAGAAGCAGCATGGGCTCGCGGTGTGTGACGCGGTCGAAGAACACCCGCTGGTCCTCCGGAATGAAATGGCCGAGTTCTTCCGCGAGCGCGGGCTTTATATAAGGCTTATCGAGGATGATCTCCTGTTTGATGAGAGAGCCGACGAACTTATCCAGCCGATCATGCGTCATTTTGTCGAATGCGGCGGCATCGCCGGCGGGCTCAAGTGGAGGTAGGTTGCGGTTGCGGTGTTCCTCGAGGCGCAAGGCGGACTGCGCGCGCTCCAGCTCGCGGCGTAGCAGAACGACCTCCTCGTCCCAGTTGTAGGGAATGAAGTGCACATTCTGCTGATACCAGGTGTAGTTCTCCTTGCCCACTCCAGATGGCCCGGTCTTGTTGGGCGCCAGTTTCTCCAGCCAGGCAACGAATTCGTCAGTTGCCTTCCGGGCAGCGGTCACGGCGGCGCGCAGCTCCGGGCTGGTTCCGGTTAAATCGGCCTGTTGGTGTTCGGCCAACGTGCGGACGGTGAGCGTGCCAGCTTCGAGCGACTGCAGGAGGTGAGACTGATTGCGAAGCTCCTGCGCGCCATAGACCCAGAGATCGCGCGCATTGCTTGCCTTGAGGTTCTCCTTCGCCTCCGAGAGAAAAGAGGGAATCATGCCGATCTTCGCGGTCAAATCTCTCTGGGCTTCGGCATCCAGGGGGAAGTGATACTTGTAGAGTTCGATTTCGGGATACGGGACAGGACCTTCACGCCAGGGAATATCACTCCGGGATGAAAACACGTTCACATAGAAAGCAGGATCGCGAGCCCAAGGACGAAGCACTCTCAGGTTGAAGTCGAGCCCGTTCATCTCGGCCTTCACCAGCTTGTAGTCGTTCTGCTGTTCAATCGGCCACGATCTGGGATCAATCGCATCCAGCCGCTTACGCCATTGGGGCAGGGCTGCAGCCTTGGCCGCCATCGCGCTCGCGCTGTAGTCGGGGACGTTGTTCTTCATCACCGGATGCTCAAATTCCCGCCATTGCTGAAAGAGCTTCACCAGCGCAGGATAACCATCCTGATTGCCGGCAGCTTGTGCGGAAGAGCCGTGCGCCGCTATCAGGAAGACGGCAGTAATGGCCGTCGCCACGCAGAGTTGGAACCGCATGTTTGACCTGTGAATCCCGCCATCGAGGTGGCTCCTCACTGAGATCTCCTCACTATCGAATTGAACACCCCGGAAGGTAGGCAAGCCTAGCGCGCACCCGGCGATTTACGCAAGGCTTGTGAGGCAAGGACCGCAACAGGGTCGCTTACGAATGCACGCTACATCTCTGGAGACTCGAGCAAAGCGTTTCTGACGCTATCCAGCCACGCAACAGATCCCTCCTCACTGCTCCTCGGAATGGCGTTAGAGACAGCCGACAAGAGAAAGTTCGAGACATTCTTAACGGCCGCGACGGTGGTTGGGTCCTTCCGCTTCGTTTCGGCTGGCGCCTCACTTCGGTCAGGATGACAGGCGAATTAAACTGCCCACGTTTGGATGCCACGCAGAGGCGAGCCAGTGGCCGGGGTATTCACTTTGGGTCGTAGTGACCGAGGTTGCAAATCGGCTCGTGCTTGCAGCCTTCGCACTTGAGATTTGCGAAATCCACAATCCGGCATCCGTGCGCCAGAACATGCAGGAATAGGCGCAGTCTTGTAAACAGCTTCATCTGGCACCCCCGCTGGGAATCATCGGGGCCTTCACCGGAGGTTCTGTGATGGCCTGGGTAAGGTCACGATGATCCATTCATCCTAGCCGCGGAGTCTGGGATCCACTGTGACGCGCATCACGTGTGTTTCTTACCAAGAGCCAGGCTCCATGGCTCGGTTAGGCCGAACACCCAGCGCGTGCTTGAGCGGCGGATCACTGAAGCGAACGCCCTGGATCTGAACCTCTCGCGGTCAGTGCACGAGGCAGATTCCTCGTCGCTGGCGCTTCTCGGAATGACAAGAATGGAAGAAGGATGGGGGTGTGGGCCAGCCGTCTTCCAGCTCACATCTGACGAAGCAAGGGCGCCGCGATCCGCCGGAGTTGACGTGAAATTCCCTTGGTACTGCTCAGCTTGAGATCGTTTTCAGCAGCTTCCGCTAAGCGCGCCCGAATTCCAGGATCGAACTCATCTTTTTCGTCAGCAAGCAGGGGCCCTACCGTGACAAGAGCCGCCCCAATGGCGGCGTCGGTCTCAATTCCAGCTTTTTGGTTGACGAAAGCTCGTGGAATAAAGACTCCAGTCTCAGACAGCAGCGGAGTCACAGAGCGAAGGGCCTCCACTTCTCGACGGAGCTGCTCGATGGCCTCTTCTTTTTCTCGCAGCAATTGCTGGATGTCTCGCATGTTGCCCTCCAGGGGGGATCGCAAGGGGACAACTATGCCTGCCTCACCTTGCGTGGCCGACAACGTAGGGATTCTTACACTTGGGAGTAACCTTTAGCGAGACACGAAAGTGCATGTCGGGGGCAGGTGACCCACTTCTGGCAACAGTTCTTGTCCGGGGGGTTGCTCCCTGACGGATCCACGATGGAGAGGTGAGGGAGGTGCTGTCCACACGATCGAAGGCGGCACAATGGAGGGCACTTGGGCAGGGGATTGGAAAAGTAGGATGAAGTCCGTGACGGGCGGACATTGACAATCGGATAGCGCAGGCCGCCTGCCTACCCCACTCAATCGCAAAGAACGTGTCCAGTCTCATGACATCCTTTACAAAGTGTCCCGGGACATCCTTTACACTCCCGCACTGGTTCCACCGGCCCGGAGAGAGCAAGGATGGCGTGGAAGACGATGGACGTGGAGGAACAGAAAGTGCGGTTTGTGGTGGCGGCGACACGGCGGGAGAAGTCGCTGACGGCGCTATGTCAGGAGTT